>Ga0193721_1000040_pt1 | contig 38559 bp, 40 predicted proteins | sample U2s2metaG_FD_145078 | JGI IMG/M metagenome (GOLD analysis project Ga0193721, IMG submission 145078) | Soil microbial communities from a riparian zone of the East river system, Colorado, United States - U2s2 | ecosystem: Environmental > Terrestrial > Soil > Riparian zone | place: USA: East River...
CTTTTTCCATTCAGAGCAAAGCGCCGGATTTGAGAGGGCCCACCGAGCAGATCGCCCACGTAAAGGGCGTCCCTGCTCGGCACGATCCGCTCGATCACCCCGTCCCCAACTGGAACGATCTCGGCCGCGTTCTTCAACTCCGGCGCGTCGAGCGGCAGGCGCAGAATTTTGCCGCGCGGCGCGCCCGCGCGTGAAATCAGGTAGAGCGCATCATCGCGACCAAGGCGCGCGTTTTTAATCTGATCGCTAAATTGCGTGATCTGCTTCCATGTCCCGTCTGGCCCGAGCAGATAATGCGCGAAATCCCCGCCATCCCCATTCGCCACCGTCGCGAGAATGTATTTTCCGTTGAGCGATGCCTCGAGCATGATCTCTGCGATTCGTGGAAAGTCTGCGCCGATCGAATACGTGTCCTCGGTGTCCGGCGTAGCGAGTTTGTGAAAATAAATCTGCTGATAGAAATTCAGATCAGCCTCAGGCCGCTCGCCTTTCCGGGGAAAGCGCGTGTAATAAATTCCGCTGCCATCGCCATTCCAAGCGGCGCTGCCACCCGCCGTTGGATATTGGACGTGTGCAATTGTGTCTGGCAACGCTTTTTCCGTCGCCGTCTCGTAGAAATGAAGCGTACCGTCTTCGCTGCCGCCTTTGGAAAGCGACACGGCGACATATTTCCCATCCAAGGATGGCACAAACCAATCGATCGCGGTCGTGCCTTTGGCATCCAGCACGTTCGGGTCAAGTACGACCTTTTCTGACTTGAGATCGTCGGCCGACGCGAGCGTGACCAGCAATTGCTGTTGCTTCGGCGGCTGGAATTTCATCGCGAACAAAATTCCCGGCCGCGAGACAATCGACGAATAACTGGGCGAAGTTTTCGCGTACCACTCCGTCAATTGTTTTTCAATTGCCGCCCTGTCCGGCAATTTGTCGACATATTGGCGGGTTCGCTGATTCTGCGCGTCCGACCACGACTTCACCTGTGGATCGTTATCGTTCTCCAGCCATTGATACGAATCTTCTACGCTCACACCCTGGTAGTTGGTGGAAACCGGTTTTTTTGGAGTCTCTGGCGCCGGTTCGGCAGCGCGGACATGGCTTAGGGTGAGGCCACCCACCGTGCTGACTAACAAGAGAAAACGGTTTGCGCTCATGAGTATGAGAAAAGCCTGGCGCGCGTCACTGCAAGATCGGTTACGCTAGCGCGTAACTGGGATCGACGATGCCGGAGAAACCGACGCATATTTTGGATCTTTAACCTGCTTGCGAATTGCTGCGAACAGCCTCTTGATTCCCGTCAGGCTCACATGATTCGCGATCAAGGATGGGATAAAGCCACCAGTGTCGGTGTAAATGGAATAGGTGGCGCGAGTCTTGGTTATGCCCTCGGGTTCAAGCAGCCATTTGCCCTCGCAAAGTTTTACTCGTACCACACCTTTCCTTTCTGCAGGCCCGAGTTCATTCGCCGGCGACCAATGACTCATAAAAACGAGACCATCAGGCGCGCGCCATGATTCCTTCCAGACCCGCAGCGTGTAATCGCGATCCGCGCAAACTTTTGGCGAGAGTCGTTGATATCCAACGATTGAATCGCCATCCTGTTTGATTAGGCGGCACTCGGTCACAGAGGGCATGAACTTTGGGTAATCCTGGAAGTCATCGATCACCGCGCAGACAGCATGAGTGGGTGCGTCAATCGGGCCGACAGCTTTGAACTCCTTGAGCGACGAACCTGGATGCGGGCGGCTGTAAATCTCAACGTCTTTGTCGCGAACGGCCAGTTTCCAGTCGCCGTCCTTATTGGTCGACTCCTCAGCAGCCAAGACGGTTGGAAGTCCAGCGAGAAAGAGCGACATCAAAGCGGGGAAGATCCGCGGGGGCATCGGCGATGATACACGCTTCCCGCGCAAACGCCACAGCAGATGGCCGTTTTCCAAACCCGCCGGAGTGCAGAGAAATTCTTTGAATCTCAGTGCACTCTGCGTTCTCTGCGGTTAATCATTACTGACTCTGAATAGATGAATCTACAGCCCACCATTCTCGTTGTGGATGACGAGAAGCATACCCGCGACGGGCTCCGGGGTCTGCTTGAGAACGATTACGACGTGTATGTCGCCGCCGACATCGCAGGCGCGATAGACGTACTGGAGCGAGAGCAGATCGATGTCCTTCTAACTGATCTGCGCCTCGGCAGCGAAGACGGAATGGCCCTGATCGATCGCGCGCTGAAAATGCCGCGACCTCCGATCTGCATCATGATGACAGCCTACGGCTCGGTGGATGTCGCAGTCGAAGCGATGAAACGCGGCGCGTACGATTTTGTGACCAAGCCGCTCAATCTGGACAAAGTCGAAATGCTGATCGCGCGCGCGGTGCAAGGGCGCAAGCTCGAACAGGAAAATCGCGCGCTGCGCCAACAAGTGGAGGAACGTTACGGGCTCGAAAACATTTGGGGGGACTCGGCGGCATTGCGCGAAGTGCTCGACACGATCCGGCAGGTCGCACCGTCTTCAGCCAACGTGCTTATCGAAGGCGAGAGCGGCACCGGGAAAGAGTTGGCTGCGCACGCCATTCATAATTTGAGTCGCCGGAACAAAGCCAGATTTGTGGCGGTGCATTGCGCCGCGCTATCGCCGCAACTTCTCGAGAGCGAGTTATTCGGGCACGAGAAAGGCGCGTTCACCGGCGCTCACGAACGACGCATCGGCCGGTTCGAACAGGCCAACGGCGGCACGCTTTTCCTCGATGAAGTGTCGGAGATCGACCCGAGCACGCAGGTCAAACTGCTGCGTGTGATCAGCGAGGAACGCGCGTTCGAACGAGTCGGCGGCAATCAAACGCTGCGCGCGGATGTCCGCTTGATCGCAGCCACAAACAAGAAGCTGGAACAACTCGTCCGCGAAGGGAAATTCCGGGACGATCTTTTCTTCCGGCTCAACGTGGTGCGGATTACGATGCCGCCGTTGCGTGACCGAAAAGAAGACATCCCGATTCTGGTTCGCGGATTCTTGCGCCACTTTTGCAAGCAAAACCAGAAACCGCTGCTCGAACTTGCGCCGGATGCAATGGATGCGCTGCTAATTTACGATTGGCCGGGTAACGTTCGCGAGCTGCGCACGGCGATCGAACATGGCGTTGTGATGGCCACGGGAACAAGAATTACGTTACGCGATCTGCCTGTGGCCGTGCGCCAGGCAGCCAGTCCCGCAGTCGCGGGATTGCCCGGCGCTGTTTCAGCTGCTGAGGCTTTCGGCGTAAATACGAGCCCGCTCGACCTGCATCAGACCGAAAAGAAATTGATTGCTCAGGCGCTTGCAGCCACAAACGGCAACGTGACCGCCGCTGCCAAAAAGCTCGGCATCAGCCGCCGCACGCTCCATCGAAAAATCAACGAAATGAATCTGGTGAAAGCGGCGCCAAGCGGCGACTCGTAGCGCGAACCTTGGGGACTCCGACTGCTTGGAATATCAAAACTTTCCCGTTTACGAACGATCTTTCGAGCGTTTCAATTAGGTCGTGAGTGAGCAGAAGAAGATTTTTGGGACGGATGGCGTGCGTGGTGTTGCGAACGTGGAGCCGGTAACGGCTGAAACAGCGCTGAAACTCGGACGCGCTGCCGCGTATGTGTTCGCCCAAATGAATCCCCGCAGGACGCCTGACGGGGCGCGTCCGAAGATCGTGCTCGGAAAGGACACGCGTCTTTCCGGTTACATGTTGGAAAATGCACTCGTGGCAGGAATCACTTCGCTCGGAGTCGATGTTCTCGTCATTGGACCGTTGCCTACACCCGGCGTTGCTTACATCACTCGCTCGCTCCGCGCCGACGCCGGCATCGTCCTCTCCGCATCGCATAACCCCTATCAGGACAACGGCATCAAATTTTTCCGGCACGACGGTTACAAGCTGGACGATCAGATCGAGGAAAAAATCGAGCAGCTGGTTTTCAGCGGCGAGATTGACTCCATCCGGCCGACTGCCAACAAAGTCGGGCGCGCGACGCGAATCGATGACGCGCTCGGGCGGTACGTGGAATTCGTCAAAGCAAGTTTTCCAAAGGGAATGTCGCTCGAGGAAATGCGTGTCGCTGTCGATGTCGCGAACGGCGCTGCGTACAAATCGACGCCTTGCGTCTTGCGCGAACTGGGCGCTGACGTCGCCGTGGCGCATAACCAGCCCAATGGCATGAACATCAATGACGGCTGCGGCAGCATGCATCCGGAGGAAATCCAGCGCATTGTCCAGATAAGCGGCGCGGATGTGGGCATTGCTCACGATGGCGACGCCGACCGCGTTCTTCTTTGTGACGAGAACGGTGAGATTGTGGACGGCGACGAGATTCTGGCCATTGCAGCGCTGGATTTTTTGGAAGATGGCCGGTTGGAGCAAAACACAGTCGTCGCCACCGTGATGAGCAATTTTGGCCTCGATGAAACGCTCGCCGCGCGTGGCGGAAAAGTCGTGCGCACAAAAGTCGGTGACCGTTACGTGCTTGAAGAAATGGTGCACCAAAAACTCAATCTCGGTGGCGAACAAAGCGGCCACGTCATTTTCCGTGACTTCACCACCACGGGTGATGGCATCATTAGCGCGCTTCAGGTTTTGCGAATCATGCACAAGACCGGCCAGCCACTGGGCAAGTTGAAGGCCTGCCTGCAAAAATACCCGCAGGCCCAGCGGAATTTGCCGGTGAAAGAAAAGCGCGCGCTGGTTGAGCTCCCTGCAGTAATGAAACTGGTGAACGACGCTGAGAAAGAGCTCTCCGGAAAAGGCCGCGTGCTCTTGCGTTATTCCGGGACGGAGTCAAAGATTCGTCTGCTAATCGAAGGGCGCGAACTCGACGTGATCGATAAGCAAGCGGACCGCATCGCGGACGCGATCCAAAGGGAGATCGGAGCAGAATGAACGCCGTGATTCCGAGCGAAGTCGAGGAATCTCGTTGCGTTCCCTCAAAGGCCGCTCCACGGGGTCCCTCGACTCCGCTTCGCTGCGCTCGGGATGACAACTAGCATGACTCTCATACGCGTCATCGAAGCACTCCTATTTAGCGCACAAAAACCGCTCTCGATCCGTGAGATTGCGACGGCAATCAAGGGCGCAGAGGACGATCCCGCAGCCCCGAGACCAAACGAGTTCTCGCGCGTGCGCGAAACCGAAGTTGCCGCGGCGCTCGAACAGTTGAAAATCGAGTACATCGAGGAGCAGCGGGCGTTTCAATTAATGGAGAGGGCGGAAGGCTGGCAGTTGGCAACCGATCCGCAATACGCCCAGTGGGTGCGCCAACTTTTCCCAGCGCCAAAGCCAGCTCGCTTGAGTGCGCCTGCGCTGGAAACGCTCGCCATCATCGCATATCGGCAGCCCATTACGCGCGCCGATGTGGAAGCGGTTCGCGGCGTGAATATCGATGGCGTGCTGCAAACATTAATAGAGCGGGGCCTGGTCAAAATCGCCGGGCGCGCCGAAATTCCTGGGCGCCCGCTCCTTTATGAAACGACACAGTTTTTCCTCGATCACTTTGGGTTGCGCAGCCTGGAGGAATTGCCAAACGTCGAAGAACTGCGGAAACAGAATTTGCCGGTCGCACGTCCTGTAGCCGGCGATGCCGGCGGACCGGAGTCACCGACTCCGGCTACAGCACCGGAATCATAACCTCTAGACGTCGCCCTGCGGGCGACGCGACCCACGCATGAATGGCTCGTCAACGCTGCGCTTCGCACAGCGAAGCAGCTACAGCGGAGTGTTTCTTCTCATGTTTGCAACGACGTCGCCTGCAATTGCCGAAATCCAGCACGTCGATTGCGCGCGTGCGGCAAAATATTCCGAGAGCAGACGAGGAGTTTCCATCCTGGTGATCCAAAATGGCCGGACAATTTTCGAGCATTATGCCAACGGCGGATCGATAAATGGCAGATGGCCAATCTTCAGTGGAACAAAGAGTTTTTGGGGAATCGCCGCATTGGCTGCCGTCCATGACGGATTATTCAGGCTCGACGATTTGGTCTCGGACACGATCACTGAATGGAAAAGTGATCCACGCAAATCGCAGATCACCATTCGCCAATTGCTTAGCCAAACTGACGGGATCGAAGCGGCATCGCGTCTTCAGCGCCCATCGATTCGAGACCGTAACACCATGGCAATTCGGTTGCCGTCGATTGCCGAACCCGGCAGCGGTTTCATTTATGGCCCGAGTCATCTCCAGATTTTTTCCGAGCTGCTGCGCCGGAAATCAAAAGGTCGCAGCACAATCGGATACTTTGAAGGACACGTTTCGAACCGCCTGGGAATTCACCGTCTCAACTACAAAAAGGATTCTGTCGGCAATCCGCTGCTGGCGACGGGATTTGAATTGACTGCGCGCGAATGGTCGCGATTGGGCGAGCTGGTGCTCGGGAATGGCAATTATCATCGTCGGCAAATCGTTCCGGCACCTTTGTTACGCGAGGCGTTCACTGGGTCTCAAGTCAATCCGTCATACGGTCTCACATTTTGGTTGAACCAGCAGGCGCCGAACGGGCGTGAGGCAGACATGGAACGAATGCTCGATCTACCATGGCAGACGGCGCAATGGAGCGATGTTTGTATCTGCAAGGATGCGCCAGCCGACATGGTGGTAGCGCTTGGCTCGGGCTATCAGCGTTTGTTTGTAATACCGTCGCTGAATGCAATCATTGTGCGACAAGGTTCAAATGCGAAATTTTCGGATGCGCATTTCCTGCGGCTCGTGCTCGGTCGGATCCAATGATTCATGCCAGGTTTGACTTGCGCGCTCGTCTGACAAACGATCAGGCATTATGAACCACTCGGAGGAGGAGCAGGCGCTCATTAAGATCCAGCACGACTGGGCGGAAGCGCGCATGAAATGCGACAGCTCATATACGCAGCGCCTGGAGGCGGAAAATTGCACCGTTGTCTGGCCTGACGGCAGCATCGTGAACAAACGGGAAGATTTGAAAAGCATGACCGGCGACATCGTTTTCACCGAATTCAAAATCGATGATCTACAGGTCCGCTTATACGGCGACACCGGAATCGTAGTGGGACAGGGCACGATCAGGGCGCACGAAGGAAAACAAAATCTTCTCGGCGGGAAATTTGTGTGGACGGACACCTTCGTGAAACAGCATGGTACATGGAAGGTAGTCGCATCGCAGGTCAGCCCAGTGTTAAAGAAATAAACGACAGCAATCACCTATCCTATGAAGACATTTGGTATCGGTTGTGGTGTAGTACTCCTCCTCCTGCTTTTCATCGTAGTCATCGCTGCACTTGCAATCGCCGGCAGCTATAATCGTCTTGTCCGGTTGCAACAAAGCGTCGATCAGAGTTGGGCGCAGGTGCAAAACGTCTATCAACGCCGGGCAGATTTGATTCCGAATCTCGTGAACACCGTCGCGGGCGCGGCTAATTTCGAGAAGTCGACGCTCACCGAAGTGACGAATGCGCGGGCCAGCGTGGGGCGCGTGCAACTTGATCCAAACAAAGCGCCAACAGATGCTGCGCAACTCGAGCAATTTCAGGCTGCGCAAGGGCAACTGAGCAACGCGCTTTCGCGCTTACTGGTCGTGGTGGAGCGTTATCCGGAACTGAAGGCCAACCAGAATTTTCTCAGTTTGCAGGCGCAATTGGAAGGGACAGAGAACCGAATCTCGGTCGAGCGCGGCAATTTCAACAGCACGGTTCAAAACTACAATGTGGCGGTGCGCAGTTTCCCGACAAATCTGGTGGCTGGCATGCTTGGCTTTCCGCCGAAACCGTTTTTCACCGCGCAAACAGGCGCAGAACGGCCGCCGCCGGTCCAGTTCAATTTTGGCACGCCGGCTCCTGCCGCGCCTGCAGCGACCGCATCGCCGTAAGGTGATTCTCGATCCTGCTGTGGTAGCGGGCGTATCGCCTGCAATCCAGCAGCCGACACGGCTGCCACTACAAGGATTTCGCGCGAGACAACTCGGGCTGTTCGTCGCGGCCTTTGCTGGCTTGCTGTCAATTAGCTTGCATGCCGCGGAAGTGATTCCGCCGAAACCCGATCGTTACTTCAACGATTACGCGGGCGTTGTTTCAAGGGAAGCGGCTGATCGCTTTAATGAGCAGCTCGCACAATTCGAGCGCGAAACTTCCGATCAAGTGGTGGTTGCGGTTTTTTCCAAGATGCAGAGCGATTCGGATATCGCGGACTACACCCAGCGCGTCGCACAAGCATGGGGTGTCGGCCAAAAGGAGCGCCGCAACGGCGTGGTGCTCTTTGTGTTCATCCAGGAGCACAAGATGTTCATCCAGGTTGGTTATGGCTTGGAAGGCGCGCTCCCGGACGCCACGGCATTCGATATTACGGAGCGTCACATCAAGCCACTGTTCCGGGCTGGCAATTATGAGGCCGGGCTCGCCACTGGGATCGATCTAATCTTCAAGGCGATCCGTGGCGAGTACAAAGGATCGGGAAAAACGGTTGCCGAACAGCGCCATGGCAGCGGCGTTTCCGGCTTTTTGCCCTTCCTGATTTTTGTCGTCGTGCTCATCATTATCTCTAGAGTGATGCGCCGACTTGGCGGTTACGGCTATTCATCAGGCCGTGGCGGTCCGGTATTTTTACCGACGGGCGGAGGAGGAGGCTGGTCGTCGGGAGGCGGTGGCGGCTTTAGTGGATTCAGCAGCGGCGGAGGCAGTTTTGGCGGCGGAGGAGCGGGATCGAGCTGGTAGCAAATGCGAAGCAGAGAATTCCTCAGCAAGCTTGAGCATGACCGGATCGTGCACGCGATTCGCGAATGTGAATCAAAAACTTCCGGCGAGATTCGTGTTTATGTTCAGCGCGGTAAATTGAAAGCCGATCCCCTGATCATTGCGCAGAAAAAATTTCAGCGGCTCCAAATGCACAAGACCGCGGAGCGCAATGCGGTCTTAATTTTCGTGGCGCCACGCGAGCACAAGTTCGCCGTTGTTGGCGATAAAGCTATTCACGAGAAATGCGGTGACGAGTTTTGGCAGCGCATTGTCGAAGGAATGCGGACGCATTTTCAAAACGAGAAATTTAGCCACGCGCTGATCGAGGCGATTAACGAAATCGGCAAACTGCTGGCCGCGCATTTTCCGAAAACGTCCACAAACGCAAATGAATTACCGGACGAGATTGCCGGAGCCTGATTGGCAGGGATGGACCGCCGGGCCGTCCGGCTCTCGGTCAACGGCGCGCCCTCGCCACGGCGAGCAGGCTTTGGTCGCGCCCTACCACGAAATGCTTGCAAAATTGCCGATTCCCTGTTTATTCCAAGCTCCGCAGCGAGTTTTTGAAATCACGCCGTTGGTCCCTGGGTCTCCGTCGCTGGATGTGAGGCCGCACTCGCCAGGGGGAACCCGGTGACAAGGAATTAGGCGATTTAGTGATTTAATGATCGGGAGATTTGTCTCTGGCAAATCACCAAATCATTTACTCGTTAAATCGCTAACTGACAGACATGCCAATACGTTACGGTCGTTTTGAAATGCCGAAGACCCTCGCCAAAGACGAGGCCACGGCTACAGATACATACGCCAAGTTTACCGCTGAGCCGTTCGAAGCGGGTTATGGACACACCGTTGGGAACTCCCTTCGACGTGTGCTCCTCTCCTCTTTAGAAGGCGCAGCTATCACCGCGGCGAGAATCACAGGTGCGCAGCATGAGTTTGCCACGCTTCCGGGCGTGGTCGAGGACGTGACCGATATCGTCCTTAACCTTAAGAAGGTGAAATTTAAAGTAGACGGGCAGGACCACGAGCCGAAGAAACTCTCGCTTATTGTGAACAAGGAAGGCGAAGTAACCGCCGGCGACATCCAGACCATCCAAGGCTTTGAAGTGCTGAACCCGAAGCAACTGATCTGCACTCTCGACCGCAAACATAAATTTGATGCCGAGCTCGATGTGCGCGTCGGTCGCGGCTTTGCCACCGGGGAGGAAAACAAGCGTCCGGATCAGTCGATTGGTCTTATCCCAATCGATTCCATTTTCTCGCCGGTCACGCGGGTGAAGTATGCAGTCGAAAACACCCGCGTCGGTCAGCGCACCGATTACGACAAGCTCATTCTCGAAGTCTGGACGGACGGCCGTTTGACGCCGGACGACGCTTTGCTCCAGGCATCGGCGATTCTGCGGCACCACCTCGACATATTTGTGCACTACAACGAAGAAGTCATTGAATTCGACCAGACGCCCGCTGGCGTAAGTGAAGAAAATATCAAGCTCAAGAAGCTGCTTAATATGAGTGTGAACGAGATCGAGCTCAGCGTACGTGCTGCGAACTGTCTGAACAACGCCAATATCACGTCTGTGGGCCAGCTTGCCCAGAAAACCGAGGCCGAAATGCTCAAGTACCGCAACTTCGGGAAAAAATCGTTAAACGAAATCAAAGACAAACTGCAACAGCTTGGCTTGGGCCTGGGCATGAAATTCGATCCAGGCCTGGTGGAGGTCCAAGTGAGCGGCGACGGCGCTGCCCCGAGCGGATCTGCGGACGAACAATAAACGTCGGATTGAGAACCAGGGTCACGGCGTTGTGAGACACCAAAAGAAGACGATCAAGCTTGGGCGCACGGCTGAACACCGAAAAGCGCTGCTGGCAAATCAGGTTTGCTCCTTGATCGAACATCAACGTATCAAGACCACGTTGGCCAAGGCCAAGGCAGTTCGACCGCTGGCGGAACGAATGGTTACGCTCGGAAAAAACGGATCGATTCACGCGCGGCGCACCGCGCTCGCGGCGTTGCGGCAAAAGAATGCAGTCAAGAAATTGTTTGACGACATCGCGCCAAGATCAGCGGAGCGCAATGGGGGATACACGCGCATCGTGAAGCTTGGCCAACGTAAAAGCGACTCCGCCAAGATGGCGTTCATCGAGTGGGTCGATATGGCGGAGGTCGTCGAGGAAAAGCCCGCCGAAGAGAAAAAGGCGAAAAGGAAAGAAACCCAACCAAAGCCCAGGGAAACAGAAGCCAAGCGTGAAGAACCAAGAGTCGAGGAGCCGCCGACGGAGGAGGAAAAACCGATCGAGACGCCGACTCCGGCGGAGGAGCCGAAGCCGAAAAAGCGACGCTGGTTCGGGCGAACATCAGGCGAGGAAAAATAATCTCCGCGGCTGCCTGTCAGCTTTCCAAGATATCCAAGTCGGCTAAATCCTGCGGCCGGCCAACTGCGCGCTTGTTTTGGATCAATGCGTCTTTGCCCAAGATGAAAACAGGGATGCCATCCAGCTCTGCGGAGACTTTGCTGGCAAATGCTTCGTCGGTGCTGACCCCGCTTATGCTGCTGAGCAGATCAATTCGATTCGGAGCGCGTCCGAGCTGGATAACTTGGTTCGGTTCGGTGAAATCCGATTCGCGGAATCCGGAGTGGGCGAAACCGAATTCATTCAGCAGATCAACAATCGTTGCTGCATTTTTTGGTGTGGCTCGGATCAGAATGTCGAGATCGCCGGTGTAACGCGGACGGCCATGAAACGCCAGACTGTGCGCTCCCACAATGACATATTCAACGCCGCGCGAGTTTAGTAATTCGAGAAACTCTCTCAAGTCGTTGCTCAGGCGCATGGTTCAGGAGTTGAAGCAACAGTTGCAGCCGTTCGTTGCCGGACAACTTTTTGTAAAACTCGCGATCAGCTTTTTCGGCATCGGCGAAATTGCGAAACTTTCTTACCCTTTTGTTCACGTCCCTAAAGTATAAGCTTGGCAGTGACTCTTTCCGAGCGAATTTGATTGGAACCTCGTGAACCCAAATCCTTATTTGTTCATTGTTATCTTCATTGGCGTGGCGCTGGCCTTTCCACTGGTCCCGCTGGCCTTGGCATGGGTGTGGCGGCGATTTTTCCAACCACCAAAACCGGGCGCGGAAAAAAACGCCATCTACGAGTGCGGCGTTGAATCCATTGGTGAAGCGCACATACAGTTCCGGTCACAGTATTATCTTTACGCCATCATTTTTTTGATTTTCGACGTGGAGGCGGTTTTTCTCGTGCCGTTCGCGGTCGCATTTACCGGGTTGGCCGTGGGCGCATTTATCGCCATTCTGATTTTCTTGTTCCTGCTGATCGAAGGTCTTGTCTGGGCGTGGAGCAAGGGTTGCTTGCAATGGGCGCGCTGACACGGTGGTTAAAAAAGTTAAAAGAGTTACATTGTTACAAAAGGATGCGAGCGTGCATCGCCTTAACGATTTAACGATTTAACGATTTAACTTTTTACGTTTTACCTTGGATATGGGCGAAGGGCAAATCGACGAAGCGTTACGCACCGAACTGCAACGGCAGGGCGTCTGGGTGACTTCGATGCAGGAGCTTTACAACTGGGGACGCAAGAACTCCATCTGGCCGCTGCAATTTGGCCTTGCCTGTTGCGCCATTGAAATGATCGCAACGGCAGCATCGCGCTATGACATCGCGCGCTTTGGCGGTGAAGTTTTCCGACCGTCGCCGCGCCAGGCGGATCTAATGATCGTTGCCGGAACAGTGACCAAGAAAATGGCGCCACAAATTGTGCGACTCTACAACCAGATGGCCGATCCAAAATACGTTATCTCCATGGGCGCTTGCGCGATATCGGGAGGCCCATTTAAGCAAGGCTACAATGTTCTCAAAGGAATCGACCGCTACATTCCGGTTGATGTTTACATCCCTGGCTGTCCACCGCGGCCCGAAGCGCTACTGCATGCCTTCATGGAACTACAGCGCAAGATCGACGAACAGAAACTGACGGGCGCAGACAAGGCCACGCACCTCGATCCCCAACAGCCGAGCGAATTTCCGGTGCCGGCGTTCGGCCAACACGATCTCGAGCCGCCAGTCAACCGTGATGTTTTTCAGCCGCCGGAACTCGAGCGCGTGTAACTGTGGAGTCGCTGGAGCAAATTAAAGGCCGCGTGGAGGCGGCGATTCCGGGAGCGAAGATTGACATTGTGCCGAATCCCGGTCCGGCGAATCAGCTGTCTCTTTTGATCGATAACGAGGACGCGCCTGTGATCGCGAAGTTTCTCCGTGACGACCCAGCGCTGCGCCTTGATTTCTGTTCAAATGTCACTGGAGTCGATTGGCTCGATCGCGTCGGGAAGAAAACAGTGAAGGTGAAGAAACTTGTCGAGGGCGAGGAGAAAGAAGTGAACGAATCGATTGAAGAGAGAATTCCGGGTTATCTTGAAGCGGTCTATCACCTCTACTCGATGAGGCATAAGCATGGACCGGTGATTATTCGCATGCGCACCAGGGATCGTGCAGAGAGCGCGCGTTTACCCTCGCTTACGCCGGTCTGGCGTAGCGCGGAGTTTCAGGAGCGCGAAATTTTCGATCTCTACGGGATCCGTTTCGATGGTCATCCCGATCTGCGGCGGATTTTGATGTGGGACGAGTTCGAAGATCACCCGATGCGCAAAGATTATGTGCAGCCGGACGATTTTGAATGGGAACCGACGCCGCACGATGATGTGCTCGCGAGAGCGAAGCAACATTACGCGCCGCGGCCGGTTGAGAACGAATTAAAACCGTCCTGACTTGTCATGTTGAGCGAAGCGAAACATCTCTGGCCATTTCCGCACGCAAGAGCTCAGGATCAAATCCAGAGATCCGTCGTCGTCTTCGCGACTCAGGATGACAATTTGAAATGAGCGCGACAGTTCAAACACTGGAAGCAATGGAGCGGCCCCCCGTAACCATGAGTTCGCGGCTGGAAGGCGAGTTGCTCGAAGTCTCGATGGGGCCGCAGCATCCATCAACGCACGGCGTGTTTCGGATGAACGTCGCGCTCGACGGGGAAATCGTGCGCAAACTCAAGCCGGTTTTCGGTTACTTGCACCGCAATCACGAGCAGATCGGCGAGCAGACAACTTATCTCGGCTCGATGCCGTACACCGATCGGCTCGATTACTTTTGTTCGATGAGCAACAACTGGGCCTACGCGCTCAGTGTAGAGAAACTCGCGGGCATCGAAGTTCCGGAGCGCGCCGAATACCTGCGCGTCATTCTCGCCGAACTCACTCGACTGCAAAACCACGCGTCGCTCCTGGGGTTTTTGTTGAGCGACATGGGCGCGTGGGGTACGCCGCTCATGTACGCGTTCCGCGAACGCGAGAAAATTCTCGATCTGTTCGAATCGCTCGCCGGCTCGCGCATGATGTGCGACTACATGCGTTTCGGTGGCTGCCGAGTTGATGCGGACGATAATTGGCTCGCCGGTGCCAGAAAGATCGTCGACCGTTTCCCGAAATTTCTGGACGAATTTGAAGAGTTGATCCTTGGAAATGAGATCGTAATCGCGCGAACGCAGAACGTCGGCAAACTTTCGGCCGATCTCGCGATCAGCGCTGGAATTACCGGCCCAATGCTGCGCGCGTGTGGCGTGAACTACGACATTCGCAAAGTCGACGGCTACGGATTTTATCCGCATTTCAAATTTCGGATTCCGTTGGGCGAACATGGTGATACTTATGATCGACTGATGATGCGCTCGCTCGAGATGCGTGAGAGCGTCGAGATTTTGAAACAGGCGTTCGCGCAAATCCAGCCGGGGCCGATCGTGAATCCCAAGGTGAAGATCCGCGCGTTCAGGCCACCGGTGGGCGAAGCGTACGGACGAATTGAAGCGCCCAAGGGCGAGCTCGGATTTTACCTCGTCAGTGACGGCGGCCCGAATCCATATCGTTACCGCGTGCGCCCGCCGAGTTTCATTAATCTCACGGTGCTTGAGGACCTTTGCCTCGGCCACACGGTTGCTGACGTGATGGTAATCCTCGGCAGCGTGGATATCGTAATGGGAGAAGTGGATCGATGATTGGCACGGGCATACTCAAGGGAATGGCGGTTACTGCCCGCAACTTTGTTGGCAGTTATTTCGAGAAAGAGCGGCTGATTACGGTGCAATATCCGGAGGAGCGGAGTCCGCTGCCGGAGAATTACCGTAATTTCCCATTTCTCATTTTCGACGGCGGCGATCCGCATGCCGGCTTACGCTGCGTCGCGTGCAAGATTTGCGAGAAAGAATGTCCGCCGCAGTGCATCTACATCGTGAAGAGCGATGACAAGAAGCCCGATTATATGGGCAAGCCACAGTTCTATCCGAAGGTGTTCGACATCGATATCTCGGTTTGTATGAGCTGCCAGATTTGCGTCGAGGTGTGTCCGTTTGAAGCGATCAAGATGGACAAGGACTTCGAGCTGAGTAAACGCGAACGGTTCGATTCGCTGCTCTTCCGCAAAGAGCAACTTTCCAAAACGAACGAGTATTATCACAAGATCCATCCAGTTGAAGCCGCAGCAGTAGATAAAAATCTGGCAGACGCAGCAGCCGCGGCCGAGGCGAAAAAGAAAGCTGCCGCGGAGGCAGCCGCGAAAGCCGCAGCCGCGAAGGTAGGCGCAGCTGCGCCGCCGTCACCAGCACCTGCTTCGTCCTAGACCTCGCATCGATTGGTTTGGACCCGAGAGCGGCATCAATGCCGTCGCCGAACCGGCTCAACGATTCGCGCCTGCCGGGAACATTACCTTGTCGGGGGCGGCATTAAGCGCGGCGAGAAGCTTTTTGATCAACCGCGTTTTCACGCGACCAGCTTCGCGCGGTGGAACGAGATAGCGGACAATCGCTTCGAGCCAGGTATTCTCGCTTACGCGAAAAATCACACGCGGTCGTTCGCGGACTTCCAGTTCGTCGACTGGCGTACGGGCGAGCAGGTCACGAAATGTTTGGACGCGCGCGATCATTTCCCGGCCGAGCTCTTCCTCAGTAATCTTCTGCATCGTGCTGGAGATGAACTCGAGATCGGCGTTGAAAGCGACATAGAACTTGATCTCATTCCAAATGTAAGGAAAAAGCGGCCACGAATAATTGTAAACGATCTCGTCGAGCACTTTCTCATTCGGAAACTTGATCAACCGACCGCTCGGATGATCGCCGGAAATGTATTTGCCGCCGAACTCCCACAGAGTGGTATCGAGATATCCAACGTCGATCACGTCGCCAGTGGCATCACCGATTTGTATGCGATCACCTACTCGGTACGGCTGGCGAACGAGGATATAAATCCAGGCGATGAAGCTTTTCATCGGCGTTTGTACAGCGAGGCCGATGATAATTGAGCCAACGCCGAGAGCGGCAGCGGCCGCATACCAATTGACGAAAATTATCGAGACCGCAATAACTGCGATAACAATAGCGACGAGCAGATGCAGAATGCGCTGGAGAGTAAAACGAGTGGAAGAATCCTCAATGCGACCCAGCGCATAGACAGAAATAGCTCGTGCGATGGCGAGAACGATCACGACCAGCGCTGCGCCGCGCAGAATTCGCTCAACAAAACCGAGAGCTGATTGCGGCAACGGAATCAGCTTCCAGCCGAGGACGACATACGCTGCGACGCAACCGGCAAGAACAAGTGCGTGTACTAAGAACCACAATTTGTCTCTGCCGCGAGCCTTAACCCCTTCCGAGCGTTTTTCACCAGTGGCCCGCTGCAACTCTTTGCGAACTTCGGGTTTGCGTGAAATTTCCTCCGCCGTCTCAGCCATCATTATTAAAATCGCATTCGGCGAGAAAATGAGTGCAACCAGACTGCGATGTCAGCCCGCGATTGTTTGGAAGCCCCTGAAGGTCCAATCGCAATCGATTCTCAAATGTGCTGTCGAATACAGACATTGCGGAGCTGCTTGCCCGCAAGGCGGAGCGCGAGAGTGGCGTTCTCTCACGCGCGTTTCGTCGAGCCGCGCGAGCCGCCTTCTTGTGGCCGGAAGAGGTGTTTCACCTTGCGGCGCAGAACCGATCGTTGACCGAACTGCGCGGAATTGGGCCATTCATAGAGAAACAAATCAGGCAATGGCTTGATAAACCTCCGCACTCAAAGCAGCCAGTTCCTGCGATTCGCCAGGACTTCACTTCACTCGCTGAAGCGAGACAGCTACTGGCGACAAAACAGGGATGGGCGAAGAAACTGCGCGGCGATTTGCAAATGCACACGCGGTGGAGTGATGGGTCGGGCACGACTGCCGAAATGGCCGAAGCAGCGAGCGAGAGATCCTATGAATACATTGCGATCACTGATCACTCGAAAGGACTAAAAATTGCCGGCGGAATCGACGAGCGCGCACTGAAAAAGCAAGGAAACGAAATCGCCAAGCTCAATGTGTCACTTTCAAAATCCGACAGGCAGTTAGTAGTTCTTCGCTCTCTTGAAATGAACCTTAACAGGAGGGGCGAAGGAGATATGTCTCCTGAGTCGCTGGCAGCTCTGGATCTCGTTCTAGGTTCGTTCCATTCCTCTTTGCGAATAGTTGAGGACCAAACGGATCGTTATCTGGCAGCACTACGCAACCCGCACATTCAAATCCTGGGTCACCCGCGCGGTCGCATTTACAACTTTCGAATCGGCTTGAGGGCAGACTGGTCGCGCGTGTTTGCAGAAGCTAGCAGGCTCGACAAAGCGCTGGAGGTTGACTGCTATCCGGATCGACAGGACTTGAACCTTGCCCTGCTCAAGATTGCGCGAAAGCACGGAACCCGAATCTCACTCGGCACCGATGCTCATCATCCATGGCAACTGGAATTTATTGAGCTTGGTGTGGCCGCTATTCTCCGCGCAAAGGTTTCATCAGAACGAATCGTCAACTTCATGCCGCTTGAAGAATTGAAAAGCTGGATACAAGCGGTGCGAACGCGGAGCGCTGCGAGAAAATAACATCGTAAAACCGATCCTCGCTTGATTAGCGATCAATCTATCGTGCGCCTTCAGAGTAACAGACCGGATGCAACCAGAGTCACTCGCCGTCGAATAACGCGTGCTCTAGCTGTTCGGATTTTACTTTGGGCATCGTTGGCATTGCCAATTCTGGCACTGATTTTTATGTTGCGTGGGTGCGCATAGCGCCCTCCGTGCGGCCTGCGCACCTGCAACACACATGAAGCTTATCCGAACGGCCTTACAACGTGTTCGGCCAAAAGCAGTCTGATACACGTTTCGTCAATGTGAAGATGCGAATCCTGATCTCGAACGATGACGGCATTTACAGCCCGGGCATCGTGTCCCTGGCGAAAGCAGCGGCGCGTTTTGGCGACGTGCGTATTGTTGCGCCTGATGTCGAGCAATCCTCAATGAGTCATGCCATTACCGCGTCGCGCCCCCTGCGGTTTAAGCGTGTGCATCGCGGCGAGTTCGACGCGTATAGCGTAAACGGCACGCCGGCAGATTGCGTCGCACTCGGCATGCATCGTTGGGGCCATGTCGATCTTGTTCTTTCCGGGATCAACCTGGGCCTGAACCTCGGCAATTCGGTTTGGCATTCGGGTACTTTGGCAGCGGCGAAACAGGCAGCACTACTCGGGTCCCGCGGCATCGCGTTCAGTACAACTGTCAGCGACAAACACGAGCCGGACTTTTCGCCGCTCGAGCCTTACGTCGCCAAAGTGCTCGATCTGCTGATGCCGAACAAAACGCTGTCTTTGGTGAATGTGAATCTGCCGGAGAAACCGAAAGGCATTCGTTGGACACGTCAATCCGTACGTCACTACGATGGTAAAGTTGTCCCCGACAAAGACCCGATGGGACGCTCAATCTTCTGGTTTACCGTGACTCCATTACAAGGCGCAGCAGAAGGCACCGACCGCTGGGCCGTCGAGCACAATTGGGTGTCGATTACTCCGTTACGTCTCGATCTCACGGATGAAGCAGATCTCGCTCGCGCTCTAGCGCTTTCGAATACGCCGGCGATGAAGGTCGCCAAAAAACGAACCGGTACCAATCCCTCGCGCAAGAAAGACTGACGAATTGAAGCGCCTCTAACCGCGCTGAACGTGCGTCCATATAACGGGCGGCGGGAGTCGCTTCCCCCCGCCCGTTAACCCCAGACAACCGGGCTTATCGTCCGCCTTGCTGACCTCCGCCACCCTGTTGACCGCCCCCGCCGCCTTGTTGACCGCCACCACCAGGTTGGCCGCCACCGCCTTGTCTTTCACGCTCACGCTGTTGGCGTTCACGTTCCTGTTTCTCGCGATCTCCCTGTTGGCCGCCCTTCTGTCCAGGAGCGCCAGGTTTACCCGGTTCGTTCGGATTGCGTTGTGTTTCCATGTTGCCTTTCGTTTTTATTAGTAACTTCTGACTTGGTCTCGCCGCAGTTTGCGATGAAGCCTTTGTCTTTCTGTAAAAACGCCCTCGAAGCGCCCTTTGGACTGGACAATTTGTCGGGAAGCCTTCTCCCCATCGCCCAAACGACGTTGGCGCTTACGTTTGCGAAAATGACTTTTCCAACGGTTCGGAAGATTTCGTAAAGGAATTGTGTAGCGAGGGGAACCAATCAAGGGCGGCGCTCCGATTCCCTTGCAACTGCCTTCTCGCCGATGGGAGATAATCGATCCAGCAGCTTAGCATCAGATCCGACAGCCGAACAATTCCACATTCTGGTGGATAGCGTCGAAGAATACGCCATCTACATGCTCGATCCGAACGGGAACGTTGTGACGTGGAACACAGGTGCCCAGAAAATCAAAGGCTACACGGCAGAAGAAATTGTTGGAAAAAACTTTGCCTGCTTCTATACCGCGGAGGACGTTGCCGCTGGCAAACCGCAGAGCAACCTGCGTGAAGCCGCCCGGCGAGGCCACATTCGTGATCAGGGCATCCGGATCCGCAAGGATGGATCAACTTTCGAAGGCGAAGTTGTATTAACCGCGCTGTATGATCCCAAGGGGAATATTCGGGGATATTCCAAAGTCACACGAGACATCACCGATCAAGTTCGCACGCGAGAATTTGAAGCGGAAAAGATAGCAGCGGAGAAAGCGAGCAAGGCCAAGGATGACTTTCTCGCGGCGCTCAGTCATGAACTGCGCACACCACTGACGCCAGCCCTGGCGGCAGCGACCTATTTGGAAGACAACGCCCGAAAACTTCCGCCCGAGTTCGTGGAGGATGTGCAAATAATAAGGCGCAACGTGCAACTGCAGGCACGCTTGATCGATGACCTACTCGATCTCACTCGGATTTCGAAGGGCAAGCTCCAGCTCACTCTGGAACGTGTCGACGCAAATGCCCTCGTACGCGACGCGATCGATATTGCAAATTCAGCTATCGCAGCAAAGAAATTGCATGTCTCGACCGAGTTCGATGCAAAAAGATCCTACATCCTTGGCGATTCCATCCGGCTTCAGCAAGTATTTTGGAACTTGATCAATAATGCGGTGAAGTTCACGCCACCAGGTGGACAGATCGCTATCCGCACCTCTAACGACGACGCTGGGCGTTTCCATTTCGAAATCAGGGACAATGGAATTGGAATCGAACGCGAGCGTCTGGATTCGCTGTTTACGCCATTTGAACAGGCTGATGCTTCAGTGAGCCGCCAGTTCGGTGGTCTTGGTTTAGGGCTCGCGATTTCGAAACATCTTGTAGGTCTTCACCGTGGCACAATTGAAGGGAAGAGCCGCGGCCGTAGTTTCGGCGCGACGTTCGAGGTTACACTCGATACGGTACCAGAAGGAGTCGGAACAACTGATCGGCATTCTCGCACTCCCAAAGACCCGTCAAAGGCCTTGCGAATCCTGCTCGTGGAAGACCACCGCGACACGCGACGTACGCTATCGCGTTTGCTCACCCATTTTGGTCATGAAGTTTTCGCTGCGGATAACATTCAAAGCGCTATGAAAATTGCGGCCTCTGGAAACATTGACGTGCTTTTGTGCGACATCGGCCTGCCGGATGGAAGCGGTTACGAGGTGATCTCACAAATTAGACGGAAGCGGCCAATCAAGGCAGTCGCGATCACCGGGTTTGGTACTGAGGAAGATGTTCGGCGTTCGAAAGAAGCCGGTTTCGATTTTCATCTCGTCAAACCAGTAGATCTTCACGAGCTGCAGACTGTTCTCGGCCGGTTCGAGGCCTAGCGCGGTTGTGCGGATTGATGTGCCAGGCATGATCGCGCCGGTTGCAGCCGAATACTACGCTCCTGATCAACCGAAAACCGGTTGAGCCCTTTAGCGGAGCTTCGGCCGCACGGCGCAAGCCACGCCCAGTCCGAAAGCAAATGCCTAGCGCCCGGACGTACCAGCCAGTTCTGGTTCCGTGAGCGCTTCTGGATTTACGATGTCTTCAGCCAATTTGGTCAGAAGCTCGTTCGCTTCGGATTCTTCGTCGAGAGTCGTTTGCAGAAGATCCGCTGACCTGTCTTTTCCAAGTAGTTGAGCAAATGTGCGGACGGAGCCGTAGCTGGCGATCTCATAATGTTCAACTTTTTGCGCGGCTACAATGATCCCGGCATCAATTACGGATTCTTCACCGTCTTCTTCAAGAATCTCCGACCCTTCTTCGATAAGCCCCTTCATGGCGCGGCAGGTTTTACCCTTCGGCTTTTCGCCGATGTCTTCGAAAACCTCTTCGAGCCGTTCGACATGAGACTTGGTTTGTTCCAGATGTTTCTCGAACGCGTCCTTTAACTCCTCCGATGAAGCAGCTTTCGCCATTTTCGGCAATGCTTTGAGTAGTTGGCCCTCCGCGTTGTAGAGATCCCTCAATTCATCGATGTACAGTGTTTTTAATGTATCTAGCTTCATACGATTCTTTCCCTTTCTATCCTAAGTTTCGCTTTGAATTTTGGCGGTCCAGTGCGTACTGGACGCCGGCTCTAAAAAACAACGCGGCGAAACATTGAATTGCGCGTGTTTCTTTTGAAAATTTTTCCGATCTTGCATAAGCCACTCAAGCGTAAGCATAAGCTGCATCCTGGTGGACCATCCGCTCGTACGCATTGACGTAATCACTTGCCATCCGATCAGCCGTGAAACGTTTCTCAAAAACTTCCCTGCAACCTGCCCGGCTAACATTGCGAACGCGGCGAGTCGCTTCGACCGCTTGGTCTAGTTGTCGTACTACAAAACCTGTTACTCCGTTCTCCATTACTTCGGGCACAGATCCCCTGTGGTAAGCGATAACCGGAGTGCCGCATGCCATTGCCTCGATCATCACCAGCCCAAAAGGTTCCGGCCAATCGATCGGAAACAGCAGAGCATAGGCTTTGCCCAGAAATTCGTTCTTCTGCTGGTCGGTGATTTCGCCGATCCATTTCACTCGAGGATCACTCAGCAGTGGCTCCACAACGCGTTTGAAATAGCGTCTGTCTGCGCGATCGACTTTGGCGGCGATCTTCAGCGGCATTCCAACGCGTTTGGCAATTTCGATCGCACGGTCCGCTCCTTTTTCTGGCGAGATCCGTCCCAGAAAAGCAAGGTAATCTCCGCGATCAGGATAAAAACGGAACAGATCTTCCGGAAGTCCATGGTAAATGGTGGCCTGCCAATTCGCCGAGATTATGGGCGCGCGTTGAGCGTTTGAAATTGAGACGAGTGGCACATCTCGAAACCGCTCGTGAACAGCCACGAAATCGGGAATATCGAGGCGCCCGTGCAAAGTCGTGACGTGCGGAACAGGCAGGTAGCGACAGATCGCAAAATGAGGGTAACCAGTGTGGAAATGAATGATGTCGAATTCGCTGGCGTGCTCGACCACGTGATCGATCAGGATGAGTTCCCTAGCAACGGGATCCTTGCACCGCTCGTTTTTACGAAGCGAGCGCCGTATCGGCGCTACAAGGCGCGCGCTGGTCACCGAGTCCCCGCTGCCGAAGAGAGTCACGTCGTGACCGGAGCGAACTAATTCTTCAGTGAGATAAGAGACGATTCGTTCCGTCCCTCCATAATGTTTCGGAGGCACGCTTTCGATTAGCGGCGCAACCTGAGCAATTCGCATATTCCCCCTTTTCCTCTCATCACATCCCACCCTTTAGACGACTGCTCACAACAGAGTGCGTTCAGTCCGGAAAATCGTTATCGTAATCATGATTCCGAAAAGTGTCTGTGTGCTTGCAATTCGGATGCGATCGCGATTTCGGTTCTGACTTATGCACTCGCACTATAAAAATCGCACCCGCGAGCAAGCGAAACACCTAAGGAAATTGCGGCGTCAAACAACGTGACAACAAAATTCTACCCGTTGGACAAAGCGCTCGTGCGTAGCAACGCATTTCTGCCGTCGCAAAAGGCTCGCGCTCGATCAAGGCGACGAGGAAACGCATCTAGGCGAAAAGACGCGTGTCGCAGAAGGCGCGCTGTTATAGGTGTCCTGTTAACGCGAGGATTATTATGATTAATAGAATCAACCCGAGTCCTCCGCTTGGCCAATATCCCCAACCGGAACTATAGGGCCAGGCCGGCAGTGCGCCGACCAACAAAAGAATCAGGATAATCAGCAAGATCGTGCCCATAGCTTCTCCTTTCTTGAACTAATTCGTTCTCGCAAGCCGTCTTGGACGTTCTAACAGGTCACATTAGAGGCATCAGATGGTAGTCAGTATCAAGTGGCCGCCAGCTTGACGCGCAAAACCATCGCTGCTACGCAGCCGAGATGCAATCTAGCTGGTTTCGACTTCTTTTGTCTCGACGCGGACCGCGTATTCGCTTGGTTTGAATGCACGACCAGATCGCGCGGCATAGACCTGGGTGAATTCGGCTCCGAAAAGGAGGATTTGCGATGAATAGTAAACCCAGAGTAACAAAGTGATGAGCGAGCTGGCCGCTCCATAGGCCGAGCCAGCAGCGCCGCTCCCCAAATACAAACCCAGCAGCCATTTCCCGATGCCAAAAAGGATCGCAGTCATGACAGCGCCAATCCAAACGTCTCGCCATTGAATTTTTACGTCCGGCAGGAACTTGAAAATCATCGCGAAGAGTAGAACGACGACCGCAAAGTCAAAGATGACATAAACGCCCAGCGCGATCACGATTCCACCCGGCAACGCAGATTGCACGTAGTGGCTGAATGCCTTTAGCAGGGCTTCGATCGCTAGCGAGACGAGCAGTAGAAAACAGATGCCGCCGACCATCGCAAATGAGAGAAAGCGGCTTCGCAGAAATCCCCAAATACCGCGACTGGGTTTTGCTTTGACACCCCAAATCGTGTTCAAAGCGTCCTGGAGCTGACCGAACACACCACTCGCGCCGAAAAGCGCGAGTGCGACTCCGATGATCGTGGCGATCGTGCTTTTCCCCGGCTGAGAGGCTTTTTGGGCAATGCTCTGTACGACTTGGACAGCGCTTGGATCGAGAAAATAGTTCATCTGTTGCGTGATCCTGTCCCACGCGCCTGCAGGATCATTCCGGAAAATCAGTCCGACAATCGCGAGGAGCACGAGAATCAGCGGCGCGAGTGAAAAGACCGTGTAATAGGCAAGCGCTGCGCCTAACTGCGGCGCTTTATCGTCCAACCATTCCTGGAATGTTTGCTTTAGCAGGCTAAGAGCATTGCCAAAGAATGATCCTGACGCCGGTGAGTTGCGCTGCTTCGCCACGAGAAAACCTCTAACAACATTCGTTCGGGATACTGTATTTGGTTTGCGCAAAAGAAACTCTTCGACTGACACGATGCAGATGGACGCGTCCGCGATTCATTGGGCTTCGAACTACATCAAAAGATGCTATTGAAGCCGCCGCTGCCGCCGATGGAAGCGCGTTCAGTCGAGGAGATTCCGACTGGCGACGGCTGGCAATACGAGCCGAAATGGGATGGGTTTCGCTGTATTGCCTTTCGTGATGGGAAGCAGATCTATTTGCAATCAAAGGCCGGTCAGCCGCTCGCCCGTTATTTTCCCGATATCGCAGAGGCTCTCACCAGGTTGCCCAAGCAACGATTTGTTCTCGACGGCGAACTTGTTGTTCCCATCAGCGGAGCGCTTTCATTCGATGAATTGCAACTTCGTCTGCATCCGGCCGCGAGTCGCGTTCAGAAATTAGCCAAAGCTCATCCGGCAATGTACATCGTTTTCGATCTTCTCGCGGAGAACGGAGGATCGTACCTGAACCAGCCTCTGCGCGAGCGTCGACAACTTCTCGAAAACTTCGCGCGCTCGAATCTAATCTCGGCCAAAAATTTGCGGCTTTCTCCCGCAACGACGGATGACCGCGTTGCCCGCGAGTGGTTTAAGAAAGCCGGCGGCGATCTTGATGGCATCATGGCGAAACACCTCGACGCTGCGTATGCTTCAGGTGAGCGAACCGCAGTAGTTAAGGTAAAACAAATCCGCACGGCCGATTGCGTGGTCGGCGGATTTCGATACGGACGCGGCACACGCGTGATCGGTTCTCTTTTACTCGGGCTTTATGGAGAAGATGGCTTGCTTCATCACGTGGGATTCACATCTTCTTTCACAAAATCAGAGCGTAGCCAGCTAACAAAAAAATTTGAAGCGCTCAAAAAATCGCCTGGGTTCACTGGCAGCGCGCCCGGAGGACCAAGCCGCTGGAGCACCGAGCGGACTGGCGAGTGGGAACCAGTCGCGCCCAAAATTGTCGTGGAAGTCGCGTACGACCATTTCACCGGCGGCCGGTTTCGGCACGGCACAAAATTTCTTCGATGGCGCCCCGACAAAGACCCTCGCCAGTGCACGATGGATCAAGTCGAGCATCGCGAAGGCAAATCGCTCGCGCTTTTGTGACGTTAGAATTGCGGACTCGTGTCCGAGAAACGAGAACGGACTTTGAACGCGCAAAAGAAGTGCGGATATCTTCCCCGCTCTTGATCTGGCACAGAGCCGCACACAAAAAAGTTCATTACTCGCGCATTCTGAACTTTTTATGCAACCAAACATCCTGTAGAACTCGATCAGGAACTAACAACCTATGAACAAATACGTATTGTGTTTAATCGGCGCCGTCATCGGCATGGCGTTTATCGCTTCTTCTTGCCAACAGCAGGGGACGAAGGCGACCACGACTACAGCAGCAGCGGCTCAACCGTCACCCACTCCATCGCGCAGCAGGCATCACAAGACGACTGCTGGCTCGGTACACAGGCCTGCTAAGCCCTCACCGTCTGCTGCAGAGTCGCCTGCCGCTGCAGAGTCGCCTGCCCCGACCCCGTAAAAGGAGCGAGACGCCGTAAGTTGGGGGGGTGGCGACGGGAGCCAACGCTTGCGAATAGCTAGCCGCTCGGCTAGTGAACTTGAGGACTGCACTGTTCTTGCTGCTTCGGTTCATATCAATCGGCGTTAACCGCAGACATCTTTAATTCTTCGCTAGTCTCGGGCTGTCGCGCGAAGAAACTTCAGAACTGCCGCCTCGACCGCGCGCAGATTGATTTTGTCAGGAGTTCCGATTGCTTCGCCGAGTCCGGCCATTTGCCTACCGCTTAGGTAAGCTTCGACGATGGCGGGATGCACATAACATTTGCGACAAATAGCCGGAGTGTTGCCGAGAAGTTGCGCCACAGCGCAAACGGCAGTCTTTACATTCGCCGTCGCCTGTTTCTTCGTTTCGAAAGCGCCTTGCGTATTGAGCGCGATCGCTGTCAGCAGCGTTCCTGCCCACGTCCGGAAATCTTTTGCCGTGAAATTTTCGTTGGTAATTTCGCGCAAATAATCGTTCACGTCCTGTGATGTTACATTCCGTACTTCACCTTCATCGCTGACGTATTGGAACAAATCCTGACCTGGTAGATCCTGGCACTTTGAAACAATTTTTGCGATTCGGCGGTCAGTTATGTCCACTTCGTGTTGCCGCCCGCTCTTTCCGCGAAAACGAAAACGCAAGTGTGGTCCCGTCACGGTCACATGCCGATTCTTTATTGTAGTTAAGCCAAACGATTTGTTTTCTCGCGCGTATTCTTCATTGCCGACGCGAATGAGAGTTCGTTCCAGCAGGCGCACAACAGTAGCGAGCACTTTTTCCCGAGGCAGACCGCGTAATTTGAGGTCCTTGGTGACTCGCCGCCGAATCTTTGGGAGCGCCTTCGCGAAGTCGGCGAGGCGATCGAACTTATTTTCATCACGCAGCTCGCGCCAACGCTCGTGATAGCGGTATTGCTTGCGCCGGCGTGCATCGCGACCTGTCGCCTGAACATGGCCAGTCGATGACGGGCAGATCCAAACATCCTTCCACGCCGGCGGAATGGCGAGACGTTTGATCCGGAGGATACGTTGTTCGTCGCGGATTCGTTTGCCTTGTGTGTCTAAATATTCGAATTCGCTATTGCGCGGCTTGCGCGTGTAGCCGGGACAGTCATCACTGACGTACTGCAGGCCGGCTTCCTCCGCGGCCTCTGCAGATTCAATCGCCACGCTATTTTCGATATTCTTCCCATTGCTGCTCTTTGTCCCAGGCGCCCCCATTAGAGACCCTCACTGCGAGCTATTCGTGCCTGTAAATGCCTCAGGGACTGCCCGCATCCGTTCGGCTTCGATTCGCTCAATTTGTTGTTCGGCGCGACGCTGTAGCTCCTCGAAGTCATAGCCGTTCAGCTGCGGCAAATTCGCCGCGGCCAGCCCGCGCCACAACAGTTTCTTGCCGGTGACTCCGACAATTAACCCTTCCAGTGTGAGCACCAATCCCAGTCTGCCCGACTCCTCGCCCGCAATTATCAATCGTGCCCGGCCGAGCTTTTCCGCCGCCCATGCGCCGGCCTGGCGCACCTTGCTTTCTTCGATCTCGAGGGAACGCATGACATCGCGCAATTTATCTTGATCTGCTTTGATCTCCCTTTCGGTTTCGGCAAAGAACGTGCCGAGTGGCTTGCCTTTCTGGGCATCTACCCAGTGAGCAATGAGCTCCAGCGCGCTAACAGAGCCGGCAAGATGATCGTTTAGGTAGGAATCCAATTCTTTCATGGGGCGAATGTCGTGTGCAAAATTCAAATCGGCGCCAGCGCTTCTTCAGCGGGACCGGCGATCACTTCACCAGTAGGTTTGAAACGCGAGCCGTGACACGGGCAATCCCAGGTTGATTCAGCAGGGTTCCACCTGACGAGGCAGCCAAGATGTGTGCAAACAGGCGAAAGCCGATGGACCGTCCCGTTCCGGTCGCGGAAGGCGGCAACTTTTTTTCCGCGCGAACCGATAATCATACCATCGCCAGGTTTTAACTCTCTGACGGATTCAGCTTCAGGACGGGCGAGCCAATCTTTGATCATATAGTAGGGATAATCCATGTTTTCTCGGAGATAATTCCATGTCGCGCCTTTGATCTTTTTTCGGTCCACCGCAAACAGGTCCGTCCACGGATTCTTTCGTTCTGTAATCCAATCGCGCGCCATCATAGCCGCTACTGTTCCAAATGTAATGCCGTTGCCGCAATAGCCGGTAGCCACAAACTGGTGCTCGGCATTTTCCCCGATGTAAGGCAAGCCGTCCGGAGTACTGATGACCTGTCCGGACCAGCGATGATCGATATGCGCCTTCGGGATGATCCTTTTCAACCGCGCCAGCAACCGGGCATAGGCTTTTGTAGTCGCCTTCTTTTGTCCTGTCTTGTGATCTTCACCTCCGTAGACAATGTAATCGAAACCGCGATGTCGATCGATTCGCAGATAATCGTACGGCTCCCGCGTATCCCAAAAAAGTGCTTCTGGCACCGTGTTGGACGGGACTCGAGCCCCGAACGCGTAGCTGGTATAGAGAGACAGTTTTGTTTGTAAAAGTGTGGCACTAGCGATGCTGGCCAGGCCAACAAGTGGATTGTTTGTTGCCATCACCACGCGACCGAAACTGATCCAATTGCGGTTCACCTTAACGCGGCGCTTCTTCGCATCGAACTCAGTCGCCGCGCTCTTCTCGAAAACATGTGAGCCGGCGCCGGGAATTTTCTCAACCAAAGCTCGAAGATATTTCCTCGGATGAAACTTGGCCTGATTGGCAAAACGCACTCCCGGCAAATTGAAGTACGGAATCGAGTTCAAGTACGCCGCGTCAAATCCAAGCTTCGCAGCGACATCAGCTTCCTTCTTGAGTGACGAAACTTCCCTTTTGGAAGACTCATCTACACCGACGTGAAGGTAGCCTGGCACGCGTCTGAACTCGCACTCAATCTCTGTTTCTCTGACGATCCTCTCGATTTCATCGACCGCGGCTGCTCCCGCGTCCCAGGCGGCTTGGGCGTGGTCCTTGCCAAAATTGCGTGCCAGCTTTTGCAGCTCGACGTCGGTGACGTACGTGAGGTGAGCAGTTGTATGGCCGGTATCGATTGAGGCCACACGCTCGCGCTCGACAAGTGCCACCGTTAATCCCGCAATTTTCAGCAGATACGCAGTCGTAATTCCAGTGACGCCGGCTCCGACGACAACAACCTCGACGTTTACGTTCCTTTGTATCTTTGGAAATTTCTGAATGGGCGCGCTGTCGATCCAAAAAGGAACATTCTTCACCTTTAGTTGATCGATGCGCATGTGCAGTTTAGCCGTGCGCAAGATCCGTTTCGCTCTCCGAGGCGCAGCGCCGGGCCTGATTTCACTCCGCTGGCCAAGAGCTGGCATGACGAAAGAGACACGCGCACACCGCGCGGGATGCGACTAAATTTATATGAAGAACCAAAACGAAATAATCGATGACTTGATCGAAACGCTTAAAGACGGTCAGGAAGGTTTCAAACAAGCTGCAGAAAGTGTGAAAGACCCGCAGCTGAAATCATTGTTCAGCGAATATTCGCAGCAACGCGCCCGCTTCGCAGTCGAGCTGCGCAGCAAAGCTCAGAGTCCAGATGAACGAGAGTCCAAAATGAGCGGCAGCGCCGCCGGCGCATTGCATCGCGGCTGGATTAACTTGAAATCCGCTGTCACCCAGGGCGATGACCATGCCATTCTGGCGGAATGCGAGCGGGGCGAAGATTCCGCTGTCGAAGAATTTAGGAAGGCGCTCAATGATGGTCTCTCCGCACCGGTGCAAGAGATCGTGTCCCGGCAGTACGCCGAGATCAAACAGGCGCATGACCGTGTTAAGCAGCTCCGCGATGCTACCAAGAAGAGCTGATTAGAGCCCAATGGGCCGGCGCAGTTGAGACTTGAGTTGGTTAGAGCCGTCCCAGCAGCCACAGAATCAGCACGATCAATAGGATGAGCCCCAAGCCTCCGCTTGGATAGTAGCCCCACGCTGAGCTGTACGGCCACGTCGGCAGGGCGCCGAGTAACAGAATGAGCAGGATCAGTATGAGAATTGTGCGCATAGGGCTGAGACTAGCTGGACCCAGCTCCAGAAGACAATCCCTTTTATCGGTCAATGCTTTCACCCGATCTGGTGTGTACAAATTAGTCACCTTGCACGTCCAAAGGCGCGATTAGAGGCGAAACATTTTTGGTATGCCAGAAGAAGAAGCAGTTGAACGGGCGCGCGAAGACGAGCGCGAGGGCAAAGCGCCTTCCACTCAGGCGGGCGAGTTTGTCCGCGAAGAAATGGAACACATTCGGGAAGGCGAGCACGGCGCCCGATCGCCGGAGCAGGCCATTGCTATCGGTCTCTCCAAGGCCCGGCGTGCTGGAGTGAAGTTGCCGCCGCCGAAGCGCGGCAAAGAACGAACAAAGCGTCAGGCGAAGCGTGACGTTGCAAAGGGCCGCGCCGGGCGCCGCAAAAAGCCTTCCCGCAAACGGTCCCGCGCGACGAAACGCGCGCTCAAGCGCGAGAGCCGCCGGTCAGCGTCGAAGCGAGCGCTGTCGAGACACGCTAAGCGGGTAGCGAGACAACGCTCCGCACGGTCGCGCTCGGCGGCCGCGAAGAAAGCAGCGCGAACGCGGAAGCGCCGCAGGCGCTGAGATAATAGCGTAACTCGTGGCGCGCGGACGTTCCATGCCTAGGGAAAAGAAACTTCAGCCGCCGCAACACCAGCGACAGCAGCCGGGCCGCGAACACAAGATGAAGCCGCGGCCGCGAGCGGAGGACGAAAAGCATCGCGGCAGCGGAAAATTGCAAGACAAGGTGGCGATCATCACTGGCGGCGACAGCGGGATCGGCCGGGCGGTTGCCATCGCGTTCGCAAAGGAAGGCGCCGATATTTCGATCGTTTACCTCGAAGAACGGAAGGATGCGAATGAAACCAAGCGACTCGTCGAAGAATACAGCCGTAGATGCCTGCTAATCGAAGGGGATGTCGGCGAGGAGGAGTTTTGCCGAAAAGCCGTCGAGCAAACCGTAAAGGAGTTCGGCGGGCTCGACATCCTTGTAAACAATGCGGCCGAACAGCATCCGCAGGATTCGATTCAGAAAATCACTGAGAAGCAACTCGAACGAACATTTCGGACAAACATTTTTTCCCACTTTTTCATGGTCAAGGCTGCCATGAAACATTTGAAAGAAGGCGGTGCAATTATCAACACAACTTCGGTCACTGCCTACAAAGGCAGCGCGCATCTGCTCGATTACTCTTCAACTAAAGGTGCAATAACATCTTTTACCCGGTCGCTCTCCCAGACGCTGGCGGAGAAAGGCATTCGCGTGAATGCTGTCGCGCCCGGGCCGGTGTGGACGCCACTCATTCCATCGACGTTTCCAGCTAAGGAAGTTGAAACTTTTGGGTCCGACGTGCCGCTGGGTCGACCTGGCCAACCGGAGGAAATCGCGCCGAGCTATGTGTTTCTCGCCTCCGACGATTCTTCCTACATGACGGGCCAGGTTTTACATCCAAACGGCGGTACCATAGTAAATGGCTAACCCCGAGCTCAGGTTCCTTCTTTAACTCGGCTCACGTGTTCTCTGAGAGGCAGACAACTAAAAAACAACGAGCGGCTGCAAAGCCATCGTGGTCGAACTTACGGCCGCGATCATGTTGATCGCTGCTGGCGCGATGTTTTCTTTGTGAGACTATGGACGGCCTTATTTGCGGCCGCCTTTTCTCCCACCCTTGCGGGAACTTGCTTTGCTGCGCTTTTTCCCGCGGCCTCCTCCGCCTTTCTTTCGGCCACCCCGATCTGATTTATTTACTGTTGCCCACGCGCGGCGCTCTGCCTCCTTGCTGCTGACGCCGCGTTTTTTGTAGCTTCTCTCGATCTTCGATGCCTTCCTTTTCTGCTTCGAGGTGTATTTCTTTTTGCTTCCTCTTGCCACGAATAACCTCCCGCTAAGCTTCTCAATATAAGAACGAATTTCGCGCGGCGATTGGATTTAAGTTCGCCTCGCGCTGGGTTCACACGTGCCTGTGGAATTTTTTTCCCGGTGATAGAATCTTAAAGCATGAACACGTTCTCACAATTGCTTCAAACGCTCCTTGGAATAAGCGTGCCACCAAAAGATTTAACATTTCTGCAGGTTTCAATCCGCGGGGTAGTCGTTTTCATCGCGGCTCTGATAATGGTGAGGCTGAGCAGTAAACGTTCGCTTGCAGAGAAGACGGCGTTCGATGCTGTTTTAGTCGTCATCATCGGCTCGATGCTGGCACGCGTCATTAATGGATCAGAGGCTTTTTTTTCGACGCTCGGCACGGGATTCGTTCTGGTGTTACTGCACCGGCTTTTCGGTGTCGCCGCCTACTATTCACATGCTTTTGGATTCTTGGTGAAGGGAACACCAACGGTGCTGGTGCAGAATGGCAGGCTGGAGCGCAAAAACATGTTCTGGAATCACATTTCTAAACATGATCTCGAAGAAGACATGCGGCTCGATGCGAAAACCGAGGACCTGTCAAAGATAGGAACTGCGCGGCTCGAACGCAGCGGTGAAATCAGCTTCGTCAAAGCTGAATAGTTTCAAGGTCGTAGGCGCGAGCTATTCAAGACGATTGCGGGAAGCGGGCGCGGGCGTAAACTGCGCACAGTCTTGTCTAATCGATCAAAAGGCCAGGGTGGCGAAATTGGCAGACGCGCCAGATTTAGGATCTGGTGGAGCAATCCTTAGGGGTTCGAGTCCCCTCCCTGGCAGAAGATTCGCCGCGTGGGCATCATCCGGCCGCTCGGCAAATGCGCGAGAATCAGCGTGTGCCTCCTGATTCCCTAGGGATAAAAAAGTTCGTCCAAAAGATAAGGCTTCTCGCCTCAACCCAGCCTCATATAATGCGCAACGGCGTGGAAACGGGTGTACGTCCAGGAATAATCCCCGACCCAAGAAACGAAAAACTATGAAAACAGGAATAATCGAATCAAACATCATCCTCATCTTTGCTGCAGCTGCTGTCGCGCTCTTTGTGGCGGGTTGCGCTGAGATGGGAGCGGGCAATACCACATCCCTGCTTACCGCGGCGGGCTTTCGGGCACGGACGCCGCAAACGCCGAAGCAGCAGCAAATCTATGCAGCGCTGCCACCTTACCAGGTTGAACGCGCCACGATAAAAGGAAAAGGAGTCTTCTACGTATACAAGGATGAGAAGGCAGGCGTTGCTTACATCGGGCGCGAACCAGAGTACCAACGCTACAAGCAACTGGCCATTCAGCAGCAGATTGCCCAAAACTATTATATGGCGGCGGAAATGGATCGCGCAGCTGCCTGGGGCTGGTACGGAGCGTGGGGTCCACGCGCGTTTTGGTGGTAAAGCAACCGGCAGCGACCAAAAAGATCTGCTTGATTGAAGAACTAAATCACAGCCGGGTGCCAATACTGGTTGCTGACGCGCACAGTCAGTATCCACCACGTTTTATGAGGCACGCACCCGGTGTCACCTGATCCACAGCAGCGAGAAAGAATGCTCGATCCAGCTGAAACACTGGAGGCGCTCAGCCGCACGTTTCTCGACTCGGCGCTCGATTGCATCATCACCATGGATGCGAGTGGGCGCGTGCAGGAGTTCAACCCAGCATCGGAGCGGGTATTCGGCTTTAGTCGTAGCGAGGCAGTTGGCAAAGAGCTCGCTGAACTGATTATCCCGCCAAGGCTTCGGGGACGACACCGACAAGGGCTGGCTCGTTATCTAAAAACTGGCGAAGGGCCCTTAATTGGAAAGCTAATCGAAATCGAGGCCCTGCGTCGGGATGGTAGCGAGATCATCGTGGCGCTTGCGATCAACGCAACCCAGGTCAATGGGTCCCCGATTTTCACTGCCTACTTACGCGACATCACCGAGCGAAAACGCGCCGAAGAAACTAACCGTCGTCTGGCTGCGATCATTGAGTCTTCGGGTGATGCGATCATAAGCAAGGATCTCGATGAAATAGTCACCAGTTGGAATAAGGAAGCGGAACGGCTTTTTGGCTACAGCGCTGATGAAATTATCGGCAAACCGATCACAGTTCTGGTTCCGCCCGATCGCCACAATGAAGAGCTGGGAATTATCGAACGGCTTCGCCAAGGAGAGCGTGTCCTTCGTTACGAGACGGTTTACTTCCGCAAGAACGGCACCGCGCTAAACGTTTCGCTGGCAGTCTGGCCAATCAAAGATGAGACCGGGAACGTTATCGGTGCGTCAAAAATTGTGCGTGACATAACCGAACGTATTCGGACCGAACGCAGACGCACCACCCAGTACGCGGTTACAAACCTGCTAGCTGCCTCATGGACGTTAGCTGAAGTGGCCACGGAACTTTTGGAAGCAATGGCCTCGAGTGGCGACTGGGCATTCGCGGCAATCTGGACTTACGACGAGGCAGCCGGCGGGCTGCGCTGCCGGAACGTGTGGCATGAGGCGTCGGAGCGAGTGAAGAAGTTCTCTGATTTATCGCTCGTAGTTACTCTTCCAGAAGGTCAGGGCCTGCCCGGACGTGTTTGGAATTCAAAGAAACCAACGTGGGTCTACGACGTTACCCGCGATCCAAATTTTCCCCGAGCTCCCTATGCGGCAGCGGCGGATCTGCACGGTGGATTTGCTTTCCCCCTTTTCTTCCAAGGCGAGATCGACGGCATAATGGAGTTGTTTAGCCATAGCGTTGTTGAGCCTGATGACGATTTGCTTCAGATGGTTGAGGCACTCGGCAGCCAGATCGGTCTCTTCATCGCGCGAGGCAGAATCGTGCAGGAGTTACAGCGTCATAAGGAAAACGCAGGGGCGGCAAGTACGGCAAAAGATCGATTCCTCGGACTATTAAGCGACAAGTTGCGCGCGCCGCTTACGCCGGTCCTCACCTGGGCCGGCAAAATTGCGGAACAATCCGACCTAAGGCCAGAGGTCCAGCAAGGATTAAAAATGGTGCGCGGTAATGTCGAACTTGAAATGCGCTTGATCGAAGACGTGCTCGATCTTAGCCGGATCGCGCGCGGAAAACTGACGTTGCAATTGCGCAAGGCCGACGCGCACGAGCTGCTGCAGTCTGTGCTGGAGATCGTGCGCACCGACATTGAACAACGACATCTCACGCCTTTGGTTGACCTCACGGCATCTCGACATGAGTTGATCGCCGATGCACCCCGCTTGGAACAAGTTTTCTGGAGCGTGTTGCACAACGCGTGCAAATTCACTCCCGAAAACGGCACAATCTCTGTGCGGTCGTACAATCCCAGTCCAAGAAGGATCACCATCGAGATCAGCGACAACGGCATCGGCATCGAGCCACAATTTGTAGAAAAAGTCTTCTACGCATTCGAACAAGCCGATTCGCAAAGCGAAGGACTGGGACTCGGTCTCGCGATCGGTAAAGCAATCGTCGAAATGCATAGCGGCACTATTCGTGCTCATAGCGACGGACCGGGGAAAGGCGCAATTTTTATCATCGAGTTACCGATTCGCGGGTCAAACCACTAACAAACCAAAACCTATGAACCTAAAAATCATCCCTAGTATAATTCGGTTGTCACGAATCGCTTTGAGTAGTGACGATCATGACTCGGCGAAAATTGCTCGTTTGCGGTGCCGCCTTGTGTGAGAATCCGGGCGACCGATGAAAGTGGCTTCAGACGTTGAGTTTCACGAAGACATTCGTCTGCTCATCTATCGACCACGTGGTTTGATCGATGAGCCGGCTATCAAGAAAGTGGTATCGGTTCTCGAAGATCTCGAAGCAAAGTTGCAGAAGCCGTTCAATCGATTCTCCGACACGCTGGAAGCTGATGAGGTTGAGCTTAACTTCAAATATGTCATTCAAGTCTCTCTCTGTCGCCGCCTCGCCTACGCCGGGCATCCACCGGTAAAGTCGGCGATTCTCGCTCGGGATTCGACAATGATTCATTACGCGCGGTTGCACGCCTTACTGACTCAGGGTTCCCCGATCAACGTGCATGTTTTCAGAGACCGCTCTGAAGCTGCGGAATGGTTAAACGTACCGATTGAACGACTGAGTCCGTAGTGAACAAAGGAATGCCATGCACAAGATATTCGAGAAGCTCAAGGAAGAATTCTCGCGATCCTGCCACCGACGATCTTCTTTTTTGTAGCGCTGCACATCGTCGCGTTTATCCGTGTGTTGATGACCGAAGGCTCGCATTTCGAACCCATATCTGCGGTCTCGATTGCGGTCGGGTCACTGATCCTCGGGAAGGCAGTGTTGATAGTGGACATGCTGGTAATTAACCGCTATCCCGACAAGCCCCTTGCCTACAACGTGGTTTAGAAGACGGTCATGTACCTGCTCGTTGCCAGCGTTATTCACTATTTGGAACGCCTTATCGATTTCTCCCGGCATGCAGGCGGCATTATCGCCGGCAACGAGAAGATGCTCGCGCAAATGGTGTGGCCACATTTCTGGGCGATAGAGATCCTCCTTTTGGTGCTGATCCTGGTGACTGCACCGCGCGCGAACTAGTACGCGTCATTGGAAGGGAAAAAGTGCTGCGATTATTCGTCGGGCCAGCGCTGCTGCAGGCTTTCTGACCGAGAACGACGGCCTCAATGCGGGCCGGCGAACATTACGTCTTTGTTCCGCGTAGGATGTTTTCGCCTTCAGCGCTCGTCAGTGTCTCACCGCGATAAGACCAAAGTCCCATTGCTGATGTGTCTTGCTTTTTTCAAGCTGTGTCGGGTAAGAACATAGTTATGAATAAGTACATCGCCGAATTCATCGGAACTTTCTTCCTTGTCCTGACAATTGGTTGCACCGGAATCGGAGCCGGCGCGGGTGTCATCGCGCCGCTGGCCATTGGCGCGGTGCTGATGGTGATGGTTTTCGCCGGCGGCCACATCTCGGGAGCGCACTACAATCCGGCTGTTACAGTAGGCATGCTAATTCGCGGCAAATTAAACCCTGCCGATGTTGTGCCTTACTGGATTGCACAGTTTGTCGCTGCCGCACTTGCTGCTGTGATCGTGATCAAATGTCTCCGAGTCGGTGCTCCTGTCACTCCGATCACACCGCACATTGGCCCGGCACTGCTTGCGGAATTTCTTTTTACATTCGCGCTTGTCTATGTCGTGTTGAACACGGCAACCGCGGAAGGCACTTCAGGAAATTCATTTTATGGCCTCGCCATCGGCATGACCGTGATGACTGGCGCATTCGCCGTGGGTGACATTTCAGGCGGCGCGTTTAATCCCGCGGTCGCTCTGGGCATCTGCGTTCTAGGCATTTCGAGCTGGGGCAATATCTGGATTTATCTGCTGGCCGACTTCAGTGCCGCTATTGTGGCAGCTATTATTTTCCAGCTGATCAATCAACCGCTGCAAACCACCCCGATCGCAACGGACGAGCCGCCTTACGAAACTCCGCGGTAACTATTTCTTCTGCTTCCTTCTGTTAAAAACTGAAATCATCAACCACTCGAACTAATATGAATCCAAACACACTCATTACACTTATCGCTATAACATGCGCTTCCGTTGCGGCTTCGTCGTTGAATGCGGCTACGATGCCCGCCGGAACAACGCTCAACGTAAGCACCGCCAGTTCCATCTCTTCACAGGACCCAGTGGGTAGAACCTTTGCAGCGAAGCTTGACCAGGATGTCGCCGCTAAGGGAACGGTTCTGTTGAAAGCTGGGACAAAGGCGTTCGGAAAGATTAAGTCGTCACGTGCTAACCCGCGCAAGTCCGAGCCAATCACGCTGGAACTTACGTCGATTTCTGTGAACGGACGCAACGTCGCGGTAAAGACGAACACCTTCCAACCGGGTAGCTCACCGAGGACAGGGCGACAGGCGCAGTTTGGACATACCGCGGGCACATTAGTAATTACTCCGGGAACCAAGATGCAGTTCCAGCTTGTGCAAGCAGTCACCCTTTAGCAGCTGTTTGCCTAACGAGAAGCGCGCAGGAGTTTTGGTTAGCTTCCGCGCGACGCATCGAGAAAGCCCGCCCGGCCGTTAGTAGTGCCAGCTTGATGCTCGCGAGCCGGGGCTTAGCTTCACGAAAACGATTCTATGAAGCTGAAGTTTTATGGCACGCGGGGATCCATCCCCATCTGCGACGCCGGTTTTCAGCAATTCGGCGGAAACACCACTTGCCTGCAAATCACGTTAACTGATATCAACCGCATCGTTATCATTGACGCGGGCACCGGACTGCGGAATCTGGGCAGAGACCTCCGCGCCATCGGCCACAAGCAGGACCAAATCGTCATCGCGTTCACGCACTTTCACTGGGACCACATCCAAGGATTCCCGTTCTTTGCTCCTGCTTACGATCCCAGCCAGAACCTCACACTCCTAACGCTCGGCCGAGACCAGACAGTGACCAATTTGCGGGAAATTTTCGAAGTCCAAATGCAGGCGCAATATTTCCCGGTGCAATTGGATCACATGGGGGCCAATTTCGAGTTCCTGCAAATCGCTGATGCCAGCAAACACTTCACCGGCATCAACAATGTGGAAACCGTAGTCACCGCTCAAAGGCACAACCATCCCGGAGGAGCGTACAGTTTCCGGATCGAGCGAAGCGACAAAGTGCTCGTCATTTGCACGGATGTCGAGCATGGCGAGCAGATCGATCCGCGGCTGGTGGAGTTAGCGCGCGGCGCAGATTTGTTAGTGCATGACGCGCAATACACGGCTGAGGGATTG
>Ga0193721_1000041_pt1 | contig 38549 bp, 32 predicted proteins | sample U2s2metaG_FD_145078 | JGI IMG/M metagenome (GOLD analysis project Ga0193721, IMG submission 145078) | Soil microbial communities from a riparian zone of the East river system, Colorado, United States - U2s2 | ecosystem: Environmental > Terrestrial > Soil > Riparian zone | place: USA: East River...
ACTGAGTTCCTCCAGTTCGCGTTTTTGTTTTTCGATCTGCTCTTGCTGGCGTTTGAGCTGCAGCAGTTGCTCCTGCGCCTTCTGCACTTGCGAATCCAGATGCTCGGGAGAATTGGCTTCGTCCTCGGTCAGTTCGAGCATTTGTTCAACCGGTCGAATTTTTTCTGCCATGACAATCAGGACTCGCCGTCCGGGCCGCTGAGGGCCATATTAAATGCGTCACTTAAGAATTCCAGATATTTTCGTCACGAACCCGCGAAAAATTTCGTCTCAACATTTGTCCAGTCGCTACGGCGTGTCATCCCGAACGAAGTGAGGGACCTCGCCTGCGACGTTCGCGTCACCCTGGGGAATCAGCGTAATCAGTCATTCTGTGGGAGGTCCCTCGCTACCGCTCGGGATGACATTTGAGCGTGCTACCGTCCCGGCATCATCTCCAGCAAAACTCCTTTGAAATATTCCGTTTCGGGAATCGTGGGCAGCACGGGATGATCAGGTCCCTGCCCGAATCGGCGCAAGCGTCGCGCGGAACGCCGGGCATCGACAAGCGCATCGGAAACTGTTTGCGAAAATGCGGCGTCGCTCACGTGATGCGAGCATGAAAAGGTCGCCAACAGACCTTCTTTCGAGAGAAGCTTGAACGCGCGCATGTGCAGCTCCCGATAACCACGCAGCGCGTCGCGCAATCCGCTCCTGGTTTTGGTAAACGATGGCGGATCGAGAACGATCAAATCATATTGCGTCCCGGATTTTTCGGCCGCGCGCAGGAACTGAAAGACATCCTGCTCGATCCATCGCACTTTCAAATCGTTCTTCGCTGCATTTCGGTTCGCGGCTGCGATATTCTCGGAATTTTCTTCGACGCCGGTCACGTCCGATGCACCTGCCCGCGCGCAGGTCAATGCAAATGCCCCCTGATTTGTGAAACAGTCCAGCACTCGCCGGTCGCGCGCGAATCCGGCAACGATTCCATAGTTGTGTTTTTGATCGAGGTAGAAGCCAGTTTTTTGTCCGCGCAGGAGATCGAGCTCGAAGTTTACGCCTTCAATTCCGATCTCCATTCGCGAGGGCGCGTCTCCGCGCAAAACTTTCGTGCGCAACTCCAATCCTTCCGCCTTGCGGACCGGCGCGTCATTTCGCTCAATGATCGTGGCATGCCCTTCCAGCGCATTGCGCATCGAGCCGATGCCATCTTCAATCGCATCGGCGATTAGATCTTTTCGCAGGTCCATCGCCAGTGTGAGCGTCTGCATCACAAAACAATCGCCGTATCTGTCGATGATTAAGCCGGGCAGTCCGTCGCTTTCGCTCCAAACGACGCGACAAAGCCTCGGGTCGATCTTTCGCCGCGCACGGTATTCTGCCGCTTGCGTAATTCGGCGTTTGAAAAAATCCAGGTCCAAATCCTGTTTCCGGCGCGAGAAACGGCGCGCCACAATTTGCGACTTGGAATTGTAAATCGCGCTACCGATTAAATGATCCTTACCATCCTTAAGGGAAATGACGTCGCCGTCCGCCGGTTTCCCAAAGACCTTCAGGACTTCGCTCGAAAAAACCCAATCGTGTCCGTGCAATATTCGCGCCCGCGGTTTGACCACAATTCCTGGCATAGAAGGAATTCAACGTCGAACGCTCAAGGTCCAACGTCCAACGCTCAACGCAGAATCCATTGGACGTTGTGCATTCGGCGTTGGACGTTTGGCGTTGAAAATGGAAACCGCCACACAATCCTCAATCGACCTTCCGGGAATCAAGAAACTGCGCAGCGGCAAGGTGCGCGAAGTCTTTGATCTTGGCGACACGCTACTGTTTGTCGTAACCGACCGGATCTCGGCTTTCGACGTTATCCTGCCCGACCCAATTCCGCACAAGGGCGCGGTCCTCAATCAAATTTCGGCGTTTTGGTTTAAGGGTTTCGGCGATATCAAAAATCATCTTGAGACGGCGAATTTCGAAGATTTTCCGAAAGAGTTGCAACCGTTCCGCGAGCAGCTCGCCGGCCGATCGATGCTCGTGAAGAAAACGAAGCCGCTCGCGGTGGAATGCGTGGTGCGCGGTTATCTGGCCGGCTCCGGGTGGAAAGAATATCAGGAATCGCAGAACGTCTGTGGGATCGAGCTTCCAGCCGGACTAAAACAAGCTTCTCAATTACCGAAGCCAATCTTCACACCGTCGACGAAAGCAGAACAAGGTCACGACGAGAACATCGACATGAAACAATGTGCCAGGATTCTCGGCGATGAAATTGCCAATCGTGTGAAAACGCTGAGTCTCGAAATTTATTCGCGCGGCCGCGAGTATGCGGCGCAGAAAGGAATCATCGTCGCGGACACGAAATTCGAGTTTGGCACGATCGATGGAGAATTGCTTTTGATCGACGAGTGTCTGACGCCCGATTCGTCGCGGTTCTGGCCGAAAGATGAATACGCGGTCGGCCAGAGCCCGCCGAGCTTTGATAAACAGTTTGTGCGCGATTATCTGGAGACGCTTGATTGGGACAAGACTCCCCCAGCGCCGCAGCTGCCGAAGGATGTTATCGAAAAAACGTCGGCGAAATACCTCGAAGCGTTCCGTCGCCTGACGGGTAGCGAGCTCGCGAACGCCTAGATTAATCCGATTCAGCCAGAGTTCAGTAATTGTGCGGGAGATCAACTCCGTGACAGCATTGCCAACTCATTTACACCCCGTCACTTTTCGCATTCGAGCACTAGGGTTACGTATGGGGATACGAAACTGCAGTTGCAAGGCAAGATGACGAGAAATCTTGTGATTGGTTAATCGCGAGACTCGAAGAGTGGCGATGACTGGAAGTCAGCTAGCGACAACGAAAATCGAGGCAAAGCAACAATCCGTACGCCCTTTCGACGGGCGCTGCTTGTTAGCCTGCCTTGCGATTTCGATGGTCCTTGTTGTTTGGATCATCCTCGCCAGTGGAAGCTTTAACCTGTATTCTACCCTGTTTCTTTTTGTGCTACCGTGGATGCTGCTCAGAGCTGGCAGTGTCATTACGACAGCGCTGCGGCTGCCATCCTTTTTTGCGCTCGATTTCCTCTTAGGAGTCACATTTGTTTCGGCCGGATTGTTGGCTTGGAAGACTTTCGTTCCGTTATCGCTTTGGATTGCCCTGGCTGGTCTTCTGATCGCGGCTGCTGCCATTCCGAAGCTGCTACCACAAAATCAGCGTGCCCGAGTTTCCGTCCTTGACCTCCTGTGCGTAATTGTGAGCCTTGCTGCGGCAACAGGCTGGTCTCAGGATCTCATTTTGCCAACAAGCCCGGCCAACGGTGCCATTGTGTTTAAGCCATGGTCGGATTTTTTCTGGCACGCCACAATGGTGGCGCGCAGCCTCGGAAATGAAACTTTGCCCCACATTGGCAATTATGACTGGAAAGGATTCCCCGCGGTCTTCTATCACTACGCGAGTTATTCTCTTCCCGTTTGTTTAGCTAAAATTGGGCACCTGCCCGCTTACGATACAGTAGTAGGTTTCTGGGCTCCATTCGGATCATTTCTTACGGCGCTAGCGAGTTATGCCCTCGGTCGAGTCCTGTGGGGTCAAGGGGCTGGACTTGCCGCCCTTGTAGGTAGTTTTCTAATACCGGACGCTGCCTTGTTGAACGTCGGCCACCCCCTCTACGGTTATTTTTGGCTGCAACATGTTGCGCCCGGAGGTCTCTATGGTGTCGCGATCGCCGGAACAGCATTGATACTTATGTTACAGGGAGCGCGCAAAGGACGGCGTGTCTTAATCGTATCCGGCGTGGTAATGGGTGCGCTGGTGGCTTTTTTCAAAGTTCACATCTTCGCGGCGGCATTCCCGCTGCTGCTTTCTTTTGCCATCCTGGCGTGGCCTCCGCGCAACCGCTGGCGGTGGCTGCTTCTCGGTGGATGTGTCGCGGCGGGATTAGCCTTGATCCCGTTGGCAAACCATTTTTACATTGGACCGAATATCCACTTCGATTTTTCTGGTAGCGCCTGGTATTGGAACCGACTGGCAAGGACAGCCACCGGTACGCGCACTGAGAGTTGGTATCAAGTCTTTAGCACACCTGATCCGATTGCTTCTCACTTGCCGCAAGCGATTGGTTTAATCCTGCTTAGTGCATTGGGAATTTTTGCGGTAATCGCTCCGCTTGTTTGGCTTCTCGCGGCGTCGACTAAGACGTGGCAGACATCTGAGGGAATTTCGATGGCTGCGGTAGCTACTCTGCTTCTGATGACTCTTGGCATAAGCGGCGATTCAAACTCGAGCGAATTAATACATAAGCCGTTCGTCTGGGCCTACTGGCTGGTGGGTTCACTTACTGCCGGCCGCCTTTTTTCAATGGTAGCGGCAGGCCGTCGACAACTGGCAACGGGGGTTGTTGCGGTTAGTAGTGTTGTGTTAATACTGGTTCCTGTGCGATATGGCTCCGGGATCCAGCGCGGCAATTGGTTGGGAGCGAACGCCTATTCCGAGTTACGCGTGGATCGCGGTCTGGTCGATTGCGCGCGCTACATCCGTGATCAGCTTCCTATAAGTTCTGTGGCACAGGACTCACGTTTGGATAACAACTATCTTATCTTGGAGGGATTGAGTGAGCGGCCTTCTTTCGCAGCCCGACCTGAATGGTGGAAATGGATGAGCAAGGCCTTCAAGGGTTCTCGCTACCAGGAGCAACTTCGAAAGTTGCAAGGTCTGCAACAGGCAACCAGTCTTCCAGATTTGCAGCGCGCTGTGCGAGAAACCGGGATTCGTTGGTATGTTGTTCATCCAAGCGATTCCAACTTCTGGCCAACCGAGTTTCGGGATCACCCGTCATTTGAGTCTAACGGCTACAAGGTTTACGACATGCAGCGTTGTTTTGATTTGCGGGGATGATTTCGGGATTCTCCTCGCGATTCGGTAAGGCAGCGCCAACTTTGTAACCTTATGGAACCACTTGCAGTGACCGCTACGGGATCGGCCACCCGGCCCAATATATTGTTTATCATGACCGACCAGCAGCGGTTTGATACTATCGCTGCGCTCGGGAATTCGCATATTTACACGCCTAACCTTGATCGCCTCGTGCGGAGGGGAATCAGCTTTTCCAATGCGTATGCGACTTGTCCGATTTGTATCCCGGCACGCTACACGATCCGTACAGGATGTGAACCGGTAACCACGCGCTCCTTCAGCAACGCAATACCAAAGCCGGCAGCGGGACAGGCTGCTGAAATGGAAGCTCGTTGCGGACCGTATCTGGGGCGGACGATGTCGCGTCTAGGGTATCGGACCTTTGGAGTCGGAAAGTTCCACACATATCCCTGGAATGAAGATGTCGGTTACGAAACACTGTGGCGCTGTGAAGAGACTTACCATCCGCCGGCGCGCGAAGGCGACGACTACGGTTCATGGCTGACACGGGAGCGTCCGGCGTTCGATTTCCTCGAGCAGCCGTTTGGAGAACGCAGTGAGATGTACTACCTGCCCCAGCGTAGCCCGCTTCCGGCCAAGCTAGGAAGTGAATGGTGGGCGTCCGATCGCGCTGTGCACGAGATTACAAACTCAGACGATCCGCGACCTTTCTTTGGGTTCGTATCATTTTTCGGTCCGCATCCGCCGCTGGCTCCTCCAATTCCTTTCAATCGGATGTACGATCCCGACCGAATGCCCGATCTCATCCTCGGTAAAGTCGAGGAAGATTACCTGGACGACGAGATTCCTTACATGCGATATGCCGTTTGGGCAGACGCAATCAATCCGGCGCTGGCCAGAATCGTAAAGGCCCGATATTACGGCGAGATCAGTTATCTGGATCACTGTGTGGGCCGAATCCTCGACACGGTCGAAGCGCGGCCGAACCCGGAGAATGTTCTGATCTGTTTTTTTTCGGACCATGGCGATCTGATGGGTGATCATCACGGCTGGCAGAAACAAAACTTCTTTGAGGCCGCCTGCCGGGTTCCTTTATTGCTCAGTTGGCCGGCGGTGCTGCCCAAGGGGACGATCCGGAATGAGCTAATCAGCCTTGCTGACTTATTCGGAATTGCGACCGCAGCTGCCGGCGAATGCGACGTCCGGGAGGGAACGAACGTTCTGAAAATGCTGCGAGGCGAATGTCCGCCGCGTGAATATCTTGTCGGTATGGTGGAACCCCCGGGCTCACACGATTTCAAGCTCATGGTCGTGACGAACGAGTGGAAATATATTTTCATGGCAAACGGTGGCCGGGAACAACTCTTCAATCGGAGGCGAGACCCCAACGAACTGTCGAACTGCGTCGCGTCAGCTCCGCAGCTCAGAAAAGATCTGTGTGCCCTGGCCGTGCAGGTGTGTCGGGCACCGGGCGCGATGGACGCCCTCGCTGGCGACGAGCTTCGCACTTTTCCTTTTCGCGAACGTCCACGAACGCGCATCCATCAATTCGACCGCTCACGCGGCGTCACTGGATTTCCGGAGCGTCCACAGGACGCGCTGAAGGGGTTCGATCGCGCCACGTTGAAACGCGTAACCTGATATGGAGTCGCCTGGGGAAAGTCTGGGCGTCGGTCTCAAGCCCGGGGACGCGCATTACCGCGCGTATGTCGGTCCTCCGGAAGATTATGATTTGATCGCAGCGATGACGTTCAATCTGTTGACGACGCTCCGGTTGCGACAGCATCATTCATTGCTGGACATCGGATGCGGTTCCCTTCGGATTGGACGCTTGCTAATTCCTTACTTGAATCGCGGAAAGTATTTTGGCGTTGAGCCGAATGACTGGTTGGTAAAGGAGGGAATTAAACACGAGCTCGGCGAAGCCTTATTGCAGATCAAACGTCCCACCTTCTTTTTTTCCGATTCACCGGATACGATCGTTCAAGCCAACACCTCGTTCGACTTCGTGTTGGCGCAATCAATCTTCAGTCACTGCGGACTGGACCTGGTCAAGAACTGGCTGTCCGCAATTTCGCGTTCGCTTGCGCAGAATGGCGCTTTGATTGCCACATTTTTGATCGGCGAGGAAGACTCTCCGAAAATGGGCTGGATCTATCCGGACTGTGTGAATTATCGACCGGCGACACTGGAACGGGCAGCCGCAGACGTGAATTTACGATTTCAAATTCTGGATTGGAAACATCCCAGGCAGACGTGGGCGCTTTTTGCGGCGCCGAAGTTTGATTTGAGTTGGTTCAAGGACAGGGCTCTCACCTGGAATGCAAGCTTGGAAAAAACGCTCAGCCTAAACCGGCAGAATGGATGAGCCGTCTCCGAGCTTGAAGGTTTGCCCAGTTTGCGGCGGAGACCGGTTTGTAGGTGACTCAGTGCTATGGCCGGAACTAATCGCCCAATGGGAATTGTCGCCTAACGAAATTGCTTACATCAATTTGCAGCAGGGATTTTGCTGCGCCAATTGCAAAAACAATTTAAGAACGATGACACTGGCGGCGGCGGTGACCGGCGCCTTTGGTTTCACCGGCACTCTCGAGGATCTCTGTCGCAACAACCCGCAAATTCGGAAACTCACGCTGATCGAAATCAATCCGGCCAAGAATTTGTCCCCTTTTCTGCAGACCCTTCCCAACCATGCGCTCCATTCCTTTCCACAACTCGACATGCAGCGAATGAGCTTTGCGGATTCATCGATCGATATCATCATTCATTCCGACACGTTGGAGCATGTTCCAGACTCAAAGGCCGCGTTGAAAGAGTCCATGCGCGTTTTGAAACCGGGCGGCCATTTGTTTTATACCGTGCCCATTGTTATTGGCCGCTTGACACGCACACGGCGTGGTTTGCCTGCGAGTTACCACGGAAAACCGGGATTGAACCGGGACGATTGCGTCGTGCAAACGGAGTACGGCGCCGATTTCTGGTGCGAGATTTTCGAGGCTGGATTTCGCGAAGTAAGCCTGACAAGCCTGATCTTCCCTGCATCGGTCGCGATCCATGCAATCAAAAACTGACCGGTACACACGCGCTATCGTCAGCGTGATCGGGAAAAAGCACACACGCTTTTTAGTATTGTTGCCCGGCGGGACTGACGCGTGGCAAGCCTGACGAGGTAAAATGTGAATGAGAGGAGTTTGACGACGTCTGCGCGTTTGGGTAAAAGGAACGCTTATATGTCTGCAGCTGTAATGAGGAATCTAAAGGGTACATTTGTGGCCAGGCGATTACGCAAGGTTCTTTATTTAATATTTGTCGTTGCGGCTGGCCTCTCGGTTGGCCCGACGCTGGCGCAGAGTCGGAGATGCCCGTTCTGTACTTTCGTGGGTACACTCTCCGAGAAGTTCGATGCTGTGATGCCGCCGGCGGTGCCTGCAGACTGGATAGCGACGAATGCGTTAGGTCCGCCGCCGCTCTGGGTAACATCGAATAGCGGTCTACCCAGCCCACCTGCTGATACGTTGCCGAATGCCGCATTCGTTGACGATCCGGCTGTGGTCAGCGACAAACGGCTCGACTCGCTACTGTTCAACTTTTTCGAGAGGTTTGCCGCGCGATTGACATTCCGTCACCACTTTAATCTTGAAGCCTCGAACGTGGATCCGAACCTCGGGTTCGACGGTGGCGTAATGGAAATCAGCACCGATGGCGGAAACACGTTTCAAGATATTCTTGCCGCCGGCGGCACCTTCGTGATGGGAGGCTATAATCGCACGATCAGCACCGATCGGGGCAGCCCGATAGCTGGTCGTCAGGTGTGGAGCGGCGACTCGGGCGGCTTCATCACGACCATGGTGGACCTGCCACCGTTTGCGCCACCTTCAGGCATTAGACTTCGCTGGCGAATGGCCAGCGATACCAGCGGCTCCGGCGAAGGGTGGCGTGTTGACACCGTCACTATTAAGTGGTGCCAAGGACCGCCGTGTACACCGCCGCCTCGCATAACTCCGCATCCTCGCCCGACTCCACCGTAATAGACGGGGAAGCAGTCGTCGTTTTAGTCGAGGCCAGCGGCATTACGAAATCAGTTCGCTAACATACTGCCCGACAAGTTGCCGCAGCAACGGTCCGTCATCCCGAGCGCTGCGAGGGACCTCTCGCAGGGTGATCGATCACACTTGCCAGATGGTGTGACGCGAACTTCGTAGGCGGGGTGCCTCACTCCGTTCGGCATGACACGCTTTGGGGTCGAATTATGCCCCTACCAATTCGGCAACCAGCGATTTCTCCTCCTTTAACTCCGCCACCGATGCATCGATTTTCGCACGGCTGAAGTCATTGATGGGTAATCCCTGCACGATTTCACACTTTCCGCCACGCATACGAACCGGGAACGACGAGATCAATCCCTTCTCGACATCATAACTTCCATCGGAACAAACCGCCACGCTGTGCCAGTCGTTACCCGGCGTGTCGTTGGTGAGCGAAAAGACGGTATCGACGACTGCGTTCGCCGCGGAACCGGCCGACGAAAGTCCTCGCGCTTTGATCACCGCGGCGCCGCGTTGTTGCACTGTAGCGATGAATTCTTCCTTTAACCATTTTTCGTCTCCGATCACCTCGTTCGCCGGACGATTGTCGATCCTGGCATTGTAGAAATCCGGATATTGCGTCGAAGAATGATTCCCCCAGATGGTCATGTTCGTCACCAAGCCAATGCCTACACCGGCCTTATGTGCGAGCTGCGCGCGCGCACGGTTTTCATCCAGCCGCGTCATAGCAAACCAGCGATCGCTTGGAATTTCTTTGGCGTTATTCATCGCAATCAGACAATTCGTATTGCACGGATTTCCGACGACGAGCATGCGCACATCGGAAGCAGCATTTTTTTCGATTGCCTGACCTTGCCCTATGAAAATCTTGCCGTTAATCCCGAGTAGATCCTTCCGTTCCATACCGGCCTTGCGCGGCACACTTCCCACCAACAGCGCCCAATTAATATCGCGGAAGCCTTCGTTGAGGTCAGCGGTAGGGACAATCGATTCGAGCAGAGGAAATGCGCAATCGTGCAGTTCCATCACAACGCCATCCAACGCACCAAGCGCATCCGGAATTTCAATCAAATGAAGGGTGAGCGGTTGATCCGTCCCGAACATCTGTCCAGACGCGATGCGAAACAGAAGCGCGTAACCAATTTGGCCAGCGGCGCCGGTGACAGCGACTTTAATCGGAGTCTTCATAATGCAATTAGCCATAAACGCCTTGCTGAGCAAAGCGCGAAGCCATGATAGATTACAGATCGTCCATGTATCCCGCCAAGCTAAACAAGATCATCAACCTTTTCGAGTCGCTCCCCGAAGATGAGCGACGCGAGACGCTTGTGTCCTATGCAGACAACGCGAAGAAACAGGAGCCGCGCGAGGGCGAGAACTTCGAACTCGTCGATGTTCGTAAAGACGAGGAATGCACAGATACGGTCGGCGTTTATCTGCGTGTGGATGAAAACGGGGGAGCACACATTCGCATGACACTGGGTCCGGAAGTGCAGACGCTTACCCGATCCATGGCGGCGATTCTTTGCAAAGGACTCGAAGGCTCGACCCCACAGGAAATTCTCGATCTCCCGAGCGATTTTGTAACCCGCATCGTCGGAACGGAACTGGTACGCATCCGCAGCCAGACTGTCTATTACGTACTCACGCGCATCAAAAGCATTTGCAAGGTGTGGCTGGATCGACAGCGCATGGCACAGGTGGCTTAGGAAGACGTGCGTCTTCGCCTGTCATGGCAAACGGGCCTCCGGCCTGTCGGTGCTCCGATTCAACAGTCGAAGACGGCTGTTTGCCACGACGGCCGCGGGCGGCCATCTTCCTTTCGCGCGTGAAGTCTGGATAATTTCATCTAAAGTCCAGCGCGCAGATGCCGCGAAATAACGAACTCAAAAAAATTCTGCTGATCGGCTCCGGTCCAATCGTCATCGGGCAGGGCTGCGAATTTGATTATTCCGGCGTGCAGGCGTGCAAGGCACTCCGAGAGGAAGGCTATGAGGTCGTGCTGGTGAATTCCAACCCGGCAACCATCATGACCGATCCAGAATTCGCCGATCGCACGTATATCGAACCGATCACGCCCGAGGTAATCGAGGCGATTATGGAACGCGAAAAACCCGACGCGATCCTACCAACTTTGGGCGGACAAACTGCCCTGAACGCTGCGATGGAATTGAATCGCAACGGCGCTCTGGCGCGGCACGGGGTGAAACTAATCGGAGCAAATGCTCAAGCCATCGCAAAAGGCGAAGATCGGCAATTGTTCAAGGAAGCAATGTTACGCATCGGATTGGAGGTGCCGCGCTCTGGCGTGGCGCGTTCTTCTGCCGATATCGATCGGATAGTTGGCGAGATCGGAACATTCCCGCTCATCATTCGGCCAGCATTCACTCTGGGCGGTGCAGGTGGCGGCATCGCTTATAATCGCGACGAGCTCGATGCGATCGTTGCACACGGTCTCGATCTCTCGCCGGTCCATGAAGTTCTAATCGAAGAATCGCTGGTTGGCTGGAAGGAATTCGAGATGGAAGTGATGCGCGACCGAATGGACAACTGCGTGGTTGTCTGTTCCATAGAGAATTTTGACCCGATGGGCGTGCATACCGGCGACTCCATCACTGTCGCGCCGGCGCAAACGCTCACCGACAAGGAATACCAGCTGATGCGCGACGCCGCGTTCGCCGTCATTCGCGAGATCGGCGTGGAGACCGGTGGATCGAACATCCAGTTCGCGGTGCATCCCGACAACGGCCGGATGGTCGTGATCGAAATGAATCCGCGCGTCTCGCGTTCCAGTGCGCTGGCATCGAAGGCAACGGGTTTTCCGATTGCGAAAATCGCGGCAAAACTGGCAGTCGGCTACACGCTCGATGAAATCAAAAACGATATCACGCGCGAAACCCCGGCATGCTTCGAGCCAACCATCGATTACTGCGTGGTCAAAGTGCCGCGGTTTACTTTCGAAAAGTTTCCGCAGGCGGAAGCGACGCTTACGACACGAATGAAAAGCGTTGGCGAAGCAATGGCGATTGGCCGCACGTTTAAGGAAGCATTGCAAAAGGCGCTCCGCAGCCTGGAGATCAAACGCTTCGGTCTATGTGGCGATGGCGCAAATAAAGATGTCGATTCCGAGACGCTGCGCTTAAGGCTCGCCATCCCGAATGCGGAACGGATTTTTTATCTAGCCCAAGCATTTCAAGACGGAATGTCGATCGACGACGTTTTCGAACTAACGAAGATCGACAGGTGGTTTTTGAGAAATTTGCAGCAGATCGTGGAGGAAAACAGCCGTCTCTGGCTGTCATGGCAAGCGGCCGTCCCGGCTGCTGACGAAAGAACAATCAACCGACAGGCCAGAAGCCCGTCTGCCGCCACACCGGAGACACCCGTTTTTCGCGCTTTCGATGAACAATCGCCGATCAAAATGACGCGCCGGCACCTGCCGCACTGGGAACAGGAAGGTGGAACGTACTTCGTCACTTTCCGGCTGGCGGATTCGGTGCCGAACTCGTTGCTTAACGAATGGCGGGATCACTTACAAAACTGGGTCAAATTTCATCCCCCGCCATGGGATTACAAAACCGCGCGCGAATACGAAACGCGTTTTATCGAAGGTCCCGAAAAATGGCTGGATGAAGGTCACGGCGAATGCGTCCTACGCAACGAGCATGCGGCAGAAATCGTAGCGGATGCCCTGAAGCGCTTTCAGGGCGAGCGCTACTGGCTCGATGCCTTTGTGGTAATGCCGAACCACGTACACGTGCTGGTGCAGCCGAAGGCGGGCCATTCCCTTTCTGGTATACTTCACTCATGGAAAAGCTTCTCCGCGCACGCCATCAAGAACTCTCTTACGCACCAAGCCAATGTATGGATGGCAGAGAGTCATGATCGAATCGTGCGTGATTGGAGGGCACTGGCAAATTATCGCGCATATATCGCGACGAATCCCGAAAAAGCCAATTTGCAAACGGGCGAATTTATTTTGTCGACAGATAATCTCCTCCAGGACGCGGACGAGAAATCATGGAAGGCAGACGGCCCTCCGGGTTGTCGAGATATCCAACAGGCGGGACGCCTGTCTGCCATAACAGCCGACCCGGCTGTTTTCCGGTCAACACTCCTTCGCGCAAAGAAACTCGGCTTTTCGGATCGCCAATTGGCTGTGGCGAACGGAGTCAGCGCAACTGAAATCCGTTCGAAGCGGCAGTCGTCCGGCGTAATTCCGACTTATCGCCTCGTCGATACCTGCGCTGCGGAATTTGAAGCATACACGCCGTACTACTACTCGACCTATGGGGATGAGAACGAGCGGCGTGAAAGTGGCAAGCGAAAGATCATGATCCTCGGTGGCGGGCCGAACCGGATCGGACAAGGAATCGAATTCGACTATTGCTGCGTGCACGCCGCCTTTGCCCTGCGCGAACTCGGATTCGAAACGATCATGGTCAACTCGAATCCGGAAACCGTCTCCACGGATTACGACACGAGCGACAAACTTTACTTTGAACCGCTGACCCTCGAAGACGTGCTCAATATTTATGACCAGGAGAAACCAGAGGGCGTGTTCGTCCAGTTTGGTGGTCAAACCCCGCTGAATCTGGCGAGCGGGTTGAAGACGGCAGGCGTGCCGATTCTTGGCACACAGCCCGAAAGCATCGAGACGGCTGAAGATCGACGCTTGTTCGCGGCTATGCTCGACAAGCTTGGTCTTCGCCAAACCCCGAACGGTTCGGCGACGAACACGGAACAATCTGTCGCCATCGCGAGCAAAATCGGCTATCCGGTGCTCGTTAGGCCGAGCTTCGTCCTCGGTGGGCGCGCGATGGAGCTGGTCTATAACGAAGAAGATCTTCGGCGTTACATGGCGAGCGCAATCGAAGTGACGCCGGATCGTCCCGTGCTGATCGATCGATTCCTCGAAGATGCTATTGAGGTCGATGTCGATTGCATCTCAGATGGTGAAACGACCGTGATCGGTGCAATCATGGAACACATCGAGGAAGCAGGGATTCACAGCGGCGACAGCGCGTGCGTGATCCCGACGTTCTCATTATCGCAGAAAGTGCTTGATGAAATTTCCGCGGCAACGAAGGCGATGGCGCGGGAGTTGAACGTGCGTGGTCTCATGAATGTGCAGTTCGCCGTGAAGGGCGAAAACGTTCATGTCCTGGAGGTAAATCCGCGTGCGTCGCGCACGGTTCCATTCGTCAGCAAGGCAATCGGTGTTCCGCTGGCAAAGCTCGCTGCCAAAGTGATGACCGGAAAATCGTTGCCGCAGCTCGGTTTCACCGAGGAAATCGTACCGAGACATTTTTCCGTGAAGGAAGCGGTGTTCCCGTTTCTCCGCTACGAAGGGCTGGATATTTCGCTTGGTCCGGAGATGAAATCGACCGGCGAGGTCATGGGCATGGATGTCGATCTCGGCCTGGCTTATGCCAAATCGCAGATGGCTGCGCCGCCACCGCTGCCGAAAAAGGGAAAAGTGTTCATCAGCGTTAAGGACGCCGACAAGGAAGCAGTGATCCCGGTGGCACGGGAGTTTGTGAAACTCGGCTTCGAAATCATTTCCACAAGCGGCACTGCGGATGCCCTGACAAAAGCGAAAATCAAGGTCACTAAGGTCTTCAAAATTCACGAAGGACGCCCAAACGTCCTGGACCGCATCAAGAACGGTGACATCAACTTCATTATCAACACCCCGAGTGGGAAAATTCCGCGCGAGCACGAGGTGGTCATTCGCAATACGGCGCTGGCCGCGAAGATTCCCATCATGACGACGGTGCGGGCTGCGCTGGCCAGCGCGAACGGAATCCGCTCACTGCAAAAACGGAAAGTTCAGGTGCGCAGTCTGCAAGAATATCATAAATGACTGACGGAATTCGAATGATCGAAATAAAAGTGCTTAAGGTTCAATTCCTGAGCGGAGTTGAAGGGCTCGACATGACATCGCGTTGGTGTCATTGGTCAGCATGAAATTCTCGATTCTCCTTGCCGTACTGTTAAGCGCGGTGGTCGTTGCCGCCGAAGAAAAGAAAGAAACTTCTCCTATGAGTAACTCAAACGAAGTCGCTGTAATCAAAACTAACGAAGGTGAAATGGTAGTCGAGTTTTGGACTGATGCCGCGCCAAACACGATCGAGAATTTTAAGAAGCTGGCGCGCCAGGGCTTCTATGATGGAACCATCTTCCACCGCATCGTCAAAGGGTTCATGATTCAGGGCGGGGATCCGAATTCAAAAGACACGGCGAAAGAGAGCTCTTACGGACAAGGCGGGCCTGGATACGAAGTAAAAGCCGAATTTAACAATCATTCCCATGACCGCGGTGCCCTCTCGATGGCGCGCGGGCCTGACCCGGATTCAGCCGGTTCGCAATTCTTCATCTGCCTCGCACCAGTTCGGCGACTCGATGGGCAATACACAACGTTCGGCAAATTGATCAAAGGCGGTGATGTTCTGGAGAAGATCGGCAACACGCCGGTCGAGCGAAATACACAGGGCGAAATGAGCAAGCCGACGAAACGCGTGATGATCGAAAGCGTGAAAATCGTGCCGGCGGAATCGGTGAAATAACCGCGATCCGTGAACAGTGATCGGGTGATCGGAATTTCTGTTCACTGATCGCAGATCACCGATCACACCTATGCAATGACAAACGCCGTGAAAACAAAGATTGCGCTTATCCAGATGCGTTGTGGCCCGGAGCCAGACGATAATTTTTCGCGCGCGATTGAATTCATTCGCGAGTCCGCGCAAAAAGGGGCACAGATTGTCTGTCTGCCGGAGCTTTTTCGATCGCAATATTTTTGTCAGACAGAAGACCACAAGAATTTCGATCTGGCCGAAGAAGTGCCGGGCAAATCAACATCGGCATTGGCGGAAGTAGCGCGAGAAACTGGCGCAATAATTATTGCTTCACTTTTCGAGAAACGCAGCGCCGGCGTTTATCACAACACCGCCGCAATCATTGACGCGAACGGAAAATTGCTCGGCAAATACCGCAAAATGCATATCCCGGACGATCCGCTGTATCATGAGAAGTTTTATTTCGCGCCCGGCGACCTTGGATTTCAGGCGTGGCCAACACCACAGGGCAAAATCGGCGTTTGCGTCTGCTGGGACCAATGGTATCCGGAAGCAGCGCGCCTGACTGCGTTACACGGAGCGGAGATTATTTTTTATCCGACAGCAATCGGTTGGCATCCTTCGGAAAAGAAGGAGTTCGGCACGGCGCAACATGGCGCATGGGAAACCATCCAGCGCAGTCACGCAATCGCGAACGGATGCTATGTTGCGGTCCCGAACCGCGTGGGTCATGAAGCGCCTGCAGGCGGCGATGGCATTGAATTTTGGGGACAAAGCTTTGTTTGCGGACCGGACGGCGAAATCATCGCAAAGGGTTCCGTCGACCGGGAAGAGATTGTGATTGCCGAGGTGGATTGGCGCCGTGTAAACGAGCAGCGCACGCACTGGCCATTTTTGCGGGATCGCCGGGTGGATGCTTACGGCGAAATTAATCGGCGCCTGATCGATTAAGAGGGAACACAGACACCTTGTTCGCCTGACCATGGCGGTGACTACCAGGGAACCTCAAAAGATGCGCCGCCCTTGGTATCGGCCATCCTTGACGATCCAGATCATGATTGGGCTGGTTGTCGGGGGCGTGATCGGATGGCTGAGGCCCGATTGGGGAAATGCCGTTTACTTTTTGCGCGACATTTTCATTAACCTGATCAAATCCATCATCGCGCCGCTGGTGTTTTCGACCATCGTGGTCGGAATTGCAGGTGCAGGAGCTTTGCGAAAAGTGGGACGAATGGGCGCGAAGGCGCTCATTTATTTCGAGATCGTCACGACTGCGGCGCTCTTTATTGGATTGGCGGTAGTCAATTTCACAAAGCCTGGCGCAGGCGTGACTCTCGCCGCTACCAGCACCGACGTAATTAAGACAATCGAGCAGAGCCATCCAAAGACTCTGGTCGAAACGATCGTCCATGCTTTTCCCTCGAGCGTGATCGAAGCAATGGTGCGCGGTGATGTTTTGCAAATCGTCATGTTTAGCGTGCTATTTGCGCTCGCGGTATCAGCGATTGGCGAAAAAGGGAAACCAATCGTCCGGGCGATGGAGAGCCTGTCCCAGATCATGTTCAAGTTTACGAATTACGTGATGCTGTTTGCGCCAATCGGGGTAGGCGCGGCAATGGCACACACGATCGGCACACAAGGCCCAGGGGTGCTCGTAAATCTGGGCAAACTGATTTTATCCCTTTACCTGGCGCTGCTCATTTTCATGGTCGTGGTTTTTGGCCTTGTCATTCTTATCGCGCGTGTGCCGCTGAGCCAATTTATCCGAGCGGTGCGCGAACCAGCTGCGCTTGCATTCGCGACCACCAGCAGCGAGTCGGCGCTGCCCAAGGCAATGGAATCGATGGAACGTTTCGGCGTGCCGCGACACATCGTTGGATTTGTGATGCCAACGGGATATTCATTTAATCTTGATGGCTCCACGCTTTATCTGGCGCTCGCTTCGGTGTTCGTCGCGCAAGCAGCCGAGACCACTACGGGCTGGCACATGGGCTTCGGTCAACAAATTGCAATGGTGCTCACGCTCATGCTCACTTCCAAAGGTGTGGCTGCCGTGCCGCGTGCGTCGCTGGTCATTTTGCTTGCGACGGTAAACAGTTTTTTGCCAGCAGGTCTGGGTCCGATCGGCGTGGCAATAATTTTTGGCGTGGATGAACTAATGGACATGGGGCGCACCTGCGTAAATGTGATCGGCAATTGTCTCGCGACAGTGGTCGTCGCGCGCTGGGAAAAAGAATTCGATGAAAGACGCGCCCGCGTTTTTGGGACGGCCGCTGAAGCGGCGATGGATATGAAGGCCGGCAACGTGGCCTTTGCTGAGGCAGCTGCTCAAGGCGATTAGGAATCAGAATTGCGAGAGGATCAGACCAACAGAAGAATCGACAAGGCCGGCTTCATCCAGTTAGCATTCGTCAGCCATGCCACTTTTGCACACACCCACGGGAGCAATTTATTTGCTGCAGATTTTCGGCTCAGCTTTTCTGGCGATTCTCTTCCTTCAATCTGGAATTGATAAAATCATCGATCATCGCGGTAACCTCGATTGGCTAAAGGGACATTTTTCCAAAAGCCCTCTGGGCGGAGTTGTGTCGATTCTATTGACGGCGATCACGATTCTTGAAGTTGCAGCCGGAGCACTAAGCGCGATTGGGTGCATCATGCTGATCGTCTCACGGGAAACGACCGTCGCCTTCTATGGCGCTGTCATTTCAGCGGTGGTGATTATTGCGTTGTTCTTCGGACAACGAATGGCAAAGGAATACGCTGGGGCAGCCGTGCTTGTTCCTTACTTCTTGCTCGCGCTAGCCGCGATTTATCTGCTCGCGCAGTGACATATTAGCGAGCCGCACCTATTTTTTGGCGATCTTTGACGGAAGGAGCCACAGAAGTTTTCCTTCCTCGGACTCCGGATCTACATCGACCAGCGCGACGCCAGCCTTGGAGAGCTTGAGCGATGCCCCGGTTAATCCTGAAATCACATTTGTGAAGTCCGGTTCGTGACCGACAAGCATCAGAATGTTCGCCCGATGCCGGTTCACCACCGTTCGCAATTTACTTCTGCCAAATCCCGGTGCGAGCGATTCGTCCTTGCGCACCTTGGCTTTGAGGTAGTCGGCCGCGATTTCGGCGGTCTGCGCCGCGCGGGGCAATGGGCTGGTCACAATTAAGTCGGGTCGCACTTTCAGGCGGTCCAAAAATTTCGCTACGTCGCGCATTTCTCTTTTTCCCCGCTTGGTTAACGGGCGTTCGTCGTCAGGTTTTTTCCAGCTTGGCCAATCGGCTTCACCGTGTCTGAGAAAATAAAGTTTCATTGGATTTTCTTTCTAAAGGATTTGCCACTTCGGTCGCCGCGTGCGCGGGTTGATTTGCCAGAGACGAACTCCACCCAAGTACGCGTTCCGATTATGTCCAAGTTCAATTCCCTTCGGGAGCTCGTTCAATTCCTTGGCATTTCCACCACCGAGCACGACATAATCGGCAATGAGTGATTTCTTTAATTGTACAAGGGCGTGCTGAACATCGCGCTGCCAGGTCTTCTCGCCGAGCCGTGCCCGGCCGGCTTCGCCAAGGTAATCCTCAATGATGCTGCCATTGCGATAGGGTAGGTCGCCCAATTCGAGAGAAAGGACGTAGTCGTCCCAAACCAGAGCTGACCCAAGTCCTGTCCCAAGTCCGAGAAAGAGCATACGGCGGTCGTGATAGCTGCCGAGCGCCTGCATGGCGGCGTCGTTGATGATGCGCACTGGTTTGCCCAGCGCTTTCTCGAAGTTGAATCCCACCCAGCCCCGGCCGAGATGCTTCGGCTCGCTTACAATCTTGCCGTCGCGCACCGGGGAAGGAAACCCGAGTGAGATCGCGTTGAATTTCCAATCGGCTACCAGCGGTTTGATTTCGTTCACCATCGCGCGCGGCGTCAACTTCCGACCCGACTTGAATTTTCTCCTCTCCCCGCGCGAGATCATCAGCTTCACATTTGAGCCGCCGACGTCGATGACCAGAACTTTCTTTTTCAAGATTGCTTTCGAGTTGTATCTGACGTCGGTGACGCGGGCACTGTCTTAATTGACGGCGGCGACCCCTGACCACTCTCAGTTTCTGGATTCGTGATGACGGACGAATCGGTGGCAACGGTGATGGGAGTTAATTTGTCCGCGCGTAATTTTTTCTTCGAACCGGTCATTTTTTTCACCCGCTCGCGGGAGACTTCACGGAAATGCCATTGTGCCTGAGCACGCTGCTCCGTTCCCTCAGGTTTCAGTCGACGATAGGTTCCGTCGGGTTGCAGCTCTCGCGCCTTGACGCGATCGTGCAGAAAACTGGGAAGCGCTTCATTGATGATCTGGTCGCGCAATGCCGGGTTTTCGACCGGAAACGCCAGTTCGATGCGCCGGAAAAAATTTCGTGGCATCCAATCCGCGCTGGAAAGGAAAACTCTAGGCTGTCCGGCATTTTCAAAATAAAAAATCCGGCTGTGTTCTAAAAAGCGGCCGACAATGCTGATGACACGGATATTGTCGCTCAAGCCAGACATTTTTGGCCGTAAGCAACAGATGCCACGAACAATCAAATCGATCGTCACATCTGCGCATGAAGCTTCGTAAAGTTTCTCGATGATCTCCTGATCGACCAGCGCGTTCAATTTCGCAACGATGCGGGCTGGTTTGCCTGCTCGCGCATGATCGCGCTCGCGCTCAATCAATCCGATAAGGCGGCTGTGCATATCAAACGGCGCCACCATCAGTTTTTTCAGCCCGGGATAACCGGCCAGGCCAGTCAGGGTATTGAAAACGATTGCTACTTCCTCGGTCAATTTGGGTTCGCTGGTGAGCAAACTGAAATCGGTGTAAATCCGGGCGGTGCGCGAGTGATAATTGCCGGTGCCCAGGTGAACGTAGCGCCGGAGTTGGTCGGCGTCACGGCGAACGATCAGCAGCGCCTTGCAATGCGTCTTTAGGCCGACTACGCCATAGATGACATGCGCGCCGGCTTCCTCCAGACGGCGGGCCCATCGGATATTGCTCGCCTCGTCAAAGCGCGCTCGCAGCTCAACAATAGCAGTGATTTGTTTCCCGGAATTGGCTGCTTCGATAAGGGCTTCGACAATTGGCGAATCACCACTTGTGCGGTACAACGTGATTTTGATCGCCAGCACCTGTGGGTCGCACGCCGCGGCCTCGATCCACTCAACTATTTGATCGAAGCTATCGTAAGGATGATGAAGCAGCACATCCTGACGTCGCAATACCTCAAAAAAATCAACGTGCGGCGGAAGCGCCGGATCGCGAGCCGGCTGAAATGGCCGGTCCTTCAGCTTGGCAAACGCATCATTGGTCACGAGCGGCATCAGATGCGTCATGGTAAGTGGACCGTCGAGTTTGTAAGCATCAGCCCCGGTCAGGTCGAAGAACCTCAGCAGCAATTCCAGAACATCCTTTGGACAATCCGCTTCCACCTCCAGCCGGACGGCGTTTCCGCGACTTGAGCGTCGCAGCTCCTGCTCGATGCTGCGCAGCAGGTTTTCTGCTTCTTCCTCGTCGATATACAGATCGCTATTGCGCGTGACCCGAAACGCGTGCACCTCGTCCAGAATCAAACCGGGAAACAATTCGGCGATGTGCTGTTTGATGAGGGAGGCGAGATAAATGTACTCCCATGGTTCATCGGCGCTCTTGCCGCGTGGCAGGAGAATCAGACGCGACACCGCCCTGGGTACCTGCACGATGGCGTGCAGCGGTTCGCCACCTCGCTGCAATTTTGCCTGGACCAGCAGATTATGACTGCGGTTCAAAAGATGCGGGAAGGGATGGCTGGCATCCACCGCAAGCGGAGTCAGCATTGGAAGAACTTCCTGCTGAAAATAACGATGCGCCCATGCGACGCGTTTCGGCGACAGTTCCGCCATTTCGCGCACGTAAATCCCGTTCTTCGCAAGTTCGGGCAACAATTCATTTTTCCACAGCGCGTATTGTGTCGCCACGAGTTGACGCACGGTCTTCTGGATCCGATCGAATGTATCGGTCGGACTTAGGCCGTCCGGCCCGATATCGCTCGTTTCACTTTTGATTTGCTGCTTGATCCCAGCCACCCGAATCTCGAAAAACTCGTCCAAATTAGAACTGACGATCGTGAGGAACTTCACTCGCTCGATAAGCGGCTGCGTGGGGTCCTGGGCCTCCTCGAGAACTCGCCGGTTAAACTCAAGCCAGCTCAGTTCGCGGTTGATAAAATTTCCAGGATCCAAAAGAGGCGCTTCGTGGGGACCATCCTTCTGAAGCAGCTCGACCCTGGCAGGAGGCTCCTGAGCAACACTAGTTTTGGCGGCCGCTGTAGGCATCATTCAAGCAACCACTGCTTGGAAGACTAGGCAAGACCAGCTGCGTCCGCCAATGGTTCTTCACGTTGCGGCAGCGAGGGATGGATGCCGGATATCCTCAGCAGCGGCCGCGTAAACAGCGTCTTCGGCAATGTTGGTAGCGTGATCGCCGACGCGCTCAAGGCAGCGGCCAATAAAAATCAGATTCAAGTAACCACGCAATTGATCCGGATCCTGCGCCATGCGCTCGACCAGTTTATGACTGGCCGCGCGGTTCAGGTCATCCAGCGTTTGGTCACGAGGAACCACTGCTCGACCGAGGTCGACATCCTCGCGCGCGAAAGCGTCCACGCTGTCCTTGAACATCGCCATGGCATGGTCGTACATCGGCTTGATCAGTTCGACTTCGGGCAAGGGCGGATGCTGATTTAACTTCCGCGCGCGTCGGGCAATTGTAGTCGCCTGATCGGCCATGCGCTCCAAGTTGGATGACAGTTTCATTGCAGAGACGACGCGGCGCAGATCGGACGCAACGGGCTGAAAGCGCAACAGAATATCAACGCCGTCCTTGTCGATCTGTTTCTCCAGTTGGTCGATCTCTTCGTCATCGGCGATTGCATGTGCGCAAATGTTATCGTCGCGATTGACCAAACCCTTCATTGCCCGTTCCAGACTACGCTCAGTCAGACCAGCCATCATCAGCACGTTGTTGCGGAGTGCCGCGAGTGATTCATCAAATGTTCCGAGAATATGCCTTGCTGCGATCATCGTTGCTTCTTTCCCTCATTTCTTGCTGTTTCTCTTGCTCCTGCTCATCATCCAAATCGACCCGTGATATAATCCTCCGTCTGTTTCTCGGTTGGATTTGTGAAAATCTTGGTCGTCGGTCCAAACTCGATCAGCCGGCCGAGGTACATGAAGGCGGTGTAATCCGAAATGCGGCCGGCTTGCTGCATATTGTGCGTCACCGTTACAATGGTGTATTTCGCTTTTAGTTCGTGGATCAGTTCCTCGATTTTCGCCGTGGCAATCGGATCCAGCGCCGAACAAGGCTCATCCATCAAGATCACCTCCGGCTCCACGGCGAGCGCGCGCGCGATGCAGAGCCTCTGTTGCTGGCCACCCGAAAGACTGGTGCCTGGCTTATGTAAATCGTCTTTAACCTCATCCCACAAAGCAGCCATACGCAGGGATTTTTCGAGACGTTCATTGAGAAATTTCTGATTGCGCACTCCATTCAAGCGCAAGCCAATGACGACGTTTTCGCCGATCGTCATAGTTGGGAACGGATTCGATTTCTGAAAAATCATGCCGACGCGACGCCGAACAATCGCCGGATCGATCGTACTCGAATAGAGATCATCGCCATTCAGCAGGACGGTGCCTTCCATACGCGTCCTTGGCGTCAGCTCGTGCATGCGGTTGAGAGCGCGGAGAAAAGTCGATTTTCCGCAACCGCTTGGTCCGATGATCGCAGTGACGGCGTTCGAAGCGACGCCAAGGGTCACATTATCGATGGCGCGCTTCTCGCCATACCAGATCGAGAGATTTTTCACTTCAAACGTGCGTGCCGCTGGAGTCTCCGGTTCCGGCGGGGGAGCAGTCCCCTGTTCCATACGCTCCATAACGGTTCGTTCCGGTGTTTCCATAACTAGATTCTCCATTTGCGAAAGCCTTAGACGACCGACGCCGTATGTCCTCGAGTCAAAATTCTAACCAATATATTAACGCAAAAAACACCGGTGACGAGCACCAGCGCGCCAGCCCAGGCCTGGCGATGCCAATCGTCATACGGAGAAATGGCATAAGTAAAAATCTGCAAGGGAAGCGCGGCGATGGGCTGATTGAGGCTGTGATTCCAAAAACGATTTCCGAAAGCGGTGAAAAGGAGCGGGGCTGTTTCGCCGCCCACACGAGCGAGCGCAAGCAGAATCCCAGTGATGATCCCCTTGGACGCGGTCTTCATCACAATATGGACGATTGTTTTCCAACGGCTAACGCCAAGCGCCAACGCGGCTTCCCGGTATCCATTTGGCACAAGCAGAATAACCTCCTCTGTGGTCCGCAAAATGAGCGGAATCATGATCAGCCCCAACGCGAGACCCCCAGCGTAGGCTGAGAAGCCTTTGAAGCGCAAAACGACCAACCCATAAACCACGACGCCCCAGGTGATCGACGGGACGCCGTTGAGCACGTCCGCAAGAAAACGAAGAACAGAATTAATCCGCGCCGAGCCGTATTCGGCGAGATAAACTCCACCCAGCACACCCACAGGTATCCCGATTGCTCCGGCGAGAGCGAGCAATTCGAGCGAGCCGACGATTGCATTCGCCATGCCGCCGCCAACGGCTCCGACCGGCCCGGGCAATTTGGTGAAGAAATCCCAATTTAGCGAACTGGCTCCGTTGACGACAAGATGAAAGAAGACCAGACCCAGCGGCGTGATCACAAGAACGGCCGAAACGAAGGCAGCTGTCGAGGCCAGCGCGCTTTTGAATTTCCGCCACGTATGGTGGTCTGATCGTCTGGTATCCATGATGGCTACTGAACGGCGCGTGTGGCTGATTTGACAGCGATCGTCCGCAAGAGCAATTGGGCGAGAAGATTCACAAGAATGGTTATTCCAAAAAGGACGAGCCCAATTTCAAACAACGCCTGAAGATACATATCGCTCGTCGCTTCGGTGAATTCATTGGCGAGGACGCTGGCCAGGGTATATCCCGGCTTAAAAAGCGATGCGGCGATCTGCGGTGTATTGCCAATCACCATCGTTACGGCCATCGTTTCACCAAGAGCGCGTCCCAGACCAAGAATCACTGCGCCGAACAACCCTTTCTTGGCATAACTGAGCACCGCGATTCGAGTCGCCTCCCAGCGGGTCGCGCCGAGACCGTAGGCAGCCTCCCGTTGCAAATCCGGCACACTGCGCAAAATCTCACGCGAGACCGAAGTGATGATCGGCAGAATCATTACGGCAATAATAATGCCGCCGGCCAGCATGCTGGGCCCGTAGATCGGGCCGCTGAAAAACGGCGTCCAACCGAAGACTCGTTTGAGCCACGGGAAGGGATAATCGCGCAACCACGGAATCATTACGAAAATGCCCCACAGTCCGAGGATGACACTCGGAATTGCAGCCAGCATTTCGATCAAAGACACGAGTGGTTGGCGAATCCAAAGCGGCGCGAGCTCTGTAAGGTAGGCCGCCGTCGCGATGCTCAATGGGACCGCAATCAGCAGCGCGATGAGCGAAGAGACCAGCGTTCCATAAATGAAGGGCAGCGCGCCGAATTGCTCCGCGACTGGGTCCCAGGTTGACGTGACGAGAAAATGAAAACCGAATTTCTTGATAGCGACCGAAGACCCAATCCAGAGCTGCCAACCAATCAGGATAATCAGCACCACCACGACCAGCGCCATCGCTAGCGTAAGCCACTCGAACGCTTTATCCGCCAAACGGGATGGAGACACCATGCGCGCTTGGGCAGAGCGTTCTTCCACCGCTATCGATGCGGCCGCATCCATAAAAACGTAATAGTTTGATTAGCAGCGCCAAGCCGCTGCGGTACACCCCTTAGTTACATCTTGATTTCGGCGATTCGTTTGAGAACGCGCTGTTGCACACTCTCCGGCAGCGAGGCGTAATCTAGGTCTTTGGCCATCTTTTCGCCGTCCTTCATGGCCCATTTGAGAAACTCCACCAATTTCTTTCCTTTCGTCGCATCTTTTTGCTGTTCGTAAACCAGCAGCCACGTCGCACCGGAAATCGGGTACGCATCCTTTCCCGGCGCGTTCGTCATCGAGAACCGAAAATCATCCGGGATATTAGCCGTCGCGATCGCAGCGGTCACCGAATCAATAGTCGGTTTCACGAATTGCCCCGCGGAATTTTTCACCTCTGCGTACGGCATCTTGTTCTGTGTCGCATAAATCAGTTCCACATAGCCGATCGCCCCCGGCGTTTGCTTTACCTGGCCCGACACACCCTCGTTTCCCTTGCCACCGATCCCAGCCGGCCAATTGACAGAAGTATTGTTGCCGACTTTCTCCTTCCATTCGCTGCTCACTTTGCTGAGGTAATCGGTAAAGATAAACGTGGTTCCACTGCCATCTGATCGGTGTACCACTACGATCTCTTGATCGGGCAAGTTTGCGCCTGAATTCAATGCAGCCAGCTTGGGATCATTCCATTTTTTGATTTGGCCAAGAAAAATTCCGGCAATCGTGTCTGCGTCGAGTTTCAGCGCAGGATTTCCTGGCAAATTATAGGTTAACACCACTGCGCCCGCGACCGTGGGAATGTGAAGAATCTTTCCTGGCGCTTTGGTCAAGTTGTCATCGGTCATTGGTCCATCCGACGCACCGAAATCGACTGTTTGCGCGAGGATCTGCTTTTGGCCTCCGCCCGATCCGATGGATTGATAATTAAATCGGACCGAGGGATCGACCTTCGCGTACTCATCGAACCATTTTGAGTAAATCGGATACGGGAAAGTCGCGCCTGCACCGTTAATCATCATCTGCGCAGAGGCAGTCGCAGTGACTCCCGCTAACAGCACTGTCGCTAGAATTTTGTGAGCAAGTTTGGGACATTTCATAGATGCAGCCAGCCTGCCGTAGCGCGCGCCGAAGCGTCAAAATTTTTAATGTTACTTTTGTGTGACAGGCTTCGCCGCGTGAGTCGTAAATCGTTGAAACCGCGAACGCCGAATTGGGTTCAACGCTTCGAGGATCTAACCGCGGGGCGTCTCTGGCAGCACTACTCGAATTGAGGTTCCTCGTCTCAGCTCGCTCTCTGCCTCCACGCGTCCACCGTGTAACTGTGCGATATGTTTCACAATCGCCAGCCCTAGACCAGTGCCTCCCAATTCGCGGCTGCGAGCTTTGTCAGCGCGATAAAAGCGCTCGAAAATTCGCGATAAATGCTCTTTGCCGATCCCAAGTCCGTTGTCAGAGACGCTTAGCACCATGTCGGAGCCGAGACGTGTCGCCCGCAGATAAATCTCTCCGTTCTCGCGCGAAAATTTCACCGCATTATCCAGCAGATTGTAGAGCACTTCCTCCAGGCGCGTTCCGTCAGCGTGAAGCGTCAACGCCTCCGGAGTCAAATCGACAATCACCTTCAAATGTTTCGCGGCGAGTTTTTCTTTCCAATCGCGGATGAGATTGTTAAACAACTCATCCACCCGCACCGCGCTGAGCTCCAGTGTCGCCCCGGACGACTCGAGTTGAGCAAGGCTTAGCAGATCATCAACCAGCCGTTGGAGTCGTTTGGAATGCCGTTCCATGATCGAAAGGATCCGCGCAAGCTCCTCTCGTGGCGTCTCTGGCTCATCGAGCAACACTTCGATGTAGCCGCGTAAAATCGACAACGGCGTACGCAGTTCATGTGAAACATTCGCGACAAACTCGCGCCGGATTTGGTCCACCTGCTTCAAGTCAGTGATATCGTGGAAAAGCACGACCGCACCGGGCATTGCATCGTCAGTGCTCTTGATCGGAACGGCGCTGACTTCGATGTGCCGCTCGCTGTGCGTTCGTGAATCGGTCACGCTCAACTCGCTTCTCATTGCCTCACCCGTTTCCAGCGTTTCAGCAATCAATTGATCCAGCGTTGCGTGGCGGACGGCCTCAACCAAAGGAACGTCTACGGCTGGATCGCGCAAATCGAATAATTTTTGAAACGTGGAATTCATGAGCGTAATGCGGCTGCGCGCATCGACTACGAGCACACCGTCTTGCATCGCTCCGAGAATTGCTTGCGTGCCGGATTCGCGACCTGCGATCTGGCGCTCGAGTTCCTGCTGGTGCGCAGAAATAGTCTCCAACGCAAGACCGACCCGCTGCGGTTCCGGCCCACCATTTATCAGGAACGTCGACGGACGTTCACCCCGGGCGATTTGCGAAACGAGTTGCTGAATTTGTGGCCACGGCGCGGCCCATTTTTGCCACAGAAGCAGCGTTGTCACTGCAAACAGAGCGCAGAGCACGCCGAGGATTAGCCAATACATCTGGCCTTACTTTTCTTTCATTCGATAGCCGAAACCCCGCACGCTTTCAATCACATCGGCAGCTTTGCCAAGTTTCTTGCGCAACCGTCGGACGTGTGTGTCCACCGTTCGCGTGTCAATGATACTTTCGTAACCCCATACGTCGTTAAGCAAGCGGTCACGCGCCTGGACACGACCGCGTCGCTGCATCAGCGTGCGCAGAAGTTTAAATTCGAGGCTGGTGAGATTGATTCGCTTGCCACTAACAGAAACTTCATAACGCGCCGGATCAACGGTGATGGGACCGGCTGTCAGGCGTTCGTCGTGTTGTTTCGTCTCGCCTCGACGCATGATCGCTCGAATCCGTAGGACCACTTCCCGCGGACTGAACGGCTTTGTGACGTAATCATCCGCGCCAAATTCCAAACCGACTATCCGATCGACTTCCTCGGCCTTGGCCGTGAGCATCATGATCGGGACCTGGCGAGTTCCCGGGTCGCTTTTCAAAATTTTGCAAACTTCCAGCCCAGGCATTTTCGGGAGCATGAGATCAAGAATAATCAAAGCTGGGTTTTCGCTGCGCGCTTTCTCGAGTCCGACAGCGCCATCGGACGCCGTCGAGGTGGTGAAACCGGCTTTGCGCAAGTTGAGCGCGAGAAGATCGACCACATCGCGTTCATCCTCGATGATCAGAACTGTATTCCCGGATGCGGGTTCCATGGCAGTTCGCCTTTATCGCCGAAACTGTTTCGGTTCGCCAGCGAACTTTTCGCCAGTGATTTCACGAATCCAATGAATAGGCCTCAAATACTGGAGCCGAGACCGTCCTCACCAAGATTCTTTTTTTTGAAGAAGAACGGGACATTCGATAGCATACTGCAACCTCGACGTTCGGGTGGTCTGTCTCGGACGTCGCAACTAGCCAAAATACGATGGAAAACGGCGTTCTCACCCTCCACACGACGCTTACACCCGAGGCGCTAAGCGAAAAGCTCCGGATGTGGGAGCCATGGGGTCATCGGATCGATTTTGATAACGGAATTTCGACAAAAGACTTCAAACGCTACTTCCCATTTTCTGAACAGCCATTGAACAAGTTCGGCCTAGTAGAGGCCGCCATTCCGTTCCGAGATATCTCGGACGGGAGATTGCTCGATATCGGTTGCTGGGCCGGGTACAACTGTATTCACGCGGCAATGAAGTACGGCACTCGTTGCACTGGCATCGACGTCGTGCCTAAAAGGGTCGAAATCTCGTGTTTCCTCTCGGAGCTTGCTGACGTAAACGCAGAATTCTTTGTTGCGAGCGCGGAGACATTCAGCCGTCCAGAAGAGTTTGATGTCGTCCTTCACTTCGGCACGCTTTATCATCTTCCGAATCCAGTGCTCTCGCTCCGGACCACCTTCGACAACTTGCGGCCCGGCGGTTACCTCGCTTTGGAAACCCAGGTATTCGATCACCCGGAAGACGCCAATCTCTGCTGCTTTATGTACATGCAAAACAACGACGTGACCAACTTTTGGGCTTTGAGTCGAAGTGTGCTGACAACGTGTTTGGAATTGGTTGGATTCCGCGAAATTCGACAGTTGAAGCTAGTGCCTGCGGAAGGCCTCGCCAAATACATGGCGCGAATCATCCTAGTCGCACGGAAACCGGAAAGACCCTCAGTTCGACCTTACGCTCTGCGGCATATAGATGAGAGGCGGCTTTGCTGAGATCGCGAATTCGACCGTAAGTTACAGGATGCGGGTTTACGCGCGAAGTTCGAGCTGCGAAATCGCGCAACGTCCGATCGCGACCGATCTAAAACAAAGAGCACTTCAACGAAGGAAAGCGTCACCATTGAAGATGATTGCGTCGACCTTGGCTTGCTTTTGCGTTTAGAGGAAACATGGCAAGGCTGTAGGAAACACTGATGCCGTAACCGATGTCGCAAAGGTCAACACTGGCGCTTTCTCGCTGAGCGCTGCCGAGCTCAGACTCCAGCCGCTCATGATGTTCCGCACCATCCGGAAAAGGCGACACGACCCGTGACATATCATTAATTGTCGGCACTCCTTCTGATATTCGCCAATGACAGCACTCGCCAAACCATCTTCCCTTAAGTAGATTTTTTGGGATGGCTGATGCAATCGATCTGACCATTGTGATGCCTTGCTTGAACGAGGCGGAGACGCTCGGGGGATGTATCGAGAAGGCGCTGCTAGGCATCGAACGTTCTGGCACGCGCGGCGAAATTCTTGTGGCCGACAACGGCAGCGAGGATGATTCAGTGCAGATCGCGGAGAAACTCGGAGCGCGCGTTGTTCATGTAAAGAAGAAAGGCTATGGCAACGCCCTGCGCGGCGGCATTCAAGCTGCTTCAGGAAAATGGATTATCATGGGCGATGCCGATGAGAGCTACGATTTTTCAGAAACGGACCGCTTCGTTGAAAAATTTCAGCAAGGCTTTGAATTGGTCGCTGGTTGTCGCCTGCCGCGCGGAGGCGGAAAAATTCAACCCGGCGCAATGCCGTTCACACACCGCTGGTTCGGGAACCCTCTCTTTTCGCGAATGGCCCGATACATGTTCGCTGCACCCATTCACGATGTCTATTGCGGCCTCCGCGGATTCACTCGGGAACTGTACGACCGCCTGGAGCTTCAGTGCGACGGAATGGAATTCGCCACCGAAATGATTATTAAAGCCAGTTTATACGGTGCCCACATAACCGAAATCCCGATCACCCTTCATCCCGACGGCCGCAAAACGCACGCGCCGCACCTGCGGACTGTTCGTGATGGCTGGCGCACTCTGCGCTTCTTTCTCGTGTTTAGCCCGCGCTGGCTCTTTCTCGTCCCGGGTTTTGTTTTCGCCCTGCTCGGACTAGCTGGATATGCTGTTGCATTGCCCGGATTGACAATCGGCGGCGTGACCTTCGACGCTCACACACTGTTGTTTTCCAGCCTGGCGATTATGATGGGTTATCAATCGGTACTGTTCGCTATTTGCGCCAAGTCTTTCGCTATCGGCGAAGGTTTGCTGCCGAAGGACCCGCGCATTGATCGGTTCTTCAAAGTGATCTATTTGGAACGCGGTCTGGCGATTGGTGCCCTAGCCTTTTTAGCTGGCTTGATCTTGTTAGGCGCAGCTGTGTGGCAATGGAAGGCTGCCCACTTCGGCCGCCTCGATTACGCCGTCACCATGCGTTGGGTCATTCCAGGCGCGACGCTCACCGCACTGGGCTTTCAGACTGTACTTTCAAGTTTTTTCGTCAGTATTCTGGGAATGAAGCGGCGCCTATGAGCCAGTTTTCGATAACACCGATGCCTGAATTTGTGGTTGATCACGTTCTGACCTTCACCGTAATCAATGATCCCTGACCGGTTTTGGCAGGCTGGGCTACTTGCCTGGACGACAACCGTCATGCCGGGGGCCTTTCGTGCCAAGTCGTCCGGTTTCTTCACCAATATTCGTGGGACATACGGAAATGGATTTAATCGAATCTGTTCACGGACGATACGTCCATAAGAGACGCACGTCGGTCCTGAGCTGTTGGTGTTCCAGGCTTATTCCATCCAATTCGAGAGTGCTGGATGTCGGCTGCGGTGACGGTCGACTCGCTCGCTTAATTTCGGATAAGCGATCTGATATTTCGATTTGTGGAATTGATGTCCGGCAACGCAAAGATTCAGCGATGCTCGTGGAGACGTTCGACGGCAAGTCCATACCGTATGGGAAGGACAGCTTTGACGTTGTGATGCTTGTTGACGTAATCCACCACGCCGACCAGCCGATAACGTTGCTTCGCGACGCCGCTCGCGTCGCGAGGCAAGCCATTCTTATCAAGGATCATCTCGTCGAAGGAACATTCGCTTATTTAACGCTGCAGCTAATGGATTGGATCGGAAATGCACGCCATGGTGTTTCCCTGCCGTATAACTATTGGACGCTAGCCAAGTGGCATGATGTATTCGACAAGCTACGGCTTAACATCACGTTCTGGGAATCGAACTTGAGGCTCTATCCATTTCCGGCAGATCTAATCCTGGGACGATCCTTGCACTTTGTCGCGCTGCTCGGAACGCCAAGTGAGAGTGAGGTCCACATTCAACGTGACAAAGTCCAAGCAGAGAGAGCCAGCTGAGCAAGATCGCCTTCCTCGTGATCCATGGGAGGAAGCGTATCTGCGCTTTGAAAGCCCTGAGGAAGAAATTCGAAAATTCATTAGACGACTAAAATTCATGGGTGCCATGAAATGGCCGCGGAATGCAAAGATCGTGGAGTTGTTTTGTGGAAGGGGAAGCGGATTGAGGGCACTGCACCAGCTTGGCTTTAGCGCGGTCGACGGAATCGACCTGTCACCTTCGCTCGCCGCCGAGTACGACGGACCGGGCAAGATCCTGGTCGGGGATTGCCGGCGGCTTCCGTTTGAGAATGCCAGCAAAGATATTCTTATTGTCCAGGGCGGTTTGCATCACTTGCCTCTGCTCCCTGATGATCTCGATCGAGCTCTTGCTGAAGGAGCGCGTGTGCTCAGCGAAGATGGCTTGCTAGTGGCGGTTGAGCCGTGGGCTACTCCCTTTCTTTCCCTGAGCCATGCGCTTTGTCGAAGCCGAACCATCAGGATGTTATCACCAAAGGTTGATGCATTGGCGACGATGATTCATCACGAACGAAACACGTACGAACAATGGCTAAGCCACCCTGGACTTATCCTGGATTCGCTCCGCAAAAGCTTTCGAGTCGAGCGCTGTCATTTCAGGTGGGGAAAAATATATTTCGCTGGACGTAAACGGACCTGTTGAGTTAGCAGGGATTGCACATCGCCGCAGCACTCTGTGAACAATCAGCCCGCGATAACCATAAAGTAAGTCGAACTTTTAAACGAACGTCATTATGCAACGTGACTCTGGGCTACAGCGTTGGCTGAAGCTTCCGTTTCTGTACAACCTGCTCCAGGACGCTATTGGGGGGAACGCACTGCGTCGGAGATTTATTCAAAGCCATGTCCGGGCCAGGCCAGGTGATAAGGTCATCGATATTGGGTGCGGTCCGGCACAAATATTACCATGGCTCCCGGACATCGAATACCTGGGGCTCGACGTAAATCCCTATTATATTGATTCCGCCAAGCGGACGCACGGTAACAAGGGGACTTTCGTGATCGGCGACACGAAGTCTCTTTGGGATGACTCGCGATTCAGAGATGCTGATATCGTGATAGGACTCGGCATTTTGCATCACCTGGACGATGACGACGCCGCACACTGCATCCGCTTCGCTCATCGCGCCCTGAAACCGGCCGGGCGATTTGTGTGCCTTGATGCCTGTTGGGTCTCAAATCAGGGATTTCTCTCCAGATATATTATGTCCCAGGATCGCGGACAGAATGTACGAACAGAGCAGGCCTATCGCCAGCTTGCAGGGAAGATTTTTACAAACGTGAATGCGTGGGTCGATAGGAAGCCCATGCGCATCCCGTATGTGACGGTAGTTCTCGAATGCGAAAAGTGAGAGGGCATGAGCAATTGCTGGATCTATCGCTTTCGTGCAGTCGCGAAGACGGAGACACCGAATGGAAAGTCTAAATATCGCAGCAAAAATCGTTCCGCTCCGAAAACGGCGAACAGCGCGGCGTTTGAGGGCTGGCGCACATAGGCCAAGTCTCCCTCGGCGCGGTGTGGTTGACGACAATAGCGAGCGATCAATCGGACCATGGCAATTGGTGGAAATAGGAACGTGTTAAAGTAGGTGATGCGCTCAATTGAAAAATTGGCCGCCTGCAATTTACATTTGAGCTCGCGCAACGTGTAGCGCCTGTGATGCTGATTCACCCTGTCTTGTTGTCCCCACAACCACATGTACGCTGGCACAGACAGGATAATGCGACCTCCTTGTTTTAGTTTGCGATTTGCTATCTGGAGTGCACGTGCGTCATCTGGAATGTGCTCGAGTACGTCAAACATTGTGACGCCGTCATAGGATGCATCTCGAACCTCAGAGGGAAGTTCGTCGATCGATGCGTTGAATACGGGCGCCGGACCTCGCGCCGCTGCAAGGCTAGCCAGACCACAATCTGGTTCCACGCCTTCGAGGCGAGTGCCTGGTGGATAGATTTCGAGTAGATTGTAACCGGGTCCTACACCAATCTCCAAAATCTTGGGTCGCGGCGGCCATTCAAGACGCATAAGCAGATCTCGCAGTATCAGCCGGCGTGCCCGAAACCACCAGTGCTCTCCTTCAAGCATTGCATAGTGCTGGGCGTAACTCTTTTCCATCAAACCGTTATCCTATGCGATGTGCCAACCCACTGGCACAATTGACCAAGATCGTGACTCTGCGATGCTCCGCATCGAATACAATGATCGAAGCGCCCGTCGAGTTTTCCATTGCGGTTCTTTGTTATCGTGCGGAAGAAGAAATCATTCCATTTGTAGAGAATCTTCACAAGATAATGTCGCTGTTCCGCTTTGAATGGGAATTGCTTCTGGTGGCGAATTTCTGGCCAGGCACGGATGATCGGACGCCTGAAATCTGCCATCGACTTGCAGAACGGTTGCCTTTTGTTCGCGTGCTGGCGGAACCAAAAGAAGGGGCCATGGGATGGGACATGCGCCGCGGACTTGGCGCTTGTCGCGGCAGGTATATCGGAGTAATTGACGGCGACGGCCAGTTTCCTGTCGAAGCGATATTCTCCTGCTTCGCGAAGATAAAAAGCGACGATTTCGATCTAGTAAAGACATATCGCGTTGAACGCCAGGACAGCTTTTATCGGAGATTTATTTCGACGGTTTACAACCTGCTCTTTCACCTTTTCTTTCGCGGCTCCACCAAGCTTCGGGATGTGAACTCAAAGCCGAAGATCATGACGCGCGAAGCGTACGAAAGGATGACGCTGCAGTCTGACGACTGGTTCATTGATGCGGAGCTGATCTTAAACTGCGTCAATTTGAACCTTCGCATCTATGAGATTCCAGTTGAATTCCAATCTCTTGGAAAACGAAAATCGTTTGTGAAGCCGGGCGCAATTTTAGAATTCCTCAAGCATATGATTGAGTATCGGTTCGGTTCACGCTCACTAACCGGAAACAGCAAATGATTGAAACCGTCTTTGTCACCGGTGGCAGCTCAACATTAGGTCAACGTGTTCTGCGCAGGTTGACGTCGCACTTTCACGTTCTCGCAGTGGAGCACCGGCACAACGTTGAGATTCCGGATGCCGAAATCGAACTATTGCGCGGAGGACTGGAAGAGACTGTTCGCAATCCGCAGCCTTTGCAGAGAGCGCAGGTAGTCCTGCATATGGCTGCGGTGACACATGCAGACGATCCGGCCGAATACTTTCATGTGAACACGGACTTAACGAAACAATTGATGTCGGCCTGTAGCGCGTCGCAGCATTTTATATATGTCAGCACAATTTGCGCTCATCCCGATGGCGGCGCCTATGGGCGTTCCAAATGGCTCGCCGAAGAAGCAATCCGCGGCAGTCGGTTGGATTATACTATTATCCGGCCGTCGGAGATCTATGGTTCCAAGGATGCCGAGGGAATCGATGCGCTCATCGCAGTTGCACGAAAGGTCCGCATCTTGCCGGACTTTCGGTATGGCGGGTCAATCAAGTACGCGCCGATCAGCGCGCAGGAAGCTGCGGACTTTATTGCGGAGGCAGCAATTTATCGCCGTGAGACGGGACAAACTTACACTCTTTGCGCTGATCGTTTATGCACCGCTCCCGAGATGGCCCAAGCGCTCCGCAGCTCCGTGCGTCCTCTCTTTGTGATACCCGTGCCGATCACGATGCTTCGTGCCGCAAAGGCGCTTCGATTACCTATGCCATTCAAGCGCGATCAAATCGATCGACTCGTTCTACCAAAAGCGTACGACAGCACGCTGGCACGCCGCGATTACGATTTTCAGGCTCAATCCTTCATCGATTATCTGACCGAGATCGGAAAAATCACCGCTCGCGCGGGTTCCGGGCGATGAGGGCTTGAATCGTGTAGCGAAACAAATAGACCGGCCGGCGAATATACTCTTCTACGGTCGCAAAATAGTCCGATAGCAAGGCTCGCCATTCCTGATCGGTTTTTATGTTTTTACCTCGATCAAGCCGCATGAACATCCTTCCCACCCAATCATCGTTCGCGCTGAAGCAAGGCTCGTAGAAGATGAAACGACCGCTGGGACGAAGGCAGGCTCGTGCCAAGCCCAATATTTCGTCAATCTGTTGGTCGGTGAGATGATGAAGCACTCCCAGCGAAAGAAACGCGTCGGCATCCTGAGCCAACCCCCGAACTCGTGAGCTGCTGGCATCTCCGCAGAAGAATTCTCCACGACTCCCGTATCGTGATTGCGCTATGCGAATGTAGTCGGGGTTAGGGTCAAACCCAAAGTAGTTAACCGCCGGCAGGAATTCCAGGGCACTGCCAGTCCCGCAGCCTGCGTCTATAACCTTATCATCAGGGTGGAAAACAACGTGGGTCCTTATGAAATCAGCTCGGTCCCGGTCACCGCCCACCAACCTTTGCAGCAGGTTGTAAACCCGAGCCAACCGCAACGGAGCATAGATCGTATCACGAGAAAAGGTCGCCATTCAGTTAGAAGCGCAACAAGCTCGTGAATGCGTGGGTCGATAGGAAGCCAATGCGCATCCCGTACGTGACGGTGGTTCTTGAATGCGAAAAGTGATGGTCCATGCCCCAGCCCTGTTCTATCTCCAGTTAAGATCGCTTATCAAGTTGCGATTGGCCTGGAGCGAATGTAAGCGCGCCACACCATCCACGTGCCGGCGAGCACCAGGATCAGAAAAGTAACTCGTTGTAGAATCAGGAGAGCCCGGAAAAGCATGGGCTTGTATTCGAATTCAACATAATTGCGTCCGGCTGGCAACGCGACGGCTGGTTGAGTAAAATTCACTCGCAAGACTTTCGCTGGCTGGGAATTGACCCTTGCATGCCAGGCATCGCTCCACCGTTCGTTTAAGATCAGCAGTCCCGGCTGCGTGGAATTGGCCAGCACGCCAAAGAGATTTGGGGTTTGGAAAATCGGCTCCACAAGATCTTCCGTAACTGAGACGGCAGCACCGCCCCTTTCAATCGTTCGTAGCAGCGGAGAGAATGCTTGTCCTGGTTGTTTCTCTAAAACAGCCACGTGCTGGTAATCGAATCCTGTGGCAAGTTCGTTTCGGAACGCCTCTTTCTTAGCGGTTGGTACTACCTTATGGACTAGTGTGTAAGGTTCCATCGGGTCAGATACTTCATACGCGCGATACCCGCTTTCGGTAAAAAGAAGGCGCGCGTTCGGATCAAACGGCATCGAGTTCTGGCCGCAAACAAAATATTTTGCGCCGCGTAGCTTGCGGAGGTTAACCGCCTGCTCATCGAACATTTCGCGGAATTGATCATAGGGTACCGGCGTACAATTGAGATAAAAGGTACGAATTCCATAATAACTGGCGTTACTCCCCCACTCGAGAGGCCGAAACTCCGAATCCAGAACGACCACACGGTAGCGCCCAATGTCCGAAAGCTGCGCGAGCCGCCGAAGAACACGATGAGACTTTAGATTGTCCGCACGCAGATATTCAGAAACCCAGAACGGCTGCGTTCCCGGCGGCGATAAGACAGAGGCGAAACATGCCAACAGCAGAAGTCCCGTGGCAACCAACCATTCCCGGCGCGAGGAGGCCGGCCATAGTACCCAAGCTAGCGGCATTACAGCTAGCACGAGCCAGCCGGTGATCTTTTCGTGACGATCGAAGGTGAGAGCGAGAACAAAAACTAGCAAGCCCAATCCCGTCGCGATCCAAAAATAATTTCGCCATCCGCCCTTCAGTTCCAAGTGGCGGCTTGCCACATCCATAATCACCTGCAACCCCAGACCCGCAAGGAGAGCTGTTAACATCGTAAAGACCACCAGATACCGACCCGCTTCTCGGATTCGATTTAGAAGCGGAAGGTGAAAGTGGACGTAAGCCAGCCCGAAATTTGTTCCGAAACCCGCCAGTAAGAAATAAAAGGCAATCGCGCCGAACGTGACCAACAGAAAGCGAGTGAAGGCGTCGGCACGCCGGTAGGCAATGACACAAAGCAACACACCCAGGAAGGCAAGCGGCCCTACATATAAGCCGCCAATAACACGAAGATCGGATGAGTCAAAAAGGAGGTGACTCAGGGACGACGGCTTTAATTGATACTGGTTAAAGCTATCCCATGGAATTGACGCGTGTCCTATGATAGGAACACGCGGTCCATGACGAATCATGCCGCCCGTCGCCAGAACCATCGGCACAAAGGCGACCGCAGACAGGCAGAAAGCGATAACTCCGGCGATGCTCAGACCCGCTAAAAGACGACCAGCCGCAAAAATGCCCCTATTTCGCAAACGCCAGAACGCAGCGGCAATAAAAAAGATTCCACAAGCAAATGCCGACTGAATAACTGGCTGTGCCGGATTGGCGGCACACATCAAAGCGGCGGAGAGTGAAAACAGCGCAATACTTCCGAAAGAGAGTGGCGCGCGTAGCAGGCGGATCATTCCCGCAACGAGCAACGGAAACCAGCTCCAGGCAGCGGCTATTGGGATCCAATGCGCGCTGACTTCTGTGTTGCCACTGACCAGACCAACCGTGGCGCCGCATAATGAGGCGAGGCCTCCGGCCCCCGCAACCCGCAGCATGACGTAAAGATTCAGATACAAAATTAAAGTATGGAAACACGCTAGGTAGCTCAGTGTGTACAACACCTCCAGCGCCTTCCCGTAGTTGAGCAGCCCGAAGAAATAAAAGGGATAGG
>Ga0193721_1000042_pt1 | contig 38467 bp, 30 predicted proteins | sample U2s2metaG_FD_145078 | JGI IMG/M metagenome (GOLD analysis project Ga0193721, IMG submission 145078) | Soil microbial communities from a riparian zone of the East river system, Colorado, United States - U2s2 | ecosystem: Environmental > Terrestrial > Soil > Riparian zone | place: USA: East River...
CAATTTTCATCTCCAGATCGTTACGCATTTTTTCCAGAGCGCCGGTAGCGCTTTTCCATCCGCGCATCCGGTCGCTTGGGTCACTTCGCTTGAACTGGTAACCAGCCACGTGCAACACGTCTGTGTGCAGGGCGACGACGCTCATTGTGAGCCCAACCATTATCGCCACCACCGCGCCCAGCCGTAACGTCACGCTCGCTTCGAGTTTTTCCCACCAGAAATGAACTGCCAAAAGGCCGAAGCCCAGGAAGGCCAGGCCATCCCAATTAGGTGCCGCGGCCTTGTTTAGTGAAAGAAGCAAGTAAAAGAGAAATACTGGTAAGCCAAACCACATCAAGAACAGGACCTTGAAGTGCTGATTGACGCGTCGCCAGCTTGCAATGACACCCCAAGCAAGGGCCAGAAAGAGAAATGGCGAGTAGGCCAGAAAATGCTGGCCTAGAAACGAAAGAACCTCGGCCGGATGAAAACCAAAGCCGTGCTCGAGACTTCCCCGCGATCGCAAGTGCACCAGCGTGATCCAGGCATGTTGCTGGTTCCAGACTATCGGCGGCACCGTGCAAACGGCGAATACGCCGAGCAATGAGTACAGACCCGGGCGCTTGAATTCCTGTCTAAGCCGGGGAGCCAATGCGAGCACCAACACAATCGACACAAGCTCAAGTGCGTTCGTGTATTTGGAAAGAAAACCGAGCCCAACCAGCAATCCGGTAAGCGGCCAATACCAAGAGAAATTCGGGCTCTTTTCCACCGCCAACCAAAATGTGAACATCGCCGCCAGCCAGAAGAAAATCGACAAGACATCAATCGTCATCACGAACGCACCGATATTGAAGATCGGGGTGACATTCAACGCGATCACCGCCCACAATCCAGCGGTGGCATTGAACAAACGCCGCGCGAAGTAAAACAAAAGCAGACTTGTTCCTGCCGCGAACAGCGGACTGAAGAAGCGGACGCCGAATTCGTTTGAGCCGAAAACCGCAGTGCTAGCGCGGATGACAAAGGCAATGGCCGGCCCCTTGCTGAAATACGCAGGCGCGAGCCGCTCCGACCACATCCAGTAATGCGCCTCGTCGAATTCCAGATCACTAGTGGACAGCATTGACAAGCGAATCGCCGTTAGCGCGATGATAAAAAACCAAACCGCGCGCGTCGTGCTCATGTGGGGCGTGGCGATCTACCGCTCAAATCAGCAACCAAACTTGGATGGCGTGCAAAAAGCTGCGGCACCAATTTCCGTCCCACGACCCTCCAGATCAACTCGGACAACGCGAGCAACAAGAGTGATTCACCGGTGCCGAGAAAAACGGTAGCGAGCACATCGCTGGGCCAATGCGATCCGAGATAAATTCGTGAATAACCGACCGCAGCGGTTACGAACCAATACAGCCAGCCGCGCCGGTAAAACAGGGTGCAAAAAACGGCAATTATTGTGTTGGTGGCGACGTGTCCTGACGGAAACGACGGTCCCGACCGGCTGCGATCGGAGGAATCGGAAAAGCGAATAATCGGGTTCTTGAAAAGGGTTAGAAATTTCGGACGCGCCTTTTGTAACTGGACCATCCGTACGCTCTCGACCTGTTTCGGCCGAGGGCGATCCACAGCCGACTTCAATGCACTCGTTACCAAGCTTCCAATTAACAAAGACAAGACCAAGCAGATGACGAACGCACGCGTTTTGAATCCGCCAAACAAGAGTGCGCTAATTCCAACTGCGACAAACAACGGTCTCCAAATCTCGGCATCGCTGAATGCCGCCATGAATAAGTCCAGAAACGGGCTTGTCCATTGTTGGTTAATTAAATGAAGCAGAGACTCGTCCACGTGGGGTCGAAATCGATCGTGAATTAAGGTTTAATCGTTACCGATCTAATAAACAAACGCGGGACAATGACGAAGCACGAATGACAAATGACGAAATAAGCTCGAATGTCCGAATGAGAAATCCTCCCGCGGGCGTTTTCCCGTTATCACCTGCGTTTCGTCATTCCTTCGCCATTCGTCATTCGTCATTCGTCATCTGTTTGGCGTTCGCAGCCATGTCGAGCTTTGCGGACCCTCCGCCTTCCGCTAAAGACATTCTCGCCTCTGTCCGCATGATGGAGTCACGACAGCAAATCGATCTGAAGGGACAGCTTCGACAGAATGATGTGGTTATTCCATTTCAGCTGGTGCAAAACGGGCCGCTGATTCGTTATTCGTTCACAAATCCGGATGAGGTTTTGCAGTTGCGCCTGGGCGAGAACAGTTCGCGGCTCGATCTTGTGAGCGAGGGTGAGGCCGAAAAGTTTCCGGCTTCGAAGCTCGATCAAAGAATCCGCGCCACGAGCGTGACGTACGAAGACCTGTCCTTTAAATTTCTCTACTGGCCGACTGCGCGGGTCTTGGGCGAGGAAAAGGTTCGCACTCGCAATTGTTGGAAACTTCAACTGCGCGCCCCTTCACACGAGTCGCAGTATTCAAATGTGTTGCTGTGGGTGGACAAGGCGAGCGGCGCGCTGATGCGGATGGAGGGCTACGACTGGAACGCGCAGCTCACGAAGCGCTTCGAAGTCGTGTCTGCGCAAAAGATCGAGGGCCGCTGGTTTCTGAAACAAATGCGCGTGGAAGAATTCCAGCCAGGCACGAACCACGTGCAGGCGAGGACGTATCTGGAAATTAAGAGGTAGAGACGCCGTGTCGCGGCGTCCATCTCAATGAGTTGTGCCGGGGAAAGGCGTTAGCGCAACTGGTGCTGGTCGGATTTCGCCCCGCTCACCACCAGCCTGCGGCCAAGGAATTCTTTGTCGTGCAATTCCTCCACGGCGCGTTTCGCCTCGTCGATGGTTTGCATTTGCACAAAGGCAAAACCTTTCGAGCGCTGGTTGTGCCGGTAACTTACTACCTCGGCATTTTGGACGTGCCCCACTCCGTTAAACAATTCAAACAGATCGCTCTCGGTAGCGTCGAACGACAAATTGCCAACGTATAGACGGGGCGAAGTGACTTCAATACGCTCGGGTTTGCGCGACGGTCTCGAGGGCTGCGAACCATTGCGCGGCTGCGCTGCTGTTTTTCGTTTCTCCCCTCCGTTTCCGAAAAATTCGGCAACCCGTTGCCAGAATGTTTTTTTCTGCGTCTTCGCTGCTTCCCGTCGATCTCCAAAGCGTTCGTGATTTGCTCTGCGTCGGCTCCCCCCGCGCGAGCGGTGGGAGCGTCTTCCGGCTGAATAAGAGTTCATGTTTATCCTTAATCTTTGTCCAATGGTTAAAAGGGCGGAGCGCCCCGAAAAGGCTCGGGACACGGTCCGCGGCGCGCGAATCATCAAGAGTCCAGTCAAACTGTTTGCAACCACCCTGCGGCGCCGATGGAAACTCCGCCTCGTCGTGTCGGAAATGGACTTGTCTTACAGCGCATGCCGGCGCACTCAACCAACGAAACAGTGATGCCGCAATTGTTTGCAGCATCGGCTCAAGAAACCTGAATCGTCTTAGAAACCGGACGCTCGGAAGATCGAAGAAGATTCCCGACATCTCGGCGTGATTATGACCTGCTTCCAGTGCGATTGCAAGTCAGGCCGATTGATCATTCTGAGCGAAGCGAAGGATCTCTGAAAAGCTGATGGAACACACAAGTTAACTTACATGTTTCAAACTTCTTGAGAAAAATCCGTCGTCGTCTACGCGGCTCGGGCTAGCGGATCAGCGAGTGATTTGATCGCGCAGGGAGTATGCGCGCGACTTGATGTATTCTCGGGGACGCTCGCCGCGAATCGGCTGCACAAAATATCGCAAATCGCGCCTGCTTAACCTCGGTTCGTAGCCGAATTCCGGCATGCGATCGCGGCAATGCCATTCTACCCACCCGATTTCGTCTTCCGAGAGTTCACCTTCCCACCGTGTCGCAGGTTCTGAGCTGATTTGCGAAAAGTTAATCCGCGCCGCAGAGTTACCCTTCCAAAACTGGCCCACCTTCGTCGGTGTCAATACGATATCTCGGTCGAAGTCGATTTCCAGATAGGCGCAAACTTCTTCCATCATCCTGGCCGGCTCACAGACTAATTTTTCATATGGCACCACAAGACCGGGAACCGCGCCGTCCCGCACATGCCTGGCCAGCCGGGCAGCTACCCGCCAATGCGCGATCACATAGTAAGTCGAGAACCGTCCTGTTTGCCTCGTCTTCTCCAGCGCGATTTGCGCAGCGAGAATGGCGCGTGGGTCGCGAATCGTGACCAGAATTTTTGCATCTGGAAAGCGCCTGTAAATCTCTGGAATGTGATTGCGATTGGCCGGGGTTTTTTCTACCCAGCGCGCTACCGTATCCAACGGCCGTTCGAGCGTCGCCGCATATGCTTTCACCATGAGCACAAGCAAATCTTCGTGCGCGTTTGCGGGATCAAATGCCGCATTCTCGAATGTGTCGAAAAACTTCTGGCGTGGGAATGTAGAGTAGTTCCGCTTACCCCACTTGCACGGACCGCCGAAGAGCACGTTGGAAAGCGATTGTTTCGTCAGGTAATCAAACTGCGCGCGGCGCCCGCGCGGCGCATATTTAGTGAGAACAGTAGGAAAATACGCGGTCTCTTCCGGCAACACGAGTAGCTCGGGATGGTTATCAAGCAGCGCAACCAAAAGCGTGGTGCCAGATTTCGCCTGACCGGCGATGAAACAGGCGCGCTGATCGAAGGGCAATTTTGAAATCACAAGCGAGAAACTACAACATGTGTCAGCGAAATGAATAAAATGAAACGGCCTGCAGAGGACTGCTCGCCCTACCAACCCGCCAGCGTGGCTTTCGCTGGTAGGGCGCGTCACTCCGTGCGCGCCGTTCTTTGGTTATGCAAAAACCAATCGATAAAATTCGGCAGCCCTTCACTCAATCGCGTGGTCGGCCTGTAGCCAAGTAATTTTCTTGCTTTCGAAATGTCTGCACAAGTCAGCGGCATATCGCCAGGTTGCTCCGGCAGTTGATTAATTTTCGCCCTTTTCTCAAGCGCATTTTCGATCGCCACGATCAAGTCTTTCAGTTGAATCGTCTCGCTCTCGCCAAGGTTGAAGATGTCAAAGAGCGGGCCTTTGTACTCGAGTGCAGCCATCGTTCCCTGGATCACGTCCTCAATGTAAGTATAGTCGCGGCGTGTCGCGCCGTCCCCAAATTGATCGATGGGTTGCCCGGCGTAAATGCGACGGGTGAATTGATGAATGGCCAGATCCGGGCGTTGCCGCGGACCGTACACTGTGAAGTAACGAAGTGCCACTACACGCAGATTGTAGAGATGTGAATAGGTCGAGCAAAGAAATTCGCCTGCAACTTTCGTAGCAGCATACGGACTGAATGTCTGACTGAGATGTTCCTCTTCCGAAAATGGGACCGTCTTCGAAGCGCCGTAGACCGACGAGCTCGAAGCAAAGACGAACCGCTCGACGCCAGTTACGCGTGCAGCCTCAAGCAGGTGTAATGTCCCAGTGACATTTGTATCGTAGTACAGGCGCGGATATTGAATCGAGGGTCGAACGCCTGCGCGCGCAGCCAGGTGCGCGATCGTATCAACTTTCTCGCGATGAAACAGATTTCTCAATGATTCGCCGTCGCGCAGATCGACGTGGTAAACGGTTACGTCCCTGCCGAAACCGGCAATGTTGGTGTGCTTGATCTGCGGATCGTAAAAATCGTTGAAGTCATCGAGGACGACCACATCATGGCTGGCCGCAAGCAGCTTCTCGACAAGATGCGATCCAATAAAACCCGCGCCGCCTGTCACCAGAACTCGCATGTGCTCAGAAGTTCAACCATGAAGCACGCAGAGTGCACGAAGAAAATAATTTCCGGAGCGTGTGCGGCAGGGACGGCGGGACACGGCATTCCGTCGCAGCGCTCCGCCCCAACCACCTAAAAGTCGCGCCAGTGCGAGAGCAAATAAAACCAGTTTAAAGCGAGTACCGCGACGATGACTCCTCGCGCGTATTTCCTTTCAGCCTGGCGAAACACCATTCGCAGGCGAGGCCCGCGCATTGCTAGCGTCACCAAAGCATAGAGGTCAAACGCAACCACACCCCACAGAAGTGCAAAGACAAGCGGATTCCATTTCAATGCGGCGAAGAAGTGCCCGTGAAAGAATTCAATCCCACAGCGCGTCATTCCGCAGGTTAGGCACGGCAGACCCGTGAGCGTGTGAAACACGCAGACGGGCCAGGGCAAGCGCAGCGCCAGCCAAAGGGCTGCGGCAGTCAGCGACAAAACCGAGACGCTTAGCCAGATCAGTTCGTGATCAATTTCTCCGGCATCGAGCTGACGACCGCGGACCTGCATCCCGGGGAAATTCGGATCTAATGCTGCGATGCACTCCACGCTCCCAATGCGCCGAACATGAATGCGATCAACAGAACTCCGCCGCAGCAAACAATCAGTGGCAGAAACACGGCCAGTACGGCACGCCCAATGTCCGTCTCATGCGCGCGGGATAAGCCGATGCAATAAAGCACAATTTTCCAAATGCCCACGATAAGGCCGCCACAAAACGGAATAATAAGCAACGGATCGATGGAGCCGCCCGTAAAACAAACGACGCGAAAAGTCGTTTCAAACGAATGTCTGGCGCCGCCAACAATCATCAAACAAACATGGAAAATGGCTGAAGCGACGAAGGCGCCGATTGCCGCGACCACCGGCGCCAAAATGATCATGAAAACAGACCCAATTCCCGCGCCAACCAGGTGCCCCATACCATGTCTATCGCCTAATGGGATCGCCGATGGCAGAAGCAGTGTCATCAAAATATAAACGATGATTCCGAAACTGCTGCCGACTATCAGGTAGAGAAGCGGTTCCCCTAAACCTCCTTCGCGCTTCATTACTGTGAACGCCACGGTTGGTTTTCCCAAGACCATCATCAACGTCTCTACAAATGCATTAAAAAATCCTTTGGTCTGACGCTCGTCCCAAGGCAGTCCGCTGCGCGGGGCGGCGGGTTCTGATATTAAGGTTGCGCTAGTCTGGCGAGGCGGTGCGGCAGTCGCTGACAACTCTGGAAACTGCGAGAGTGGCTGCCAAGTTGCCATTCCTTCGCGCCACCCAATATCAGCGGGAGCGAATCGGCCAGTGCGCAGGCCTTCGCGAACTTCTTCCTCAGAAAATACGCCCAAGCTTGTTGCGCCCCGGTTAACGTGGATCATTGCCATAATGTGGGCGTTTTAGCGAGGCGCGGCGCGGAGCGCAAGGGTAAACGGTTACAACGGTTTCAAAAGTTACAGAGGAGTCGTCTTCCAGCCCTTGCAACTCTTGTAATGTTTTTAGCCTTGTAACTTCTCCGGTTGGTCTAGCGCACGCCAGAAATACCAGGCTGCAACCGAGCGATAGGGACGCCATTTTTCGCCGATCTTCATGAGTTTTTTGGGCGCTGGCAATTTTCGCCGGCCAAAAATCTTGGCGAAACCTTTGCGCACGCCGTAATCATCGACGGGCCAAATATCTGGCCGGCCAAGATCGAACAAGAGAAGCATCTCAACCGTCCAGCGGCCGATGCCGCGGACCTGTGTGAGGCGCGCGATGATTTCGTCATCGCTCATCCGAAGAAGTGCGCGGCCGGATGGCACGGTGCCATCAATTGTTTTTGCAGCGAGATCCTTTAATGCGGCGGTTTTGGCCCGCGAAAGGCCGGCGCCACGAAGCATATCGTCCGGTGTTGCCAGCACTTTCTTCGGATCGAGCCATTTTCTTTTGGGATAAAGCCCACGGACGCGGCTCCAAATCGCCGCGGCGGCTTTTCCGTTTAGTTGCTGGTAGGCGATCGATTCCGCCAGCGCGTCAAATGGGCGGATAGAAACGGCCGGCTTGATCTCATATCGCCGTGAACGCGCAATAAGTGCGGCCATGCGTGTTTCGCTCGCGCTGAGATGTTGGTGGGCGGAATCGTGGTCCATAAAGCGCGAGCGTAAATAAAATGACGAATGCCGAATGTCGAATGACGAATTAATGACGAATGAGGAAACGTCGGTTGCCGGATGCTGCAGCGCAGCCTGTTCATCGCCCTTGCCGAACGAATCCTTTTCAGTTTGGTGATTGCCATGGACACACAACTCACCTGGTATGGCCAGTCCGCTTTCAAGGTTGTTACGCCCAACGGTCATGTTCTGCTTATTGATCCCTGGCTGACGAACCCGGTTCATGATCGGGGCAAAGACGAAGTCGCGGGACTGAAGCGTGTTGATTTGATTCTGGTTACGCACGGACATTCCGATCATGTGGGAGACGCGGTTGAGATCGGGAAAAAGACGGGAGCAAAACTGGTAGCAACATTCGATTTGGCCGACGCGATGGTGAAACATCTCGGTTTTCCGGCGGATCAGGCGCAAGTAGACACGGTTGGTCATTTTGGCGGCGAACTGACGCTATTGGATGGCGAAGTAAAAGTCGCCTTCGTTCGCGCGCATCATGGATCCGGTGTCGCCGCTGATGATCGATACGGACTGCGTCATGGCGGCGCACCGGGAGGGTTTGTTATTAGCATTAGCGGCGGCCCGACGATTTATCACACAGGCGATACGGACTTGTTTTCCGACATGGCGCTGCTGTCGCGCTTCCACGAAATCGACGTCATGCTGGTTTGCATAGGCGACCATTTTACGATGGGACCCTCTCGTGCGGCAGAAGCAGTAAAGCTGGTCAAAGCGCGAACAGTGATTCCGATGCATTACGGAACCTTTCCGATTTTGACAGGAACACCTGAAGCATTCGAACGCGAACTGAAAACGCGTAAATCAAAGGCGCAGCTGCGCGTGATGAAAATCGGCCAAACGCTTACTCTGGACGAAGCTAAAGATTCATAATGTTACAAGGCTCAAAGCGCGGGCGCGGCGGGTACCGCATTCGCCAGCGGGACGATGACACTCCGCTGTCTCTTGCGGCTCGTGTTGATAGTGACAAAGACAGCAACAGCAAGTGAAAAGCGCTTGCCCGCCGCTCGTGTCTGTCACCCGGCAAGGCTTTGGGCGAAATTGAGCCAGAGTCTGAACGCCCGAACTGGTGCGGTTCGCAGATGAGGATGAGGTATTTTCTATTCCAAGGAACCTGAACCTGGAGGTGCGCTAAGCTGTTTGAGGCCCTCCGGCGTGAATTCGGCGTCTGCGTAGCTCACACCGCGCTTAATGCGTGACCCGGTTATGTGAGTGACAGAACCGCCGGACCCGTAGACTTTGAGATCAGCTGGAAGCGAATCACCTCCGTCGAGCAAAACACGCGTGGTATTGATGCGCCGAGCAACTTTGCCTGAGGTGTCATATTTTTCGATGCGTAGAGGCACCAATCGGCGCGAATCAACCCAGCTTTTCACACTGGAGTAAGACGAGGTGTGGCCTTTGCCCGGTTTCGATTCCAGAATCTGACAGGGAGTGCCGTCCATGTCTTCCGTGCCGACGATTGCCTGCTGACTCCAGGCGAAAGGACTGTCAATTATGTCTTCGTAGGAAAAGTCGCTGCCAAAGAGCGATTGTTTCATTTCAGCCGACCCAATCGGTTTAAGATTTTCCGGCGGCGTGAACAATGTCCCACTGAATTTGTGTCCGGATCGGTGAAGCAAAACCGATTCACCTTTCCGCTCTTTCGGAAAAAGTATTTGATAAACGATGTCACCGGCCGCGTCGGAGACACGAGACTTGATTTGAATCTGGAGCGTTTGTTTCTCGCCACTTCCGATCTCCATCCGAATCCGGACAAACATGGAACCGCTTTGTTTTGCACGCAGTCTAGCGGCTAACTCCGAGGCCGTGTCGGCGGCGGACACAAAGTACGGGAGGGCAAGGCCAAGACAGATGCCGGCGAAACAGGTTTTTCTAATGTGAAAATGAAGATTCATAAGTAATGCTACGAAGCATGCTGGTTTGTTCAGCCATGTAAGGCAAGGCTCGGCGTCAACCGCGAACTCCGCCATGCCGGATAAAAACCGCTCAGAACGCCGACGCAGACAGCGATGGTAACGGCCATCAATATGAGATTAAAGCTAAGATCCGGTTCCAGCAGGCCGCGGATCGCAGGCGCAGCTTGCATCAGGTGAACACCGATAACGCCTAATCCTACGCCGATGATTCCACCGAGTAATCCCAGCATGGCAGACTCCAGCAAAATCATTCGCACGATCCGGCTGCGCTTCCACCCGAGTGCCCGCAAAATTGCGATCTCCTGCTTTCGTTCAAAAACGCTCATGAGCATGGTGTTTGTCACGCCGAGCACACCGACCAGTATGGCCAGCAATGATGTGCCCCAACTCATTGCACTAATCACGCGATAGCCCTCGGTATGGACCAGGTGTTCGCCCGCGGGTTCGGCATGGGCTTCCGGAATAAGCCGTGACATTTCTTCGCAAAGCCGCCGGATCCCCGCGTCGTTAGTCCCGGCAGCAAGTCGCACGTCGATCGCGCTGATTTTGTCCTGATTTCCGGTGATCTGCTGCAGTAGCGGCAATGAAAGAATGATCGAACCGTTCTCAACAAAGGCACCGCCTTCGACAATGCCAACGACAGCGAGTTCTTCGGTCTCGATCTGAACCGTATCGTCCACTTTCTTTTTCAACACATCCGCGGCGGTGATGCCGAGAAGCACCGCTCGCTCCGTCTGGTCCTTTGGCATCCGTCCGGAAACCAGCTTGAGATTTTCCCAGGCAAAACAGCCCCACTCGCGCCCCGACACAATCATCAGCTCGGCGTTCTCGACGCTCATCAAATCAACCAGAATCATACATGTTGCAGCAACACCGGGCAGATGCGCAATGCGATCGCGCGTAGCTGCGGGAAACGGCTTAGGGGTCAGAGAGCCGCGCATATTATGAACGACAATGTCGGTTCCACGCGACTTCATACCTGCGGTCCAGCTTGTTACCAGGCCTCGGGACAAGCCGATCAATGCCACGACGGCCGCGATACCCACTGCAATTCCCAGAAGCGTCAAACCGGTTCGGACTGGTCGGCGCTTGAGACCGCGCGTGATAACATCGAAAAAAGTCATCTCACGCGTGCCTGGAAAGTTTTGCAGGATCGCCATCGAAAACAACCTGGCCGTCCTTCATCTGGATCGCACGCGCTGCGCGCGACGCAACACTCATATCATGAGTGACGAGGATCAGCGTCATGCGACGGTCGAAGTGGAGAGAGGTGATTAGATCGAGTATGTGTTTCGCGCTTTCGCTATCCAGATTGCCGGTGGGTTCATCGGCCAAAAGGACCGATGGAGAGTTCGCCAGGCTTCTGGCAATCGCGACGCGCTGGCGCTCGCCGCCGGAAAGTTTCGCAGGAAAATGATTCACTCGCTGTTCGAGTCCGACCGCTCTCAATAATTCGAGAGCGCGAGTCTTTCGCGCGGCGCGCGACTGGTGATTTTCGAACATCGGAATCTGGACATTCTCAATCGCGGTGAACGTCGGAAGTAGATGAAACGCTTGAAAGATAAAACCGATCTCGTGAGCCCGATAGGCTGCGGCATCGTCAAAATCGAGCAGTGATTTGCGTCGATACTTTAATGTTCCGGCGGTCGGCTGGTCGAGCGCGCCGAGCATTTGCAACAAAGTTGTCTTCCCGCTCCCACTCGGGCCAACGATCGCGACAAACTCGCCTTCCCTGATTTGTAAATCCACGCCTCGCAAAGCGTGCACCTGGCCATCGTCGTAATCCTTTTTGAGCCCAGCCGCTTCAAAGACGAAAGGCGACCTGGCATTTTCGGTGGATTCCGACGGCGTGTTCATGATGAAACAGGAAGCCGCGAAAGGAACTGCGGCGCGCGCTGGCGACTATGTTTGGGGCTTAATGCCGGTAAGCGGGTTCGTCACGCGGAGCTTCATTCATCGGTTTCCTATTTGCGACGAATTCGCGATGCTCACCTAATCGGCTGTCAGCGGAATCGCACCATTGCGCTCCGACGCGAGGATTCGCCAGGCTGCGGATCAGGTCCGGCAACGCCTGCCGATAGCTCATGAATGGAGCCACGTCGTCGGGTCTTTTCGGTGTGAGCACAGAGGTAAACTGAGGCAGTACACGATGCGGAAGTCCGGCATTTTGATGATGCACGCCGTGATAAGGTTCGTGAAGCAACGTGTAAGCAAACAAGTGGCCGAGCCAGCTCTTCGGCACAATGCTTCGGGTAGAGCTATTCACAGTATTGCCGGTCAGGCCAACGTGTTCAATGTATTTGCGCCAGCTCTGAAGATTTGCCGCTATCAATCCCGGGACCAGATACATCCAGAGGAAATATTTCCACACCCCAAAAAACGCGATTGCAGTCAGAATGGCAGTCCACACAACAACCGCGAGTGCAAGCTCAGCCCAAATTCTCCGTCGCACCTTGTGGCTACGGACTAACGGGGGTCGGCGCAGGAAAACGCGCAAGAAAATCAACGGTGAATAGAACAGGCCGACGGTAAGTTCGAGGAGCGCAGCCGAGCGTCGCGCCCAACGGGGGGCTTTGGTGATGACTAACGGCCAAAGCTCAGTATCGCGCTCGGTAGCAAGATGCATGTGATGCATTTGATGCACCACCCGATACAGACTGAACGGCAGGAAACTGAATACGCCGAGGATTACACCATCGAATTCATTCAAACGACGGCTCTTTCGCAACAGACCGTGCGACGCCTCGTGAAAGCCAATTAACAGCCCATGCATGAGATGGGCGGCGACCAAGACCAGAGGCAGCGCCAGCCAAACCCATCCACTCCACACCACAGCCCAGAGTGCGACTTCTGCGATAGCGAGCGAGAACACGAGGGTTTGGAACGCGACGCTGCTCACGTCATGCTTTTTGTGCAGCTCGGGAACGCCTTCGACGGTTGTCACTATGTTTGCCATTTTAGTTTGTCAGGACGGCTGTTCGCCTCTCCGGCACGCAGCAAATGCTTTCCACCACTGTGCTGAATAGACGTCCCAGTTCTTCTATTTCAGGTTGTGAAAAGAGATTTTCCCGGAATAGCCAAACTACTTCAAGCGTGTCGCCCAGTTCGGTTATCTCGCATCCCAGATCGAATCGGGGCGTTCCGGTCGAGCGCATCCTTAGCTTAAGTGAGAGTCCTCGAATTTCCACGTCGGGCACGGGATGGTTTTGTAAAGCGAATCGCACTTCAAAAATGGGGTTGTGTTTTGACGTCGGACCTTCGCCTATTGCCCGGACAAGTTCTGTAAATGGCATTGCGTTTGCAAATGAATCAACTGTGGATTGGTGAACGATTCGTAAATGTTCTGAAAATGGGCGGCCTCGTTCCACCTGACCGCGCAGCGGTACGACGCCGGAAAAATATCCCATCGTCTCACGGACATCCTGCCTCGTGCGGTTTGCGACCGGAGTTCCCACTACAATGTCTTCGGCGCCGGTCCACCGCGATAGCGTAACCTGAAAGGCTGCAAGCAAAGTGCTAAAAAGCGTGGCGCCGCTGCGACGGGCTAACTCCCGCACGGGTCCGCTGATCTCCGCTGGTAATTGCGAAACCAAGCGTCGCGGCAGAAAGACGACGTTGGCTTCATCCGGCACGCTCCACAGTCGGTGTATTCCGGTCAGGCGCGATTTCCAAAACGCGATACGCGGTTCCAGCTCAGCCGGTTGCCAGAATGCACGTTCGGCGGTCCCCCAGGCGGAATAGGAGGTCGGCACAGGAGCAAGTCCGTTGGATGCACCGGTGCGCTGTTGGACGTAGGCGGCGCATAGATCCTGGACGAAGACGCCCAACGTCCACCCGTCGGCGATGGCGTGATGAATTGTGAAAACCATCACCTGGTCGTCGGGCGCGCGGCGAAGGATCTCTGCTCTATAAAGAGGACCCTGGACCAAATCGAATGGTTCGTAGAAAATCCCGAGCGCGAGCTCTTCGATTGCTTGCGCCGAACTGTTTGACGGAATGTCACGAAACCGCAGCACCGGCTCGCGCTGCGTTCGGATCAACTGAACGGGCCCATTTTTGCCGGGCAAGACAGAAAGCCGCAACACTTCCTGTCGGTTAACCACGCGTTGCATGGAAGCCATGCAATCTTCCGGTGAGATGAGACCGCGCACGTTAATTACGCAGCAAATATGGTTCGACACATCGGCGGGAGGGGCAAGGGATGTTTCCCACAATTCGCGCTGTGGAAAGGTCAGCGGATGGAGACAGGCTTCTCCGTTGGCAAGCCATTGTTTGAATCGAGCGCGTTTATCGTCAGCCATGCGCGCTTTTCTCCAATACAATGTTTTGCTCGTCGCCAAGGAGCTGGTCGATCTGTTCGTTGGAAAGTGCGTCGAGATCAACTTCAACCGTGGACGGAGCCGGCTCTGCTACGGTAATTGGTGCCGCTGCCGGCGCAGCAGTTGGCGGCGCCGTGCCGCCCACGTGGCCAGCGATCAAACTCGCAATCTGACCAATAGTTCGCGCGCGCATCAAACTGGTAGGGGGAAGAGCGACACCGATGACCGCCTCGAGCGAATTCTCGATCTCGACGCCCATCAATGAGTCGAGGCCGAGGTCGGTAAGGGGTTGGTCATCCCGTAATGTGTCAGGCTTTACGCGAAGAACGGAGCCGACAGTTTCACGAACTGCTTGCGCGATCACCGTTTCCTTCTCTTCAGGAGCCGCCGATTCGATCCGGTTGCGCCAATCGGTGGTGCCGCCGTTAGTCTCGCGATCTTCGACCGACGCGAAGATGCGCTCGAGAAGCGGGTTCCCTTGCATGCCTCGGAAAAATGTTTTCCATTTGGCCCAGTCAACCCGGATAGCGGCGAGCTGAGTGTTGCCGGCGGAGAGCGAAGACTCGAGGATGGAGATCACTTCACCGGGCGATAGTGGACTGACACCCTGCTTCCCTAGAAACTCGGCGACGCGTTCGTTACGCGCGACGTAACCTTCTCCGCCAAGGACGCCCCAGTTCAGAGTGAGTGCGGGAAGGCCTAACGAGTGACGGTGATGTGCAAGGGAATCAAGAAAGGCGTTGGCTGCTGCGTAGTTGCCCTGAGCCGGATTGCCGAAGATCGAGGAGACAGACGAAAACATGACGAAACAATCGAGTGCCATGTCGCGCGTGCGTTCATGAAGCAACCAGGCACCGAGCGCTTTCGGGCCAAGGACGCTCGCCATTCGCTCACGGTTGAGAGCAGCCAGCGGCGCATCGTCAATGAACATGGCGAGATGGAACACGCCACGCAGCGGCTGGCCGTTTTGTTGAATGTCAGTAAACAGGCGGCCGATGTCGTTAGGCGAACCGGCATCGGCTTTTAGGATCTGCACCCCAACCCCCCGATCGCGCAGACTGCTCACGAACGCCTCAGCGTCAGGAGTGGAAGCGCCGCTGCGACTGGATAACACCAGATGCCGGGCGCCACCGCGGACAAGCCAGTTCGCCAGGACTTTTCCAAAGCCCCCGAAAGCGCCGGTAATGAGATAGCAACCGTCCGATTTGATTTCGAATTTCGGCGCCATCGGTTCGCCCCGCCGTGGCAAAAACGTTTCGGGTAACGAAACGACGACTTTGCCGACGTGCTTTCCGGCAGCCATGAGTCGAAAGGCCGCGCCGACGTTGTTCGCTGGAAATGCGCGGAACGGCAATGGATGCAGGATGCCCTGCCCGACGAGGCCGGAGATCTCCGTCAGCATTTCCCGCGTGAGTGATTCGTCACCTGCAAAAACGGCATCCATCGCCACAACGTGAAACGATGCGTTGCGTCGCAACGGTCGCAGCGGGATGCGGGAATTCTGGTAAATGTCGCGTTTCCCAATCTCGATGAAGCGACCGAACTCGGCCAGACACGAAAGACCCATTGGAATCGCTTCGCCAGCAAGCGCGTTGAGCACCACGTCTACTCCGCGGCGATCGGTAAATTTCATCACCGCCTCGGTAAAGTCGCCGCGTCGGGAATCGATCACATGTTTCACGCCGAGTGTTTCGAGCAAGGCGCGCTTCGCGGGACTGCCGGCGCTGGCGATGACTTCGGCACCGAGATGATGTGCAATCTGAATTGCGGCCATGCCGACGCCGCCGGCACCGGCGTGAATCAGCACCCGCTCTCCCTGGCGCAGTCGCGCCACATTCTTCAGCGCATGCCAGGAAGTCATGAACACCACCGGTAGAGTGGCGGCTTCCTCGAATGAAAGATCGTTAGGAATTCGCTGCACGTCGCTGCCTCGCGCAACCGTTCGCGTTGCCAGGCCGAAGACGGACAGGCCAAACACACGATCGCCCCGCGCAACGTGTGTAACACCTAATCCCACTGCGCTGACGATGCCGCCGACCTCGTCGCCGAAGATCCGCGCATCAGGTGCGTCACCGGGATAAAGCGCGAGCGCCTTGAGCACATCACGGAAATTCATGCCCGCCGCCTTTACCTCGATCATGACTTCGCCGGGACCGCAGGAGGGCTGGGCGAACGGAACGAACTTCAACGCATCCAACTGACCGCGCTCGCGTGATTCGAGACGTAACGGCAGCGCCGGATCAAGACTTCGCTCAATGCGCGGACGCCCACGGTCGAGCCGTTGCACGTACCGTGCTTCACCCCGGAACGCGACTTCCCGCTCCGGTTCAGCGCATAACAACTCTGTCCAAAGGACCTCAGGCTCGGCCGCCGATGGAGTCGGCGGCAAATCAATCCCGCGACAAATCAAATTCGGATACTCGTTAAGTATCACGCGCATCAGGCCGATCGCGGGCGCCTGCGCGATGGTAGTCGCTTTCGTTTCGCGACCGACGGGCTGGGCGCCGCGTGTTACTGAGTCAATGCGCAATTTGGCAGAGGGCCGGGCGGTTTCGAGCGTTTGAACAAGGTGGAGCAGTGCGTCGGTCCCAATTGTTGCGTCGTGATCAAGCCGCGCGTCAAGGTTCCAAAGATAGATGATTCGTTCGGGCTCGGCATCACCAGCCAACGCGGTGAAAAGTTGGTGCCAGTGTTCGGGCACTTCCGCTCTGAGCGTGAACGTATCAGTTTCCGGCTCAGCGAATGCATTTCCCGGACGGACGATTCGGCAACGGACATCATGCGCGCGCAAGCGTTTGGCTAACGAGGATCCGACGCCGCCTTCGTCGGCAAAAATGAGCCATGATTTCTCGGGTGGAAGCTCCGCAACGGGTTCCGGGGCGGCAGGAGGCTCCCACGCTTTGCGCGCGAGAATAGCGATCTGGCCTTCACCATCCCGTCCGATGAAGCCTGGCAACGAAGTGGTGTCGCTAAAGCCAGTTTCGCGCAACACGCTTTCCCATTGCGAACGTCCGAGGAGGGGATGCACCGAGCGCAGATCGCGGTCGGTAAACCGCCACCAACCGCTGGTTAGACCGAAAACGGTTTCAGTCCAGAGCTGGGGCGTGGCCAGGTCCATGAAAACCAGTGAACCACCGGGGGCCAGCAGATCACGCAGATTACGCAGCGCGGCTCGCACGTCGGCAACGGCGTGAAGCACATTGGTGCCGATTACGAAATCGAACGAGCCAAGTTCAAAACCTTGATCGGCCGCCGGTTTTTCAAGATCGAAAATTTTCGTCTCAACTTCAGGAAAAGCCGAAAGTTTTTGATTCGCACCAGGGAAGAAAGCAGCCGAAACATCGGTAAACGTATACGAATGCAAGCCGCGCTCGAGCGCGGGTAGAATTTGCGCGCTCAGTCCGCCAGTCCCGGCGCCGACTTCGAGGATGCGCAATCCGCGTCCCTCCGGGAGCGTGCTGGCGGCGGTTTGCACGGCAGCGGTAATGGCGCCAAGCCAATGGCTGGTAAGCAAACCGTCACCGTAAAATTGGTCGAGCAGTTCGGCGCCCGCGCCGGCGAACAACACCTGCACGGCATCCTTTTCGCCGCGCAAGATCGGCCCGAGCTCGGCACAATTTCCAGCCACGAGCTGCGCTTCAGGAAGATGACCGGGATGTTGCGTGATGAATTGGCGTTGCGCTTGGTTAGCGGATTCAGCGGTGGTCGCGAACGCAGGGTTCGGTCTATAGCCCGATCCACTTGACTCCACCAGGCCGCGCTTTTGAAGTTTCAACATCAACTGTTCGAAAGCTGGCCGCATCGGCGCGGCGACCCGCAGTGAATCGGCGGCGAAATCAGCGCCTATCGTAACTCCCATTTCGCGGAGGCCCGCGCAGAGCAGCACAGCAGCAAGATCGTCCTGAGCGGCAATCGCACTTTCAAGCCGCTCGCGTCCGCGCATAGCGAGCACATCGTCGAGCGCACCCTGGGCAGCGTCGCGCAGCCGGGTCAACGGCAGCGGTTCCAACGTTCGCGCGTGGGATCCGTTTGGTGTGCGCTGCCAATCTACATGATAGAGAACATCGCGGACTCCGCCGAGCGTACCCCGGCGTACCCCGGCGACACTGATGGCGCGGAACCCGTCCACCAGAACACACGGTTTGCCGGATTCATCATAAAGACCGATGCGTCCCTCGACGAACTCATCCGTGCATTGGACCACGGTGGCGCGAACCCGGGCAGAGGCTCCCGGAGAGCGGAGAAACAGGATCCGGCCAAATCGGACCGGCAATTTAAGTTGCGAGCCGCGCGCTTCGACCGTCGAACGGCCGGCGGAAAACACGTGTAACGCGCCATCGAGTAGTACGGGATGCAACGGATACTCACCGGCCCTCGGCGCAATCGATTCAGAAAGCGCCACCCGCCCGGACGATTCACCATCTGCGGCGGAAAGCTCGCGAACAGAGCGAAATGTTTCGCCATATCCGAGTCCCAGATCGCTCATGTAGCGGTAAAAAGCGTCGATATCGACTGGCTTGAGTTTCGAGATAACCGGCTGGATTTCAGTGTCGAAACTTGACGCGGCGAAGCCCGACTCGATCCGTTCGGCGCGCATCGAGCCCACGACATGTAACGACCAGGACGCTCCCTGGTCGAACCGACTATGGATCGCGAATGTTCGATCGTTAGGCTCGTACGAAACCTCGATGTGAATGCTGGCGGCAGGTTCCGGCAGAATGAGCGGTTTGCGAATCTCAAACTCCTCGACCGTGAACGGTCGGCCCTCGAAAAGTTGCATGCCGGCCTCAATTACGAGATCAACAAATCCCGCGGCTGGAAAAATAACATGGTTCTCGACCTTGTGATCTTTAAGGAACGCCATGTGTCGGCTGTCTAACCGGGCGGACCACGCAGGCATCGCGCTCGGCAGCCGGACATCGAGCAGGCCCCGGCCGCCGCGTGCCAGTCTGGATTCGCGCCAGGCGGGACACTCGTTCCACCAGCGATGTCGATCCCAAGCGTAAGCCGGAAGCGGAAGTAGACGCCGCGACGGCGTCATTGCCTTGAAGTTGAGCGGCACTCCGGCTCGATGCAGGTCCATTGCCGCTTCGAGTAACGATTCGTGTTCGCGCTCCCGTCGAACAGAAGAGATTACAACCGGTTTCGGTCCGCCGCGGCTGGCGAGACATTCGTGGATAGAATGCGATAGGGCTGGGTGGGCGCCGAGCTCCAGCCAAATATCTACTCCGAAGTCAGCGATCGCATTGATCGCCGGCGCAAATTGCACCGGCTGCCGGACGCCGCGGCCCCAGTGCGCCGCTTTCCCGGCCTCACCAGCGAGGCGATTGCCGGTGACCGTGCTGAATAATGGCACAGTTTCAGATTGCGGCGCGAGATCGGCCAGCGCGTTTTCGAGCGCTTCTGAAGCCGGTTGCATCATCGCGTGATGAAATGGGTGATCGACGCGCACTATGCGCGCGAACACGCCTTGCGGTTCGAGTTCGGCGAACATCGCTTCAATCGATTGGCGAGGACCGGCCAGGGTAAGCGAACGGGGGCCGTTGAATGCGGCGATCGAAACCGTGCGATCATGTTTGTTGATCAACGCCTGCGCTTCTTCTTCGCCGAGGCCGACCGCGAGCATCTTTCCTTCGCCCCGGGCGCAACTCTCCATGAATTGGGCGCGGAGCGCGGTAATGCGCGCGCCTTGTTCCAGGGAAAACAAACCTGCCACGCAGGCTGCGGCAATTTCACTCACGCTATGGCCGGCGACCGCCGCCGGCTGCACGCCCCACGATTTCCACAGTTCCGCCAGTCCGACCTGCATCGCGAAAATGGCCGGCTGCGCCACTTCGGTACGGTGCAGTTGAGAATCCTCCTCGGAACGGCCGAGTTCTTCGAGCAACGAAAAATTCGTGATGCCGCGCATCGCCGCGTCGCACTGTTCGATCACCCGGCGAAAGACAGGTTCGCGGTGCATCAGCTCGCGGCCCATGCCCCACCATTGCGGCCCTTGTCCACTCATCACGAAGGCGACACGCGGTGCGGATTCGGGGCGCGGCGTGAACGAAGGGCGAACCTTCACGCTGTCCTGCTTGATTGCGAAAGCGTCGAGTTCCTGAATCAGATCGGATATTGATCGCGCGACCAAAGTCAGGCGATGTGGATGGTGATTGCGCCGCGCGCCAAGTGTGTAAACCAAATCAGGCAGGACAGGCGAATCCCCATTGAGGTTCGATCGTTCGGTGAGCCATGCGGCCAAATTCATCGCACAACCGCGGAGGGCGTCCTCCGAACGGGCCGACAGCATCATCGGCCATTCGCGGTCAAGCCAGGGTTCTCCATGGTCAACGTGTGGAAGCGGTGGCGGCTCCGCCAGAATAACGTGCGCATTGGCGCCGCCGAAACCGAACGAGTTCACGCCAGCCAGGCATTCACCATCCGTCTCCGGGAAAGGTTCGACTGCCGTCGGGACGCGAAGCTTTAATTTATCGAAATCAATTTGCGGGTTCGGGGTGTTGAAATGGAGGCTGGCGGGAATCGTGCGGTGCTTAAGAACAAGCATCGCCTTCACCAATGCGGCGACGCCGGCTGCAGTCTCAAGGTGGCCAACATTGGTTTTTACCGAACCGATGGGTAACGGAGTTGAACGATTTCTGCACAGCGCCTCTGCCAGAGCGTGCGCTTCGATTGGGTCACCGACGGCCGTGCCCGTCCCATGAGCCTCAACGAATCCAATTTGCGTCGGTGACACGCCGGCGTCCTTGCAAGCATCTTGAATGAGACGCGCTTGTGCTTCGGCGCTCGGCAGCGAGATACCGTTTGTGTGCCCGTCCTGATTCATCGACGTACCCAGGATCACCCCCTGAATTGGGTCGTCATCTTTGATCGCCTGGGACAGTCGTTTGAGCAGGACCATGCCCGCGCCTTCGCCGCGAACGAAGCCGTTCGCACGCGCATCAAATGCAGCGCATCGCCCATCGGGCGAAAGCATTGACGCCTGCGAAAAACCGATGAAACCGCCCGGTGTGATCATCACAGTCACGCCGCCTGCAAGTGCGGTGTCGCCGCGTCCGGCCCAGATGTGCTCGCACGCAGTGTGGATCGCAGTGAGGGCAGACGAACACGCCGTGTCCATCGCGACGCTTGGACCGCGCAGATTCAGGCAGTAGGAAATCCGATTCGCGGCAATAGAGTGCGCGCTGCCGGTGGCGCTATGGGGCGTAATACCGAAATGGTCGAAAGCAGTGCTTTGGATTCCCTGATAATCGTTGTGCGAAATGCCAACGAAAACAGCGATGTCACTGCCTTTCTCAAAGTCGAGTACAAGTCCCGCGTTCTCGATTGCTTCCCACGACGTCTCAAGCAGCAAACGATGCTGCGGGTCAACGTAAGGAGCTTCGCGCGGCGAAATGCCGAAAAACTGCGGGTCGAACTTGTCGATTCGGTCGAGGAATCCGCCGCGTTTAACAAACGTTTTTCCGGGAATGGCCGGCTCGCGGTCGTAATATCGCTCTACATTCCATCGATCCGCCGGCACATCGCTGACTGCGTCCCTGCGTTCCACCAGCAACTTCCAAAAAGACTCTGCGTCATTAACTCCGCCGGGAAAGCGGCATCCGATTCCTATGATAGCGATGCGATCTTTGTGCATAAATGGCCGGTTTCCCGGAAGCCCAATGATAAATAAACTCTGTCTATGGCGAACGGTGAGCAGCCCATCCTAACGACGTTTATTGAGTAACCTGTAGACGGCAAAATTCCATTAAATATTCGCAAATCAGTCATCTCGCGGCCGGTTGGGCATACGCCGCGAAATATGAAATAGTGGAGAAAACATTAACCGGCCGACGAACTTGGAACTAGAACTATAGCATCATGTGCGGCATCGCAGGTATGATCGATCTCGCGGGACAACGTCCCGTGCCCGAAGGGAGTATTCAACGAATGGCCCGGGCGCTGTTGCATCGCGGGCCGGACGAAGAGGGCTTTCTGGTTCGGCCCGGACTGGGGCTCGCTTCACGCCGGCTGAGCATTGTCGGCCTGGCCGACGGGCAGCAGCCGATCTTTAATGAAGACCGCAGCGTCTCAGTAGTCTTCAACGGCGAACTGTTTGATTACGTCGAGCGACGAGAGGAGCTCAGGGCGCGCGGACACCAGTTCGTCACGCATTGCGACACTGAGGTCATCCCCCATCTATGGGAAGATCATGGCGAAGAAATGTGGAAACGATTGCGAGGGCAGTTCGCCATCGCTTTGTGGGACGAGCGACAACGCCAACTCCAACTCGGACGGGATCGTTTCGGCATCGCACCACTTTTTTGGACGCGGCAAGGGGACTGGCTCCTATTCGCGTCGGAGATCAAAGGACTTCTTGCTTCGGGTATGATCTCACCGCGCCCAGATCGCCGCGGCATTGACCACGTCTTCACTTTCTGTGCCATGCCCGGTCCACGAACGTGCTTTGAAGGTGTCCAACTTCTTACGCCCGGCCATTTCCTGAGCATCTCTCCTGCAAACGGCAACGGTGCGAGTGCAATGGTGCGGGAGCGAGCGTTTTGGGAAATGGATTTTCCCGATCAGGGTGAGGAAGAACAGGGCGAAAATCCGAAGCGACTCGTTGACGATTTCGAAAAGGTTTTGCTGCAAGCGGTCGAAGAGCGATTGCGGGCTGATGTTCCAGTCGGCGCTTATCTTTCCGGCGGTGTCGACTCAAGCATGATCCTGGCGTTGGCCTGCAAGTTGAAAGGTCCGGCGATCAACACCTATACCGTGCGCGTGCACGAGCCGGAGTTGGATGAATTGGATGCAGCAAGTCTCTCTGCGCGACACATCGGCGCCAAGCCGCCGATCGTGCAGGATTTCCGCGATGAAGACGCGCTGGCGACGTATCCCCGGTTGATCGCCGCGGCGGAAGCGCCCGTGATCGACACAGCCTGCGCCGCCCTGCTTCAACTGTCGGGGCGCGTTCACAGCTGCGGACAAAAAGTAGTGCTGACCGGCGAAGGCGCGGATGAATGGCTTGTCGGCTATCCTTGGTACAAGGCGGCGAAATTGATGGGTTACCTCGACCTGATTCCCGGGCTTGGTCTTAGCAATGTCGCGCGCAACGTCTACCTGCACGTGAATAAAGTCCCGCATTTTCCCAATGCCTGGCGACGCGAAGTTGAGAATTCGGTCGGTGGTCCGAATGCCTGGATCGATGCCTACGGAATGCTCGCGATCTCGAAGCTGCGCTTCTACAGCGAGTCCATGCATGAAACGATTGGGCACACGAATCCGTGGACCGAATTGAATTTTCCGGTGGACCGCGCCAAACGATGGGATCCGCTCCATCGCGGAGTCTGGATTGCAGCGCGAGTCCTTCTAGCCGGGCATCTCCTCCAAGCCAAAGGCGATCGGGTCGCGATGCATTCTTCTGTCGAAGTGCGATACCCATTTCTGGACGAGGATGTCTTCGATTTCCTGGCGAAGCTGCATCCGCGTTGGCGACTTCGCGGGTTTCGGGATAAACACCTGCTGCGTCTGTTGGCCGAACGTTGGGTGCCAAAATCCGTAGCACGCCGGCACAAAGTTATCTTCCGCGCGCCGCTGGACAGCTTTCACATGGAACCGGAACCGCCGTTTGTCGCGCAGCTTCTCAGCGAGGAATCGCTCCGCAAAACCGGCTATTTTGATTCAGCCGCCGTGGCTCGATGGCGGACCGAGTTTCGTAAAATGCGCCCCGGCTCGCTGCCGCGACTTTCGATCGAGATGGGTCTGATGGCGGTCGCTGGGACGCAACTGTGGCATCATCTTTTCATGGGCGGCGGGCTGGCGGATTTGCCTGAGTGGTCAGCGGTGCCAACGCCCGCGGCGGTTGAAGCCGGCGCCGCATCGACAGAGATCTCCCTGATGAAAAGCTAGAGTTTCGCCAGCGTCTCGCGCCCGCGTTGCTTTGTTTCGGGATCGTCTTTTTCGGTATCGGGCATTGCCAGACCCTTGTTGATGAACTCACGCGCTTCTTGTTTTCTCCCCATCTCCGCGTAAATCCGCCCGAGCTCGATGTAGTGCATGAGACGATGTGGATTGATCGCGATCGCCTTCTTCATGTCCTGTTCGGCCTCTTCAAACGATCCCTTTGGCAGCTGGCCATAAATCAGTCCGGCCACAAATCGTTTCGCCGAACTCACCTCTGCCAATACACGGTTCCATCGGCCAAGGATATGCCAGGCGGTGTCGTTGTGCGGATTGATAGCAAGTGCTTTGTCCACTGATTCCTTAATCCGTGGAGAAGCGGAGACCTGCTCTTTCGTAGGCAAGTACGGCAGCATTTTTCCAAGAGTGATGGCCGGCGCGAGCTGAGCGTCGCAGTCCTTTGGTCCACACGCTGCAGCACGCGTGGAATAGTCCAGTGCGATGTAGCCCAGTCGCAGTTTTTCTTGGTTACCCGACGCGTCCGTCATAAGGTAGCGATACTGCCGAGCGATCCGGACAAGCAGTTGCGGATTCTTCGGCTCCACTTTCTCCGCCGACAAATAGAGCGGCAACGCATCGTGAGCCTGAAATTTTCGCTCGAAGGCTTTTCCTTTTTCGACAAGGGTGTCAACCGATTCAGCGGCCGAACCGACCCCAACCAACAGCAACGCTGTCGTTGCGACGGCAAAGAGGCGGTACATTAGAGATTTCATCAGAACGTCGCACAGGGACACTATGCTAAGATCGGCTGAACGCATCCCCGCGGTCTTCGCGGCGCCCTTTAGGAGCTTTCTTTCTTGTCAGAACTCTCGGTTGGTGCTCCGAAGGCGAGACCGGGACTGCTCTCAGCTACGAATCCATTGATATGAACACAAAAATGACAACACTTGGCGCAGCGTTGCTGGCCATTAGCTGCTTCTGGTCGAGCCAGGCTTTTGCACAGAGCACCACGACCGTAACCACGACAAACGGCGCATTTACTGAATACGTTCCCGGCTCCGAGACAATGGTCGTCAGAAGCGAATCAGGCAGCAGCCCGTTGCGTTATTCTGTAACCAAACAGACGACGATTGTTGACGAAGCTGGAGCCCCAGTTGGAATCGACCGCATTTCGCCCGGTAGTCCGCTCTCAATCCAGTACACCGGTTCGGGGGACCGGCTGGTAGCGTCTCGAGTTGTTGTGCGGCGGGCGGCAACGGCGACTACTGCGGTGACAAGCGTGCCTGCCATGACCGGACAGCAAACCAATACCAATACCACGACGACAACAACGCGTCCTCTGACGCACGAGGAAAAGCACGCGCTTAAAGAGGAGCGAGAACATCCTGGGCGAGCCGCGAAAGAAGAGATCGAACACCAAAAGCGCGCGCTGGAAAAGGCCAAGGACAGACTCGACGACCACGATTAGCCGCGATGTCTCCGGGTGCCGCGGCGCACACAAATCGCCTGCGGCCCCAGTTTAACGGTTTTTCACGGCGGCCTCAACCAGTCTTCCCGCATTCAGCAGATCCGCTTCGGCGAATCGCGGACCGACCAGTTGCAAACTGGTGAGCGGAACGGATTGGTGGGCGATAGGAATTGGGATGGCCAGTGCGGGAACACCACCGAAATTCACGGCCTGCGTATTCTGCAAAGCCAGCGCTCGCGCCTCAAACGCAACGGTGCCACCAAAGAACGGAACATGGGGCGGCAGATTTTTCAGCGTCGGCAGCGCGATGAAATCCACATGTTCGAAGGCGCGGCGCAATTCTGATTTCCACGCAGACTGTTTCCGCAGGGCTTCGGGGTAAGCGGTCTTATATTGAACCCCACCGAGGGCGATGACTGTCTTTGTCCGAATAGTCACTTGAGATTCGTTTTTGAATTTTTGGTCGTAAAGCCAAGCACCCACCGCAGCCACCGTCGCTGCGTCCTTTTGAGCCTGAATCCACTTGTCGGTAAATTCGCGACTTAGGTTCACGACCTTGAATCCAGTCGCTGCCAGGGCGTCATCCACTGCGCGATCCACGTTGGGGTTCGTTCCTTCTACATAGACGCGCCCGATTCGAAGCCCCTTAGCTGAAGGTTTGGCGGCTACCGCTTGTCGATAACGCCCTGAGAATCCCGCCTGCAGCAAGTCCATGCCTCGGACTGTGCCGGCGATGTCTTTGGCCAGTGGTCCAATTGTGTCGAGCCGGTTCGGAGCAATCGGATATACGCCGTCGATCGGGACCAACCCGAAGGTAGTCTTTAAGCCAACGACTCCGCAACAAGCGGCCGGCACGCGAATCGAACCCGCTGTGTCGGTGCCAAGCGCAACATCGGCCTCATCGTTTGCCACCGCCACCGCCGATCCGCTGGACGAACCGCCTGGAATGCGCCCCCGATCTAATGGATTTCGCGGGGTGCCATAGTACGCATTCATGCCGGAAACCGCCACTGCCAGCTCCGACAAATTCGTCTTTCCCACAAATTGCACTCCCCTTTGGCGGGCGATCGCCAAACATTTTGCGTCGCGTTTTGCAGGGGAGGCGTGCTTCGCGAGGAATTCGGAACCGGCCGTGGTCACCACGCCTTTCATGTCGATCAAATCCTTTACGGCCAGCCGCAATTTCTTGCTGTCATTTGACGGTGGCCAGTATTCGATGAAGGCCTTGTCGCGTGTCGAACTTTCCGGCCGCGCGTTCGGAATTGCGCAGCCGGCAAGCCAGGTCACGAGGAAGATCGCGGGTAAAATCGTTCGAATAACCGCGGACTTGAATATCGCGATCTGAAAACACAGGCTGAATAATCCCGACATGGTGCGCACTAAACAATACGGCGCCAAGCGCGCCAACGAAGGAATCGGTTCGGTAGCTAATAACGGTCGCCAGCTGCGGCCTTATCGGTGATACGCGGCCGCGGATTTGGCCGGGTTATAGGGTACTGGACCGCCCGCGGTGGGAGCATAAACGAAGACAAACCGGTCCTTTTTTACATCCACCGGGTCAAGAAGTAAGCCTTTGTTACTCGCCTTCTCGCTGTATTCGATCAGGACTCGGGCGGTTCCGTTGAACCCCCACATCTTGAATCCGGTGCCGAACAGCCCGCCGTTAGGGTAAAGCTCGTCCAAACCGGCCATGGCATGAAAACAACTGATGGCGACCTTGTCTTTTCGATAAAGACGGTCGTCCGCGCGGTATTTTATCTTTCCTTCATCGAGCAACCGTTTGCGCGCGACGCCTAGATCAAAACCCTCCTTACGGATTTCGTACGGACCCCACATTGCCACGGCATTCTTTGCGTCGACCGCGAGCTTGATCGTTTCTGCGAGAGTAAAGTTTCGGCCGGGCGATATGGGACATTCATTGTTCTTCGGAAAAAGCCGGCTGCCCGGGCCGTCAAAGACGCATAGGTGAGGATTGGTTAGGAAATCGCGAGGTAGCCAACTGATGTTAAACGCTTCGAATTCCCAATTCTTGTATTTTCGCGTTGGCAAGCCCGGGGGCAGCTTTCGTTGTTTATTGTTGCCCGCGAACACTCGAATGACAGCGATGAACGAATGCGAGAATTCCGGGTGATTTTCACGGTCTTGATACGCAAACGGAATTATAAAATAGCGTCCGCGCGTAAGAGCGCCTTCGCCAAGACGAGGAGCGATTTTGGCTTTGATCCGATCTACGATCTGCGTGTAGAGAGGCACATCATAGTTTGAAAAATCGACATCTCGCTGGAGAAATCCTGCCTGCGCGATCAGGGGAAGCCCAAGAAGCAAAAAGAAGATTCGGAAGTACATCTTTGTGAAATTACCAGCGACAGCTTTCATGGAAAGGCGTTAGTTTGCCGTTCCGATTACGATCATGAGCACGAACTCCCTACGGCGATTCCGTCCGGCGGCGGACACGATTCCCGTTACATCCGGAGCCTACACCGTCCGCTTACGCCGTCCGCTGCCGGATCATTTACGGCTTTTATTTAGTCGAGCGTTAACCTGATTTCCTTGGCGCGCAGTAGCCTCGCGCGAAAGACAATACTTAGTCAGGCCGACTTTGCGCTACGTGCGTGCGCGGCTGCAAACGTCGAGACGCAATCGCTAATCTGGAATTCTATCGTGCGCCTGCGGCTAAACGCGCGCGCCAAAGGCGGCGAGCTTCAATCAGCTGCCACGCAATCAGGCCCGGGATTCCGAGAATCAATTCGCGCACCCGCGCAATCAAAGAGAGTGCGAAAGCAGCGTCACCAGGAATACCGAGCAAATTACCAACGAGGACGTAGCCGCCCTCCTGCACTCCAAGCGCGCCCGGCACGGGAAACACCGCCGAGCGGATCGCCAGAACCATGCTTTGTAAGATCACCGCGTTGACGAGCGTAGCTTGTAGATCAAGTGCGTGGAGCGCGATCCAGATTTCGCCTGATCCGACCAGTAGCGAGGTGGCCGTCGCTGCGCAGCATCCAATCACACCGGACCGCCGCGCATAGAGCCTGCGAATCGCCTGGTCCAGGCTGTGGCCGCTGTACACCAGCGAATGCCAATCCTCCGCATTCGCCAGCCGCGAAATCATCTTGCCGATAAAGCGAAACATTCCCAGTCGTTGGACGACATAAAACCCGATGATCGCGAGAACTCCGATCACTGCTCCGATCAACGTCGGGCGCACAAATCCCTGGCGACCTCTTACGGCAACAATCAAGCCCAGCCCCAACAGCGTAAAAACAATCTGGACAAAAACGCCCAGCGTGATGTCGACGAGAACGCTCGCCGCTGCAGTCGGAATCGGTGTGCCATGCAGCGCCGCAAGCCGCGCCCTAACGACATCGCCGCCAACAGTAGCGGAAGGCACGAGCGTGCTGACTGATTCGCCGATCCAGCGCATCCAAAACAATTGCCACAGCGACAGTCGCTCGGATTTCGGAAAGAGCGCCCACCATGCAACCGCATCCAGGAACACCGGGACAGCGAGGTGATAAATCGCCACTGCTGCAATCCACCAGCCGGCCGAAGCGAATGCGGCAATAACGTGTGGTGCCCCCTGCCGAATCAGCAGCAACGTAAATAGCGCCGCACCGCCGGCAGCGAGCAGGTAAAAGACAATGCGGATTTTTTTTTTACCTCTCATAGGCAGCAGTTGAAAACAGCCCGGCGATTTTGCTGCCGGGTTAAGCAACGATTCCGAATTGTAGGGCAACCGCTTCGGTTGCCAACTTAATGCCTACGGGCGAGCACGTGCGCTACACGCTCAGCGCTCAAAACGCAAAGGACGCGCGAAATAGCGCGTCTTCAGCGAAGGCAGCAGAAAAAGCAGGAGCTGTCCGTAGAGCAGAGTGGCTCCGATGGTGTGACCGCTGGCAAAACTGTAACCAGACCAATCCACAAACGGCCGTCAACAAAGGGCCGATGCCGATGCACAAGAACCTTCACCCACTCGTTGAGCAGCATGCCGCCGGGAACAGCGACGATTCAAAGTCACGAGAGAGAGCCACCATCGTTTCCACGCAAAAAATAACACCAGCGCAAACACCATAATCCCGAGCCACTCGCCAGAACCAAACTCCGTGAATGCGCGCAGTACCGTCACGAACGAGGCAGTAAGACGCTCCATGAAACCACGTCGCAATTCCGTGATCACCGCTCCACAAGGGATTCGTCATCGCAAGCGCTGCGAGACAATTCTGGGGGAAAGTGATGCGTTCGTCACAGGAAGCGACGGCAGTCTATTCCCAATCGAAACAGACTCAACTAGCTACTATTTTTATGTGGAAATCTGTTAACAAAAAATTTCGGCTAACACGTCTGCCAACGATCCGATCAAAGCAAATTCCCAAATAGTCCTTGCCAAAATATTCTTCCTCCGATACATCGCTTTGACGTTGCTCATCCAATATGTCGGTTATCCGGATCGCCTTAACCAAATGACAATCATTCAAAAGGTCTCGGTCCTGTTCGTTCTTGCAGGCTTTACATCAGCAATGGCCGGGACCGCAACGTTCGAGGCGCCACCTTCGGCCGCGCCAGCGGATGAAAATCACCGCGATCTTTTTTCCTGGGAGACGACGTACACGTTCGATAGCGATTTTAAGGAATCCAAACTCGGGCATGGTGATTCGCTTTATGATGACTTTAGCTACGACCATCGCTTTCTGATTACGGGAAAATGGTATTTTCGCGCGGGCGTCGAGTATGAACGGTATGACTTCGACGGCACGAACAATGGCTTGCCGGATCATCTGCAGGCCGCTTACGGCCACCTCGCGCTGGAGTACGATGTTAACGACTTCTCAGGTGTAAGCATCGAGCTCGATCCCGGGGTTTACTTTCAAGATAACGCAACTTGGGATGCTTTCGATATCCCAGGGAAAGCTTATGTGACGTTCCCCTTAAAGAAAGACAAGATATTTGCCGTTGTCGCTGTGGGCTGGGGAATTTATCAGGACCCGCCGGTTGCGCCGGGCGGCGGCATTATCTGGCTAATCACCGATAAGCTGCGACTTCAGGGGGTCTTCCCGAGACCGGCGCTGATCTATCAACCAAACGACGATTGGGAGTTTCGTATCCTCGGCGAGCTTAACTACACCAGTTTTCGAACCGACGATGTCGTCTCCCACACAGAGCACAAATTGGATCTGCATAATGCTATCGTCCAATACAGCGAGGACCGCGCCGGCGTGGAGATTGGTTATTCTGGTTTCAAACCTTTTAAGCTCATTGCAGGCGCAGGGGCCACGATTGAACGAAATTTTGACTTTTTCCGCGCCAACCAATCCAAGCGGACCGACAACCCGGCGCCGTACATCAGGTTTGCCGCGGAAGCGAAATTTTAGGGGAACATTTCCCCAAGCTTTCTTGCCACTCCCTGATCGCCGCGAATTTTTAGTCGGCCACTAAGGAACGCCCAGGTGCCGCCGAGCTGATGGTTGGAAACGGCCACCCAATCCTTATCTGTCGCCACGAAGGTTACACTTGGATTAGCTATTTTGCCTTTGCCCATTTTGTAAGTGCCATCGTTCACGTCGATCCACCATTGCCCTCCCTGGGGGCCGCTCAACTCCCATTGATAGCGGGCGTGTACGCCTTTTGCTTTGGCTGGCTGAAAGCTGCCGCGCATCGAGTCGAACACTTGCTGTGGCGTCGAGTCTACATGGCCCGCCGAGGTGCCCGTTGCGGCGCTCAGACAAATCACCATGGCGACCACATTGATCTGCAGAAATAAACAGCGCTTTCCTCTTAAAGAGTTTGGCATTTCGTCATTCCTTGTCATTTCTGATTCGTGCTTCGTCGTTCTCCGGCCTCATTGCTCAATCCGCCTTAATAGAAAAACTGCGCCGATGAAGGTAATCAATGCTCCCGCCAGCAGAACCACAAGATCGACACTGTAAAATTGCGGGCCTGCGTCATACATGTTAACAAGCCGAAAGGCGCGGCAAAAATGTGTAAGCGGGAAGAGCTCGGAAATGTAGCGAATCGCTGTGGGTAACTGTTCCAGCGGCGCGAACGCGCCTGAAAGGACGAACACCGGCAGCAGAAAGAAAACGGAGAATTGAATGGCCTGAGTTTGCGTACGCGAGAACGCCGAGATCAGTAACCCCAGACCGAGCGAGCAAAGAAGGAAGAGAAGGCAGACCAGCGCCAGCGCCGGCAATTGATGGAATGCAACACCAAAATGCCACCCGCTCACTGCCATGATTACCAGGACTAAAAACGCTGACACCACGAGATATGGCAACATTTTCCCGATCACGATCTCACGGCGACGCAGTGAAGTAACCATTAGCTGGTACAGCGTCCCCGACTCTCGCTCCCGCGCGATCGTGCATGCCATTAGTGTCACGGTCAGCAACTGTAAGATCAGGCCGATGATACCGGGAACAACGTAGTCGATTACGCGGGATTTGGGGTTGTAAAGTAGTTTGCGATTTACCGACCACATTTCCATCATGGAAACGAAGCGTTTGCGTATTTGCACGGGAAGCTGCTTGCCGAGCTCAATAACTTCTTCCGGCAACGTCTCAATCATGCGGTCCCGTTGTTTCAATTGGAAATCCCCGAGGCTCTGCCGAACGCTACCTTCTACAGCATCGGCCGTGTTGATGTCGCTCGCGTCGACATAAAGCAGCAAAAGTTTCGGATCGCCGTTTTCCAGACTTTCATTCCACCCGGCTGGAATAACGAGAGTTGCCTTTACGCCATGGCCGAGCAAATCCGATTCGTCGCTTGCGTCAGGCGATCCGCGCTTCCACTGAAACGTTTTGTTCTGTGAAATAATGTCGATGAACTCCTGTGCGCGCGGTGTGTTGTCCCGATCGACCAATAGGCTGCGGACCCCGGTTAATTCGCCGGTTTCAAAAGCATGCCCGAAGAGAAGCGTGAATAGTGGCGGCAACGTGAGCACTAGTAGCAGCACCCGACGATCGCGATAAATGTGCAGGAATTCTTTGTACGCGACGCTGCCAACCGCTTCTAGCGAGAGCCATTTCATAAACCCGGTTTTTTCAAAACGCCATGGTAGCCCTGCGAATACGCCGTGAAAACATCCTCCATGTCCGGTTCCACCCAGCGTTCGCCTAGCAAGCGCAGATCCGGAAAAGGCCACTTGTTGCGCCATCTTTCGATCAATTTCTCCGGTTCAGAAGCGTACAGGCGCAGGCCGCCGCTGCGCAGTGAGACCCCAAGCAGCTCAGGAAGCGCTCGGAGCCGAACGAGCGCCGGCATGAGCGGTTCGACATCTATCTCGAGTAATCGCGTCCGAAAACTCGATTTCAAAGCGCGCGGAGGAGCTTTTGCCAGCAGTCGTCCGTTCTCGATAAACCCGACTTCCGTGCAGCGTTCCGCTTCGTCCATGTAATGCGTCGTGACGAAAATTGTTTTTCCTTCGTGGCTGAGATCGTAGAGCAAATTCCAGATTTGCTGCCGGTGAACGGGATCGAGACCTGCGGTCGGCTCATCGAAAAATAGCAGCGAGGGATTGTGCACGAGCGCGCATCCAATCGCCAGCAGCTGCCGCATTCCTCCAGATAAGCTTTGCGCCGCTGTGTTCCTCTTTTCTTCTAAATCAATCACACGAAGCAGGCGCTCTATTCGTCGCTCCAGTTCGTCGCGGGGCACGCCGTAGGCGCCGCCGAAGAAGCGAAAATTTTCCATGACGGTAAGGTCACGGTAAAGACTGAAGCGCTGCGGAACGTAACCGAACTTGGTGCGGACCCGTTGCCGGTCTTTCCAGACGTCTGCGTCTTCGATGGCCGCATGGCCGCCGGTGGGATGAGTCAGGCCGCATAACATTCGCATCGTGGTTGTCTTGCCGGCGCCGTTTGGGCCGAGAAAACCGAAAATGCTTCCTGACTCGATTTGAAGGGAAAGATCCTGCACGGCATGAACGTTACCGAAACTCTTGCTCAAGTGGTCGAGGACGATCACCGCTTCATTCATCTCGATCTTTATTGCGATGATGATTTAGATTTGCAACCATGGGTCATCCGCCAACAGGTTATCTGCCATGAATGTTGAAACGATTGTACGAGTTCGATTGGCCGGCTTGGCAGGGGTTTTGTCGCTGGCGTTGACTGCTGCCCCGAGAAGCGCGTGCGCCGATCCTGTATCCGAACTCGCTTCCTTCTCAATCTTCGACAAAGTCGATCTGGCGCAACTGGCAAAGAGCGACGTGAAAACGGCGCACGGCCCGCCGATGAAGAATTCGCGTTTTCTCGCCGTCCAGAGCTGCTATGTCGCGGCGGGCTCACCCGCGCAGCAAATAGCGGCATTGCGCCGGTGGAACCCGGCAAAATATCGCGAACTGAAGGTGTTCCTGCACTCCGACCTGCAATCAAACCCGGGGCCGGCTAGTTTTGAGAGACTGAAGAACGCGCCGGACAACGCCTCCGTGCGTTCGTTCGTGACCGCGACACAGAAACTCAGTCCGGATCTCCAGATCAGCAAGGACGAGGCAAAGAATTTTTCTGCGGCAGCTGGCGGAGGAGGCGCTATGCCTCCGGCGGTCGCGGCATTCTGGATAGATGTGTTGACCGGACGAACGAAAAGCTTTGTGTCGGGCGGAATGGCGGCACAACCGCCCTACGATCATGCCGGTCCGTCTGTTCGTGCGAGCGAGGAAGTGAATGGTTTATTGCGCGAGCAAGGAAAGATTCGCCAGCAGTTCTCGGGACTGCTTGGAGCCACAGCTATTGGACGAGGAGCTGGTTCGCTGCCAGCCGAACTTTACTGGGAACTTCTCGACGTCGATGATCATGGCGTAGTGACGCTGGGCGCGTCTTACAGCCGCGGCGGAGCCGGCGGCACTTATCAATCCGCCGACGTCCTTTACTATGCCAGCGGTGGTTACTATGTCGCTCTCACGCTTTATCAGCTGTGGCCGGTTACGGTCGAAGGAAAACCTTCTACGCTAGTTTGGCGCGGCGACATGATCTCTTCAGCCGAATTGGGATCACTCCATGGCGTAGAACGGTTAGGGTCCGAATCAGTGATGATGAAAAACATCACTAAAGCTGTTACCCTCTTTCGGCGGGAAACCGGTGGCCGGTGAACGAATGAAAATGTTGGTGCTGCGACCGCGCGTTTTGATCTTAGCCGCGCTGATTTTCTTTGTCAGGACGGGGATTTCCGAGGAAAGCAACGGTTTCTGGCCTCTGTCGGGCGAGTTTTCTGCCGACGTCACGTATGTTGGCGAAGGGGATGTCGAACGCGGAGGCAAACACGTCAACGATTTTGATGAGATCGATTCGGATATCCGCGTCGTATTAACGCCGCGGATCAAACTTGGCGTGCTGCGATTGGGCGCGGAATGGGAGCGGTTCTCATTTGGCCTTCCAGATGGCGCTGCCCTGCCCAATACATTGCAGTCCTTCAGCACGATCATCGGACTCGATACGCAATTGTCCGATTCGATTCTCATCAGAGCGGAAACTCAGCCTGGCCTGTACAATTCAGGCCTCGGTCATTTGTTTTGGGACGATTTCAACATGCCGTTTGTCATCGGCGGCACGTACATTTTCAGTCCTAACTTGCAGCTTATCCTCGGCGTGAGCGTCGATGTGGAACGGAAGTATCCAGTGATTCCTGCCGCAGGTGTTCGCTGGAAAATAGGGCCACACTGGTTACTTGATGCCGTCCTGCCAACGCCGCGTCTGCAATATGAGATGACTCGCAATGTGTCACTCTATGCGGGAGCAACCATCACCGAGGCGACTTTCCGGACCGACGACGAGTTTGGCGACTCGCATGGAATTCCGCGGCTCAACCACGCAGTCGTAACGTACAGCGAGATTCGGACCGGGGCGGGATTTGATTGGAAGATTTCGCCGATCGTAACACTCACAGGGGAGATTGGTTATCAGCCATACAGAGACTTCGATTTTTATCGCGCTGAAGTGCGTTACCACCAGGACGGCGGCGCTCCGTACGGAACCCTTTCGCTGCACGGCGCGTTTTGATAGCGTGCTGCTGTAGCCGGGGTCGGTGACCCCGGTTATCCCCAAGGCTCATCTCGCTCTGCACGCGCCAAGGCTTCAGCGCAGATTGCGATCCAGCGCGCCGATCTTTCGGGTCTCCGGCCACCGCAACCCAACGGCCAGCACGACAAGGATCGTTCCGATCCCTCCTGCAACGACCGAAATGACCGGGCCAAATAGCGCCGCAGTCAATCCCGATTCGAGCGCGCCGAACTCGTTCGAGGTACCGATGAAAATATTGTTCACGGATGAGACACGTCCGCGCATTTCATCCGGCGTAACCAGTTGCACGATCGACCCGCGGATGATCACGCTTACGCTATCGAACGCTCCGATAAGAAAAAGCCCGCCCAGCGATAACCAGAATACTTTCGACAAGCCGAACAGGATTGTGGCGGCGCCGAACCCTGTCACGCACCACAGCAACGCTTTGCCAGCATGTTTCATGGGCGGCAGATGCGCAATGAGCAGCGCCAGCACAAAAGCCCCAACTGCCGGCATCGCGCGCATCCAGCCGAGACCCACCGGCCCGCAGTGAAGAATTTGATCTGCAAAGATCGGCATCAACGCCGTCGCGCCGCCCAGAAGAACGGCAAACAAATCCAGGGTAATCGTGGCGAGGATTACCTTTCTGCTAAACACAAATCGCAGCCCGGCCATGAGACTCTTCCAGGTGCTCGCGTCGCTCTGCTCTCTTTTCTGTGTGCTGCGGCGAATGAGCAGGACCAACAGGAAGAACAAGAACGAGCAGAGCGCATCCAGCAGATAGACGAACGCAAACCCGACGTACGCGACTAAGAACCCGCTCAGAGCCGGGCCGACAACAGATCCGATTTGAAAAACGCTATTATTCCAGGTGACGGCGTTCGCGAATGCGTCACGTGGAACTAGGGTCGGAAAAAACGAGCTGCGCGCAGCCCAACTGAATGTTCGCGCCGACGCTCCGATGAAAAGGAGCACGTAAATCAGCGGGACTGACGCGTCGTCGAAATGGAACATCGGGTGATGGCGCTCGAATATCGCCGCAACCGCCGCCAGGGCGTGATTGCCCTCACGCAACGGCGCGAATTGGGGAATGGAAAGATGTTTCCAGGAAACCAGAGCGAGGGCCAGCGACGTGACCGCGCTAAAGACCTGCGTCACGAGGATGATGTGCTTGCGGCTGAACCGATCCGCCAAATGGCCGGCCGGCAATGAAAGGGTAACGACGGGAACGGCAATGGCCAAACCAACAAGGCCGAGTGCAGTCGCGGAATGGGTCCGTGCATAAATCTCCCATTCTACCGCCACCGCGAGCATGAGACGGCCAGTGATCGAGAGCAGATTACCAGCCGTAAACAGGCTGAAATCCGCGAAACGGAAGGCTGCGTACGGATCATGCGCTCTAGGCGCCCTTTCGATCGGCAAGGGAACGGCTGGGCGTTGGCTTTGCGATGATCGATAGGAGCTGGAATCGATTGGCTGGGGCATGCTCGAGCGCGTTCGGTCGAACACGCGCAGGAGATTGTAGGTTGAGCGGGCAGCACCGCAACCTATGGGCATCGGACATGCCTGGGTAGCGTCCGGCTTTCCGTTGCGGTTAAGCGGTCCAGATCGCGACGACTTCGCAGCGCCGATGTTCCACTCGACAGTGGGAATGGCGCGGCCCAAAAAATTTGTATTCCTAGCGCGGATTTTTCTTCCATTGGCCGATTGGATTGCGGTAGAGTCGGCGGCCTCAAGGAAAAATGGATAACATCATCGAGGCGAGAGAACTGCAGATCGAGCGCAAGCATTTCTACGTGGAGCTCCGCGAAAACGACCGCGGAAGATTCTTGCGCATCACCGAAGAAGCTCACGGACGCCGGAACAGCATCATAGTGCCCAGCACCGGTGTCGACGACTTTACGGCGACGATTGCTGAAGTTCTGACAAACGGCGAAACCGCGCCAGCTTAACCGCTGAGCTGTCGATTCTCTTTTTGTAGAGCCAGCCATGTCGGCTGCAATGCTCTTCGATACACAGCCGGCACGCCTGGCACTACAATCGAGTGTCCCGCAACGATCAATGCGTTGACACTGCGAGACCCGAATTTATTTTGGCGCTTCGCCCTATTGACACTCCTCCGGGCTCCTGAATCATGGATACAAAGCGAAAACCCAGCACACAGAGAAAGATTCAGCGCACGATAACAAGATCGACGCCGGTTGTGTGCGCGGGGGACCGCCAAAAGAAAAAGAAACCGCGACGCTACGTTTATTATTTCGGCGACGGCCACGCAGACGGATCAGGCAGCATGAAACCGTTGCTGGGTGGCAAAGGCGCAAACCTCCACGAGATGACGCGCATAGGTCTGCCCGTACCCCCGGGATTCACGATCAACACGGAAGTTTGCAGTTACTTTTACGACCATAACCGCACCTACCCGCGCGAACTCCAGGTACAGGTTGCAGCGGCGCTGGCGAAAATCGAGAATTCAGTGGGCAAAAAATTCGGCGACAACGAGCGGCCGTTACTCGTTTCTGTGCGCTCCGGCGCGCGCGATTCAATGCCGGGAATGATGGATACCATCCTGAACCTCGGGATGAATGACCAGGTCGTCGAGATCGTTGCAAACAAAACGAACAACGCGCGGTTCGCCTGGGATTCCTATCGGCGCTTCCTGCAGATGTACGGCGATGTGGTCATGGGCGTTCAGAAACGGCCAGGTGAAGAAGACGAGCCCTTCGAGACGGTCATCGAGCACCTGAAGGACAAGCGGTACGGCAAACACGATTTCCCCGACGTCAGACTGACAGTCGCGGATTTGAAAGAACTCGTGCAGCGTTTCAAAGCGCTGATCAATGAGCGCACTGGAAAATCTTTTCCGCAGGACCCGCAGGCGCAGCTTTGGGGCGCAATCGGGGCGGTATTCGGCTCCTGGATGAACGATCGCGCAATCGTGTACCGGCGGAGGTAT
>Ga0193721_1000049_pt1 | contig 35274 bp, 38 predicted proteins | sample U2s2metaG_FD_145078 | JGI IMG/M metagenome (GOLD analysis project Ga0193721, IMG submission 145078) | Soil microbial communities from a riparian zone of the East river system, Colorado, United States - U2s2 | ecosystem: Environmental > Terrestrial > Soil > Riparian zone | place: USA: East River...
AGAAACAGAGCAAGCCGCATCTTGACTTTGTGAACATGCAGCGAACGTCCAACGCTCAACGTCCAACGTCCAACGCTCAATCAAAAGCTCAAAATCCTGCTTCGTCTTCCGTTCCTGATTAACAGATTTGTGTTTTGAGGCGTCAATCAACGCATTTAGATTAAGCGCATGAGCTACGAGGTCTTCGCCAGAAAATATCGGCCCCAGACCTTTGACGATCTGGTAGGGCAGACCCACGTCTCGCGCACCTTGAAAAACGCGGTTGCACAGAACCGCCTGGCCCATGCGTATCTGTTTGTCGGTCCGCGCGGGATCGGCAAGACATCCACAGCAAGGATACTGGCCAAATCACTTAACTGCATCAAAGGCCCGACGGTCACGCCATGCGGAGAATGCGACAACTGTCGGGAGATCGCAGCGGGCAATAGTCTCGATGTGATCGAAATTGACGGCGCGAGCAATAACAGCGTGGAAGATATCCGCCAGTTGCGCGAGAACGTCCGTTATGCTCCGGCCAAGGGCCGTTACAAAATTTATCTGATCGACGAGGTGCACATGCTCTCGGCTGCGGCGTTTAATGCGCTTTTGAAAACGCTGGAAGAGCCGCCCGAGCACGTGAAATTTATTTTCGCGACGACCGAGCCGCAGAAGGTTTTGCCCACCATCCTCAGCCGTTGTCAGCGGTTCGACCTCCATCGTATTCCGGCAAACCTGATCGCGCAGCACCTGCAATTGATCGCCGGAAAAGAAAAGATCACGCTTGAGCCCGCGGCGGCGCACGCGATCGCGCGCGGAGCGGAAGGGGGCCTCCGTGACGCGGAATCGATGCTCGATCAGTTGGTCGCCTTTTGCGGCGAAAAAATAAGCGAGAGCGATGTGCTCAATGTTTTCGGATTCACTAGCGAAGAAACAGTGACTGATCTAACGGCGAACATTTTGCGCGGAGAAACGGCGAGCGCGGTCGATCTGCTGCATCAGCAATGCGAGAGCGGAAAGGACATGATGCGGCTGATGTCGGACTTGATCGCATATCTGCGCGATCTCCTTGTGTTCAAGGTAAAACCTGACGCGCTCAAGGAAGATGTCGATCCTGACGTACAAGAATCGCTCGCCGCGCACGCGGAATTGATTACTACAGATCGTTTGCTCGATCTGATCGATCAGTTTGCCGCCGCCGAAGGCCGCATGAAATGGGCGCCAAACAAGAAGCTGCATTTCGAAGTTGCGATCATTAAGGCAATCCAAACTCTGGGACAGGCGACGCTGGATGAGGTAATCGAAAGACTTGGCGAGCTTCGCGATGGGAAAACCATTACACAAAAAGAATCCAGCCTTGTGGCGGCAGGCGGCCCTGCGCAATCTGTAGCCGGCATCGGTGATGCCGGCCCCGAGGAATCACGTACACAGAAAGCCGGGGTCACCGCCTCCGGCTACAGCAAAGTCGCCGAACGTGTGGAATCGGACCAGCCAGATCCAAATGAGTTATGGCAACAAGCGCTCGCAAAAATACCGGCCAAAAGCTTCTTGCGAACCTTAACTGAGTTAGTTCGTCCCATTGGAACAGAGGGCCGCAATTTTCTGCTGGGACATGCGCCAGCTGAAAAATCAAAGATTGAAACTCTCGCCAGCGCAAATAATCGGCGGCAGCTGGAAACGCTGCTGAGCGAAGCCAGCGGACGCGATTGGTCGGTGAAGTTTGTGGCGAAAGATGGAATTCGCCCGAGTGCTGCTGATGCAGCGAAACCAGCGGAATCGTTTAAAGACGACCCGCTGATCCAGCAAGCAATCGAACTGTTTAACGCGGAAATAAAAACCTAACCCATCGCCGTGACTCTTCTTGTCATGTTGAGCGTAGCGAAGTGAAGTCGAAACATCTCTGGCTGTTCAATTCAAAATGAAGAGATTCCTGAATTTCGCTCGGAAATGACAAGGGAGCCGATCCAATTCTTATGAACTTAAACAAATTAATGAAACAGGCTCAGAAGATGCAGGAGCAAATGACCAAGACGCAGGCTGAGCTTGAGAAACAAACTATCGAAGTGAGCGCCGGTGGCGGGAAGGTAAAGGTTACAGCGAACGGCGCGGGCGATATCATTGCAATCAAGATCGATAAGGAAATTGTCGATCCCGATGACGTCGAATTTCTCGAGGAAATTGTGCTGAGCGCCGTGAAACAAGCTGTTGAACAAGGTAAGGCGCTCGCACAATCCGAGATGACCAAGATCACTGGCGGACTCGGCATACCTGGACTGCAATAATGACGAAATCCTAATGTCGAATTAATAACGAAGCCCAAATGACAAAAATAGAGACCGGGCCGTCTTTTTAGGTGTTAGTCATTTGGTCATTCCTTCGACATTTGACATTCGTCATTCGTGCTTCGTCATTCCGATCCTCTCCGCCCCGAAGTAGGGCTGTAATTTCTCCGGAATCCGCACCGACCCATCCGACTGCTGATAGTTCTCGATGAGCGCGGCAAACAATCTGGGCAATGCCACGCCGGAGCCATTCAACGTGTGGCAGAACCGGTTTTTTCCATCGCGATCTTTAAACCGAAGCTGCATCCGTCGCGCTTGGAAGTCCTCGCAGTTTGAGCAACTTGATACTTCCAAATAAGTCCCGCCATCGCGGGATCCCGGCGACCAAACTTCAATGTCGTAGCTCTTGGCCGACGCAAACCCCAGATCGCCGGTACAAAGTTCCACCACTCGATAATGCAAGCCAAGGAGTTGCAACACCCGTTCGGCGTTCGCCGTAAGCGATTCTAGTTCTTCGTACGATTTCTCAGGCGTTGCGATTTTCACGAGTTCTACCTTGTCGAATTGATGCACCCGAATAATCCCACGGGTTTCTCGCCCCGCCGCTCCGGCCTCCCGGCGGAAACATGGCGTATAGGCAACGAACTTTTTCGGAAGATCGGCACTACCGAGGATCTCCTCACGGTGAAGATTTGTTAGCTGGACTTCTGCAGTCGGTGCGAGAAAAAGCTGATTCTCTTCCAAGCCGTACATGTCAGCTTCGAATTTTGGGAGCTGCGATGTCCCGATCATACAATCGCGCCTGACTAAAAATGGCGGACTGATCTCGACATAACCATGCTCGCGCGTGTGCAGGTCGATCATGAAATTGATCAGGGCGCGTTCCAGTTTCGCGCCGGCGCCTGTGAAACAAATAAAGCCGCTCCCGCTGAGTTTTGTCGCCCACTCAGGATTGAAAAGATTCAGTCTGGTGCCGAGCGCAACGTGATCAACTGGCTTGGTGAGCCGCGGTTTCTCACCCCAACTGCGGACGACTCGATTTGCGCCTGGGTCTTTGCCAGTTGGAACGCTCTCATGCGGCAAGTTCGCGATTTGAAGAACCAAATTCTTTTGCTCATCTTCAGCATCCGTTGCCCGCGCACTCAGTTCGGCGATCTGCTCGCCGATTTGCCGCACGTGCTGCTCCACCTCGTCGGTTGTTTCCCCGCGCGATTTCTTGCCTCCGATCTCTTTGCTCAATCGTTTGCGATCGGCATTCAATTGTTGCAACGCCGTTTCCAGTTTTCGTCGCTCCGCATCGACGCGCAGGACTTCGTCGATTTTGGATTCGTCACCGCTGCCGCGCGTGGCCAACCGCGCACGCACAGTATCCGGTTTCTCCCGAATCAAACGAATGTCGAGCATGGCGGACTATGAATGACGAATGTCGAATGTCGAAGGAATACGAAGTTCAAAGGATGAGATGGAAGCCGGCGCAGTCTTCATGGTTTTTCTCATTCGTCATTAGTCATTCCTTCGGGCTTCGACACTCGTCATTTGTCATTTAGATCCGGGCTCCAGCCCACGCGTGACATTTGCTTCCTTCGCGCGGATGTTTCTCCGTGCCGAAACTAGATCTGCTTAGCGTCGCACTGGGACTGGCGGCCCTTGCCGGAGTAAACCTTTACCTGACCGTCTTCGCGACCGGTCTGGCCATTCATTTCCATTGGATCACACTGGCGCCGCAATATCAGTCGCTCGAGATCCTTGGACATCCGCTAGTGATCACCATCTCGGGCATTCTGTATCTGCTCGAGTTTTTGGCCGACAAAGTCCCGTGGCTCGATTCGGCCTGGGACGCCGTGCACACCGTTATTCGCCCAATCGGTGGCGCGTTGCTGGCAATTCAGGTGATGGGTCATCCGAGTCCTGCGTTTACGGTAATCGTTGCTTTGCTTGCCGGCAGCACGAGCCTCGTCGCCCACACTGCAAAAGCGGCGACGCGTCTCGCCAGCAATACGTCGCCAGAACCCTTTTCGAACATCGGGTTGAGTCTTGGCGAAGACGCTGCAGTCCTGGCCGGATTGGCTCTGGTGCATTTCAATCCCGTGCTTGCCCTTATTATCTTTTTCATCGGTATCGCCGCATTTTTCTATTTTGCGCCAAAAATTCTGCGGGCCATGAAAGCGAAAATCTGGCTGGCCTGGAAAAAGATAAATCTGCCAGCTTATTCTGAGCGAAACGCGAGATTGCCGGTTACGCTCCCGGCGCAGCTCGCGTCTGTGTTCGCCCATGAAAATGTTTTGGGCGAAACAATCGCCTGGGCTGCACGGTGCATCAGCGGGCGCGGCCGCCGCATTCCAGCAAATCTTTTTGGCGCGCTCGTCGCCACGACCGAAGAACCTCGCAGACTCATTTTCGTGGCGCGCAAAGGTGGACGTCCGTTTACGCGCACGATCGATCTGGAAGACTCGGTCATAACTCATGAGCCACGATTCTTGTTAGAGAATCTTGTTATTTCAGCCGCAACCGGGAAAGCCCCAAAGTATTCGTTCATCTTTCCGCGATCGGACGCGGGGTTAGTCGAGCAGATTGTCCAGTATTTGCGCGAGCGCGAATCGGTAATGCAAGACCAAGTCGCGGCGGAATCTACGAGCCCGATTGGGTAGCGCACGCGTCTCGCGTGCTGGCGAAGCCGTCTCGGGTTCGCGGACTTTGTTAGAGGATTCGCCCCTGGCCGCGGAGGCAACACTTGAGACAAAGATTGTTTCGGCGCGACGCCGAAACCAGCACGCGAGACGCGCGCGCTCCCCAGACACCGCGCATAACGCGAGCGTGACATTTGCGCATGCTCTTTCCATAATTTGCCCGTGAGATCCCTTGCAGAATGCTACGCGCAAATGCGCGACGTCACTCGTGTTCATGAACGCGCGCTGTTCGTCTCACCGCGAATCCCATCAGAGCTGGAGCTGCAAGCGCGCTGGTTTGCCGGAGATTTCGGTAAGCAGTTCGTCAGCACGACCGGAGACCAGATCGAGATTATCCAATTCGGCACGTGGAACCGTGAAGCTGGTCCTGATTTTCGCGATGCTGCAATTCGGATAAATGGCAGTGAGCCGGTTCGTGGCTGCATCGAGATCGATCTGCTTGATCGAAGTTGGGAAACACATGGTCACGCAACCAATCCAGCGTTCGAAACGACTGTGCTTCACGTTTTTGTCGAGAAAAGCGACCGCGAATTTTTCACGCGCACAACATCGAATCGCAATGTCCCGCAGGTGTGCATCGATCCAACGACGCTGCCCGAGGTGTTCAACGCAAATGTCCCGCTGGCGCGGGCGGGACGCTGTCAGGCGCCGCTCAAAGATTTGCCCGAGGAACGCGTATTCAGCGTGCTGCAAGCCGCAGCACAATTCCGTTTGCGACAAAAAGCAAAACGGATTCGTAACAAGATCGACGTGCACGGACGCGACGAAACGCTTTTTCAGGAGATCGCCAGTGCTCTCGGTTACAAGGAAAACAAACTTCCATTCACGCTTCTCGCACAACGTTTGCCGCTGCGCTTGCTGCGTGAAAATGTTGCCGACTGCGAGGCCTTGCTCTTTGGCGGAGCCGGCTTCCTGGAGGCACCCGATCTCGACGTCTATAAAAAATCTGCACGCGAATATGTGCGACATCTGTGGGACGGCTGGTGGCCGCAGCGTGATGAGGTGCAAAGGCTCATTTTGCCATCCAACACATGGCGTCTGAGCAGCACGCGCCCATTAAATCATCCGCAGCGCCGGCTGGCGTCGTTGGCAATCCTGGCGCGCGACTGGTCTCGTCTTCAGCGGGCTTCCGGTAAGAGCAGCATCGCCGCGGCGAATGATTTTTTTGAAGCGCTCGAGCATCCGTTTTGGAATTTTCATTACACCCTCACAGCCGCCGAATCGCCCAAGAAGATGGCGCTCATTGGGGATTCGCGTGTCGCCGATATTCTGGCAAATGTGCTGTTTCCATTTTGGCTCGCGCACGATGGCGCGGCTCCCACGTCGCCGAGGACATCGCTTTGGGCGGAATACGAAAAGCTGCCGGCACAGTTGTCGAATAGACGGCTCGAAACGGCTGCGACACGTCTTTTCGGAAATGATTCGCGCCGGCAAGAATTCCTGAAAACCGTCGCGCACCAGCAAGGCCTGCTCCAAATTTACGAAGACTTTTGCATGCAGGATAATTCTGATTGCGCGCAATGCGCGTTTCCGGAGCAAATGGCAAAATGGAAGTGACGAGTTAAAAGCGTTACAACGTTACAAATGTAGAGAATGCAAATGCATTAGTGAAAGGCTGTTGCAGCCTTTGTAATCTTGTAACTTTTTTAACAAATTAACGTGCGCACAAGTCAACTTGCGGCTAGCATTCGCCCATGCGTCCACCCCAGGAAGACAAGCACGCGTTTACTCTTATCGAGCTACTGGTCGTCATAGCGATCATTGCGATTTTGGTCGGTCTACTCTTTCCCGCTTTTAAGGCAGTTCAAAATCAGGCGAAACAGGCGCAGGCAAAGAACGATCTCACCCAAATCGTTAATGCGGTGAACGCGTACTATACGGAATATGGGAAGTACCCTCTTCCTAGCGGTACAACCACAGATTATTACACCTACGGACCTGGGGGAGACACAACAAACGATAACTTGTTTTATGCGCTACGCGCCATCGCTGGCGGTAGTATTAACGGCAGTGACGCGGCCAATCCTCGTAAGATTGTATTTATCAATCCTCCCTATGTAAAAGATCCGGCAAATCCGCGCGCTGGGATCGGAACACCCACGGGAACGGGGCCTGGCCGATATTACGATCCTTGGGGAACACCCTATGTCATTAGGATCGACAGCGATTACAACAATCAACTGACAAATCCTTATGGGAACAATCAGGGCGCTGGCCCTATCTCTCTAAACATCGGCGTGATTGCATGGTCTTTGGGAACGGATCAAACGCTCGGCACCGGTGGCAACGGTGTCTTCACAAACTCTGACGACGTGATTTCCTGGCAGTAAACGCAGGTCGCTTCCGTCTGCTGTCCTCAGCGGATAAATATTGGCGATCTATTCTCACTGCGCTGAGGACAGCGCACGCTACAGCAGCATCGCGACATATTGACTAATCACCGATCACCAGTCACCATTCACTCTCCGAAACGCGGGTGTAGTTCAATGGCAGAACGGCAGCTTCCCAAGCTGCACACGGGGGTTCGATTCCCCTCACCCGCTGTTCCCTGTAAATCGCGCTGAAATCCATCTGACTGGCAACACGTTCAAGGATGTCCACGTTTACGAAGTCACTCGAATGATGAAGGTAGATGAGATTTTTTTCCAGTGTACTTTCGGCGGCGCCGCTCACGAGGCGACGTGGGTGAAAGAGGAAACGACTTAATCGGAACGGAAATGCGGTGGTGCGGGCGATTGGCGAAAGCAAAATGAAATGAATCGTTTTTGCTAGGGGCGTTTTGTGGCGTGCTGCCAACGGCCGTTGTTACTTTCCCCCCACAATTCCGGGAATCGATTATCGTTGGCAAATGGGAGATCGTGAAGCGTGCGGCACAGTGTGGCGCTTTGAGAAGAATAGATTGCTAAGCTGAATGAGCTCCAGTCATTCTGACCGCAGTGAAGGGATCTCGCACAAGTTAATTGCTCACTACGACTGGCTGGTGGGTTTTTCGATCGATTGTGAGGTTCGTGGCTGAGCAACTCAGAATGACAGCTATCAGCGCCCGCCGAAAAGTCTTCGGAATGATCTGAAGAAACGACCGGGCAAAGTTGCGGCCTTTTCAGGAGTACCCGGGGCCTGCTGAGCAAACGGCCATTGTGAACCTCCATGTATCTGGCACGCGGCGGTTGGCACTTTGTCGGCAGGTAGATCGAGATCGTAGGCGCTTCCGGCCGCCATGCAGCCGGTGGTGGCAAGTTGATTGGAAAGCGAACATACCGTCGTGTGTTGCAATGGCATGGTGGGCTGCAACGGCACGGCTGGATAATGTTGTGCCGCTTTGTTCATAACTTGAACCCAAACTGGCAATGCGAGCGCGGCACCATATCCGTGTGGAATGATCGTTGTCGGCTGATCGAACCCGACCCACACGCCACAAGTCAATGTGCTCGTATAACCAACGAACCAGGCATCCTTGTAATCATTGGTGGTGCCGGTCTTGCCTGCCGCAGGCAGTTTGAATCCAAGTGAACGCGCGCTGGCGGCGGTGCCCTGGGTGAGAACTTCTTCCATCAACCGCGACGTCATCCAGGCTGCGCCAGGATCCAGCGCCGGTGTCGAGATGTGCGCGGCCCGATAGATTGGTTTGTGCTGCTGATTATCGATGCGCTCGATGATGTAAGCCTGCTTGCGAAGTCCCGCATTGGGAAAAATAGAATACGCGGCAGTCAGATCTTTCAGGTCCGTCTCGAATGAGCCGATGTAGATGGCAGGACCATGCGGAACGTTTTGAGAAATGCCGAGGTCGTTCGCGACCTTTTGCACCGCCTCGAGGCCGCCGAATTGTCCGACGCGCACGCTCATGGTGTTGCGTGAATGGATGAGCCCGTACGAGCAAAGCATGGTGCCGCCGTAGGTGCCGTCGGAATTTGCAGGCGACCAATTTCCCGCGCCTTCGATTTCACCGGGTTGAATTGGGCCATCGCTGATTGCCGAACTCGGCAATAACCCGTGGCTGAAAGCGACTGTGTAAACAAACGGCTTGAACGCTGAGCCGACCTGCCGGTTTGCCGGAGCCAGCGCCCGGTTGAACTTGCTTTGCGCGTAATCGCGCCCGCCAACGAGTGCGCGGATGCCGCCGCTGCCGTTATCGATCACGACCACCGCGCCCTCCAGATACGGCATGGAAGAATCCCCTTCCCCATTTTCAGGCGGCTTGTAACTCGCCTTGAGCGGATGATGAAAATTGGATTGATGCTCGATTTTCGTCAGTTGCTTCTCGAGCGCGTCCTGCGCCGCATTTTGCACGCCTGTATCGAGCGTCGTGTAGATCGACATGCCGCCGTTATCAATTTGGTCCTGCGTCAGCAACTGGCTCAAATCGCGCTGCACGGCGTCCATTGCATAATTTTCCTGTATCTGAGGCAGACGCTTGGGATGCGGGGTAATTTTCGCGATCTTTGCCTGCTCGGCTTGTGCCGGCGTAATTTTTTTCAAGGCAACCATGCGATCCAGCACAACGTTGCCCTGCATCGCTGCGCCCTTCGGATTTTTCAGAGGCGAAAACCGATTCGGACCGCGGATCAATCCGGCAAGGATCGCGGCTTCGGAAAGATCCAGCTTCGATGCGCTTTTGCTAAAGTAAGCTTGTGAAGCGGTCTCAACGCCATAACAACCGGTGCCGAAATAGATCCGGTTTACGTAAAGCTCGAGAATCTGCTGTTTGGTAAACTGGCGTTCGATGCGCAGCGCCACCATTGCCTCCAGTACTTTCCGGCTGAGCGTGCGGCCACCGAGTGGAAGGCTGTTTCGTGCGAGCTGCTGGGTGATACTACTGGCGCCTTCCTTGGCTGAGCCGCTCGCGATGTCGCGAACCGCAGCGCGCAAAATTCCGCGCCAATCAATCCCTTTGTGCTCATAGAATCGAGCGTCCTCGCGCGCCAGCACCGCATTGATGAAAAACGGCGAGACTTCGCTCAGAGAAACCTTCAGCCGGTTCGCGCCAGCCAGGCGGCTGTAAATTTTTCCATCGACGTCATAAACGGTGTTACGCTCCGGCATTTCTCCGACGTTTTTCATGTCGAACGTTTGCGCCCACGTCCCGTAAAACAGAAAAACGGCAAAGCCGGCAGCTGCGAGTAAAATGAGCAGCGTGATCTTCCAGCCGTAGCGGAAAAGAATGTTCCCGCTTTTCTGTCTTCGCGAGCGGAGACGAGCGAAGAACTTCATGCGTTAAGGCGTTGAAACGGTTGAAGCGTACGGAAGATCGCTGGAACGTTTCAACTGTTCAACGCTTCAACGTTTTACAAATTCAGTTTTACCACGCCTTCGTGTTGCTCGGTCGGACAAGGCGCGTTGGTCGGGACATCGGTTGCGGCGTCGCTCGGCCGGACGAGTTTATGGTCGATTAAATATCGTTCGACTTCCTCGCCACTGGCATCGGCCAGCATTTGCCCGTTGATTTCGACACAGGGCGAAAGCGGTTGTCCGCTCTTGGTTTCCATCTCCCAGCGAAACGCCGGATTCTGAATGATGTCCTTTTCTGTGTATGGAAGATTGTACTTGGCCAGCACGGCGCGCACACCGGCGCTCCAGCCACAATAGGTTTTCAAATAAGCGGTAATCTCAGGAGTTTGCATCCGCAGAATATATCACGAACGAGCCCTAAGAAAAGATCGAAACTAGTTTGAGCATCGCCAATTCTTTTCTGTTACAGATGTTCTTTTAAGGAATTCTCGGTTTGTTTTCGAATTTGCTGCAGATCGCATAACGACTGTTCATCTCGCTAGATGTACAGAAGTCGCGCCTTCGTTGTTCTTCCAGTAGAAGAAAACAAGAAGGCGCGAAGAGAAAACAAGTTTAGCCCTTTTTCCTCTTAATCCTCATCGAGAATCACGCGATCAACCATCATGTTTTCGCCCGTTCCGACGTAATGGACCCTGACTGGCACACCGACTTTAACTCTCGTTCTCACGACATCTTCATCCAGGGTTTTGCCACTCCGCGTCACATAAGTGACCGTCTTTCCGAAGTGGTAAGTACGCGGCCCGCTACTTTCCTTGAGTACCATCACACTGCCTGGAGTGTACTCCGTAATCGTGCCGTTGCCTTCAGTTGTGGTCGTTGTTGTAGTGGTCTCCGAGACCTGCGCCCATGCGAAGGGAGCCGCAACTGCCAAGACCATACTGAGTAATAGTTTTTTCATTGTATTTTCTTCCTTTTGTTGTGTTCAGCGAGCGAACGCTTCCGCTTAACGAGCTTCCCTCGAGACCCGGAAATCGATCCCCACCCTGACATGCTGTAATCGGGCACCGAACATCTTCCGGTTGCCAGTATTACTAAGATCTCAAGCAGCGCACTTTGCGCATCGGGCACAATTTAGTCATGCAACTAATGAAACGCCGGCTCAGAATGTCTCGATTCGTCTAGCATTCAGAGCCGCCTTCTGCCTTGAAGCAGATTGATGACCAGAACAATGACTGCGATTACGAGCAGCAGATGGATCAATCCGCCGCCAACGTGGCCAAGAAAACCAAGAAGCCAGAGAATGATGAGAATTACAAATATGGTCCAGAGCATAATATTCTTCCGGTTAAGTTCCTTGTGAGATTATGTGCAACCCCGCAGAAGAAAGATCACAAGCAAAATTGGGATTGGTATCCCAAGAAGCCAAAGCAAAATGTATCCTGTCGCGCCTGCTTGTTTAATCTTGTTCATCAATTGCATGTTCGTTCTTCCTCCTGAATCTTTTAAAGGGCTTCAATTTCCTTTCGAAGCTCTTCCTTGGATTTGCCGAGTCTCGTTTGGAGCCGGCCCAGAAGTTCCTCATCTTTCCCTTCGGCAAACGTAAGGTCGTTGTCTGTTAACTGGCCGTACTTTTGTTTAAGTTTGCCTTTTACTTCATTCCAACCGCCTTTGAATTGTAGTTTGTTCATAGCGATAAACAGTTCGCACGCGGAATCGGGATCAGATGCATCGCGAACGCAAGTGTCGAACTAAAAGAATATTACGCCCGGAAAGGCGGCCAAACTTCTCGATGAAATACGAATTAGGGTTATGAAAAAATACATTTTTCTGCTCGCCGCGACCGCGCTGTTAGCGGCTTGCGAGCAAAAGGAAACAACTGTCACCAATCCGCCAGCGGAGAAGAAAGAAAGTAACACGACAGTGATCCAACAATCGACACCCGCTACGACCACAAAGGAGAAGACTGAAGTGAATATCAATACTTCGCCGAACCCTTCCCCTTAGGACGGAATCAGTTCATCCAGGATCTGCCAGGTGGCGGACACCGAAGTCGGTTAGTTGCGTGGGATGAACATGCGGGCAAACCATTCTAGTAACACCTCGCTTCAGCGAGGTGTATTGGCAATAAATCGATGTAACGAATATGTATTTACACAGCTTACACCCCCGCTGAAGCAGGGTGTTAATGATAGCGCCGAATACTGAAGCAGAATGTTACCGTCAGCGCACCCCGGCGCTCGCGCCGTACCGCGTCACACTTTGTGCCGCAGCGGTTTCAGCGCGTGAGTCAGTTTTTGCAACCCTAGCTCCAGCCGCGTCTTCACTGTCCCAAGTGGAGCCTGCGTGGCGGCGGCAATTTCTCTGTGGCTCAATCCCTTGAAGAACGCCAACTCCACGGCCTCACGTTGAAGTTGAGGCAACGCCCGAATGCTTTTGTTCAAAAAATGGCGGAGATCATTCAAAATGAATGTTTCAGCAGCATCGCGTCGCGGAGTTTGTGAATCCTGCATTACTCGTTCTTCATAACGGTCCCTGGCGCGAGAATAAGCCTGGCGCCGACGTAATCGGTCGATCGCACGACGGCGGGCGATAGTAACCATCCACCCAAGTGGCTTGCCTGCTTTTGGTGAATAACGACCTGCCTCTTCCCAAACCTGAAGAAAAATTTCCTGCAAAACATCATCAGCTTCGGCCTCCTCGTGAACGACGCAATCGATCGCCGCGCGCAATCTCTTGCTGTGACGCCCGTACAACTCCCTGAGCGCGTCGTGACGCCGATGCGAGATATCTTTCATCAGCACCTCGTCTGAGACTGATGCCACTCCAGCCTCGTTGAGAGTGGACCCAATCATATCCTATAAGCCTCTGCCCGCAGCGACGACGCAGGCGCGCGGGGCTCCTGTCTTTTACTAGCGGCACGCCACCAGTCCGATTCAATTACGCGAGAGACCAGCGGCGTTGCTCGGTAGACCCACAAATGCGGCCTCGAATTGCAGCCTTCGGTCGGACAGTGCAATTCATATTTGCGGTTGCGCAGGCGGCGGATTTCCACCTGACGGCCGTTAAATTTTCTCTTGCAGATAATGCAAAGACGCTCGTCGTCGAGCGATCTCCACTTTCGAAATTGATCTTCAGCCCGTAGAACCGAGAGCCGATCGTCGAGTTTGATATGAGCGATCATAGTGCAAAGAGCAGTCTGCTCATTGGATCGAACCACACAATCGGGATGCTGGATGATTGTGTGATCGGGTAAAATCCTAGAAGGCGTCTTATAACGTTGCAGCCGAATCGCCTCACGACAGCGTCGCCTTCTGTTTGCAAGAGAGGCGAAAGATGAAGACGTAATGCGCAGCGCAGTCTGCGGGCCCGGCCCAGGGCTTAGACCCGCAGACGTCGGAGGGCATAGCTATACAAAGCCCCTTTGAAGTGGAACGCGAAGTTTCGCAATCGCGATGCAATCCCGTGGTGCGCTCTTTTGGGGCGCTCAGGTCCTCCATTGCCATGATTGGGTGGCGTCGGCACCGCAGTGTTGCGTTCTTCGGCTGCCATCATTTCCACCCTCGCGAGGATTTCATCCGTAGGCAGCACCCAGTCCATCGGAATTGAGTTACACCGCTCCGTTGCACAACATAACGCTAGCGCGCCCTTGCCGCGTGTTCCGCCCGTTACCTGGATTTGCCGTCCAGTAATAATTTTGCCGCAAACCAGACAGTAACGTTTATCATCCAACGAACGCCAGTGGCGAAACTGATCGAGCCGGCGCAGCACATCGAGTTTGTCTGCGTCCGTCAATGTAATTGAAGGAGATAACGCCACGGTTCAATATGTATACGTTCTGTGCGAGTGATCGCACAATCGGGCGCACGGTGGATTGTGCTATCGGTGAAAATCTTATGGGTGCGCTGTACCCGGGATCGGTGATCCCGACAGACACCCAAGTGACTCCCCTCGCGAAGCCGGATCACCGATCCCGGCTGCAGCTAAAAAGAACCACATCCAATTCCGCCGAGGCATGCGTTTCTACACGCAAATGAAGAAGAACGGTCAGCTTTCGCGGGGGGACCGCGTTATTGATTTTGCAGCGGCGGCGATGGAACAGATGGAGCTTTACTGCATAGCCCATCCAGGCAGTCCGTCGGCCGTTCGCCGTCCTCGACTGCTTTTTCGCAGCGAGCTTTGGATCGCATTGCTGGGGCCGAGCATTGAAGAAGGCATCGTTGGCATCGGGCCTACTGTCGCGGCAGCCGTGCGCGCGTTCGATTCGCAATACCTGGCTGGCCTGCGTCCAGCAGTTGAGACGGCGTGTCAGGACGGCGCGCGCCGATCCCCGAAAGTATTCGGGGCAGCGCGGCGTACCTGCCGCAGTCCGAAATCCGCTCTAAAATCCCATGGCGCGCTTTCAAGTTTCGCGTGGCCGTCATAACGATTCTTCGAACCCCTTGAACGATTCGGGAGTTTAATCTGGACAAAAACAGCAGTGCGAGCCGCCGAATGATTTGGCACAACCGTTCCGGCGCCGTGATGCGAACACACCAGCAGGAAAGGATTCATAGGGGGGATATTGATGGAAGCACCACGACGGCGCAGACACTGGCGAATGTCAAAATCGAAACGCAGACGGCAAAGGTCGAGCAAACCTTCGACGCAGTGGCGACGGGAGATGTCGGATAATAACGGGTCCACCGAGGCCGAAGGAATCGACAGGCTCCTACTTTCGGCGCTGAGGTACTGGGAGGTTGAGCGTGATCTAATCGAAGAACGTATGGCGGCAAGAGGTTGGTGAACGCTCCTGTCATAAGAAAATGGCGCCCGATTGGATACCATGCTGGATTCGATATTGCGCGGACGAAGTGAGATCCGACCGATCTGAACCGTCCTCAGGTAGGCCACAGCATTTTTTCTGATGCTATTTCCGCGGCTTGATCCTGTGGGTTTCCTTGTTTCGCAGCCCATGGTGCGAATGCGCGAGCTCGAGTTTGCCTTTCGGTTCTTTTCGCAGCGATTTGGGAACCAGATCGCCCACAGGGCCTTTTGCAATGGTCGTGCCTAGGAGAAAGCCGCCCCTCATAAATAAATCGCGGCTCGCGAGATGTTAGGCCGCAACTCAGCCGGAACAGCGGCCCGAGGGCGGGCCGGCTCCATCAACGTCAATCGACGAGGAATGTTGGAGAGAGCTTGCCCTCAGGCTGTTTGGATTTCTCTGATGCGCGTAGGCTCGCGAACTAAAAAGCCTTGTATGACACCAAGGCTGCAATTAACATAAAAAGCCGCCATGGCTGTGAAGCGAACACCGAAGCGGGGTGCACGGCTCTCGCGAACAAAATCGAGCCGCAAAAAATCGGCGCGAGCAAATCCTGCTCACCAAAGATCGCGCTCCAATCAGCCGAAGAAAACTTCAAGTTGCCCGATCGTGGGCATTGGCGGCTCGGCGGGCGGGCTTAAAGCGGCGATGGAATTGCTGCGCCATTTGCCGCCGACAACTGGAATGGCGTTCGTGGTCGTGCAACATCTTGATCCCCATCACGCCAGCCAGTTGCCAAAGTTGCTTAGCAAAGTAACTGCGATACCAGTCGTCGAGCTCGCGGAATCTACTACGCCACGGCCGAATACAGTTTATGTCCAGCCGCCGAACAAATGTGTCATCCTCAAGGACGGCGCGCTCAAGCTGATTCCCAGAACGCAACAGCTCAATCTCGCGATCAATCAGTTCTTTGAATCGCTAGCGGAAGAGCGCGGTTCACGTGCCATCGGCGTCATCTTATCTGGCACGGGTACCGATGGCACGGCGGGTTTGCGCGCGATCAAGGCAGCCGGCGGATTGACCTTCGCGCAAAGTGAAGCGAGTGCGGAATTTGACGCGATGCCGCGCAGCGCCATTCGCGCCGGCTTTGTCGATGCGGCCCTGCCGCCGCGCGAGATCGCACAGGAGATCCGACGCGTCGCCGATCATCCCTATATCCGGCCGCCCACGGCAGACGGCGATGTCGCGCAAACCAGGAAGGAAATTCATCCCGAAGCGGATGATCTCGGACGCATCTTTGTGTCGCTCAGAAAACAGATGGGCGTCGATTTCAGCAGCTACAAGCACGCGACCCTGCTTCGGCGTATTCAACGACGCATGGCGCTGCATCGGTTGGGGAAGCTAAGCCAGTACGCGAAGTTCCTGCGCGACAACAAGCAAGAGATCGAAGCGCTCTTCGATGATCTGCTCATCAACGTCACCCATTTCTTCCGTAACGAGCGCATGTTTCGCGAATTGAAAAAACGATTTCTGCCGGCCCTCTTGAAGAGCAGAGGCGAAGATCAACACAAAACTTTGCGCGTCTGGGTGCCAGGATGCGCTACGGGCGAAGAAGTATATTCACTTGCTATTTGCATTTTGGAAACGCTCGGCCAGCGGGGTTCGAATATGAACATTCAGATTTTTGGCACCGATTTAAGCGAATCGACCATCGAGCACGCGCGCGCGGGCGCTTATTCCAGCGCTATCGAGAAGGACGTGTCGCCCGTGCGTTTGAAACGTTTCTTTGCTAAGCGCGACGGCAATTACCAGATCAATCGAAACGTGCGCGACCTCTGCACGTTCGCGCGTCAAAACATCACGGCCGATCCACCATTTTCGCACCTGGATCTGATTAGTTGCCGCAATGTCCTCATTTATCTTAGCCCCCAATTGCACAGGCGCTGCATCCCGCAGTTTCATTTCGCGCTAAATCCCGGCGGCTATTTGATTCTCGGTCCAGCCGAATCCATTGGCTTCTACGACAAACTTTTCGAACCGGTGGACAGGAAGAACAGGATTTATGCGAAGAGAAACGTGCCTACTCCAAGGCTTGTCGATCTTGTTTCTTATCGCGGTTACGAATTTCCGGAGACGGAGGCAAGCTCGACCGCGAGCGGCCGTACAGATTTCGACATCCAACTTCTGGAAATAGCTGATCGCATCACGCTCAGCGCCTACGCTCCGGCCGCGGTGGTGATTGACGACGCACTACACATCGAACAGTTCCGTGGCCGCACCGATGATTATTTCGAACAGATGCCCGGCCCGGCCACACGTAATCTTTTGCAACTGGTGCGGCCAAGTATGGTAGCCGACTTACGCGCAGCCATCGATCGCGCCATAAAAACGGGCAAGCTGGCGCGGAGAGAACGAGCACTCGTTAAATTCGACGGGAAAACGCGCGAGGTGAACATCGAAGTCGTACCCGTCAAGCTGCCTGCCTCCGACAAATCGTGGCTGCTGGTCATCTTTGACGAAACCACCAAAGGAACGCGGCCCGGGCGATTGCTTGAGATATTGGGCAAGACCGCAATACAACGCGAGATAAGCGACATGCGAAGGGAACTTAGCGCATCGCAGTCCGACGGTCAGGAGTTGCTTTCAAGGAACGAAGAGTTGCAATTGATGAACGAAGAACTCGAGACGGCGAAGGAGGAATTGCAATCGACCAACGAGGAATTGACCACGCTCAATGATGAGTTGAGCAATCGCGAGCTGGAGATGATGCAGCTCACCAGCGATCTGGATAATCTATTGATCAGCGTCCAAATCCCGATCGTGATGGTGGATGGCACACTGGTAGTGCGGCGGGCGACGCCGATGGCGCGCAACGCTTTCAATATCCTGCCGACGGATATCGGCCGGCGCATCACCGAGCTCAGACCCAACATTGATATTCCCGATTTGGAAAATATTCTGCGAGACGTCACCGAGACGTTGAACACGCGCGAGCGAAAAGTGAAAGGCCCGGAGGGCCGCGAGTACTCGCTGCGTGTGCGCCCGTATCGCACGACCGATAACAAAATCGACGGCGCGGTCATCACGCTGGTCGAGCTAGGGGAGGGAAAGAAGTAGAGCTATGCCAGTGAACCGCCGAACCGTGCGAAAAAAGTCTTCTCGCACAAATAAAAAGCGAGGCGGAGCGGATGACTGTAAAATCACGGCATCGGCTGGGGGAGCCGTGCGCGAATCAATCCGTGCAGGCAGGAAAAACATGAAGAGAGTGTCTCATGCGCCCCGGAAATTTTCGGTGAATGGGGCGCTTAGGAAAAATGGCGCGACGAAGCGATCGGCGAGCTCGCCAGTCTTCAAGCATCCGAAGACAGAACTGGAGGCAGCCACTCAACGCTATGCCGACCTTTTCGAGTTCGCACCGATCCCTTATGTCAGTTTCGACCGCGTCGGTCGAATCGAAGAGATTAACCTCACCGCGGTCCAACTCCTCGGTGGCTCGCGCGCTCGATTCATCGGTGAACCGTTTGCGCTTTACGTGACGAAAGATGACGGGCTGCTCTTTCTAAATCATCTGCTGCACTGCCGGTCGGACCGCCGCGTCGAAACCGAGCTGCACCTGAAAAAACGAAACGGCGACATCATCCTTACGCACCTAGACAGTTCGCCGATGACTTCCTCGATGCGGGACGGTGTGCGCCTTTATCAGACGGCAATTGTCGATATTACCGAGCACAGGCGCACGGAAGAACAATTGGCAGAACAGGCGCGCCTGTTGGATCTCTCCAACGACGCGATCCTCGTACGCGACGCGCAAGACCGCATCACCTATTGGAATCATGGCGCTCGCGAGCTATACGGCTATTCGGCTGAGGAGGCGCTCGGCAAAGTGACGCACAAACTGCTGCGCACGGAGCATCCCGAGGCGCGCGCGGATATTCGCAGAAAACTCGAGCGCGATAACCGATGGAGTGGCGAACTCGTTCATACTTGCAAAGACGGCACCAAAGTTATCGTTATTAGCCGTTGGTCCCTGGATCGCGATGCGAAAGGTGTGCCCGCTTCGATCCTCGAAACGAATACTGAGATTACCGATCGCAAGCGGGCAGAGCAGCGAAGGGCGGTCGATCTTGCCGTGACGAGGATACTTTCCGAATCTCCCACTCTTGAGAACGCAGTTCCGAGAATTCTCCGCACGGTTTGTGAGACGCTTGGATGGGAAGTAGGTGATTTCTGGGCGCCGCACGCCACGGGCGGTCGTGTATTGCGCTGTCTCGAGGTCTCAGAGTCGCGTGTCGCCAAGTTCTCCAAGTTCAAGGCCGTGTCCACGAAACTCGAACTTGCTCCGGGGATGGGTTTGCCGGGGCGCGCATGGAGTAGCCTAAAACCGGTATGGATCTCCGATGTCACCAAGGATAATAATGTTCCGCGCGCGTCAATTGCGGCCGCAGAAGGTCTTCATGGTGGCTTCGCGTTTCCGATTTCTTTCGGGAAAAATTTCCTCGGAGTAATGGAATTCTTCAGCCTCGATATCCGCGAGCCCGACGAAGACCTCTTGAAAATGTTCGCCAGCATCGGCAGCCAGATCGGGCAGTTCATACAACGCAAAAAAGCCGAAGGCGCATTGCAAAGGTCGAAAGAACTGCTGGAAAACCGCGTTCGCGAGCGGACACACGAGTTACGCGAGTCAAACAAAGAATTGGAAGCCGAGATTGAGCGCCGGAAAGGACTCGAGGGAGAAATCCTGTCCGTTAGCGATCGCGAGCAACAGCGGTTGGGCCAGGAATTGCATGACGGTCTTTGCCAGCATCTTACTGCCGTTGCGTTTATGGCACGCTCGGTCGCGTTGCGGTTGACGAACCATCGCGTCATCGACGCGAAAGATATCGAAAAAATCGCGGAGCTGGTGAATGATGCTGCGACTGATACGCGCAACCTTTCCCGGGCACTGCATCGGGTTGACGTCGACGCGGCCGGACTGATCACGGCGTTGCAAGATTTGGTTGACCGGGAAATTTGGAGGACACCGTGCCGGCTGCAGGTGAGACCTTCATTTCATATCGAGGATAACGCGGCTGCAGCGCACCTCTACCGGATTGCGCGTGAAGCGGTTATCAACGCCAACAAGCACGCTCAGGCGCGGGAAATTGTGATCAAACTGGAGCGATCACAACAGGAAATGGTCTTGCACGTAATCGATGATGGGGTCGGAGTTTCTGTCGAGTCAAAATTGCAGCAGGGTCTCGGCTTTCACATTATGAATTATCGGGCCCAGTTGATCGGCGGACGATTAAAAATAGAACGTTCAAAAAAAGGCGGCACTTCTGTTTCCTGTTATTTTCCGGCCACCGCGCCCGACTCAAACAAACCGGTTACGAAAGAAAATGGCCGGCAGAAGGGATTCCCAACAAGAATCGGGAAGACATTAGCCGCATTGATCTAAATTTTCTCCATCTGACAACCTGCCGCGAGCCGTATTCTAACAGGGACGATGGGAGGGAATTGAAATGAGGCGTCGTGCAGATTCCGGCGCAGCCGAGGTCGGCTTTGAAGAAATTCCGATTTCGATCAGAGGACGGTAGCAACTCAATGAAACACGCCAAATCAACCAACGATAACCCGAAATGCGATTCGCCGGAGGCGAAGCGCATCGTGATTGTCGATGATCATCCCCTGTTTCGAAAAGGGCTTGAGGAACTGATTCATTCCGATGAGAGCTTCGCGGTTTGCGGCGAAGCTGGCAATGCGGCAGAAGCGATGGAGGTAATTCGGAAACTGAATCCCGACATGGCGATTGTCGATCTCAGTTTGCCAGGCGCGAATGGGATTGAGCTGATCAAAAATATCCGCGCAGAATTTTCGAGCCTGCCGATTCTCGTGCTCTCGATGCACGATGAATCGCTTTACGCAGTGCGTGCGCTCCGTGCCGGAGCGGACGGCTACGTCATGAAACACGAAGCAATGGCCAACGTAGTCCAGGCAATCCGCGAAGTCTTCAATGGGCACCCTTATCTCAGCCCGGCCATGGCGGCGCAGGTGATCACAAAGTTCGCGCATCGGCAGGTTGAAGGGGAGGCAGATGCCGTCGAGAGACTTAGCGATCGCGAACTTGAAATCCTGGAGCTGATCGGCAAAGGCAACGAAGTGCGTCAGATTGCAAAGCTATTGCATCTCAGCCCCAAGACAGTAGAAACCCATCGGGCGCACATCAAAGACAAACTGGATTTAAAAAATTCGCGGGAAGTCGCGCGGTTCGCCCTGCAATGGCTGAGCGCGCGCGGAGCATGACGTTGCCGCGCTCTCATTAAACATTAGCTTCTTCAAGTCGTGGTCTCAGCGAGAGGCGAACATTAGCCGTTTTAACGACTTCTCTCCTCCTGCTACCGTCACCCCTCTAACGATGGCGCCTTGTCACGGCCTTTAGGCCGGTGACCACGCCTGCGAAAACCCGGGAGCCGTTTCAACGGCTTTCTTAGTCTTTCCAGCGTAGCGCCTGGCGATCAATAAACTCTCTCAGTTCCTCGGCGAACGTACGCACGCGATGATGCTCTTGTTGATCCGCGATGTATCCCGAGAACGAGCCATAGCCTCTGCCCCCAGGCGAATTTTTCCGTCACCACATTATTCGAATTGATCCAATGAGAGGAGGCTCCCTTTAGCAGTTGCATCAATTCTTCTATCGAAAGGGCAGTTGAGAGATCGACAAGCGCGTGAACGTGATCGGCATTCACGTAGTTGATTTTCACGTAAGCACCTTTGCTTTCGGCGTAGTCGTCCAAGTAGCGAGATACACGTTTCGCAGCGGCTTTGTTTAATACTTTCGCCCGATCCAGAGTTCCCCAGATCAAGTGAATCGAGCGGCGAGAGTAAGAATGGGCAGACATTGGACCCGAATCGTAGGCCGTTAAAACGGCTAATTTCCATCTCTCCCTAGGGTCACCGGTCTAAAGACCGGTGTTAATGAGAACCTATGAGAGTCCATGCTTTCCAGGCTGAAGCCTAGTCTCATTAACACCCGAACTGACGCCGCTGATTGGAGGCCGTTGTGATGACAGCCCCATGCTTTCCGTGATGAAGCTCTTCTCATTAACACCGACCTTCAGGCCGGTGATCACGCGTCCCTCGCAAGGAAAGCCGTTTTCAACGGCTTTTCTCATGCCACAGTTCTCCTTTCGCTCATCTAGAAGCGGGCGCATATTTCCTGCGATGGATTCGACGAACCACGACGCGGTTGAGGAACTGCTTCAGACATATGGCGAAACCGGTGGCATAAATTATCTCGCCGCTGCCGCCACCCTGCCCTCGCGTCTCGCCATCGAAGCGGCTTGCGCTGAGCTGATGAGCTTGATGTTTCCCGGTTTTCGCAGTCAAGCGTTGCTAAACTCCGAAGACCTGACCGATATCACGCGCACTCACATTAGAAATTTGCACGCACGACTGAAAACGGAAATTTGCAGAAGCTTTGGGAAAACTCTACCTGACGAAGCAGCTGAAGCGAAGGCGGAAGAAGTCTTGAGCGTGTTTTTGAAGGAGTTACCCTCAGTCCGGCGTCTTCTTTGGACGGATATCGACGCCGCCTACGAAGGCGATCCGGCTGCTACGAGCTACGAAGAAATTATTCTGGCGTATCCGGCGTTGGAAGCGGTTGCGATTCATCGGATGGCGCACCTGCTCTACGAGAAAGTGCCATTGATCCCGCGCATCATGACTGAATGGGCGCACAGCCGCACCGGCATCGACATCCACCCCGGCGCGCAGATTGGGTCGCATTTCTTTATCGACCACGGCACCGGTGTGGTCATCGGCGAGACGACGGAGATCGGTGCGCGCGTTAAGCTTTATCACGCGGTCACACTCGGTGCGCGTAGCTTTCAAAAAGACGAGCACGGCAAAATAAAAAAAGGCGGAAAACGCCATCCAACTGTCGAAGACGATGTGACGATTTACCCTGGGTCAACGATTCTGGGGGGCGAAACCGTTATTGGTGCAAGATCGACGATCGGCGGGAACGTTTTTCTTATCCAAAGTGTTCCACCCGATTCGCTGGTATATTACGAAGAAAAACAGCTGCGCATCGTGCCAAAGCGAAAGAAGCGACCGGCCAGTACGCGCGAGGAGTTCACTGAATAGCCGGTTGCGCTCCGGTCATACTCTGAGTAATACTAGCCTCGTGAGCGCAGCGAAAGTAGCTATCTCAATTGATGAGCGACTGCTTCGACACGTCGATCGATTGGTCCGCCATCGCATCTTTAGGACCCGCAGCGAAGCCATTCAAAAAGCTGTTCAGGAAAAACTGGGGCGATTAGAAAAGTCACGCCTGGCCCGTGAGTGCGCAAAGCTCTCGAAACGCGAAGAACGCCAATGGGCCGAACTTGGCTTTAAAGCTGACGCCAAAGAATGGCCCGAATACTGAGAGGCGAAATTCGCTGGGCCGATCTCGATCCATCGCAAGGTTCCGAACAGGCTGGCAAAAGGCCGGTCGTGGTAATAAGCGAGAGCGTCTTCAATGAGAACTCGGGCACAGTTATCGCGATGGCACTGACGAGCCACGAGCCGCGTGCCGGATTTCCGCTGACATTGGAATTGAAATCTGTCCGCCTGCCGAAGCGTTCTTGGGTAAAGATCAGCCAGATTCGTGTCCTTTCTGTTCAAAGGCTCGGTGCTAAATTGGGGCAGGTCAGCGACGAGGAACTCGCCGAATTGATTGAAGGTTTGAACGAAATTCTAGGGCACTCATGATTTACCTCGATTATAATGCGACGACTCCGCTATGCGATGCAGCGCGCGAGGCGATGTTACCGTATCTCGGTCGACACTTTGGCAATCCATCGAGTGTTCATGCGGCAGGCCGTGATGCTCGGGCGGTGATTGATGATGCGCGGGACAAGCTCGCTGGACTGCTTCGAGTCAAACCGCACGAGCTCATTTTCACCAGCGGCGGAACTGAGTCATGTAATCTGGCTGTGCTCGGTCTCGCGCGGAATCGATCCTCGCACGCCGCTCATATCATTTCAGCCAAAACAGAGCATCACGCGGTTCTGAACGCTGTCGAACATTTGGAAAAGCACGAAAATGTCGAAGTGACATGGCTCAATGTCACGCATGACGGAATTGTCGATCTTGATCAGCTCTCGAAGTCGATCCGACCAGACACGCGGCTGGTGTCGATTATGGCGGCAAATAATGAGACGGGCGTGATTCAGCCGATGCGTGAAATCTCGCAGATCTGCCGCGAGCACGGCGTTTTACTGCACACCGACATGGTCCAGGCGTTCGGTAAGATGGACGTCGATCTTTCGCTGGTCGATGCGGCCAGTTTCGCTGCGCACAAATTTTACGGACCCAAAGGCGCTGGTTTTCTCTATCTCCGCAGCGGATTGTCGATTCAGCCTATCATGTTCGGCGGCGCGCACGAAAACGAGCGACGCCCCGGAACAGAAAATGTCGCCGCTATTGCGGCAATGGCAGCGGCCGCGGAATGGACATTGCGGGACCGCGAAAGTGAACAGGAGCGTCAAGCAGGATTGCGTGATGACCTCTGGTCGCGAATTTCCCAGAACGCTCCGGACGCAAAACAGAACGGCCAAAACGCGCCCCGACTGGCAAATACATTGAACGTGAGTTTGCTCGGACTTGAGTCCGAGATGCTGCTCATCGCGCTCGATTTGGAAGGCGTCTGCGCGTCCAGCGGATCGGCCTGTATGGTAGGATCAGTCGTCGCGTCGCACGTCTTGCTCGCGATGGGTTTGCCGATTGAGCGTGCGCGCTCCGCTGTTCGTTTCTCACTCGGCAAATGGACAACCGCCGACGAAATCAAGCGGGCCGGCAACGCGATGCGAAAAATTGTTGATCGTTTTGAGACGCGAAAAAGCGCCTACGCCGTTGCTTAGGCAACTTGAATTCGCGTTTCGTAGCACAGGCATCTTGCCTATCGGGTCGCCGGGCGTCCCGCCCGGCGAGTTCATCATCGAATCGGCAGTCAAGATGCCCGCCGGCCCCACAGCCGAGACGGCCGTGCTACTGCAAACAGCGCGCGAGCTGTTATGCGCTCTGGGCGCAGCGCGAATTGCAACCGAACTTTGCATCGAGTGGAATTCACGTCTCAAAACAACTGCTGGTCGCGCTGATTATCGACGCAAACTAATCTCGCTAAACCCGCGGCTGCTGGAACATCCGGCCGAAATCGATCGTACGTTGCGCCATGAACTGGCGCATATTCTCGCTCAATTTCGAGCTGGCCGTGGCAGAATTCTGCCGCATGGCGACGAATGGCGCACTGCGTGCCACGATCTGGGAATGGCTGATGAGAAGCGCTGTCATAATCTTCCTTTCCCGGCGAGCGCACGCGCTCGGCGGTACCTGTACAAATGTCCAAACTGCAACTGTCATTTTCATCGCGTACGGCGGATAAGACGCGCTGTTGCATGTCTCGCTTGTTGCCGCGCGCACAATGGCGGAGAATTCGACGCGCGCTTTCGATTACGGCTGGTAAGCGCGTGATTGTAGCGGCGTTTGTGTCAAACGCCGACCATAGGCGCTTGGCACAAGCACCTCTACAATTCTTCCTCGCCTTTGGTGTTCTTCTCGCCGCGTAATTTCGCCTGGATGAACATGTCGATGTCCCCGTCCATCACGGCTTGCACATTGCTGGTTTCGGCGCCGGTTCGGTGATCTTTCACCATTTGATAGGGCTGAAAAACGTAGGAGCGAATCTGATTTCCCCATGCGATCTCGCCTTTTTCCCCGTACTGCCGCTCCATTTCAGCGCGTTTCTTGTCTTCTTCTAGCTGGTAGAGTTTCGCTTTCAACATTTTCATCGCCAATTCGCGATTGCGCCCCTGGCTGCGCTCGGCCTGGCAGGCGACGACGATTCCGGTCGGCTTGTGCAGAATCCGCACGGCGGTTTCGACCTTGTTAACGTTCTGGCCGCCTTTGCCGCCGCTGCGAAAGGTGTCTATCTCCACATCGGCCGGATTGATTTCAATCGGAGCGGTATCGGCAATTTCAGGAACCACATCAACGCTGGCAAAGGAAGTGTGCCGCCGCTTGTTTGCATCGAATGGCGAGATTCGCACGAGCCGGTGCACACCGCGTTCGGTCTGCAAATGTCCGTAGGCGTACTCGCCGGTCACCAGCAGGGTGACAGATTTAATGCCGACTTCTTCACCCTGTTGAATGTCCACCGTTTGCGATTTGAAACCGCCTCGCTCGATCCAGCGTTGGTACATCCGCAGCAACATATCAGCCCAGTCGCAGGACTCTGTGCCACCCGCGCCTGAATGAATCGTGAGAAACGCATTCGCGGCATCGTTCTGTCCGGACAAGAACTGGCGCAGCTCGAATTCCTCCAGCTTGTGAACCAGACGGCTGTGCTCGATCCCGACTTCCTTGTCGGCGTGCGCGCGGTTCACCGGCTCGCTTTCTTCCAATGCCAGTTGTTGCAATGCGCTAAAATCTTCGATCTCCCGTTCCAGCTCTTGAAACGGATTAATCACGGAGCGTAATCGGGAAACTTCCTCGACATCGGCCTGAGCGCGCTCTCGATTCGACCAGAAATCGGGCGCAGCCATGCGCTCTTCGATTGCGGCTAGATTTTTCTGGAGCTTTTCGACGTCAAAGAAACCTCCGCAACTCGCGGACACGCGATTTCAGATCCTCAGCATCTGGAATGGAGATCTCCGTTGGCATGGAGAAAAACTAATTCAACTCACGGTGAATCGCAAAAGTGGAGCGGCGTTTGTGCCAAACGCCGGCGCAAGCATCAGCCGAGCGCGTCTACAACTACTTGCGCGCGGGGTCGCCCGGCTTCGGTTTCGCGCGCGCCGTCTCGAGACGAAAGATTGTTTCGCCTTCCTTCATCAGATCCAGTCGATCACGCGCAATCGTTTCCAGATACGTCACGTCCGTCTTGAGCAAATTGACTTCACGCGTCTGACGGGCGAGCAAACTTTGCTGTCCGTTCACTTGTTGTTGCAAGTTGTCGACCTCCTCACGGCTCCGCATCAATTTTTTGTACGGCGGAACAAACAAGCTCACAATTACGAGCCAGATCGCAATCACGAGCAAAACGAGAAGAATCCGGTTCAGTCGCTGCCAGACGGTAGCTTCGCGACGCGCGCGGAAATCGCCGTAAGGGTGATGCACTCAGCGGAGTGTAGCGCCGTACACAGCTTTGTCACCAAGTTCTTCCTCGATTCGCAACAGCTGATTGTATTTCGCGACCCGGTCGCTTCGCGAGACCGACCCGGTTTTGATCTGCCCTGCGTTGGTCCCTACGGCGATGTCGGCGATGCTTGTGTCTTCGGTTTCACCGGACCGATGACTGATAATGGTCCCGTAACCATTTGTCTTCGCCAGATTAATTGTCGACAATGTTTCCGTCAGTGTGCCGATCTGATTGACCTTGATCAAAATGGAATTCGCAACCTGTTCGGCAATTCCCCGACGGAGAAATTCGACGTTCGTAACAAAGAGATCGTCACCGACCAATTGAATCTTGTCGCCGAGTTTTTCCGTCAGTTTCTTCCAACCGGCCCAGTCGTTTTCGGCGCACCCGTCTTCAATCGAAATAATCGGGAAGCGCGCACAAAGATCAGCGTAATAGTTGACCAACTCTTCCGCTGTTCTTTTTGAGCCGTCCGATTTCTTGAAAACGTAAAGATTGTTTCTGCTGTCGTAGAATTCCGATGCAGCGGGGTCGAGCGCGATAAAGATTTGTTCGCCCAGCTTATAGCCGGCCTTGTTGACTGCTGTCGAAATCGACTCAATAGCGTCTTCGGCAGAATCGAGCTGTGGCGCAAATCCACCTTCGTCGCCGATCGCCGTGGAAAGACGTCGCTCTCTGAGCACAGACTTGAGGGCGTGAAAAACCTCCGCGCCGTAACGCAGCGCTTCTGAAAAGCTCGGCGCGCCGCGCGGCACGATCATAAATTCTTGAAAGTCGATCGGCGCATCTGAGTGCGCACCACCGTTCAAGATGTTCATCATCGGCACTGGCAATACTCGTGCTTCATCTCCCCCGAGATATCGAAATAGCGGGAGATTTTCCGCTGCGGCGGCGGCGTAGGCGACCGCCAGTGAAACGCCGAGAAGCGCGTTTGCGCCGAGGTTCTTTTTGTTTTGCGTACCATCGAGCTCGATGAGTTTGTTATCGATCTTCACCTGCTCGCGCCCGTCCCAGCCTTTGAGAACAGGGGCAATTTTGTCGTTAACGTTGGCAACAGCTTTCCTCGCGCCCTTGCCGCCGAAACGGCTCCTGTCCTCATCTCGCAATTCCCATGCTTCGTGTTCGCCCGTGCTCGCGCCGCTTGGGACGGCCGCCCGTCCCAGAGCGCCATCTTCAAGACGCACATCGACTTCAATTGTCGGATTGCCGCGCGAATCCAGGATCTCCCGCGCATGGATTTGGCGAATGCTCGTGCGTGCCATACGATTCTAGGCGGATTAGAACAGCTCTCTCAAATCTACGCAAATCGCCTTTCGTAGCTTGCCCGCAGATTCGCATTGGCAATTTTGGCCAGGCACAGATAACCTGAGCCAATGATTCGTTTGGCCAAACTGGGAATGGTTGCATTTTTTACCGGCGTTCTGGTAGCCGCGGGCGCTGAGGAAACCGGTCATCTCACGGCGGACCAACTTGCAAAAGCCACTCGAAGCGATTTGATCACCATCCCCACACCGGGCGAACTTTTCGCGGCGCTTGGAAAGACGGGAAAAACAAACTGGTCGGGGCAGTATCGCGGGCCAATCCCGGTGACCTACAGCAACCGAGCGCAGATCTCCCTAAACTTGGGGGGTTTGATTGCGGACGGTTTTATTGCCGTCGAAGCAAAGGACGGTCAGCAGGTCAAAAATATTGGATCAGACATCATTAAGCTCGCAAAAGCGCTCGGGGTCAGCGAGAGGCTTCTTGGCCGCGGCAATAGCATCAACGAATTCGCCGACAACAACGAGTGGGATACACTGCAGGAAGAATTGGAAGCGACCCAAAACGAGGTGAAATCATCGATGCAATCTCACGCCGACCAGGACCTCGTAATACTGGTGACTCTCGGTGGCTGGATTCGGGGAACACAAGTAGTCACCTCGGCGATCGTCCAGAAGTATGATGAAAGGAGCGCAAAAGTCTTGCGGCAACCAGCGCTGGTTCGCTTCATGCAGTCAAAAATCAATGAAATCTCACCCGAATTGCGTGGGGAACCTCTGGTAAAGGATGTGAGCGAACAACTTAGCGAAATCGAGAAGCTAGTTTCTTTTCCGCCGGGCAAAGCGCCCACTGTGGATGAGGTGAAAAAGATCAATGAATCTGTTGGCAAGGTCATGACAGAAATAGAGAGCAAAGAACTGCCGAAATGAAACGCTGGCTGCCGATTTTTGTTTCGTTTTTCATCCTGGAGACCAGCATTTCCGTTCGCGCCGAGACAGATGCCGAGGTAGGGGCGCGCAAAGACGCGCTGGAGGTCGCTGGAGCGTTTTCAAACGATGGTTTCAAGATCCGCGACGGACATTGGTGCGCGGTTCTCAAGCGGCACGACCGCGCCCTGGTGGCGGTGAATCTCTATGCAGGAAACCAGTATTGGTTCTCTGCGGGCGCTACGGAGCCTGTAAAAAAAATCGGGGTCAGCGTCTATGATGAGAGCGGTAAGCAAATGACTACGGAAAGCTACAATGACGGGGAAAAAGCGGCGGCCGGGTTTTCACCACCGAACAGCGGTCAGTACTTTGTTTCGGTCAATCTGCTTGAAGGCGATGAAGGCACCTGTTGCCTCGTCTACTCGTACAAGTGAAGCGATGAAGCGATACTAGATTCCCGATGCGTAGCCAATGGTCTGCCATCTAGCAGACAGCAAGATGTCAACAGCCAGCGAGTATGATTTCGCTCCAGGTTTTCTACGAGGGAAATGTCCAAGGCGTCGGGTTCCGCTGGTCGGTGCGCGACGCCGCCAAGGGTTTCGACGTGACTGGGTGGGTGCGTAATCTGCCGGATGGCCGCGTCGAACTTAACGTTACGGGAGAGGAAGAAGAGGTGCGTGCATTCCTCGATCGCATCGTCCAAGGGGAATTGCACTCCCTGATTCACAAGCAAACCGAAAAGAAGTTGGACAAACCGGTCCCTGCGCGTGGCTTTGAGATTCGCTATGACTAACTCGCCACGCCGTAGCCGCGCGGAGGCGGGTCCGGCGGTCGCAGTCCGCGGACTAACCAAGCTTTTCCCAGTTCACTTTCACCGGCAATCGATCGTCGCGGTGAAGGACCTCAATCTACGCATCGAACCAGGCGAGGTGTATGGACTATTGGGCCCAAATGGTTCCGGTAAAAGTACGACCCTAAAAATTATTCTTGGCCTCGTGTCTCCAACACGCGGCCGCACGGAAATTTTTGGGCGTGATAGTCGTCTTGTCGAAAGCCGCGAAGCGGTCGGTTTTCTGCCGGAGAATCCATATTTCTATAAATATCTTACGGGAAACGAAACGTTGCGTTTTTTTGGGCGCCTTTCCGGACTACGGGGCGTCGCCATGAAGAATCGCATCAACGAATTGCTCGACCTTGTCGGTCTAAGCAAGGCGCGCAACCGCCGGCTGGGCACGTATTCGAAAGGGATGTTACAACGCATCGGCCTTGCCCAGGCATTGATTCACGATCCCAGGCTGGTGGTGCTGGATGAACCGACCGCCGGTGTCGATCCCGCAGGCTCGCGAGACATTCGCGATTTGATCCTCGATCTGAAGGGCCGCGGAATCACGGTGCTGCTTTCTTCGCATTTGCTCGCGCAAGCGCAGGAAATTTGTGATCGCGTCGGTATTCTGGCCGATGGCGTGCTGGTGCGGGAAGGCCATTTGCAGGAACTCATCGCGATAGAAAATCAAACCGAGCTTGTCATCACCGATGCTTCCGATGAGCTCATCCGGGAAATGGAATCGATCATTAAACGTTCAAACGCGAAGCTGATCGAGCGGCGCAAATCGACAACTACACTGGAGAGATTATTCCTTGAGGCGACCAAGAATGACAAGAGAATGACGAAATCCGAATGACGAATGACGAAATAGAACCGAGTGATGAAATCCGAAACGGTCTCCCGATCGATTGGCTGCCGTCGATGATTCGCAATTCGTCGTTTCTTTGTCATTGGACATTCGTGCTTCGTCATTTGCTGGTCTAATGGAAACACGATATCGCCCCTTTTCTTTCTGGCGGATTCGCGCTATCACCGCCAATACACTCACCGAGCTGACGCGCCTCAAGGTCTTCTACGTCCTGCTGGTCTTCGCGCTTGTTTTGATCGGCAGCTCGGTCTTCATGGCGCAGTTTTCTTTTCAGCAGGAATTTCAAATTCTTAAAGACGTTTCGCTCGGTGCGATTTCACTTTTCACCTCGCTGCTGGCAATCGTTGCCACTGCGCGCCTCCTTCCACAGGATATCGAGGACCGCACGCTTTACACTATTCTCGCCAAACCGGTGCCCCGCTTCGAATACGTGCTTGGGAGAATTACGGGAGTCCTTTTGCTCCTGGCGATCAGCACCCTCGTGATGGCTGCAGCCTTTGCGCTCGTGCTATATCTGCGCGAACAGGCTGTCGTACACACGACATTAAGACAGATGTCCGGTGCGCCGCCGGATCAGATCGCTGATGCTCTGCGTGTTGTCCGATCTTCCGCGTTCAACATCAATATCTTTCCCGGGATTGCCGTCATTTATCTGAAAGCATGCCTGCTCGCGGCGCTCACGCTGTTTGTTTCCACGTTCGCTACCTCAAACATCTTCACGATCGTGATCATGGTTTTCATTTATTTTATCGGCCATTTGCAAGCGACTGCCCGCGAGTATTGGCTGCAGGAACACGGCGGCGGAGTGATTACTCGCATTTTTCTCGCGACAGTGACGCTGTTATTTCCCGACTTGCAGGCATTCAATTTGGTGGATGACATCGTCGCGGGCACCGCAATTTCGCTCGCGGTTTTCGCGAAGACTGCCGTGCTCGGCCTCTTCTACACCACGGTCTACACGCTGTTGGCCACCTTCGTGTTCTACGGAAAAGAATTATGATGCGGATCGCCGCGGTGCTGGTTGCGTTGGTCGGGCTCGGGGCGCTCAAGTTGCCAATCGAACGCAACCTGGCCGTGCTTCATCGACAGGAACATTTCCACGGAGTCGAATTTAATCTCGATCTCCGCGAAAAACTCGGCCAGCTCGGATTCGTCGCGGCTCTGAGCGGATTTCGAGCAATCGTCGCGGACGCCCTTTTCATTCAAGCGTATTCGGCGTGGGAGAACACCGAATGGGGTCGAATGCTATTATTGTTCCGGCAGATCACAACCATTCAACCACGAGTGCTTCTGTTTTGGGACACGGCAGCCTGGCACATGGCTTGGAACGCGAGCGTGGCCGCGATGAATGATCGCAACCAACCGCGCCTCGCGCTGCGAGTCAAAGCGCAGCGAGAATATTTTGCACTCGGCAAGGATTTCCTGGAACGCGGGATAAAGAATAATCCCGATCGCCCTGACTTGTACGAAGCGCTCGCCCGATTGTACAAGGAGAAATACAAAGACCACGAACGCGCCTCCGAATATTACGCCAAGGCGGCAGCGGTGCCGGGAGCGGCGCCATGGGACAGGCGTTTCTCGGTCTACGAGCTTTCTGAGTGCGAGGGCCGCGAGCGCGAAGCGTACGAACGCCTCCGCAGCCTCTATGATGAAGGAGAAAAGGAGCGGCTTCCTACTTTAATTAAGCGGCTGAAATTTCTCGAAGACAAACTTGGAATCCCGCAGGAACAACGAATTCCGCAAGAGACGAAAGTCGTTAAATAGGTAAATAGCTGGATGGTTGTATTCGTGGCGGCGACCGGGCGCTTTCATTGTAACGTATTAATCTTTCAGCGGTTTAACTTTTGATAATGCGTTTCGCAATTTTGAGTGATATCCATGCCAATCTCGAAGCGCTCGAAGCGGTACTGGTAGACGCGCGCGAGCGTAGATGCACTCGTTTTTTGTGCTTGGGCGACGTGGTTGGTTATAACGCAAATCCACGAGAATGCATCGAACGCGTCCGCGAACTGGATTGTCCAGTGGTAAAAGGCAATCACGACGAGGAAGCAACGCTTTCCGCGTCCTCGGAGCGTTTCAACGAACTAGCCGAGCACGCTATCCAGTGGACCCGCGACAATTTGGCGGATCAGGACAAAGAATGGTTGCGCAGCTTACCGTTACAGAAGCGGGTACACGATTTTACGATCGTGCATGCTACACTCGATACACCCGGCCAATGGGGTTATGTCTTTAGCAACCTCGACGCTGTCGCGAGTTTCACATATCAGCGCACCGCAGTCTGCTTTTTCGGCCACACACACGTGCCGATGGTATTTATTCGCGATCAGGGTGTCCGGCAGGAAAGGACCGAACACGTTCGCATCGAGCCAGCCAAAAAGTATTTCATCAACGCCGGCAGCGTCGGGCAACCACGCGATGGAAACTGGCGCGCGGCGTATTGCATTTACGACATTGAAAACAATCTCGTCGAACTGGTGCGGGTTAAATACGATCTGGCGACCGCGCAAAAAAAGATTTCCAAAGCAGGTCTGCCGCAGCTCCTGGCCGAGCGACTGGCAGTGGGCCGCTGACGCTCCGTCTTCGACTATGGACAACATCAATTCGCGACAACGTCTATCCGTTGCTTAAGAATAAAGTCCGCAAGCGGCAAATCTCGCGGATAAGTCACTTTGAAATTGAAGTCATCATTCAGAACGAGAACCACCTTGTGACCGAATCGCTCGACCGCTGAAACCTCGTCTGTTACCGAGATATTTTCGGCAAAAACAGCGCGATACGCCTCCTCGATCAATTGCCGCTCGAAAATTTGAGGAGTTTGCATTGCATACAGTTGATGCCGATCGACCGAATCGGTGACAATGAGATCGGCGTCTGCGCGTTTTAATGTGTCATTGATTGGCTCAGCCAGCGCGGCAGCGCCATGATCCGCGCATCGCTGGAATACGCGTTCGATCTGCTCCGGAGTAATCAGCGGCCGCGCGGCATCGTGCACTGCCACGTAACGTGCAAACGAATCCAAATGGTCCAGGCCAGCGCGCACGGAATCCTGCCGCTGTCTGCCACCAGGAATGATCGACTGCACCTTCACGAAATTTTCGTCGCGGCCAATCGCTTCGATTTCCTCGTGTCGATTTTCCCGCGCGACTACAATGATTTCATCAACTGAGCTGGCGCGCTCAAATGCGCGGATCGTGTGCGCGATGACTGGTTTGCCGGCAATCGCCGCAAACAACTTATCGAAACCCATGCGGCGGCTGTCACCAGCGGCGACGATGATTGCTGAAAGCACGATTACAAAAGTTAAATGAGTTACAAAGTTACAAGATCTGCGGGCGGAAGAAATTCCCTTTTGACTTTGTAACTGTTGTAACCTTTTTGATCGTCAGGACAACTGTCGTGACACTTCGGCGCTCAGCGTTTTGCCGTCCACACGACCGGCGACTTTCGCTTGCAACGCTTTCATCACCGCGCCCATCTGAGACTTCGACGTGGCTCCGATCTCGGCGATCGTTTCTCGCACCAGCTTCGCCACGTCGTCAGCGCTCATCGCCTGTGGCAGATACGCGTTCAGGGTCGACAACTCTTCTCTTTCTTTTTCAGCTAGTTCCGTGCGGCCGCCTTTTTCGAAACTTTCGATGGAATCCTGGCGTTGCTTGACCTGCTTGCGAATCACCTGTGCAGCTTCAGCGTCGCTCAGTTCCGCTTCTGCGCCTGATTTTGCAATCGCGCCGTACTTCAAAGCAGATTTTAACATGCGCAGAACGCTCAGCCTGGTCGCATCCTTGGCACGCATCGCCTCTTTAAGATCCGAGTCGATCCTTTGGGAAAGTGTCATAGAGGAAGCTAGGTGATCAGATTCCGTTGTCACCTGATGCTACGCCAGGACGGCGCGCATTTGCATGGCGCAACGGTGCGCAGATTCCGCGTCACCAACAGACATGACCGTTAAATCTTTTTGTGCGCGCAGAAGCAAACCTGCCAGCACGTTTCCCGGTCCCAACTCGATAAAAACCTCGCAACCGCGCGCCAGCATCCGCTGCATGCAATCGTACCAGCGAACTGTCGCTGTCACCTGCTCTTGTAATGTGCGGCGAATTTCCGGAAGCGTATCGGCCTCTTCACCGGTGACATTGCTGATAACAGGGAATTGCGGAATTTGCATTTCTACGTCAAGCAGAGCGTCCCCTAACTTACGGTAAGCACTCTCCATCAGTCGTGAATGATAGGCGCCGGCGACATTTAACATGGTTGCGCGCCGGATGCCGTATTCCCTTGCCACGCCAACTGCCGCCTCAACCTTGGCGAGTTCGCCGGAAATT
>Ga0193721_1000050_pt1 | contig 34519 bp, 15 predicted proteins | sample U2s2metaG_FD_145078 | JGI IMG/M metagenome (GOLD analysis project Ga0193721, IMG submission 145078) | Soil microbial communities from a riparian zone of the East river system, Colorado, United States - U2s2 | ecosystem: Environmental > Terrestrial > Soil > Riparian zone | place: USA: East River...
TCACGTGCACGAGCAGCAACCCGACGGTCGCGACGGTGAGCGCGAGCGGGCTCGTGACGGCGAAGGTGGCGGGGAGCGCGACCATCACGGCGACGAGCGAGGGGCAGAGCGGTACGTCCGCGCTCACGGTCACCGCGGCACCGCCGCCGGGGACGTCGCAGTTCAAACATGTGTTCATCGTGACGGAAGAAAACCACGGCTACTCGAGCGTCATCGGCACCACGTCGATGCCGTACCTGAGCGGCCTGGCGCAACAGTACGGGCTGGCGACGCAGTACTACGCGAACACGCACCCGTCGATCGGCAACTATTTCATGCTGTCGACCGGCCAGATCATCACGAACAACGACAGCTACTCGACCATCGTGACGGTCGACAACGTCGTGCGAAGGCTGCTCGCGGCGGGCAAGACGTGGAAGTCGTACGCGGAAGGCCTGCCGTCCGTCGGGTTCACCGGCGCGACCTCGGGTCGGTACGCCCGCAAGCACAACATCTTCGCGCTGCTCTCGGACGTGGTGAACGATCCGGTGCAGGTCAATAACCTGGTGCCGTTCACGCGGTTCGCCACGGACCTGGCGAACGGAACGCTGCCGACCTTCTCGAATATCGTGCCGGATCTGTGCAACGACGCTCACGATTGCTCGCTCACCGTGGCGGATACGTGGCTCCGGACCAACATCGATCCACTGATCCACAGCGCGACGTTCCAGGACGGCGGGTTGCTGATCATCGTGTTCGACGAGGCGTCCAGCAGCGATGCCACCAACGGCGGCGGGCGGATCGTCTGGGTGGCGGTGAGCCCCAAGTCGAAACTCGGCTATCAGGCAACCACGCTGTACCAGCACCACAGCACGCTGCGCCTGATGCTGAAAGGGCTCGGGGTGACGGTGTTCCCGGGTGCGGCGTCGAGCGCGCCTGACATGAACGAGTTCTTCACCCCATGACGCTCCGTCAGGCGCTCCAGCGACGCTTCGTCGCACTCTTCGCCGGGACGCTGGCGGTCGGACTCGCCGTGCAATCGTGCGAGACACCGCAGGGGACACGGCTAGCCGTCGTTGTCCAGGTTGCCGTGACGCCCCCGGCAGCGACCACGCTCGTCGGACAAACCGTACAGCTGACCGCGACACCGCAAGACGCGAGCGGGAATCCGGTCACCGGCCGGACGGTCATCTGGTCGAGCAGTAACACGACGATCGCGACGGTGAGCACGAGCGGGCTCGTGACGGGGAAGGTGGCGGGCTCGGCGACGATCACGGCGACGAGCGAGGGGCAGAGCGGCACGGCGGCGATCACGGTGACGGCGGTGCCGCCGGTGCCGGTGGCGTCGGTGGCGGTGAGCCCGGCCTCGGCCAGCGTGCCAGTGGGCCAGACGGTGCAGCTGACGGCGACGCCCAAGGACGCGAGCGGGAACGCCCTGTCCGGGCGCACGATCACCTGGGCGAGCAGCAACCCGACGGTCGCGACGGTGAGCACGAGCGGGCTCGTGACGGGGAAGGTGGCGGGCGCGGCGACGATCATCGCGACGAGCGAGGGGCAGAGCGGCACCGCGGCCGTGACCGTTCCGGCGCCACCGCCGCCGGGCTGCCCGACGAGCTCGCTCGCGTGGCTGAACAGCGCGTTTACCGCGCAAACGGGGTCCTTCACGGCCCAGTTTGACGCGACGCCGAACGGGGCGTCTCTCGATGGCGTCACCGGGCTGTCGGCGGGGGCGGCCGCCGCGTACGCGGGCCTCGCCGTCGCCGTCCGCTTCAACGCGGCGGGCCAGATCGATGCACGGAACGGCGGGGCGTACGCCGCGGCCAGCGTCATTGGGTTCACCGCCGGCACGAGCTACCGGTTCCGGCTCGTGGTGGACGTTCCGTCCCACACCTATTCGGCCTACGTGACGCCGGCCGGGGGCACGGAAGTCACGATCGGCACGGGCTTCGCGTTCCGGACCGAACAAGCCGCCGTGACGCAGCTGGCCAACTGGGCGATGTTCTCCGATTCCGGGACACACACGGTCTGCAACTTCACGATCACGTCGAGTCCGCCGCCCGTGCCCGTGGCCGCGGTGACGGTCAGCCCGACGGCGGCGAGCGTCCCGGTGGGCCAGACGGTGCAGCTCACCGCGACGCCGCGGGACGCCAACGGGAACGCCCTGTCCGGGCGGACGATCACCTGGTCGAGCAGCAACACGACGATCGCGACGGTGAGCACGAGCGGGCTCGTGACGGGGAAGGTGGCGGGCTCGGCGACGATCACGGCGACGAGTGAAGGGCAGAGCGGCACCGCGGCCATCACCGTTCCGGCGCCGCCGCCGCCGGTGCCCGTGGCGTCGGTGGCCGTGACGCCGGCGACGGCGTCGGTGAACGAAGGGAAGACGGTGCAGCTGACGGCGACGCCGAAGGACGCGAACGGCGGCACGCTGTCGGGCCGCACGGTCACCTGGACGAGCAGCAACACGACGGTCGCGACGGTGAGCGCGAGCGGGCTCGTGACGGGGAAGGTGGCGGGGAGCGCGACGATCACGGCGACCAGCGAAGGCCAGAGCGGCACGTCCGCCGTCACGGTGGTGCACGTGCCGGTGGCGTCGGTGAGCGTGGCGCCGGCGACGGCGAGCGTGGTGGCGGGCGGGACCGTGCAGCTCACGGCGACGCCGAAGGACGCGAGCGGCGGCACGCTGTCGGGCCGCACGGTGACGTGGACGAGCAGCAACACGACGGTCGCGACGGTGAGCGCGAGCGGGCTCGTGACGGGGAAGGTGGCGGGGAGCGCGACCATCACGGCGACGAGCGAGGGGCAGAGCGGTACGTCCGCGCTCACGGTCACCGCGGCACCGCCGCCGGGCTCGGGTGTGGTGCTCGTGGGCGCGGGCGACGTGGCCGGCTGCTCCACGAACGAGGACGAAGCGACGGCGAAACTGCTCGATGCCATCCCCGGCACCGTGTTCACGGCGGGCGACAACGCGTATACGGACGGCAGCGATGCGAACTACGCGCAGTGCTATGCGCCCACGTGGGGACGGCACAAGGCGCGGACCCGCCCGGCGGCGGGGAACCACGACTATCACCAAACGAACGCCCTGGGCTACTGGCGGTACTTCGGTCGGGCGGGGGGCGACTCGGCGAAGTACTACTACAGCTATGACCTGGGCGGTTGGCACATCATCGCCCTGAATAGCAACATCTCCATGAGCGCCGGCTCGGCGCAGGAGCAGTGGCTGCGCGCCGATCTCGCGGCCAGCACGAAGCAGTGCGTGCTCGCCTACTGGCACCACCCCCGGTTCAGTTCGGGAACCCACGGCAGCTCGACTTCGCCCCAGCCCCTGTGGCAGGCCCTGTACGACAACAACGCGGACATCGTCGTGTCGGGTCACGACCACAATTACCAGCGCTTCGCGCCGCAGACCCCGACCGGTGTGGCAGACCCGGTCCGCGGGATCCGCGAATTCGTGGTCGGCACGGGCGGCGAGAGCCACTACAACTTCACGACGCCGATCGCCAACACGCAAGCGTACAACACCACCGCGTCGGGCGTGCTGAAGCTGACGCTCTACGCCGATCACTATGATTGGCAGTTCATCCCGATTGCCGGACAGAGCTACACGGACTCGGGTAGCGGGTCCTGTCACTAACTGGACGAGGAGCTAAGACCATGACGTTCAAACACAAGTTGTCCGCCCGACTGGCGCTTCTAAAGGATGCGCTGGTGATCGTTCTTCTCGCGGCGCTCGCCTGCGAGATGCCAGTGGTTTCCCCCGATCCAGATCCAACCTTGAGTCTGCACGTCAGTCCGACGTTTGTAACGCTGCCGACCAACGGTACCAGCCAGCTGATGGCCGTGGCCCTTACGGCGACCGGTGATACCGGCACTGTTGCGGTGACGTGGAGCATGACGAGCGGCACCATGACAGACACGAGCACGAACAGTGGCCGGCACTACGGCCGCTATAAGGCCGGCACGGACACGGGCACGTTCAAGGTCATCGCCCGCGGCAACGGGCAGAACAACATTTCTGATACGGCGACGATGACGGTTATCCCACCCTCCGTGGCCTCGGTGGCGGTGACGCCGGCGCTCGCGAGCGTACCGGTCGGGGCGAGCGTGCAGCTCGCCGCCGTCGTGAAGGATGCCGGCGGCACCGTGCTGTCCGGGCGCATCACGACCTGGGCGAGTAGCGCCCCCTCGGTGGCGTATGTGAACAGCACGGGGCTTGTGACCGGTGCCGCGGCGGGCTCCGCGACGATCACCGCGACCAGCGAAGGGACGAATGGCTCGTCGACCGTCACGGTCACGAGCCCGCCCGCGCCGGTCGCGTCGGTGGCGGTGACGCCCGCCTCGGCCAGCGTCCTGGTCGGTCAGACGGTCCAGTTGACCGCGACCCCACGGGATGCGAACGGCAGTGCGCTCGGCGGCCGCGCGGTCGCCTGGTCGAGCAGCAACAATGCGATCGCGAGTGTGAGCGGCACGGGCCTGGTGACGGGCGCCGCGGCGGGCTCCGCAACGATCACGGCGACGAGCGAAGGGCAGAGCGGCTCGTCGTCCATCACGGTCACGAGCACGCCCGTGCCGGTGGCGTCGGTGCAGGTGACACCCGCCTCGGACAGCGTCCTGGTCGGTCAGACGGTCCAGTTGACCGCGACCCCGCGGGATGCGAACGGCAGCGCGCTCGGCGGCCGCGCGGTCGCCTGGTCGAGCAGCAACAATGCGATCGCGAGTGTGAGCAGCGCGGGTCTGGTGAGGGGCGTGGCGGCGGGCTCAACAACGATCATGGCGACGAGCGAAGGGCAGAGCGGCTCGTCGTCCATCACGGTCACGAGCGCGCCCGTGCCGGTGGCGTCGGTGCAGGTGACGCCCGCCTCGGCCAGCCTCCTGGTGGGCCGGACTGTCGCGCTGACCGCGACGCCGAAAGACGCGGGTGGCAATGCGTTGAGCGGTCGAACGGTGACGTGGACGACCAACAACGCGAACGTCGCGACGGTGAGCACGAGCGGCCTCGTCACGGCGAAGGTAGCGGGTGGGGCGACGATCAGTGCGACCAGTGAAGGTCAGAGCGGCGGGGCCAGCATCACGGTCCAGCTCGCGCCGGTCGCCTCGGTGACCGTCAGCCCGGACGCTACCAGCGTCGCCGTGGGTGGCACCTACCAATTCGTCGCGATCCTGAAGGACGCCGCCGGCAACCAGCTGAGCGGCCGGACGGTGGCGTGGTCGAGCAGCATTACGGCCGTCGCGACCGTCAGCTCGAGTGGGCTGGCGCGCGGTGTGGCGACGGGGATCACCACCATCAGCGCCTTGAGCGAAGGCATCACGGGGACCGCTGCGCTCACGGTGCTCACGCCGCCGCCGGTGGGCCAGTGCGGGGCGTGGCCGAGCGGCATCACGGCGTGGATGCAGCCGCTACCGCCTTCGACCGGGCAGGCGTTCTATGCCTCGCCCTCGGGCTCCGATGGGAATCCCGGTACGCTGGCCGCGCCGTGGAGGTCGCTGTCCAACGTCGGCTCGCTGCAGCCGGGCCAGACTCTCTATTTGCGGGCCGGCACGTACGGAGCACGCGGGACGATCTTTACCTTCGGCTCGAACGGAACGGCTTCAGGGACGATCACCGTCGCGGGTTATCCCGGCGATGGGCGGCCGGTGCTGCTAGGCGCGGTGAGAATGACCGGCCAGTACATTTGATTGGCGAACGTCATTCTCGATGGCCCGACCGGCAGTGTCGGCGGCCCCGGTCCGAACGGTGAGGCGATCCTGCTGATCATGAGCGGCAGCCACACCGAGCTGTCGGGCTCCGAAATCCGATATGACTATTGGCATGCGGGCATCGGCGGAGACGGGGGCTTGGATTACCGGGTGATCGGCAACTATATCCACGACAACGGTGGGGCAGACGGCAGCTACACGGACGACCAGAACAACACGTCGCACGGCATGTACGCGAGCCCGTCGGCCTACGGCCTCATTGCGAATAACGTCTTTGAGCACAACGACGCGAAGGGCTTCATGGCGCGCCATGACGCCAACCATCTGCTGGTCGTCAACAACACCGTCGTCGGCAACGGTCGCTTTGGGATCGATCTCGCCGAGCAGAGCCATGACATCATCGCGGCGAACAACGTCGTGCTGAACAACGGCAATATGGGCAAGGGCGGCGGCGGGATCCAAATGGCCGGGACCGGCCCGTATTATCAGATCAGCAACGTGTATTGGAACAACGACGGTGGCAGCTCGGACGTGCTCGGGGGAACGGTGACCAATGCGCTCATCGCCAATCCCTTGGTCGTGCGGGCCTCGGATGGGAGGATGGCGTATCAGCTGGTGGGCGATCCGGGAACGGATTATCACTTGCTCGCCGCGAGCCCCGCGATCGGCCATGCCGATCCGCGGTATGCGCTGCCGTTCGATATGACCGGGAAATGCCGCGGCGTCTTACCCGATGCCGGCGCGTACGCGCGATAGGATGAGTCGCTAGGCACGTCGAGCGTTCCTAGTGGCGTAGCGTTCCTAGTGGCGTAAGGACTGCGGCCTGAGTGCCCCGGTGGGGCGCTCGGGCCGCAGGCTTTCTGGGCGCGCGCAGGCTGGGACGGGGCTGCCATGGGGCGGTTGACCCTGCTCGAGCGGGGCCCGATTTTTGCGCAGTGGGTCGGGCTCGACAGCGGGCGCGTCGCAAAGAGGAGCACATGCGGATTCCCCCACCGGGGCGGCTGCTGGCAGGCGTCATCCCGGCGATCTGCAGCAGTGCCTGTGGCAGTGACAAGGCGGCCGGTCCCGGCCCCGTTCCCACGCACGTCGGCTACTACGCGTTGCCCACGGGCTCGGCGGCCGGGGACGGCAGTGTCGGCCGGCCGTGGGACCTGGCGACCGCGCTCGCCGGGGCAGGAAGAGTGCACCCGGGGGACACCATCTGGCTGCGTGGCGGAGTCTATCGCGGCTACTTCCGCACCAAGCTCAACGGCACGGCGGGCGCCCGGATCATCGTGCGGCAATACCCGGGCGAGCGGGCTACGATCGACGGCACGCTGCGGGCGGAGGGGTCCTACCTCACGTTCTGGGGGTTCGAGATCATGCAGTCGAACCCCGATAGCGTGAACAGCTACGTTCTGCAGGCGTACACCACGGACGGTCGCTTCACCAATCTGGTGTTACACGACGCCGGGATCTCGGGAGTCAGCATGTCGACCACTTCCGGTGCTGGCGTGGAACTGTACGGGTGCATCATCTACAACAACGGCACCCACGAAAACCTCGACCACGGGATCTACGCGCACAACACCACCGCAGCGCTCAAGCATATCGTGGACAACGTGCTCTTCAATAACTACGCCCGAGGGATCCAGATTTACGAAGGCGACTCCTCGGTAATGCGGAACTTCGACGTGGACGGGAACGTGTCGTTCAATAACGGCTCGATTTCGGATTCGTCCACGCGGGTGAACCTGCTGATCAGTGCGCCCACGACCACCTCGGGCATAGTGGCGGAGCGCAACCTGCTGTATTTGTCATCCAGCACCGGCGGCGTCAATATCCGGGTAGGCAATTATGGCTCCGTGTACAATAAAGACATCGTGCTTCGGAACAACTACGCCGCCGGCGGAAGCATCGCCTTACAAATGGAACACGAATGGGATCGGGCGACAGTCGAGAACAACGTGTTTCTCGGCTCGAGCGTCACGGACGAGGTCCGCACGGGAGGCGTGAACGTGGGTGCCGCATACCGATGGGCGGGGAACGCCTACTACCGCAACCCGAGCGCGCTCGCCTGGAAACACGACAGCACGGACTACACGTTCGAGGGCTGGAAGGGTGTGACCGGGCTCGGGGCGTCCGACCTGGCGACCGCGGTCCTGCCGACGACTCCCCAGGTCGTCGTTCGACCCAACAGGTACGAACCGGGGCGGGCGCACATCGTCGTGTACAATTGGGGCCAGGGGGCGAGCGCCGCAGTCGACGTCTCCGGTGTGGTGCGAGTCGGCGCCCCCTACGAGGTGCGGAATGTGCAAGACATCTTCGGGACCCCGATCGCCACGGGCACGTACGCGGGTGGCCTAATCGCCATTCCTATGACCGGGGTGCAGCCCCCGGTGCCGATCGGCCGTGTCGCGCCGCAGGTGGCGCCGCGCACCGCCCCGGATTTCGACGTGTTCCTCATCACCAGCACGCGGTAAGCGCGTGTCTGCCCCAACCTCGCCGGGAGCCGTCGCGCGCGTGGGAGCGTGCGCGCTGTTGTGCCTGGCCGCCGCCACGCGCCCCGAGGGGCCGAGCCCTGGCCGTCCCGTCCGGCCGCCGCTGCATTACGCGGCGCCGGCGGGATCGGCTGGCGGCGATGGCAGCCGGACGCGCCCGTGGGATCTCGCCACGGCACTGAGTGGCGCCGGCGGCGCCGTGCAGGCGGGGGACACGGTGTGGCTGCTCGGCGGCACGTATCGGGGAGCATTCCGCACGACCCTGGAGGGGATGCCGGGCCGCTACATCGTGTTTCGGCAGGCTCCCGGGGCGCGCGCCACGATCGACGGCACGCTGCGGGCTGACGGGTCGTACCTCGCGTTCTGGGGGTTCGAGATTCTCCAGTCCGCAGCGGCCGGCGGCGGTACCTACGGCCTCCAGGCGAACACCAACGCCGGCCGGTTCATCAACCTCGTCATCCACGACGTCGGCACGCAGGGCGTCAGTTTCTGGACGCCGGGGGTGGATGCCGAGCTGTACGGCTGCATCGTCTACAACAACGGCAGCCACTTCAACCTGGATCACGGCGTCTACGCCCACAACGAACGCGGCACCAAGCGGATGGCCGATAACATCTTCTTCAACAATTACGCCCGGGGAATCCAGATCTACGCGAGCCCCCGGAATGCGGACCTCAGAAACTTCGAGGTGGAGGGAAACGTGTCGTTCAACAACGGCACGATCTCCGGGGTCCCGGGCCGGTTCAATCTGCTCATCAGCGCCGAGGTGCCGACTGGGGGAATGGTCGCGGTGGACAACATGCTCTACTACTCTCCGGGCGCCGAGGGGACCAATATCCGGCTGGGACACTACGCCGCGGCCAACAACGAGGACATCGTGCTCCGGAACAACTACGTTGCCGGTGGCCGGCTCGCGCTCGACATGACCCGAGCGTGGCGGGAGGCGGTGGTGGAGAACAACGTTTTCATCGGTGATGGGGAGATGGTGCGTTTGGGCGGTGCCGGCGTGGCGCACTATCGCTGGACCGGGAATCGCTATTACCGTGACCCCGCGGCTCGGGCGTGGCTGTATGAGCGCGCCCGGCTCGACTTCGCGGGGTGGCGGCGGGAGACCGGCGTCGCTGCCGGGGACGAGGCCCTCGTCGCCTCACCGGACACGAAGCTGTTCGTGCGTCCCAACAAGTACGAGGCCGGGCGGGCGACGATCGTCGTCTACAACTGGGGACGGCAGCCCACGGTGTCGGTGGATGTCACGGGCGTGCTCCGGGTGGGCGATCGGTTCGAGCTGCGGAACGTGCAGGCCTGGTTCGACGCTCCCCTCGTCACGGGAACGTACGCGGGGACCCCGATCGCTATTCCAATGACTGGCGTGGACCCGCCGGCGCGCATCGGTCGCGCCGGTGCACCGGCGCCGCGCACCGGCCCCCTGTTCGACGTGTTCGTGCTCACGAGCGGGTCGCCTCGAGCCACGCCTGGAACATGAGCACAGCCCACAGGTCGTAGTCCCAGCTGGTGCCGCCCGAGAGGTGTTCCGTCCACTTCTGCCTGATCGGGCGCGGGTCGAAGAACCCTTCCGCGCGTAACCGGCGCTCGTCGAGCAGGGCCTCGGCCCAGCCCCGCAGGGGGCCGCGGAGCCAGGCGGCGAGCGGGACGCCGAAGCCCTGCTTGCGGCGCTCGACCAGCGCCTTGGGGACGTAGCGGTTCAGCACCTGTCGCAGGATCCACTTGCCTCCGCCATCTCGAATCTTGAAGGCGGGGGGCAGCCGCCAGGCGAACTCGATCACCCGATGGTCCAGCAGGGGGATGCGCGATTCCAAACTCACCCCCATGCTGGCCCGATCCACCTTGACGAGGATGTCATCCGGGAGATACGTGACGAGATCGAGGTACATCCACAGCTGCCGGACGTCGGCCTCGACGCCCATGGGGAGTGGCAACGTCGTCGACATCGGCGCCTCACCGGCCCCCAGCACAACGGTGGCCGGCTGCTTCCAGAAGGACATCATGTAGCGATACAGCTCCACGGCGGAGGGCACCGCGAGGATTTCCTGCGCCTGGCGGCACCGCTCGGTGAAGCTCCGCTTCCCGGTCCACCGTCGTAGCAGCGGATTGGCCGCCTTCACGAGTGCGGTGTGGCGCAGGGACAGCGCCCGTGCGAGTGCGCGCCGCAGGGATGGCGGAGCCCGCTTGATGGCCCGCCAGACGGCCGGACCCCGGAAGTAGCGTCGATATCCGCCCAACAGCTCGTCGCCGGCGTCACCCGACAGGCTCACCGTCACGTGCCGGCGGGTCAACGCGGCGACCAGGTACGTGGGAATCTGCGAGCAGTCGGCAAACGGCTCGTCGTACAGCGTGGGCAGCTGCGGGATGACGGCCAGGGCCTCGGCCGGGGTCGCGTACAGCTCGGTGTGCTCTGTGCCCAGATGCCGGGCGACGGCCGCCGCGTGGTGCGCTTCGTTGTACCGGGCTTCCTCGAACCCGATGGTGAAGGTCTTGACGGGTCGAGGGCTTTGTGCCTGCATGAGCGCGACGATGGCTGAGGAGTCGACGCCGCCGGACAGGAACGCACCGAGCGGGACGTCCGCCTCCATCCGGAGCTTCACCGCATCGCGCAGCAGGGCATCGAACTCCTCGACCAAACGCTCGGCGGGCTCGCGGCACGGCTCACGCAGTCCCTGGGCCACAGCCTGGCGAGCGGACCAGTATTCGACCGGCGAGACTCGCTGACCATCCTCCGCGCGCACACTCAGCATGGTGCCCGGGGGCAGCTTGAAGACGCCCCGGTAGATGGTGCGTGGAGCCGGAATGAAGCCGTGGCGGAGGAACGCGGCGAGCGCGTCGCGGTCGATTTCCGGCCGGAACCCCGGATGCGCGCGCAGCGCCTTCAACTCCGAGCCGAACAGCAGCGTGCCCCCCAGCCAGCCGTAGTACAACGGCTTTTCACCGGGACGGTCGCGCACCAGGTGGAGGACGCGCTCCGCGCGATCCCACAGCGCGAACGCGAACATCCCGTTGAACCGCTCCACCGCAGGCTGCACGGCCCACTGACGCACGGCCGCGAGCAGCACTTCGGTATCGGAGTGGCCGCGAAAGCTGTGGCGCAGGGCCGCGAGCTCGTCGCGCAACGCGCGGAAATTGTAGATCTCGCCGTTGAACGTGATCACGTATCGGCCGTCGGCCGAGTGCATGGGCTGGTGGCCGAGGGGCGAGAGGTCCAAGATCGCCAGGCGACGGTGTCCGAGGGCGATGCCCGCTGCGGGATCGACCCAGCAGCCGGCGTCGTCGGGACCCCGGTGCCGCAGGACGTCGGTCATCGCCCTCAGGGTGTCCTGCGCCGCCGTATCGCCGACGCCGTCCGGCTGGAAGAACCCGGCTATCCCGCACATGTCAGGGGCTCCTTGCCGCGTCTCGGTGGGACATCGCCGCGTCAGGGGCCGTGCGATTCCGGACGTAGCGGCGGTACAAAGCCGGCAGCAACACCCGGGCGCCGACCTTCAGCCGCCGCAGCAGCATCGCGCTGCCCCAGCCGCGGAGCTGGGCCAGCTCGCGCACGCGTCGCGGCGGCGTGCTGCTCTTCGGGACGAAGCGGCCGAGGATCCAGCACCCGGCGACCCGGCCGGGCGTCACGGTGGGCTCCGACGTGAACAGATACCGCATGCCGGCCTCGCCGGCCGACCGCAGGACGAGGGCCGAAATGTCGCCCCCGGGGACCGACGCCGCGACGCACGGCTCCCCCAGGAGCTGGGTGAGCCAGTCGCGGCTGACGCGCCACTCCTCGACCATCTGCGCCGGCGCCAGCTCCCGAAAGAAGTTCGGATGGGTGTGCGAGTGGCTGCCGATGACGTGGCCGCAGCTCCGCAGGTGACGGATCTCGGCGGCGGCGAGAAACGGGCGTTGTCCGACCCGATTCGTGATGACGAAGAAATGGCCCTTCCACCCCCGGCGCGCGAGCTCCTCGCCGGCCCGGAGGGCGCTCTTGCCACCGTCGTCGAACGTCAGCAAGACGTGGCGGCCGGGCTGCCCCAGGTCGATCTCGTCGATCAGCTCGGGGACGCACGGACCGGCCGCGATCGCCGCCAGATGCCGGCTGAACAGCTCGCCGGTCAGCTTGAACGGGAGGGCGCCCGGTCGCTGCAAGCCCGACGAGAGGGGATCGTCCGTGACGTCGTGATACCCGAAGCTCGCGACCGCGGCCGACGGCTCCATCAGGCTCTTAGCGCGACAGAGGCAGCTCGGCGACCGCACGAGCGCGCGGCCGCCTGAGCGCCACGAATTCGAGCAGCCGCCGGATGAAGCCGAGCCCGTAGCTGAAGTGCAGCAGCGGGAACACGACGGCGAGCACCGCGGCGCACCGGGTGCCGTGTCGCCGGGCCGCGAGGCCCGAGCACGTCAGGACGGCCGTGGCGTACGCGCCGCCGATCCCCGCGCACAGCGCGCCCGCGGCGGGCAGCCACACCGCGAGCAGCCCCGTGCCGAGCAGGCTCACGACGAAGAGCGGGGGGATCATCTGGCGGACCGTCATGATGCGGCCGAGCTTCCGTGCCACCAGCGGCTTGAAGTACCCGTACTGGAAGTACATGCGGGCGACCTGGCGCAGGGTCCCCCGCGCGTAGTAGTAGGACGCCACGTCAGGACTCAGCAGAATGCGCCCCCCACGCTTGATGAGCCGGGCGTTGAACTCGCCGTCCTGATGGCGCACCAGCTCTTCGTCGAACATGCCGACCCGGTCGAACAGCTCCCGCCGGCAGCAGAAGAAGGCGATGGTGTCCACCCAGCGCCGTTCCCGGACTCCGATCCGGAAGTAGGAGTTCCCGACACCGAACGGGTGCGACAGCGCGACGGCGATGGCCCGCGCCGTCGGGCGCGTGTCGGCCGGCCGCGTGACGAGCACGCCGCCGACGTTGTCGGCGCCCGTTTCCTCGAGCGCGGCCACGAGTCCCGGGATGTATTCCGGCGGATAGAACACGTGGGCATCCATCCGCACCACGATCTCCCCGGCGGCCTCCCGGATGCCGATGTTGAGGGCGGTCGGGGTGATCCGCTTCGCGTTGTCGAGCAGCCGTACCAGGCGGTGCCGGGCGGTGTAACTCTCCACGACGTCGCGCGTCCCGTCGTCGCTGCGACCGTCGACCACCAAGACCTCGAATCGATCAGGGGGGTAGTCGGTCGCCAAGATCGAATCGAGGCACGACGCGATGTAGCGCCGCTCGTTGCGGCACGGCACGAGCACGGAGACGAACGGACGGTCAGCCGACATTCTGCACCTGCTGAGTGAGGGGGGCGTGGGTGCCCCGCGGTGAGCGCTGCAGCACGGAGTGGTAGAGCGCGATCAACCGGGCCGTCAGCGTGTTCTCGTCGAGGTGGATCACCGTGGCGCGTCCCGCGATGCGCTGCCGCCGCTCGAGCACCCGCGCCAGCGACGCCGCGATCGTCTCCGGCCGCTCGTCGGGGCAGAGCTCGCAGCCGTCGATGCCGCCCAAACGCTCTGCGACGTCGCCGACGTGTACCGAGACCACCGGCAGGTCACACGCGAGCGCCTCCTTCACGACGTTGGGCGATCCCTCCTGCATCGAGGTGAAGACCATGGCATCACACGCGCTCATCAGGTACGGCATGTCCGCGTGCGGGACGCCCCAGGCCACGATCAGCTCGACCGGCAGCGATGGGTTGAGCAGCGCGATGGCCCGCGTGGCCAGCTCATACCGTTTGCGCGGGACCGCCGGATTGCCGGCGAACAGCACCAGGCGGCGATCGAGCGGCAGGCCGAGGCGCGCCCGGGCTGCGTCGCGCGGGACGGCGCGGAACAGCGTGAGATCGAGGCCGGACGGCAGCACCGTCGCGGGCACGGACGCCGGGAGGTGGCGCTTCATGTGCTCGGAGACGACGATCACCGCGTCGGCTTGCGTGGCGACCATCCGGGTCAGCCGCTGCAGGATCCGGCCGGCACGCGTGTAGCGTCCGCCCTGGCCGACGATGCCCAGGAGGTCGCTGCCCCGGTAGGTGACGACGAGGGGAACCCGTTTCGGCAGCGCCAACAGGCCGCTCTGACCGAACTGGGCGTGTACCAGGTCGTAACGCCCGAAGGCGAGGCGACGGCGTGCTCGGAGCCACGCCAGCGCGTAGTTCCAGGGCCGGCGCTCGCCGCGGAAGTGAAACACGTCCACATGCACCCCGGCCGCGCGCAGGAACTCCGCTTGCCGCTTGATGAAATGCGTGGTTTGTGGCTGCCCCGGTTGCGGCCACCCGCTCGTGATCATGAGGACGCGCACCGGCTGCGCTTCACCTCCGAGGGGTGGCGCGGTGATCGCCTGCGCCACCGAGGCGGGCCGGCGACGGGGGCGGGCTGGGCGGACGAGCCCCGCGATCCCCTGGACCCATTCGCCCAGCGCCGGCCACCGATCGTCCGCCTGCCACGTCTCGCTGCGCGTGCCGGGCGGCTGCGGCCCGAGGACCTCGCGCAATCCTTCCAGGACGCTGGGATAGGGCTCGGGATATCCCGGAGGCCGACCTTTGAGGATGTTCAGCATGCGTTTGACGTCGCCCCAGAGCCAGCGGCTCGTCACGCCCGTCTCGTAGCCGGCCGGCGGATCGACGGGCTCGCCACGCAGCAGGCGAACCCACAGGGTGGGGAAGTCGACCCCGGACTGGACGGCCAGGTCGAGCGACCCCCAGAAGCGCCCGTTGACTTCGATCAGGCAGGGCTCGTTCTCCCCGTCGTCGCGAAATTCCACCATCGCGGGTCCGTGCCAGGCCCACGCCGCGAGCAGCCGGGCCGCAGGGGCCTGCAAGCGCGGATCGAGGACGATCGAGCGCCGCAAGCTGCTCCCCGACCCCGACGGCCGCACGTCGCGCAGGCGCTCGTGTGCGAACCAGGCCAGGGGCGTGCCGTGATCGCACAGCGCGAACACACCTTTGCCGCGCCCGGGGACGAATCCCTGAATCAGGGGCCAGAATCGGTCCTGCCGGCAGGCGCGCATCTGCGCCTCGAGCTCGGTGCGGTCGCGCGCGTAGCCGGACCCGTCGCCCGAGACGAACCGGCCGCCCTCCCAGAAGTGGCTAAAGCGCGGCTTGACGACGACCGGGTATCCCAGCGCCGCCGCCGCCGCGACCCCATCGGCGAGCGACGTCGGGACTCGCCGCGGGGGCACGCGCACGCCGCAGGCCTCGGCCAGCTCCAGGGTGAGCGCCTTGTCGAAGGCGCGCAGAACCAGATCGTGCGGGCCGCAGCCCACCGCGATCCCCAGCGCCTCCCATTCCTCGCGCTGCAGGTTGCACAGGATGCAGGACCGCTCCGTCTGGGGCAGCACGACCTGGACCCCGTGCTGCTGCGCCCAGGCGCGCAACGCCGTGAACGCCGTGAGCGTCTCGTCGGCCAGGCGGAATCGCGCCCGGCAGTGGCGCGACCACGCCGCCAGGGGCCGGCGCTCGACACCCGCGACGAACACGACGTGCCCGGCCCGGCCGAGGGCACGCACGCACGCAAGCGCCTGAGTCGTGGAGCCGTCCAGCACGAGGACGCGGCTCGTCATCGCAGCCTTCGCGCCCAGGCGGGGGCGGGTGCCGCGTGCCGGGCGGCGGGCGCCCGACGACCGCGGCCGAACAGCGACGTGCCCAGGGACCACAGCGCGGCACCCACCAGCGGCAACGGGTCGTCCCACGACACGGCGCGCTTGGCCTGGCAACGGAGCGCCCACGCAAGCCAACGCCACAGCGGCATGCCGGCGGCGCGCGCGGGCGCCCAGTCCTGCCAGAGCTTGCACCACTGCACGCCCGCTCGCGCCTTGCGGAGCGGCGGCCGCGGTGCCCCGGTGAGGTCGCCGTACACCAGCAGCGGGACGTTCACGCCCGCGAGCGCGGCGGGGTGGTGCCACAGCGTGAAGCGCGGGTTGATTTCGAGCAGGTGCAAGCGGCCGTCCGGGCCTCGCTTGAAGTCGAGCTTCGCGACGCCCCGGAGCCCGACGCGGTGCACGACGTCGCGCCCCAGCGCGGCCACGTCGCCCGCATCGGTGATCTCGAGGGCCGTGCTGTGGCCGTGCTGGGTCGGATGCGTGCGGATCTTCCGACCCGTGAATTCGGCGGCCGTCTGGCCGCGCTCGTCCACGTACACGTGATAGCTCTCGATCGCGCTCTCCGGGCCCGGGACGAGCTCCTGCGCGATCATTGGCTCGCCCGCCGCGGCGAGCCGCGGCCAGAGCTCGGCGAGCGCCGCCGGCGTCGCCACACAGAGCGCCTTGCCCGCTCCGCCCACCGGCGTCCAACGGTCGGTGCGGCGCGTGAGCGGCTTGACGACGAGCGGGAACTGCAGGCCCAGCTCGCTCGGCGGGGATCGATCGGTCGGATCGAGGGGGCGTGCCCGCGGCACCGGAAGGTCCAGTCGCGAGGCGAGCGTCTGAAACCGGGACTTGTCCACCAGGTCTTCCACCAGCGTGGCGTCAGCGACCACAAACCGGAATCGCCGGCGCAGCACGTCCCGGTACCGGGACACGAGCAGCAGCTCGCGGTCCTCCTGGTAGAACAAGACGGGCGCCTCGGGTTGGCTCGCGGCGAAGGCGGTCAGGATGTCCACCAGCTCGTCCGCGTGCTCCCATGCGTCCCGCCAGGGGACGACGACGCGGGCGAACCGTGAGAAGCGCGCCGGCGCGCCCGGTTTGGTGACCACGGCGCACGGGATCCCGGCGAGCCCGAGCGAGCGCAGGAGGTCGGTGTCGCCCATCACGCACGCGAGCGGCCCACGCGGTCGTTTCATGAGACCTGCACCGGCGCGTCGTCAGCCACTTCGGCGCCCGCGCCCGGGTTCCGGGGCGCACCCGGTGCGGGAGACAGCAGGCGGGCGAGCCGACCGTGAACGGCCTGCTGCCACCGGTACATCCGCTGCGCCAGGTCGCGGACGTGCCCCAACCACGCGTACCGGCTTCGCACCCAGCGGTACTTCGTCGGATCGAGCGTCGCGCCGAAGCTCTTCTTGAAGTCGCCGCGGCCCATCAGATCGAATACCTCGCATCCCGCCGCCATCGCCCGCTGCATCGCGGTCCAGGTCATCAGCTCCGTCGGCCGGTACCAGCGGTAGCGCGTGCGGTGGGCCCACATCCACAGCAGCAGCTCCTTGTCGTCCATCGTGAACGCGCCGGTCGCGATGCTGGGGCCGCCATCGGGCAAAGACACCGAGATGGCCAGCAGCTTGCCTGCGGCTTTCATGTGCCGGAAAAACTCGAGGACACGCTGCCGGCTGAACGGCACGCTGTTGCCGCGGCGCGTGAAGACCTCCTTGATCTGGTCGTAATGCTCGTCGACGAAGCGCTCGTCGTCCTCCCATCGCACGACGAGCCCGAGCTTGATCGCCCGCTCGACGTTTCGCCGGGCGCTGTCCTTCAGCGCTCGCAGCGCACGCGGCTCGTCGCGGGGATAGAGCGGCGTGCGATGGCTCGGCATCGGCTCCCCGTGGAAGCCAAGCTCGCGCATCGCCTCGTGGTCCAGCTCGGAGCTCATCAGCTCGATGTGGTCGATCCGGTGGCGCGATTCGAGGAACGAGCCCAGCGCCGCAATCAGCTCGCGGGTGGACAGGCGGAGGGGATCGAACACGGGCCCCATGCTCACCGACTGCCAGCCGGGGAGCGGCGACCCGAACAGGCGGACCCACCCGAGCCGAGCCAGCAGCCCGGGCAGGCAGCCCACGATCTCCCCGTGCTTCTCGAATACGAGGTAGAGGGGGCGGCCCTTGCCGCACGCTTCGAGCGAGTCGATCCAGGCGCGCGTGTGGACGACCCGATGGTTGGGGAAACGCCGCAGCAGCTCATCCCAGCCGCTCAGCTCCTCGGGCGTGGCCTCTCGCACGAGCACCGCCCCAGCCGCCCGGCCGGGCAGCACCGAGCGGTAGATATCGGTCACGCGCGTGGTGAGCAGCGCTTCGTCGAGTGGCCGGACGGCGTCGCGTCCGTTCACCCGCCCGCCGCGACGCAGCACGCGCTCCAGCCCCGCCGCGATCGTTTCCGGGCGATCGTCGGCACAGAGCTCGCAGCCCTCCACGCCGCGCAGCCGCTCGGCCACGTCGCCGACGGCGACCGACACGACCGGCAGGTTGCAGGCGAGCGCCTCCTTCACGGCGTTCGGTGATCCTTCCTGCAGCGACGTGCACACGAGGACGTCGCAGGCGCTCATGTAGTAGGGGATCTCGGCGTGCGGCACGCCCCACGCGACGACGAGCTCCGCCGGCACGCTGCGGCTCACGAGCTCGACCGCCCGGCGGGCCAACTCGCAGCGCTTCCGCGCCTGGTGCGGCCGGCCGACGAACAGCACCAGGCGCGCGCCGAGCGGCAGCTGGAGCCGACGCCGTGCCGCGTCCTGCGGCAGGGGACGGAACAGGGCGAGATCGAGGCCCGAGGGCACCACGTGGGCCGCGACCCCCTCGGGCAACGCCGCCTTCATGTGCTCCGAGACCACGATCACGGCATCCGCCCGGGCGGCCACGAAGCGCGACAAGCGCTGTAGCAGCCGCCCCACCCGGCTGGGGCGGCCGTCCGTGTCGCTCACGATGCCCAGGAGGTCGCTGCCTCGGAAGGTCACGACGAGCGGGAGGCGCTTCGGGAATGCGAGCAACCCGCTCTGGCCGAACTGGGCATGCACCAGATCGTAGCCTCCCCGGGCGAGCCGACGTCGCACCTGCACCCAGGCGCGAAGGTAGTTCCAGAGCTTCCTGCCGCCGCGGAAATGGAACACCTCCACCGCGACGCCCGCCGCCTGCAGGAACTCCGCCTGCCGCTTGATGAACTGTGTCGTGCGAGGCCGGTCGGGTGTCGGCCAGTCGCACGTGACCATGAGGACCCGAAGCGCGGGCGCCGCCGTCGGGTCGGCCGGGGCCGGGGCCGGCAACCCGAGCGGCTGGCGGATCGTCACGACCTCCCACAGGCTTGCCCGCGCCGCCTCGGGCTCCGTGTTGGGGAGCCGCACACACCCCGCGACCCGGCCGAAGACCGCCTGGTAGGCCGTCCAGCGGCGCGCCAGGTAATCGACCGAATACTCGCCCTTTCTCCCGTAGGCGCGCTCCGGCGGGACATCGAGCAGCACGGGGAGATCGGGAGTGGGCGTCAGCATTTCCAGCAGGCGATTCCCGTGGCGCGGGCCGCCGTTCGAGAGGTCGACGAGGGTGTCGTAGAAATAGCGATCCATGAGGAGCACCCGCTTCGTCAGCTTCTCGAGGTACAGCCGATGCAACGCGAAAATCAGTAGATCGATCGGGTAGACGCACCGCCGCACCGCGCGGCTCCACACGAGGGCATACCGCACGCGGCGCAACACGCGCCGCAGCCGCGGTGCACCGGGCTGCGGCACGGACGGGGGATCGAGCGGCGTGGGGTGCGGTGGCGCCACGGCGCGGCCGAGCATCCGGAGCAGGCGGTTGCGCAGCCGGCGCACGTACGCATACACGCCGATGTCGTCGTTCATGTGTAGCACGGCGACTGAGTGACCTTGCTCCTCCAGGGTCGCCCGCAGCCAGGCGATCAAGGTCGATTTGCCGGCACCGTCTACGCCGGAGAACGTGATCAACACGGCGTCATCCTGTCCGGTGCAGGCGCTGCGGCGTCGGCCGCGGGGCGACGAGGCTTCCGGCGGCCGTTGCGTAGGCGAGCACCAGCCAGAACAGCTTGAGGGCGATGTAGTTACCGCTCATGTTCCCGGTCAACACGGTCGCGCACATCGCGAGCGGGAGCACACCGTGCGCACCGCGGCGCGCGCGCCATGCCCCCCAAACGCACACGGCCGTGCCCAAAAGGAACGGAATGGCTCCGAGCAGCCCCGTCGACGTCAGAACCTCGAGCACGAGGTTGTGCGTGTCCCGGCGGTCGTGGTCCTGGACCGGCAGCCGGGAAGCGAGCTCGTACTTGTTCTCCCCGCCGCCCCAACCGGCGAACGGTCGCTGCAAGAACATCAGACCTGCGGCGGGGAAGATCTGCTCGCGGCCGGCGAGATTTCCCGCCTCGGCCCGCGCGAACCGCGCTCGCAGCAGCGGCGACTGGTACGCACCCCACACCAGCAGGCCCACGGCGAGCAGGGCGACGGCGCTGTTGCGGAGCTTCACGACGAGGGAGCGACCGCTCAGGGCGAAGGTCCATAGCCCGACGGTCAGCGCCAGCAAACTGCCGCGCGACCCGCCTTTCAGCATCGCCAGGCCGATCACGGCGACCAGCGGCCAGACGACGGAGCGCGGGCGGAGCAGCTTGTGGTCGCGTCCGTACGTCAGGCCGATCAGCGCGAGGGCGCCCGACCCGAGGATGAGGCCGGCGCGGTTCGCGTTCTGCCCGAACAGCGCGATGCGCCCGGATACCCTCACCGCATCGTCCTCCAGGTGCATGAAGCCCGACACGGTGAGCAGGCCGAGCAGGGCGCAGGCGAGCCCGAGCGTGAGCAGCGCCCGCGTGGTGATCCGATCGTCGCGCAGCAGGTTGGTCGCTGCCCAGAAGATGAGGAGCAGCTGGACGAGGGCGAGGAACGACTTGAGCGCGTCCGAGACGTACGCCCCGCCCGTGAGCGCGAAGCTCACCCAGAACAGGTACAGGAACCCGCCGAAACACCACAGCGCCGTCGGGATCCTCTCGAAGCAACGGCGCGGCTGGATGAGGGTCGCCAGCAGGAACACGCAGCCGGTGAGCGTCGTGACCTCGACGGGGATCGACCGGCCCGGGTACTCGAAGGGAATCGAGGCGACGAACAGCCAGAACGCCCACCGCACCAACGGATGAAACGGGGCCGGTGGCTCGCTGGCGACCGCCAGCGTCACCGCGGGCCAGGCCGTGCCGCTCAGGGTGGTCGCCCCCGACCCTCGGGCTCGGGTCGCGCGCGCACCGTGCAGGGGCGCCGTCATGCGCGCTCCCATGTCGGGCCCGGCGCGCGGAGCGCGTGGAGGCGCTCCAGCAGCGCGCCTGCCGTCTGGTCGGCGGATGCCTGATCGGTGGCGACAGTCCAGACCTGCGGTCCTCGGGCGACCCGCAGGGCGTCGAGTACCTCGGTGAACGCCTCGCGATAGGCGTGGAAGAACGCCGTCACCGCGCCATCGTCGGCGCCCTGCAACGGGTGCCGCTGGCGTCGCGTGTGGACGCGGGCGGCCAGCACCTGGTCGGGGGCGTCGAGCCACACGACCGCGTCGAGCGTCGCCGCCCATTCGGCGACCGTGGTCCACCACCACCGCTCGAACCCCGGGCTCCTGATGTTGTCACCCCCGAACACGACGATCCGAGCCAACATGTAGATGGGGCCTTCGTCGAACACCACCGCGCCGCGACCTGTGTTCCCGCGTGCAAAGCGGTACAGCGCGTGAAGGTGCAGCATGCGCTTCATCTCTTTCGTGAGCACACCGCGAAACGGCCGGTGCAGGCGGACGAACGTCGGGATCAGGGCGGGCACGCTGGCCAGGTGCGACGGCCCTGGCACGCGGGGACGAGCCTGGATCTGGGGGTCCAGTCGCCCCAACTCCAGGGCGATCGTGCTCTTGCCGGAGCCGGCGAGCCCGGCCAGCTCGACCACGAGCGGCCGTCCGGACGAGCGGGGGCGGGGGCTCGCCGCTCGGTCGGGGATGTCGATCACCGTCGGCCGGCGCGCCATCAGAGACGGGCCCAGAGGGCGCGCTTCACGTCGAGGAGCACGCGCTCGAGCGGCTGGCTGGCGTCGATGTCGACGACGTGAGACGTGGCCGGAAACCGCAGTGCCGAGACTTGCTGCGCCTTCTGGACGAGGTGTTCGGTCGCGATGTCGGGCCGGCGCTGCTGCGCGGCGTGGAGTGGAACGTGCAGCTTCACGACCAGATCCGGCGCGTGCAGGTCGGCGAGCCGGATCGCGGCGAGCTCGCGGCGCAGCGCGGCCCGCCGCAGCGGCGAGGCGTGCCGCAGCCAGTGGCCGAGCCAGGGGCCGTCGTTGAGACCCGGGAATTGGGCCTGCGGAAAGCGATCGCAAATGACGACCATGCCGAGGTTCCGCGCGCGCGCGAGCCGCCGGAAGCGCATCAGCCGCTCGCGGGTCAGGGCGAGGATCCACAGGAGGTCGCCCCAATCGCGCAGCCGGGACTCTCCCCGGGCCCGGCGAGGCGGCGCCGCCACGATCCGTTCGCCCGCGGGTGGACGGCCGCGCGCGCGCGCCCGGCGACGCGCCACCGCCGCCACGAGCTCGAGCAGCCGGCGCGGGAGGGAAATCGCACCCTTGCCGTTGCCGAAGTACAGGCGCACGGCGTCGAGGTCGGCGGAGAGCCAGCGCGTAATCGCCTCGGTGACGGTTGACTTGCCGGAGCCGTCGGCCCCGACGACCGCGACGAGCAGGCCTCCCTGCGGCAAGACGCGGCGCGTGGGCACCAGGAAGCCGGTGCGCCGTCCGAGTGCCACCGCCCGCCCGGCCCATTCCCGGGCCCAGCGCCGACGGCGCGCCGCAACCGGGCCGAACGTGCGGTAGGCGGCGAGCGGCGGGCGGACCGCGCGGCCGAACGCCCGCAGCTGCGTCAGCGTAGGCGGCCCGCCGCCCAGCATCGTACGGAGCAGGGCCGCGGCCCGGGCTCCCACCAGTGATTCCGCCACCTCGCCAAGCCGATCGCCTTGGACGCGCCCCGCGAGCCAGCGGAACTCGCGCAGCGCGCCGCCCCGGACGTAGGGCCGCCCCACCGCGGCGAGCAGGAGGTCGCGCAGGCGCAGTTTCAACGCGGCGCGCACCACCAGGAGCAGCAGTTCGAGGTGGGGGTCGGCCACGTAGATCCGGCTCGCGCCATCCCACTCCCGCGTCGCGAGCAGCAACTCTTCCCACGGCAACCGGTATCCCTTGAGGTGGCGCTCGCCGAGCGTGAGCTGGTAGTGGAGATGGAGATGCAGCAGCTTGCCGCTGTCCCCATCGAGCCCCAGGTAGCTCTCGATCGCCGGATAGCTGCGCCACCCCACCGTGGTGAACCGCTTGAACGTCGTGTCCGCGAGCGCACGCGCGAGCGGCTGGATCGCGGCTCGATCCACGAGCACGTCGATATCGGTGGCCCCGGTCATGGTGGCGCGCAGATGCTCGTTGCTCTTCCAGTGGCAGTAGCGGATGCCGGCCGCGTGCAGGCGATCGAACAGATCGGTCACTGCCCCGAGGACGGGTGCCGCCACCGCAGGCTCGTGACCGAGCGACTGGACGCCGATGGTCACCGGGCGTCCCCCACGTCCGTCGCCTGGTAGGCCGGGGACTGCGCCACGGGCGGCGGTGGGGTCGCTGCCGACCGCCACCGCGACAGCTGGCGCAGCTCCTCGAGTACCCACAACCCGTCCCGGCCGAGGAACAGGTGCGGTCCGCGCAGGCACAACACAACGACGCTCGCAGCCGCGACACCGGCCGCGGCGCCCAACACGGCCAGCGGTGGGAGGCCCCAGTGGCGGAGCGCCAGCGTGGCGACCCAGACGATGGGAAACGAGGCGGCCGTGAGCCGGACCGCCGGGAGGTGGGCCTCCCAGAAGCTCCGCCACGTCGTGCCCGTGACGCTCAGGCTCAGTTGCGCCATGAGGAAGAAGTTAACCGTCAGCGCGGCGAGGGCTCCCCACGCCACCCCGGCAATGCCCCAATGTTGCCCGATCCAGGCGCCCAGCAGCACGAGCACGGCATAGAAGATTTGCCGCCACGCCCGCCGGTAGACGGCCCCCGTGGAGCGGGCGAGGGAGTCGCTCATCTTGTAGCTCGTCCGGAACAGCATGCCGATGGTGAGGATCTGAAACGACGTCACCGCCGGCGCCCAGCGGCGCCCCAGGACCACCGCGATGAATTCCGGCCCGAGCAAGAGCAGCGCGGCACTCGGCGCCAGCACCAGCAGCGCGAGCAGCGCCACGCCGCGGCGGTACGCCGTCGCCAGCCGCTCCGGATCGTGTTGGACCTTGGCCATCGCCGGAAACAGCACCTGATCGAGCACGGTCCCGAACGCGTAGGCCGGTGCGGACATGAGGCTGTAGGCCCGGCCGTAAAACCCCAGGGCCTGCGGGCCGAGGAACCGCCCGACCACCATGTTGTCGCCCTGCACCGCGACGTAGTTGGCGGCTCTCGCCACGGTGAAGCCGCCGCCGAAGTAGAGCAGCTCTTGGAACGCCCGCATTTCGAAGGGCCGCTCGAGCCGGGGCGGCCGTTGCACCAGCAGCACGCCCGTGCGCACAACCCCCTGTGCGATCTGTCCGGCGACGAGGGCCCAAACGCCCCAGCCGGCGAGGGCCAGCGCGATGCCGACCAGGCCGTACCCGATCGCGTAGGCCGCGACATCGAGGTTTGCCAGCCACTGAAACCGTAGCTCGCGGCGCAACAGCGACTCCGCGACAATGCCGAAGCTCTGCAGCGGGAAGATCCAGGCGAGCGCGCGCACGACGGGCTGGACTCCGTCGATCCTGAGCAGCTGCGCGACGGCCGGAGCCGCGAGCCAGAGGACGCCCCCCAGCAGCACCCCGAACAGCACCGACGTGGTGAACGTCGTGTCGAGATGCCGGCGTTCGAGCGCGGACCGCTGCACCAGGGCCGGTCCCAAGCCGAGCTGCGAAAACACCGTCGAGAATCCGATCACGACCAGCGCGGCGCTCACCACGCCGAACTCCGCCGGCGTGATCAGGCGGGCCATCACCGCCAGCACCAGGAGCTGGAGGCCCGCGTAGGCTCCCTTCCCCCATGCCGTCCACAGCATGCCAGTGATGGTGCGCCGCGTGAGGCTACCCTCGGCCCGTTTCATGCGCCCGCCTTGGGTGGGCCACCGGTCACGGTGCTGCAGGTTGTTCTCACAAGCTAGCCCTGTATGCACGACGCATGCGGGGCGGAAAGGTAGAGCTAACAAGCTGTAGGACTTGCTGTTAGGAGCATGCCCCGACCGGGGGGGAAGAACCCTGCTGCACCCCTGCCACATAGTCGAGAGCGCGGTGCGACGGTCCGGTGCCCCTCGGGGCGCGGGCGTGCGGGACTGAGCACAGACCGGCTCGCCTCTCCCGTTCCGTCCCCGCCGGAGCAGATTTCGCGCTGCGGCGAGGAAGATGCAAGGTTGTAGACGATAAGCCGCAACCCCGCGCCGCACCCCGGCGGCTGCAGCCCGGAGGGCGTGCCGCCAACTTCTGCAGTGATTGGTAGTTCCCTCCCGCTGCCGGCACTGTGGCCGCAGCGCCACGCATCGGGCACGGGGATTGTAGTGAATTCCGTGGTCTGCACTCGGAGCGGCTGCTCCTCCTCGAGCGCTACCGGCTGTCGGCTCGTTCAGTGCTGTCATTGGCGTGCTTCCAACGTGCGGGGATCTCATGACCCCTAGACGGGTCTCTGTAGTCCGTGTAGCCCGTTCCGGCATCCCCGCTCTCACACTGCTCTCACTCCTTGCCACGTGCACGGACGACCGGACCCCCCTCGGGCCGGCGCGCTGGCGCGCGCCGACGGGGCAACTCACTGCCGATCCCCCGATGGTGCTCGTCGGGGCCGGGGACATCGCCATGTGCACCTCCACCAACGACGAGGCAACCGCGTCGCTGCTGGACGGGATCGCGGGCGCGGTGTTCACCGCGGGCGATAACGCCTACGATAACGGCTCGGCCGCGGACTACCAGAACTGCTACAATCCCAGTTGGGGCCGACACAAGGCGCGCACGCATCCGGCGCCCGGAAACCACGACTACAACACTCTCGACGCGACCGCGTACTTCAACTATTTCGGGGCGGCGGCGGGGGAGGCCGGCAAAGGCTACTACAGCTACGATCTGGGCGACTGGCACATCATCGCCCTCAACAATTACATCCCGATGACCACGGGCTCGGAGCAGGATAACTGGCTGCGGGCGGACCTCGCCGCGACCACGCAGCCCTGCAAGCTCGCCTACTACCACGAGCCGTTGTACTCCTCGACCACGGGGGGCGGCTCGGGCGGCATCACCACCCCCACGATCCAGCCCCTGTTCAGGACGCTGTATGGGGCGGCGGTGGACGTCGTGGTGAACGGCCATCGCCATTTCTACGAGCGCCTCGCCCCGATCAATCCCGATGGGCAGCTAGACGCCGCGGGTGGCATCCGGGAGTTCATTGCGGGCACCGGAGGGGCAAGCATCCAAAATCCGACGAACCTCTTCCCGCTGAGCGAGGTGCGCTTCGGCAGTAGCAACTTCGGGGTGCTGAAGCTCTACCTGTATTCGGACAGCTACGCCTGGCGGTTCGTGCCGGTGGCGGGCAGGACGCTCAGCGACACGGGATCCTCCACGTGTCACGAAGCGGCGTCCGGTGTGGACCCGACGCTCTCGACCGTGGTGGCCGCACCGAGCTCGATCACGGCGGGGAGCGGGACGACGACGATCACCGTGAGGGTGAAGGACCCCAGCGGCAATCCGGTCAGCGGGGCGGGCGTGGAGCTCGCGGCCACGGGCAGCGGGAACACCCTCACGCAGCCGACCAGCCGCACCGATGCCAACGGCGTGGCGACCGGGACGCTGAGCTCGACGGTGGCGGAGACGAAGACGGTCACGGCGCGGGCGAATGCCGGCCCGATTTCCCAGGCCCCCCAGGTCACCGTGACGCCGGCGCCCCTCTCGGCCGAGCAATCGACCGTGACCGCGGCGCCCCACTTCATCGCTCCGGGCTCGCAGACCGCGACGATCACTGTGACGGCCACCGACGCCTTTGGCAATCCGCGTAGCGGGGTCGCGGTGGCATTGGCCGCGACGGGGTTCGGGAACAACCTCACGCAGCCGGCCGGGACGACGGGCCAGAACGGCGTGGCGACGGGAACGTTGAGCTCGACGGTGGAAGAAGTAAAAACGATCTCGGCGACGGTGAACGGCGCGCCGCTCACCCGGACCACGACGGTCGTGGTGACGACGCATCCGTCGATGATCCTCCATAGCCTGCTCACGGCGGGCAACAACGCCGTCAATCAGCAGGTGTACACCACCGCCGCCATCGCCCCCGCCCCCAACACGCTCATCACGCTCGCCGTGATGGCGCATAACGCGACGAGCGCCACGCCGAGCCCCACGGTGACCGGGGGCGGCATGTCGGCTTGGACGGAGGTGACGAGTACCACCTTCCATACCGTCAGCTTGCCGCACACGCGCCTGACCGTCTTCCGGGCGATGAGCCCGGCCCCCGGGAGCGGGCCGATCACGATCACGTTCAACCACAACATGTCCCACAGCCAATGGATCGTGTCGCAGTGGGAGGGAGTCGAGACGAGCGGGGTGAACGGGGCAGGGGCCATCGGGGAGACGGGCTCGCGCTCGGGCGACGCGGTGAGCGGCCTGACGGTCCCGCTCGCGGCCTTCGGGAATTCCAACGACGTGGCCTACGGCGTGTTCGGCGTCGCCAAGACCGTCGCCGCGGTCACGCCGGGGGCGGGCTTCACCGAGATCAGCGAGCAGCCCTCGGCCGAGAGCACGCCCTCCGATCTCGAGGCGGAGTGGGCGACGAACCTCAACACGATCGCGGCGACCTGGACCAACCTGAACGGCGCCGCGCTCGGCGTGCAGATCAAGGCGGGGTCGTCGGCCTCGGGCGTGGACCCGGCACAGTCGACGGTGAGCGCCTCGCCGACCTCGATCACGCCTGAGGGCGCCGGTGCGACGATTACCGTGGCGGTGAAAGATGGGAACGGGAATCCGATGAGCGGGGTGACGGTGGAGCTCTTCGCCACGGGGAGCGGGAACACCCTGACCCAGCCCGAGGGCGGTACCGACAACAACGGCGAGGTGACCGGCACGTTCGGCTCCACGGTCGCGGAGACCAAGACCGTGTTGGCGCGCGCCAATGGGGCGGCCCTTAACCAGACGGCGCTGGTGACCGTGACGCCGGGTCCGCCGTCGGCCTCCATATCGACCGTGACCGCCTCGCCGACGTCGATCACAGCGGGGAGCGGCGTCTCCAACATCACGGTGACGGTCAAGGATGATTTCGGCAATCGGATCAGCGGGGCGACGGTGGTGCTCGCGGCGAGCGGCACGGGGAACACCCTGACCCAGCCTGGGCCGACGGACGGGAACGGGATCGCGACCGGCACGCTGAGCTCGACGGAGCGGGAGGCGAAGACGGTCTCGGCGACGGCGGATGGCACGCTCATCACCCAGACCGCGACGGTGACGGTGACGGGTACGCCCGTCTCGGCGTCGCGCTCGACGGTGACGGCCTCGCCGAGCTCGATCACCGCCGGGAGCGCGTCGTCGACCATCACCGTGACGGCGAAGGATGCGAACGGCGCCCCGATCAGCGGCGCGACTGTCGTGCTGGCGGCCACGGGGAGCGGCAACACGTTGACGCAGCCGACGGGGCCGACGGATGGGAACGGGGTGGCGACGGGGACGCTGAGCTCCACGGGGGCGGGGACGAAGACGGTGTCGGCGACGGCGAACGGGACGACCATCACGCAGGTCGCCGCGGTGACGGTGACGGCGGGGCCGGTGTCGGCCGCGCAGTCGACGGTCGCGGCATCGCCCAGCTCGTTCGTGGCGGGCAGTGGGTCGTCGACCATCACGGTGACAGCGAAGGATGGCTTCGGGAATCCCGTCAGCGGAGCGACGGTCGTGCTCGCGGCGACGGGGAGTGGGAACACGCTGACGCAGCCGGCCGGGCCCACCGGCGCGAATGGGGTGGCGACGGGGACGTTGAGCTCGACGGTGGCGGAGCCGAAGACGATCTCGGCCACGGCGGGCGGGACGGCCATCACGCAGACCGCGACGGTGACGGTGACGCCGCCGGCCCCGCCCAGCGCGATCACCCAGACTCTGCTCACGGTCGGGACGGATATCGTCAACCAAAGGGTCTACACCACGGCGTCCATCGCCCCGGCTCCCAACACGCTCATCACGGTCGCGGTGCTCGAGCAGAACTCCACCAGTGCCCCCCCGAGCCCCACACTGTCGGGCGGCGGCATGACGACCTGGACGGAGGTGGCGAGCGTCACGTTTGATGCTGTGGCCACGCCGCACCGGCGGCTGACGATCTTCCGGGCGATGAGCGCGGCGCCGGGGAGCGGGCCGATTACGATCACGTCCAGCGTGACGCTGTCCCACTGCCAGTGGATCGTGTCGCAATGGGCCGGGGCGGAGACGGGCGGCGTGAATGGGGCAGACGCCATCGTGCAGACGGGCTCGAGCCGGGGTGACGCGGTGAACGGCCTGACGGTCCCGCTCGCCGCCTTCGGGAATGCCAACAACATGGCCTATGGGGTCTTCGGCGTGAACCGCAACGTCGCCGTGATCGCCCCTGGCGCGGGCTTCACGGAGATCGCCGAGCAGCCGTCCGGCGAAAGCACCCCCGGGGATGTCGAAGCGGAGTTGGCGGCGAACCGCAATGCGATCGGGGCGACGTGGACCAACCTGAACGGCGGCGCGCTCGGAGTCGAGATCCAGGCGGCCGCGGGCTCCGGGTCGGGCGTGGATCCGGAGCGGTCGACGGTGACGGCCTCGCCGAGCGCGATCATCGCCGGGAGCGGATCGTCGACCATCACCGTGACCGTGAAGGATGCGAGCGGCACCCCGATCAGCGGCGCGACCGTGGAGCTCTCCGCCACGGGGGCCGGCAACACGCTGACGCAACCCGCAGGTCTCACGGATGGCAACGGGGTGGCGACGGGGACGTTGAGCTCCACGGTGGCGGGGACGAAGACGGTGTCGGCGACGGCGAGCGGGACGCTGCTCAGCCAGACCGCCGCGGTGACGGTGACGGCCGGGCCGGTGTCGGCCGCGCAGTCGACGGTGGCGGCATCGCCCAGCTCTTTCGTGGCGGGCAGTGGGTCGTCGACCATCACCGTGACGGCGCAGGATGGCTTCGGGAATCGGGTCAGCGGAGCGACGGTCGTGCTCGCCGCGACGGGGAACGGGAACACGCTGACGCAGCCGGTCGGGCCGACCGACGCGAATGGGGTGGCGACGGGGACGTTGAGCTCGACGGTGGCGGAGCCGAAGACGGTCTCGGCCACGGCGGGCGGGACGGCCATCACGCAGACCGCGACGGTGACGGTGACGCCCGACGCGGCTGCGACGATCACCCAGACCCTGCTCACGGCCGGCACGGATATCGTCAACCAACGGGTCTACACCACGGCGTCCATCGCCCCGGCTCCCAACACGCTCATCACGGTCGCGGTGCTCGAGCATAACTCCACCAGTGCCCCCCCGAGCCCCACGTTGTCGGGCGGCGGTATGACCACCTGGACGCAGGTGGCGAGCGTCACGCTCGATGCCGTGGCCACGCCGCACCGGCGGCTGACGATTTTCCGGGCGATGAGCGCGGCGCCGGGGAGCGGAGCGATCACGATCACGTCCAGCGTGGCCCTGTCGCACTGCCAGTGGATCGTGTCGCAGTGGGACGGGGTGGAGACGAGCGGGGTGAACGGAGCGGACGCCATCGTGCAGACCAACTCGAGTCGGGGTGACGCGGTGACCGGCCTGAGCGTGCCGCTCGGGGCCTTTGGGAGCGCCCAGAACGTCGGCTACGGTGCCTTCGGGGTGAATCGCAACATGGCGGTGGTCGCCCCGGGCACGGGCTTCACGGAGATCGCCGAGCAGCCGTCCGGGGAGAGCACGCCCGGGGATCTCCAGGCGGAATGGGGCACCAACGACAACACCATCGACGCGACCTGGCCCCTGAATCTCAACGGCGGCGCCCTGGGCGTCGAAATCAGGGCGCGCAGATGACCCGAAGCACACCCGAGTGGTTCCGTAGCATCGGCTCGAAGATCCTCTGCGCCGCGTTGCTCGGGGCGCTGACGACGTGCTCCCAGGATGCGATCGAGCGGACCCCGACAGGGCCTCACCTACGCCCTCCGGCGTCGGAAGCGACGACGCCGATCTCCGGCGACGTGCTGGTCGGCGCCGGAAACATCGCGCGCTGCGACCGGCCGAATGACGAGGCCACGGCGGCGATCCTGGATACGGTCGCGGGGACGGTCTTCACGACGGGTGACAACATCTTCGCGAGCGGCTCGACGACGGATTTCACGAGCTGCTACGACCCGACGTGGGGTCGGCACAGAGCGCGCACCCGTCCCGCGGCCGGTGACAGAGAATACCTGACGGCCGGAGCATCGGGATACTTCTCCTATTTCGGCGCCCCCGCGGGCGATGCGGCGCAAGGTTACTACAGCTACGATCTGACGGACTGGCACGTGATCGTCCTCAACAGCGGCTCGAGTGCCATTTCCACCAAGCTCGGCTCGCCCCAGGAGCAGTGGCTGCGCGCCGATCTGGCGGCGAACACCAAGCGGTGCGTGCTGGCCTACTGGCATCACCCGCTGTTCAGCTCGAGCGGCACGGCCGTCAACGCGTCCATCAAACCGCTCTGGGACGACCTGTACGCGGCGCACACGGAGATCGTCCTCAACGGCCACTACCAGGTCTACGAGCGCTTCGCGCCGCAGACTCCGACCGAGGTGGCCGATCCCGAGAACGGCATCCGTCAATTCACCGTCGGGACGGGCGGCGCCGGGGTGCAGGCATTCAGCGCGACCATCAGACCGAACAGCGAGGTGCGAAGCAGCGGTACCTACGGCGTGCTCCAGTTGACCCTGGGAGCGGGTGCCTACGGCTGGCAGTTCCTTCCCGCGGCCGGTCAGACGTTTACGGACTCGGGCAGCGGAGCGTGTCACAACCGCGCCGGGGTCGCCGCGGTGACGGTCGATCCGGCGTCAGCCGACGTGCCCGTGGGCCAGACGGTCCAGCTCACCGCGACGCTGAGGGACACGGCGGGCAATCCCCTGAGCGGGCGGACGGTCACCTGGCAAAGCAGCGATGGGGGTGTGGCCAGCGTGTCCACGAGCGGCCTCGTGCTGGGCCTCGCGGAGGGCGCGGCGACGATCACGGCCACGAGCGAGGGCCAGAGCGGCTCCTCGGCCATCACGGTGACGGCACCGCCTCCCGGGTCGCCGGTGGTCCTCGTGGGCGCAGGCGACATGGGGGACTGCGCCAATACACGCGACGAGGCGACGGCCGCGCTGCTCGACGCCATCCCGGGCACCGTGTTCGCGCTCGGGGATAATGCGTATCCGGACGGGTCGGCGACGGAGTACAGCCAGTGCTATGGTCCCTCCTGGGGCCGGCACAAGACGCGCACGCGTCCGGCCCCCGGCAATCACGACTACAACACGGCGGGGGCAACGGGCTATTTCGGCTACTTCGGGGCGCTCGCCGGCGATGCCGGCAAAGGCTACTACACCTACGACCTCGGGGACTGGCAGATCATCTCGCTGAACAGCAGCATCGCCATGAGTGTCGGCTCCGCGCAGGAGCAGTGGCTCCGGGGGGTTCTCGCCGCGAGCACCAAGCGGTGTACGGTCGCCTACTGGCACCATCCCCGCTTCACCTCGGGCACCAACCATGGGAACAACGCTGCCGCGCAGCCGCTGTTTGAGGCGCTGTATGCCGCCGGTGCCGAGATCGTGATATCCGGCCACGAGCACAACTACGAGCGGTTCGCGCCTCAGACGCCCGCGCAGGCGGCGGATCCGGACCACGGGATTCGTGAGTTTGTCGCGGGGACGGGCGGTGGCAGCCTCTACAACGATCAAGGCACCCCGTTGCCGAACAGCGAGCGCTTCAATGGGACGGCCTCGGGCGTGTTGAAGCTCACGCTGGGCTCCGGGACCTATGCATGGCAGTTCATCCCCGTCGCGGGCCAGACGTTCACTGACGCCGGGAGCGGCGCGTGCCACGCCGCGCCCTCCACCGTGAGCGCAGCACCCGCGACCATTCAGGCGAGCACCGGGTCGACCGTCGCGACGATCACCGTCACCGCCAGAGATCAGAGCGGGAATCCCTTGAGCGGCGCGACCGTCGTGCTCTCGGCCACGGGATCCGGCAACACGCTCAGCCAGCCCGTTGGGGCGACCGACCTGAGCGGTGTGGCGACCGGCACCCTCAGCTCGACTGTCGCGGGAGGCAAGACCGTCTCGGCCACGATCAACGGCGCCGCGATCGCGCAGACCGCGACGGTCACGGTGACCCCGGCCGCGGCGTCGGCGCTCGCATTCACTGTCCAGCCGACGAGCGCGGCGACGGCCGCGCGGATTTCCCCAGCCGTACAGGTGGAAGTGCGCGACGTGGTGGGCAACCGGGTCTCGAGCGCCACGACCGTGGCGATGGCGATCGGCACCAACCCGGCTGGCGGCACGCTCCTGGGCACCAAGGCGGTCGGCGCGGTGGCAGGCGTGGCGACGTTCAGCGACCTCGCAATCGACGTGGCGGGGACCGGCTACACGCTCCGCGCCAGCTCGGGCACGCTGACAGGTGCTACCTCGACGGCGTTCGACATCAGAGCCAGCTCGGTCTCGGGGTCCCTGTCCACCGTGAACGCCGCTCCCACGACCATCGCGGCGGGCGTGGGCGCCGCGACGGTCACCGTCACCGTGAAGGACGCGTCAGGCGCCCCGGTGCGTGCGGCGACCGTGGTCCTCGCGGCGACCGGGAGCGGGAACACGCTCACTCAGCCCGCCGGGCCGACCGACGCGAACGGGATGACGACCGGGACGTTGAGCTCGACGGTACCAGAGACGAAGACCGTGTCGGCCACGGCGAACGGGACGGTCATCACACAGACGGCGACCGTCACGGTGACGGCGTCGTCTCCGCCTGGCGCGATCAGCCAGACGCTGCTCACGGTCGGCACGAACATCGTCAACCAAACGGTCTACACCACGGCGTCCATCGCCCCGGCTGCCAACACGCTCATCACGGTCACGGTGCTCGAGCATAACGCCACCAGTGCCCCCCCGAGTCCCACGCTGTCGGGCGGCGGCATGACCACCTGGACGGAGGTGGCGAGCGTCACGTTTGACGTCCTATCCACGCCGCACCGGCGCCTCACGATCTTCCGGGCGATGAGCGCGGCGCCGGGGAGCGGACCGATCACGATCACGTCCAGCGTGGCCGTGTCCCACTGCCAGTGGATCGTGTCCCAGTGGGCCGGGGTGGAGACGGGCGGGGTGAACGGGATAGGCGCCATCGTGCAGACCGGCTCGAGCCGGGGCGACCTGGTGAACGGCCTGACGGTCCCGCTCGCCGCCTTCGGGAATGCCAACAACGTGGCCTACGGCGCCTTCGCCGTGAATCGCAACGTCGCCGTGATCGCCCCTGGCGCGGGTTTCACGGAGATCGCCGAGCAGCCGTCCGGCGAAAACACCCCCGGGGATGTCGAAGCGGAGTTGGCGGTGAACCGCAATGAGATCGGGGCGACGTGGACCAACCTGAACGGCGGCGCGCTCGGGGTCGAGATCAGAGGGGCCGCGGGCTCCGGGTCGGGCGTCGATCCGGCGCTCTCGACGGTGGTCGCGTCGCCCGCGTCGCTGGCGGCGGGGGGCGAGACGGCGACCATCACCGTGACCGTGAAGGATGGGAGCGGCGCCCCGGTCAGCGGCGCGACGGTGGTGCTGGCGGCCACGGGGG
>Ga0193721_1000052_pt1 | contig 34191 bp, 31 predicted proteins | sample U2s2metaG_FD_145078 | JGI IMG/M metagenome (GOLD analysis project Ga0193721, IMG submission 145078) | Soil microbial communities from a riparian zone of the East river system, Colorado, United States - U2s2 | ecosystem: Environmental > Terrestrial > Soil > Riparian zone | place: USA: East River...
GCGGTCGCAGCACTTGCACGATGCTTTACGGTCACATCGAGACGCTCGCTCACCGCGCCGATCACTTGCGCCAGCTGCGGCAACTGCAAGACGAGACCGGCGGCTTTACTGGTTTTGTTCCGTTCGCTTTCGAGCCGTCCCAATCCCACGGAATCCTTGCCCACATCAAACGCGCCTCCGCATTTGACCAGCTTCGCAATCTTGCAGTGAGTCGAATTTACCTGGACAATATCGACCACCTGACTGCCTATTGGGTAAGCTTGGGACTCCCACTGGCACAGGTCTCGCTCAGTTACGGCGTGGACGATCTGCACGGCACAATTCTGGAGGAAAAAATTTTCCACATGGCCGGCGCAACAACCCCGCAGCAACAAACCGTAGCAGCGCTGGAACACGCCATCCGCGAAGCTGGTCGCGAGCCGGTCCAGCGCGACAGTCATTACCGCCACGTGTCACCACGGCCCACGAGCGAGAGAGCCGCAGCCTCGCCGCCAGTCGAGCTCGCCTGCGCGTAATTGATAGGCGCGACCGCCGGGCGCGCCGCCACAACGAATGCTCCGCATCGGTTGCGTAAAATATCTTAACGCCCGTCCGCTGATTCGCGGCTGGCCAGGCGAGGTCGAGTTCGATCATCCATCGGCGCTTTGCGAACGATTGGCGAATGGCGAGCTTGATGTTGCGCTCGTCTCCAGCTTCGAATTTCTGCGAAACCCGATTTATCGAATCATTGATGACGTTTCGATTTCATCTAACGGACCGGTTTACAGCGTGGTGGTCGCGCACCGGGACGAAATTTCACGAATCGACGAAATCGAACTCGATCCCGCTTCGGAGACTGCGGTCAATCTCCTGCGTTGTCTACTCGGAGAGCTCGGATTAAATCCACATTTGAAGCAACATAGCACAGGCATCTTGCCTGTGGGGCCAGCGGGCGTCTCGCCTGCTGTGGTGAAACCAGGTTCGGCTGGTCGCGCTCAGTTACTCATCGGCGACCAAGCAATCCGCTTTCGTCAAAAACACGCAGATGAATTTCAATTTTGGGATCTTGGCGAGCAATGGAACAAACTTATGGGTCTTCCATTTGTTTACGCCCTCTGGCTGATTCGCCCCGAAGTTGTTGCTCCAAAACAAATCGCCGATTGCCTGCGTGGCCTTCGTGACGAAAATCTCGGCCGCCTAAATGAGTTAATCGCAGATGCGGTTGCCGGAGTCGCTGACCCCCTCCACCCAGAGATCACTCGCCAATTTCTTAGTGCCTATTACCACGAACATCTTCGATTCAGCTTTGGAAAAAAAGAGAAGGAAGGTTTGCGAACTTTTGCCCGACTCTGCGGAAAGCGTGGTCTGCTTTCCGGCGGCGGAATAGCGTTCGATCTCGTGTAGCGCAACAGCATCTTGATTGTCTGGGCTATTGATTAACCATTGGCTCGCCCAAACCGAGGTCGAGATCGTTGAGCTGCCAGCTTAGATCTTTAAAACGGAATCTGATCTTTATTCCCTCTCGCTCCACGACAAAGCTGCGTGGCCCTGTGAAGAACGCGTATTTTATTTTTGACCAGTCTTCACCGTTACCACCGGAGAACCGGAAGTGCTGAGGACTTTGCAGGTTCCTCAAGGCTCCTGGATTGGAAAGAAGCGCCGCGATTCCCTCAGGTGTCGCATAAGTGTCGACGATCGTATCAATCAGCGTCGGGCCGAGGTTACTCCATCGCTTGTGGCCAGTCGTTGCGCGAGCGAATCGCGCGACGAGTTGCTTCTTCAACGAAGCTCGAACAGCCGGGAAATCGATACGCGAACTGATCGCGGCGCTGTCACCAGATCGCAACGCGGTCGTAAATCGCCAGAATGAGAAGTACGGCAACGCTGCGTAGGCCAGCAGAAGGACAACACAAATGAGCGCGACCCAGCGAATAAGCCTCATTTTACCGTGATTCCTCAATGTTACGCATGTTTGAAAACAAAAGCGACGCGAGGACGCGCGCGCAGTCCCAAAGCTGCCGCGAAACAGTAGATATGTCTGCGGATACATTTCGCACGAAGCGCTTTTGGAGTGCGATGCGTCCCCGCATCGCCTTCATTGTTACGGACGCAATGACCCATTAGGTTGCGGAGACAATCCGATTCTCTCCGAGAGAAACAGCAGATATCTCCGGCAAATCGCGAGCCGTCTGAAAATCACCGGGAGGACACAGGTCCGATTTTTTTCCAGTATTGCAAAATCCGTCCGCTTCCGGGAGGTGATTTAAATTCTGTGGGTCGCGGCCCGCCTGGGGGACCCCAGCACTCGCGCTGGTGTGTTGGGTCGCTGATCTCATAGATGCCGTGCGTTGCTTGACCGGCATTCGGTCCACCTTCTGCGATTGAGTCCACTTGTTTGGGCGTGGTATTCGGGTTGATCGTGAAGTGCCCGGCTGGAGCTGTTCCCGCACCGGTGACCTTTGGAAACCGAAACGTGTTGCGATCGGTAATGAGGATCGTATTTCGCACCTCGTTCGCGGCCACAGGTTTCCCGTTATCCACGCCCCGAGTCAGTTGCCAAGTCCCAGAGAGCAACTCGTAATCTTTCTGAGCGGCGGGAGATTGCGCGACTAGTCCGCTCGATGTCATCGTTTCGCAGCCCGTCGTGATCACTGCTACGGCGCCAATTGTCAGGATGAAAATTGCTTTGAGCATGGTTGTTTATCGGAAATGTTTCCTTGTTTGGTCAAGCGTAATTGTGAGGCAGATGTGGTGACTGCGCGACATCTTGTCAGAAAGTTCTGCGCGAATAAAATGATCGGTGCAAAGCCGCGTAGAAGGTGAGCCAAGAGGTGAAAAGTCGCCGCCAAGCTTTACGCGGCAAAGCCGCTGGATTTTGGCGTCGCGCGAGGAGTTGAATGGCACGGCGATTGCGTGGAGTGAAATTTGCGGGTCGGAATGCATCGCGCGGCTGCTTTCACGAAAAGGGTTTCGCTGTGCAGAGGAAGTTGAAGGCTTCCTGCGCCCGCGGCTCAGCTCGCTGAGCGATCCGTTTTTACTGCCGCAAATGGGCGCTGCGGTTTCCAGCGTTCTCGCTGCGCTGGATCAACATGAACGCATCGTGCTCTTTGGCGACTACGATGTGGATGGTGTGACGTCATTGGCGCTGCTCGATGAAATGTTGCGCGCTTATGGCGGCGCGCCGGAACTGTTTTTGCCATTGCGCATCGAGGAGGGCTATGGTTTGAGCCGGGAAAGTGTCGAGCGTTGTCTCGAACAATATCGGCCGCAATTGCTCATCGCCGTCGATTGCGGCACTTCGTCAGTTAATGAGATTGCGATTCTTAGCGAGCGCGCGGTCGACGTGATTGTGCTCGATCATCATGAGCCGAAAGCGCAATTGCCGGGTTGCGTCGCGATTGTGAATCCAAAGCTGACGGAGTGCGGTTTCGAATATCTGTGCAGTGTCGGGATCGTTTTCAAACTTTGTCACGCGCTGCTGAAGACGCGGCCGCTGCCCGAATTCGATTTGAAATCAAAGCTCGATCTTGTGGCACTCGGCACTGTCGCGGACATCGTGCCGCTGCGTGGCGAGAACCGTGTTCTGGTGCAACGTGGCGCAATCGAGATCGCACAGACGTCGCGCATCGGCTTGCAGAAATTAATGCAAATCTCCGGAGTGCGCCCGCCAATCTTGCCCGAAGATATTGGCTACCGCCTTGGCCCGCGACTGAATGCGGCGGGGCGGTTGAGCACGGCGGAGAAGTCTTTGCGACTGCTGCTCACGAAGGACGAAGGCGAAGCAGCAGTGCTCGCAGCGGAACTGGATCAACAAAACCGCGAACGCCAGCAAGTGGAAACAGAAATCTTTGTCGCAGCGACAGACAAGATCAACGGGGAGTTCGATCCTGCGCGTGATGCTGCCATAGTGGCGGGCGCACGCGGCTGGCATCCAGGAGTGCTTGGCATCGTGGCGTCACGCCTTGTTCGAAAATATCATCGGCCGGCGATTGTGATCGGTTTCGATGATAATGGCATCGGGAAGGGAAGCGGACGAAGCATCGACGGAATGAACTTGGTCGAAGCGCTAAATCGGTGCGCGGCCAGCCTCGACAAATATGGCGGACACGAGATGGCGGCCGGGTTGGCACTGTGCGAGGAAAACTTCGATCGTTTTGCCGAAACATTCCGGAGCACTGCGCGCGAACTTCTTTCCGACGAAGCTCTGCAACCCTGCATTCGATTGGATCACGAGCTCCCGTTCACCGAGATCGATGTTGAATTTCTACGCTGGCACGAAATTTTGCAGCCATTTGGAAATGGAAATCCGCAGCCGCTTTTCTTTGCGCGCGAAGTCGAGCCAGTCGTGCCGCCACGCGTCGTAAAGGAAAAACATCTTATCTTTCGTCTGCGTCAGGGGGATCGCCATCGCCGCGCCGTTTATTTTGACGGAATGGCAAATCAGTTGCCGCCGCCGCCATGGGATATCGCATTCCGAATTTGTGCGGATGAGTATGGGGGTGAGACATTAGTTGCTATGCACATCGAAGCGCTGCGAGCGGCGGAACGCTGCGAGGGTGATTAGTGATCGGTGAACAGTGAACAGCGTGAAATCGCCTAACCGCTCACAGATTACGGATCCTGGATCACAAACGACTTCGGAATCATCTCACACGAGCCTTGCGGTTTCGCAGTCACTCGAGGAAGTAAGTTGGATTCCACGCCCGAAAATCCTGGCACTGCGGCGCCTCGGGATTGAGACGGTGGAAGATTTGCTCACTCATTTTCCGCGGCGACACGAAGATCGGGCAGAGTTCCCGCAGTTTCCGCATCAGGAAAGCGACGTTCCGATTTGTCTCTGCGGCGAGGTGACCAAGACTTCGCTGCGCCGATTTGGCGGATGGAAGAAAATCTTTGAGGCCACGCTCGAAGAATCGAACCCAAATGCTCTCAGCGAGCCGCTGGTGTGCCGATGGTTCAACCTGCATTACGTGCAGAAGATGATTGCGACCGGGCAACGCCTGGTTGTTTTTGGCAAGCCGCGTCTGCGAGGAAAGCGGATTTGCATGGATCACCCGGAATTCGAGGTTATCGAGAACGATGAGGAAATATCGATCCATTTTCGCAGGATCACTCCAATCTATCCCGCCACGGAGGGTCTTTCCCAGCGGGTGTTCCGCAGTATTGTTTATCGGCTTTTGAATGAAGTCCCGACCGCGTCTGGGGGACTCGAAACGTTGTTGCCGCGTGCACTCACGAATAGCGACATGACGACAGCAGCAGCGATTCGCGCAATTCATTTCCCGAACGATTGGCAGCAACGGCAGGCCGCCCGCGAGCACCTGGTCCTCTCTGAATTTTTTGCGATGCAGATCCTGATTGCATCGCGACGCACAAATGCATCGATCCGCGTCGGCGAGGCACACTGCGGGCCCGGCACATTGTTCGACGAATTCGTGAAGTCGCTTCCGTTCGAACTGACGGCCGCGCAGGGAAAAGTCATCGGGGAAATCCGGCGCGACCTGGCGGCTGTTCACCCAATGAATCGTTTGCTACAGGGGGACGTTGGTTCAGGCAAAACCTTGGTTGCGATAGCAGCCATGCTTCTTGTGGTTGAAGCCGGATATCAAGCCGCGTTCATGGCGCCTACGCAAATTCTAGCCGAACAACACTACGATGTGCTGCGGCGCTGGCTCGATCCGTTAGACGTGCGCGTTGCATTACGAACGGCTGCCCGACAGGAAGAGAGCGGTCCGTTGCCGTTGTTTGCGCGGGAGCGTAACTCGGGAAACGCTGCTACTGTTCTGGGGAGCGCGCCCGTCTCGGGTGCTGGTGCTGTTGTCGCGACAGCACGAACTTCTGATGGACAGCGGTCTCACGAGAAAAGTTCGTCGTCGCGAGACGCAACGACCAACACGCGAGACGCGTATGCTCCCCAATCTGAGGGGGCGCGCTACACAAAACGGCACCTTCCGCATTTCGACCGACCATGGGCCGTTTACGCCATTACAATAAGAACACGTCGACGTAACAAGCTATCCGGAGCGGCGCGAACCATCGTGCTCGATGCGTTCCGGCATTTTCATGACAAGCGCTATGAACTCTACGCTGCGTGCGTAATGCCAGATAACGCGCATGTCCTCCTGCAGCCGTGGCCGAGGGAATACGATGCAAATGACAATGCTGTCTTCTGGTCAGTCGCGGAACTGATGCAGTCGATAAAATCTTTCACAGCACATCAGATTAACAAACTCCAAAAGACGAGCGTACCAGTTTGGGAAAAAGAATCGTTTGATCGGCTAATTCGATCAGATCGTGACTTGCAAGAGAAGTTCCACTCCATCCTTCGCAATCCGTGGGATTCAGGCGTGGCAAAACAGAACGAAGATTATCAATGGGTTTGGACCCAGGATGACGAGACCCGCAACAAAAGTTCGTTTCGGCGCGACGCCGAAACCAACACGCGAGACGCGTGTGCTCCCCAGACGCTCACGCGCGACGAGCCACAAATTATAGTCGGGACGCACGCGTTGCTCTACGAATCGGTTTCATTTTCGAATCTCGGACTTGTTGTAATTGATGAGCAGCACAAATTTGGTGTTGCGCAGCGCGCCAGATTAACAACGCGCGATCCGGCGCCCGATGTGCTGGTGATGACTGCCACGCCGATCCCGCGCACACTGACGATGACCATTTACGGTGACCTCGACGTTTCAACGATTGATGAAATGCCGCGGAACCGCGGCAAAATCGTCACCGCCGTGCGTGATGACTCGAAGCTCGCTGAGGTTCTTACTTTTCTGCGAACTCAATTGGAAGCAGGCCGCCAAGTTTACGTGATCTATCCGTTGATCGATGAAAGCGAAAAATTAGACGTCAAAGCGGCAGCAGCTGAGTACACGCTGTGGCGAGAACGGTTGCGTCCGTTTCGCTGCGAGTTGCTTCACGGCCGCATTGCGCCGGTTGAAAAGCAGCAGATCATGGAACGCTTTCGGCGGGGCGAGATAAATGCGTTGATCAGCACGACTGTGCTCGAGGTCGGTGTGGATATCCCCAACGCCAGCGTGATGCTGGTTGAAAACGCAGAGCGCTTCGGCCTGGCGCAACTGCATCAACTTCGGGGACGGATCGGCCGTGGAGAACATAAGTCGTATTGCATCTTGCTGACGTCGGCTCAGGCGAAGCAAGTCTCAGCAAAACTCGCCGTTTTGGAAAGAACACGGGATGGCTTTGAAGTAGCCGAAGCCGACTGGGAATTGCGTGGCCCGGGTGATTTGCTGGGCACCGCGCAAAGCGGTCTGCCTACACTCAAGATCGGCAACCTGAAGACTGATGCGGATTTAATGCGACGTGCCCGCGCGGCCGCGATATCGATCTTCAAGGCGGATCCGTGTCTGGAACGGCCCGAGAATCAACGTTTTCGGCGCCTAATTGTCGAACAACAGGGACGAACTTTTTCCAATGTCAGCTAATGAAAAATCTCGCGAAATTTTTGCTCTTTGTCTTGGTCGTCAGCGCGGGAATTTCCCTGCTGTATGATTACCGTCTTAAACACGGAGGATTAAAGCTACCGTCCGGGCGCACTCCGGAAAAGTACACTCTGGCCTCTGAGCCGAGCGTTGACTCAAAACAAGTCGCTTCGCTGGAGGCCTTGAACCGGGAACGGCGCGCACTCGTGAGCAGCGTGGTTCCTTCTGTTGTTGCCATAAAGGCGTCCAAAAGGATTGGCAACCGGCGCGACTATGGGAGTGACCCTTTTGAGTTTTTTTTCGGTAACCGACGCCATCGCTATCCGCAAGATGAGACGCTTGTGCAGAATTCGCTCGGCTCCGGCGTGATCGTAACAAACGAAGGTCACATCATCACAAACACTCACGTGGTCAGCGACGGGCAAGGCAATCAGGTCGATCAAATTGAAGTGCAACTGAGCGATGGTCGCACCAAGAAAGCACAGTTGATTGGCGCCGATTCTCAGCTGGATCTCGCGGTGCTCAAAATCGATAATCCTGGCGTCAAGCCGCTCAAACTGGCTGACTCGGACACTGTGCAGCCTGGAGATTTTGTTGTGGCTATCGGCAATCCATTTGGTCTCCAAGAGACAGTGACGGACGGAATCATCAGCTGGAAGGGACAACCGAACAGCACGGATTTTCGCGGCGATCTGCTCCAGACTAACGCGGCAATCAATCCGGGGAACAGTGGCGGCCCGTTGATCAACCTGCGAGGGGAAGTTGTCGGTATCAACGAACAAATCGTTTCCAGCAGTGGGGGTTCACAAGGAATCGGCTTTGCGATTCCATCCAACACAGTTCGTGCGGTAATCGAAAGCGTGTTGAAGCACGGTCGTGTAATTCGCGGCTATTTGGGAATCATGAGTCGCGCGCTGCAATCAGAGCAAGGTCCGACCGACAACCAAGGAGTAGTGGTGGATCAAGTCATGCCGGGTTCGCCGGCAGCACAAGCGCAACTGCAGCCCGGCGATGTTGTTCGCAAGTTTAATGGGCGCGACGTCCAAAATATTACGACGCTCAGGAAGATGGTGGGACAAAGCGAATTGGACAAGAACGTTGAACTGGAAGTACTGCGTGACGGCAAACCGTTGAAGGTGACAACTCAGATCAAAGAGCAGCCCCAGGATTACCAGACCTCAAGTGTTTTGCCGAAACGAGCCCCTTCGCAGCCGCAGAACCCGAGCGGATCAAACAATCAGGATACAAGTAGCGGTCCGCTCGCATCAATTCAGGTAGGCGACTTGACTCCAGAAGTGGCACGCCAGCTTGATCTGCCTACCAATGTGCGAGGCGTATTAGTGACGAGCGTCGATCCTGATAGTGGCGCCGAATTGCAGAAGGGAGATGTGATCGAAGAAATCAATCAACAGCCAGTCACATCAGTCTCGGACTACAACAAGATTGCTGCCTCACTTGATCCGAGCCAGCCGCAAGTCTTATCGGTTTGCCGACATCGGATACGTTCGTTTCTGGTTCTCCGACCGCGGTAGAGCAATTTCTCATCGAAACGTTGTAGCCACCGGCCTGTGGCCGGTTGATGTCGGGGCTATTTTCACTAGCCGACGGCCCACAGGGCCGTAGCTACAACGGCTAAGGTTTGTTTAACTCGTAGTGGAATTGCTAGGAGTTACGCCGTCAGCACGCGATGGCGTGGCGTCGGCAAACGCCGGACAGCATTTCCCAAAGCGCATCGAGGACACGGTTCACTGATGCCTTTACGAATTGGAAGTTTCGCTCGCCCATGTGCGCCCTTAGAATCTCGCGCTCGGCCGCAGAATGTTCGCGATCCGCTTCCACATGAACGCTGAAGTACTCGTAGTGGTCAGGATTTCTGAAGCCGTAGTGTTTCTTTAGTCCGTCGATTTTCGATTCGCAGATCGCAGGAATTTGACTCTCGTAAGCGTAAAGAGCTGCGAGACCTTCGACTGTCGATCGATCGCGACAAACAGCACGGAAGGTGTCAATCAAGTTCTTCGTCTCTGTCCATTTTTCTGAGCATTGCACATCTGCCTCAGACAGACCGAGACCTTGGGCGAACCGAAGCCAAAGCTGGGGATGATTCGGCGAGCCAGCTTCTTCATCGATTAAATTGTTGAGCAATTGTTTCCGTGTGTCTTGATCATCGCAGTTGGCGTGCACTGAGGAGAGATACGTTGGGAACGCCGCGACATGGTGATAGTACTGCCGCGCATAATCCGCGAGCGCTTGCTTGCTTAACTCACCGCGCGTCCATGCGAGATAAAACGGATGTTTCAACAAATGTTTCGAAGCAATGTCATTGTCGATTTCGTCGAGATATTGATTCATAAGATTGTCGCTGCCTCAGTCTGCTTATAAACGGATGCTAAATTGCTGCAAGTTGTTTAATCCGATTTAGTGGCAATAGCCCAGCGTTTTAACGCTGGGTAACCCTAAATGAGTCCCGGCAGGGACGTAAGAATTATGCACTCATTTACAAATATCCTCGTTCATTGTGTTTGGAGCACGAAAAAGCGCGAGCCCGTCTTGAGTTCGGATATTCGAGATCGGCTTTGGCCGTATCTAGGCGGCATCGCGAGAGAAAATAAAATGAAAGCGCTGGCTATCGGCGGAGCCGCTGACCACTTGCACGTGCTGATTTCGTTACCAGCAACGCTTTCGGCTGCCAAGACGCTTCAGCTTCTCAAAGGCAATTCCTCTAAATGGATACACGAAACATTTCCCAAGCTCGGCTCGTTCGAATGGCAGGAGGGCTACGGCGCGTTCACCATCGGAATTTCCGGTGTTGATGCGACCATCGCATATATCCGGAACCAAACCGAGCATCATCGGGCACGATCGTTCCGCGAAGAATTTCTAGCGATGCTTCGGCGACACGGCTTCGACTACGACGAGCGGATGCTCGATTGATTCTTTCGTCCCTACAGGATTCGGAGGTTAAAAACGTTTTGCAACCCAGCGTTGAAACGCTGGGCTATTCTCTTTCGAGCTATCCGCGTTGGAGAGATGTGATCGCTCACGCCGCGTTCAAAATGTCTTTAATGCCGCGGATGGGGATGACGACCCAGGTGGGGCGATGGTTTAGTTCGTAGCCGATTTCATACACCGCTTTGTCGAGCAGGTAGGCCTCGAGCATGATTTGAAGGTCTTCGCTGGTTTTCGGGATGAAGATCGCGCCAGTGGTTGTGTTCAAATAGCTTTGCAGAAAGACGCTGCTCATCTGCCGATACCAGAGATCGGCCCAGCGCTCCAGGAAGGGCACGTCTTCTTTGCGCATCGCCGGCTGCCAAAGCGCGCTGTAAGCGGCGTACTGGAAGGAGCGCATCATGCCGGCGACATCACGCAGAGCGGAGCGTTTCAGTTTGCGTTCGCTCAGGGCCCGGGCCGGCTCACCTTCAAAGTCGAGAATGACAAAATCTTTTCCGGTATAAAGCAACTGTCCGAGATGATAGTCGCCATGGATCCTTATTTTTGCGGCGTTCGTGCGGCGATCGAGCAGTCGCTTTTCGCGCACCAGTATTTCTTGCTCCGCGGCGAGCACCTCCTTCGCTTCATCTCGAAATGCCCGGGAGAGGTCCGGCAATTTCTTTCCCAGAAGAGTAAACGTTCGTCGCAACGTTGTGCGCATTGTCTGGTAAACTGAACGCTGCGCCATTGCGTTGAATGGTTCAGGCCGGAACGCAGGATCATCAGGGCACGATGCAAGCGCGAGGTGCAATTCGCCGGTGCGTTGCCCAAACAACTTTACTTTTTCGGGGTAAACACCGCCGATTAGCTCATCCAGCACCACACCCGGGGGCGCATTTTCATTCTGAAGATCGGCCTTTCGCTCTAGTACGCGCTCATAATAGCGACCCACCGCGTCCACACTGCGCGTCCAAACATCACCTTCATTTGCAGCAGCGCGTTGTAATAGACACACGACAGCCGGCTCTGCTTTTGCGCGGCGATATTCAATCGCACCGACAAATGGAGGCACATTTGGAAAATCCGTCTGTTCTGTTAGGAATCGGTTGATCTCGACATCGGGGTTAAGGCCATCCTCGATCTTGCGATAGAGTTTAAGGAAAAATTTGTTATCAAAGAGGATCGACGAGTTGCTCTGCTCTCCGCTTACCACGTGCGAATCACCGGAAACAACGTTTTCATCTGCCTCAGATCTACTGGCGATGACGCCGACAAAGTCGCCAACGCGCGCCTTCATCGCCTGGCGGCGTACGATTGCTTGGAATAATTGGGAGCGAAACCCTGCGTCCCAAATCGCGTCCAACAGAACTGCTCCATCGCTGCCTGCGAAACGCGCAATGATCGCGTGCGGCGCGCTCTGGGAAACCGAGCGTGCCACGTCGTTCGAGGCGACTTTTACCGGGATGGCATACGTTTCCGTAGGAGCGTCCAGATAGCTAATCTCAATAAACCAGAGCTGCGCGCCATCGGCGCCCGAGGAAATAGGAAGCTGCTCAATCACCTTGAGATGGCGAACAGTCCGCGCCTTCGAACCGAACCAGCGGCAGTAGCGGATATACGTGGGCAAGATTTCGCGCTCGAGCTGTTCTCGTTGACCATCGTGAAGCAGGACCTCCAGCCGAGCCGGCGCTTTCAGTGTCGGCACAACGCGTTTCTTCAGCGCGCGGCGAGCTTCGGTCGGCGCTTGTAGCGCGAACCAATAATAGGCATGCGGTCCAAGCGTGATGACGTAGCGCGACTTCCTGATCGGGCGAAACAGGTTTCGACTGAAAACCTCCATTGGCACGCATCCTGCAAAGCGCGATAGATCCAACTCCGCCGATTGCGCGAACCGCGAAAGATTCGCCACCACTACTATGGTTTCGTTTTTCCAGCGGCGAAGGAACGCCAGAACTTTCGCGTTATCCGGGTAGAGAAACTCCAGAGAGCCGCGTGAGAACGCCTTGAAGTTTTTTCGCATGGCGATGACTCGGCGCGTCCACCACAGGAGAGAGGAGAGATTTTTCTGCTGGTTCTCGACGTTGACTGCTTCGTAATGATATTCGGGATCAATCGTCACGGGCAGATAAAGTTGCTGCGGGTTCGCTCTCGAAAATCCCGCGTTGCGGTCCGGGCTCCACTGCATCGGGGTGCGGCAGCCATTGCGATCGCCCAGATAAAAATTGTCTCCCATGCCGATCTCGTCTCCGTAGTAGACGATCGGCGTGCCAGGCATTGAGAATAGCAGCGTGTTGAGCAGCTCAATTTTGCGGCGGCTGTTTGCAAGCAGCGGAGCAAGTCGCCTGCGGATGCCAAGATTAATCCGCGCGTGTGGATCGGTGGCGTAAACCCGATACATGTAGTCGCGCTCCTCATCCGTGACCATCTCGAGTGTGAGCTCGTCATGATTGCGTAGGAACATCGCCCACTGGCAATTCTCTGGGATCGACGGAGTCTGCTCCATTATGTCGATAATCGGAAAGCGATCTTCCATCTGCAGCGCCATGAACATGCGCGGCATGAGCGGAAAATGAAAACTCATGTGCGACTCGTCGCCTTTGCCAAAGTAAGCTGCCGCGTCCTCCGGCCATTGGTTGGCCTCTGCAAGCAGCATGCGGTTCGGGAACTTCGCATCAACGTGGGCGCGCAGCTTGCGGAGATATTCATGCGTCTCAGGCAGATTCTCAGAGTTGGTGTCTTCCCGTTCGTACAGGTACGGGATAGCATCGAGGCGAAGCCCGTCGACGCCCATCGACAACCAGAAGTCGCAGACCTTCTCCAGTGCGTCATGCACGGCCGGATTATCAAAATTCAGGTCTGGCTGATGGGAATAAAACCGATGCCAGTAGTACGCTTTTGCAACAGGGTCCCACGCCCAATTCGATGTTTCGAAATCTTTGAAAATAATTCGCGCATCCTTGTATTTTTCCGGGGTGTTGCTCCAAACATAGAAATCCTTGTAGGCGAGATCGTCATTTGAGATGTCCGAGCCGATATCGCTAGGTCCCGCGCGGCTGGAGTCACCGACTCCGGCTACAGCTACAGCGCGCCGGGACTTTTGAAACCACGGATTCTGGTCCGAAGTGTGATTTATTACGAGTTCCGTGATGACACGCAGATTACGTTGATGTGCAGCATCCAGCAGCGCACGGAAATCCTCGAGCGTGCCAAAATTCGGGTTCACGTCAAAATAATCGGCGATGTCGTAGCCGTCATCCCGCAGAGGGGACGGGTAGAATGGCAGCAGCCAGATCGCAGTGACTCCGAGCTCCTGCAAATAATCCAGCTTTTCGATCAGACCGCGGAAATCACCCATCCCATCGCCGTCGCTGTCGCAAAAAGTCTTAACGTGCAGTTCGTAGATGATCGCGTCCTTGTACCAGAGCGGATCGACAGATGTGTCATTGGGTCCTTGTGCCATGCGATTAACTTTTGACGCACAAAACGCAGCGCGCAATCAACGTATTTCCCAGTTGGAAAACTGGTAGACGAAATCGCGTGCGCAGATTAAAGACACGCGATTGCACCCTTGTACTCGATTCCTTTTTCTAATTGCTGCAATTCTTAATTACAAATGGAACCGTCCGAAGTAGTTGCTTCCACGCGCCGCAAACCAAAGAAACGCGTGCGCCTGTCAAAGTCGCGAGCCCAATCGCGCTCTGTTGCGCCGCAACTCGAACCGGGAGCTCCGAGCGATTTCGAATTGATGAAAGCGATCCAAGCCGCTGATCCCGATGCACTCTCTCAGCTCTACGATCGATACAATGGGATCCTGAAGGCACTTATCCTAAGGGTAATTCACAACGAAGCCGAGGCCGATGATCTGCTGCAGGAAATTTTCATGGAAATCTGGAACCAGGCAAAAAACTTCTCTGCTCAAAAAGGCAAACCACTTGGGTGGATGGTTACACTGGCCCGGCGCCGCGCGATTGATGGCCTGCGCAAGAAACAGGCCTATGCGCGTGCGGAGGAACGCTTGCAAAATGAAATTGAACAACAACCTGATGCGTGGGTGCATAATGCGACTGAGGAAGAGATTGTGCTTGGCGACACGCGCGCTCTGATTCGCAAGGTCATAAAAGGCCTCCCACCACCCCAGCAGCAAGCAATTGATCTCGCATTTTTCAGGGGCATGAGCCAGCGCGAAATCGCGGCCAAAACGAATACACCGTTAGGCACCGTAAAAACGAGGCTTGAACTTGGGCTCAAAAAAATTTATGACGGGCTCAAGGAGTTGAGAGATGAACTTTAACGAATTCCAGAACCAGGCTCGGCTCTATGTTATCGGAGCGCTGGAGGCGGAAGAATTAGAGGAGTTCGAAAACGCCCGCACGAAATTCGGGAAGAAAGGCGAAGAATTCATCACCAAATGCTATGCGCTGCATGAAGCATTTGCCCTAAGTTTGCGCCCGGCGAAAGCATCTTCCGCAATCAAAGAACGGCTGATGGCCATGGTAAAAGCAAAGCAGCAAGCCTGATTGCTCGGACTCGTTCTTCCTAGCTCTCGAGCTCGCGCAGAATAAATTCCTGCAGAAAACCGTAGAAATTCACCTGAAACAAACTCAGGTCCCGCCGCGATCCGATGGGTGAGCGAAAGTGATCGTTCAGTTCATTTTCGGTGAAGTTATTTTTTGCGGCTATAACGAGGCGCGCCTGATTAAGCGCGTTCAGCCATTGATCGGCGTGCTTGGCAGGAATGCGGAGCGTGCGGTTTGCAAAGCTTTTTTCATTGCCGTTCAGTTGCTGCAAATCTGCCGCTACTGTCTCTGTCGCTGTCTGGAAAAGACGCCGTAGCTCGGGTTCGACATACATTCTCCACTCGGCGCACAATTCTGTTTGCTTTCCATTGGATGGTGGACTGAAGAGGCGTTGTTCGGCCGCCTGTACACCCTCCGGGTTCGCGCTTGCCGGAATTTGCCGAAGGAGTTCTGCAAGAAAGGGGTCCAGTTCGGAAATCTCGATGTGGTTGTTGCGACGGCGGATTTCCATATCAGCACGTCTTCTCGAGGGTGGCGAGCAGCAGGTAGCCATGCAACTGTTGCACATATAGCTCGGCTCGCTCGCGCATCCCGCTCCACAAAATCGACCGGCCTTTCTGATGCACTTCCAACATGTGTCTCTCCGCTTTCTCGCGTGGATAACCGAAAACTCGTTGAAAAACCATCGTCACGTAACTCATCAAGTTCACCGGATCATTGTGCACAACCACCTGCCATGGAACATCGAGCTCGTCTTCGGAACGCGTTTCTTTTTCGATCGTGGGTTCTGCAGTCGTTATTGTTCCCGCCTTCTGATCCGAGGTGGGAATGATCCCCTCATTAGCTTTGATCTGCGCCTGGCATCCAGTGTCCTGCCATGGCCCGCAATTCATGGTAAAAAGGCTAACATACGGGACGCTCAGTTCAAACAACCTGCAAGATCTCATCGGTGATGCTAGATCGTGGAGATTTGTTCTGCCGGGATCATCGATCCCGGCTACAGTCGCTCAGAATTTTTTCCTGCGTTCTTTGCATTCTGCGCGCGCGTTGCTGCGTTCGATCATCGCATCCATGCAAATGTAGAAGGCCATGAACTATGTACAGCTGTAGCTCCCGCAGGAGCGAGTTTCCAAACGCGCGAGCGTGTCGTTTGGCCGTCTCAACGCAGATAAAAATTTCACCGTGTTGAAATGTTAGCACGTCGGTCGGACCCATTTGGCCGAGAAACTGCCGATGTAACCGCGACATTCGGCGATCGGAAATGAGCCAGACGAAAACGTTCCGTAATCTCGATAGTTCGGTCTCTTTTCGCTTGTGCCTTTTCAGGCAACATCGCACTGCTTTCGCTGCGAACTTTTCAAGGGCTGCCGCATTAAGTGGAATCTTTCGCTGCAAATTACGAACGCTTATTCGGGGGCGTGACGGATTGCCAATTGCCAATTGCCAATTGCCAATTTGAGCTTTCCCGTCCTTTCGTTGTAGCGAACGATTCACCTATGAATCCGGAAGAATTAAAAAACCGTACGAAGAAGTTCGCTCTCCGCGTTCTGAATTTGGCAGACCAACTTCCGCGAGGCGTGAAAGGCAGAGTCCTTTCGGATCAAAATTGCACGCGCTGGCACCTCTGCTGCGGCAAATTACCGGGCAGCGTGCAAAGCCCGTTCGCGCCGAGAATTTATTGCAAAGATCGGTATCGCCGAAGAGGAAGCTGACGAAGTCCAGTTTTGGCTGGAGCAGATCTGTGAAGATAAGCTTGTACCCGCGAACCGGCTCAAGGACCTGCACCACGAAGCGCGAGAACTGACGGCCATTTTTGCAGCGTCGCGCAAATCCGCGTCGCGCGGCAAATAATTGGTAATTCGCAATTGGCAATTGGCAATTCACTATGCCGGCGGTCTTTGCTCCGATTGAAAGTTGCGCGTGATCAATCGTGCGCCTTTGTCGAAGGTGAGATACGCCCACGCCCATTGAAAGAGGACGAGCAAGCGGTTGCGGAAGCCAACCAGAAAAATGATGTGCACAAACAACCACGCCAGCCATGCAGGAAGACCGCTGAGATGCATGAACCTTAAATCCGCGACTGCTTTGTTCCGCCCAATCGTCGCCATTGTTCCCTTGTCCCAATAACGGAAGGGTTGCGGTTTACGCCTTTGTATCATCGCCAGTATGTTGCGTGCTGCGTGGCGTCCCTCTTGCATCGCTACTGGCGAAATTCCCGGCAACGGCTGCCCAGTTTGATGCGGAAAATTTGCAAGATCGCCAATCACCTGGACTTCCGGGTGTCCTGGAATGGTAAGGTCGTCGTTCACAATAACGCGGCCGACCCGGTCTACCGGTGCGCCAAGCGTTTTTCCAACAAACGACGCATTGTTACCGGCCGCCCAAATTTTCACGCGGCAAGGTATAAATTCGTCGCTAATCTGCACCCCAGCTTCAGTAAGATTTGTTGCTCGCGTGCCTGTGCGCACTTCTACCCCCAAGTCCTCCAGCTGTTTTCGCGCGCTGTCCGATAAATCCTCAGGATAAGCGGCCAGCAGACGTGGCTCGCCCTCTATGAGAATAACGCGCGCCTCTGATGGATCGATGTGGCGAAAATCCTTAGCCAACGTGTGGCGGGAGATCTCTGCGATCGCGCCGGCCATTTCAACACCGGTCGGTCCACCGCCGATGATCACAAAATTCAATGCCGCACGCCGCGCCGCTTCATCTGTGATTTTTTCTGCATACTCGAACGCCAAAAGAATCCGGCGGCGCAGCTCAATGGCGTCCTCGAGACTTTTCAATCCCGGGGCGAGTTTTTCCCACTCGTTATGCCCAAAGTAGGAATGCCGGGCGCCGGTCGCGAGGATCAGATAGTCGTAATCGATATCCAGATCGGCCGTTTTTACTTTTTTGGCATCGACATCCACGGATTGCACTTCCGCAAGGATCACTTCGACGTTCCTGCATTTGCTCAAGACTGCGCGCACAGGGGCAGCAATATCGGCGGGTGAGAGCGCGGCTGTCGCCACTTGGTAGAGTAAAGGTTGAAAGAGATGGTAATTTGTGCGGTCGATCACCGTGACCTGCACATTTTTGCAGGCAAGCTTTTTGGCCGCCTCAAGCCCGCCAAATCCCGAACCGACAATAACAACGCGCGGTTTTGAATTCATTCAGTGATTAAACGATTTAGAGATTAGCGATTACCTTCGTCGTGTGAGGCCTCCTTCAAGTTCGCCCATTTTTCGGCAATCATTAACTCTTTAATTCGCTAAATCGCTAATTGTGCTATGTTTCGCGCCTTATGCCGAAGTCAATTGCGCGAAGCAAAACACGTAAGGCAGTAGCCAAACGTTTCAAAATCACGGCGCGCGGCAAAGTGTTGCGAGCGCACTCTTCGCGACGCCATCTGATGTCCGCTAAAAACGCGAAGCGCAAACGGCGGCTGAGCAAAGCAGCGCGCGTGGACAATACCGACGTGGCTCGAATCAAGGCAAACCTGCCTTTCGGCTAAGGCACTGCGCGCACCAGTTTTCTGATTTTAGTATTAGGGAATGTCCGGCGGCGGTAGCGCTTCTGAAGTTGTTCGTCTTGTTCTAGTCGTAACGGTCGTGCTCGTGCTCGTAATACTGTGCCCGTACCACTGCCGGGCAGCCTCTAACGAATCGGGTGCAGGTTCTGGACTGTAAAGATCGCGCCGATTAACCAGAGTTGTGCAGGAGCTCGCCGCACCGAAAAGGACAATAACCAGAAGCAATCTCAGCGCTTTCACGGCGTCGATGCAAACAGAAGCCAAATGGCTTGTCAATGCGCCGATTTTCCCAGAAAGCGCCTGTTTACGAGACATTCGGAGTTCGGGGTTGCGCGTTGCAATTCTTGCGAGAAAATTTGCTTTCCGTCAGGGGCTATGGATTGAGGACTTACAAATCCCGCCAGGGCAGGAATGCAGCAACGGTAGTCTGATCCTCCTTGCCGTAGTTCTCTGGCGGACTTTTTTTGTTCGGTAGGGCGCGTCACTCCGTGCGCGCCGTTCGAAACGAATCCGCTACTATGAAGCTTCTTAAAGTAAAAACGGCGCGCTTTTCACAGGTCGTCGAAAAATGCGGTAAGCCGCACGCTTATACGCTCTGGCAAAAGCCGTCTGCGGATCGTCATCTCCAAGCGCAAATAAAGAAGAATCGCGTGATGACAATCCTGAAGAGCGAGAGCGGAACGGATTTTGGAATGGTTGGGTTCAAAGAACAAAAAGGCGCAACCTATCTCGTTTTTCCCAAGTCGCTGAAACGGTTCGCGGACAAGCGGATCGTTGGAATCGATTGGACACTTGTGCATGAATAGGCGCTCGCTCTTGAAGAGGCGTGCAGAGGACTGCCCGCCCTACCTGAAGCGCCGACGATTCACTTTCCTGGGTAGGGCGCGTCACTCCGTGCGCGCCGTCGTTTTTACCCCGGCGGCCAGGCCAGCGCACGCTTGCCCAGCAAGTGGACATGCAGATGTGGCACACTTTCGCCCGCATCGGGCCCGCAATTGATCACGACACGATAGCCGCTCGATAACTCCAATTTCTTTGCCATGTCGCGTGCGACCAGTAGTAATTTGCCAAGCAGCGCGCGGTCATCATCCGTCGCGTCCGTCAAACGTGGAACCACCTTTTTTGGCACGATCAGTACATGTACAGGCGCTTGCGGGTTAACGTCCTGAAAAACGACTGCGTCGTCATCCTCCCAAATTATTTTCGCGGGGATTTGTCGTGCGATGATTTTTTCAAAAATCGTCATGATGCTTCAGAGCTCCAGTATCAGTCACGGGATCAGTGTAAATCTGCGCAATCTAATGCTAATTCAAACCTGAAAACTGGGGCTGTTTCGGCGTATCTCGCAAAATTTTAACGCACAGAGCAATCCAATCGCGCAAAATCAGGCGCCGCTGTTAGTCTTTCGCGGACGAAGCAGACAATTTCCTCGCGCAGCGCATCACAGGCACGCGTCCACGTTTTGACGCCGCGAAGGTGCTTCACGCAAGATTGAAGCGAACACAGCCGAAGATTGTCGGCACCGGTTTCGATCAAGCTGCTGATTCGCTTTTCAAGAAGATCAAAAAACGCGAGTTCATAACCTGCCCCGGCATGGTGCGCAATGTCCAGCAACGAAATGGAAATCGGCGGCGGCGAGGGCGCAAAATGCGGCACAATCTCCTTGTAGCCGATCGCTTTCAGCACGTAACGCACAGTTTGCGACAACTGGTTAAACGCCACCACGTTTTCGTCATTTCGCAGGTGTAAATAAAAAGCAATGCTCTCCGTCACGTGATCGGTGAGCCACCAACTGGGGTAACCAGCTTCGTCAGCCGCGCGCGTGATCGCAGCATGCAGCCAGTCGCGGCTGAATTCGAACAGTTGTCCGGAATTTGTGCGAAGATATGGAAATTCTTCCTTAAACGCGACCATGATTCTTGTTCCCGATGTTGTGCGATCCTGGCGTGGAATTCTGCGCCGTCTCAGAAGGAAACAACTCCCGCTGGAGTGCATTGGGCTTTATGCGACGTCCCAACGTATGAATGGCGTCTACAAATTCATCGACATCCTGAAATCGCTCGTACACGGAGGCGTAACGCAAATACGCCACTTCATCGATGGCGCGGAGTTTTTCGAGCACTTTCGCGCCAATCGCCGACGACGGAACTTCGCGTCCGCCGGTTTCCAGTTCGTGAACAATCTCGTCCACAATATCCTCCAGCGTAAGAAGACTCGTAGAACGTTTTTCAAACGCTTTCGCGACGCTGGCGGCCAATTTACGGCGATCAAACGGTTCATGCGTTCTATCGCGCTTCACCACGCGGAGGTCAGAGCGCTCGATCTCCTCATAAGTAGTAAAGCGATATTTACACTTCAAACATTCGCGGCGGCGGCGGATGCTGGAGGCATCGCGCGATTGACGGGAATCGATGACCTTGTCATCACGAGACCCGCACTTGGGGCAACGCATAGTGTTAAGGGGCTAATTACCACACCATAAGTTGTGGCGTCAATGCTTCTTTCGCTAGATTCGTGTGTGCAAAAAGCGACCCGACAACGGGCCGCACTCCCGCGAGCAATAAATGGCTCGGTAGGGCGCGTCACTCCTGTGCGCGCCGTTCGAGATTAGCGCCGCGGCGTGCAGAGGACTGCCAGCCCTACCCATTTTGCACGCAGTGCTGGACTCGCGAAAGCTTTCGGAGTTGGAGTGCGATGCGTCCTCGCATCGCTTTTGCAGCGAGATTGAATCTTCAAAAACGATCTGAGGATGCTCGCCGCGTTGACGCATTGACGAGCCGGCGCTACACCGATTCGCAATGCAAAGCCGCACAACGCGCAGCACATCTTATGGCCCGTGGCTCGTCGGCCTTGGCGCGGCGCTTTGGGGCACAGAAAGCGCGTGGCGCATCCCGCTTAATGCGCTTTTCGATGCAAAGGTCATCGTCTTCTGGGAGCATGTGTTTATCCTCATCATGTTCCTGCCGATCTTGGTCTCGGATTTATACGAGATTCCAAAAATTCACGCGCGCACGTGGGGCTTCCTGCTTTTCTCCGGGTTCGCCGGCTCTGCGGTCGGCACAATTTTTTTCACGCTCGCGCTGAAATATGGGAATCCAACGGTCGTGAACGTGATCCTGAATATCCAACCAGTTATCTCAACCATGGGCGCATTCCTGCTTTTTGGTGACCGGCTTGCACGGCAATTCTTCTTTTACGCTGGCATCGCTATCGTTGCTGGCATTTTCGTGTCTGTTGCGTATCCGACTCAGATCGGAATTTCTTTCGAGCGCGCGGGCTTAAACCTTGGCACCGGCTACGCGCTGATTTGTGCCCTGTTCTGGGGACTTTCAACCGTTGCCGGGCGCGGCGTCATGGTTGGCATGTCGTTGCGACTTGCCGCCAGCATGCGGATCGTCGTCGGGCTCGCCTGCATGACGCTGATTCTTTTGGCCTATGGGAAACTGAACGGCGCAGCGCTCTGGCCGCCGGCCGCGCAAGCGCACGCCACGAAAGCCATCGTTTTACTGCTTTTTCTCGCGTCGATCTCAGGCGGGATTCCACTCTTGATTTATTTTCAAGGGCTGCATCTCACGCGCGCATCAACGGCAGGTTATTTCGAGATGATGCAAACGCTCGCTGCTGTGTGCATCACATGGGTTTTTTTCCATGCCAGTCTTCACCCGCACCAGGTAATTGCGGCGATCGTTCTGATTGCTGCCGTGGCAATGGTGCATCATGTGCAGCAACACATCGAAACCTGCAACCCTAACCGCTTTCAGGGTTGAGTTTATTTTTTGATTATCTCACCAGAACTCACGAGGGAGGTCGTCCCAAAAAATAGTCATGGAAGTGATATGCGTTATTATGTGCACCCGGCCATCGCCACGTATGAAGTGATTTTCGCTCAATTGACGCCAACCCCGGAGTTTGGAGTCCTGCCCTGTGTCGGGCACGTCGTATGCTTCGAAAATTGTCTTCTTGTCCTCAACACTTAACGGCGAACCGTCGCTTTTCTCGGTGTCGAGTTTTTGTGCTTTGCCGTCGATGAACAGAACAGCCGCTTTCCAGCCACGTGTTTCGAAGTGGTATCGGTCATACCGGATGCCGGAAACGTTCCCATTATCGTGACTAGATGGCTTACCAAGAATCGAGGCCACCTGTTCATACGAAGAATTTAGTAAACCCTCATTAGCTAACACAGAGGAATGCGACGCGAAAAGGACGAGAATCAGCAATTTCCTCATGCAGTTCAAATGAGCAAGGCTCGTTCGCCCGAGTTAGTAACTGAAATTCCAGTTGTCCTCATACGCCTCCGCAGTTGCAGTTGGGATTCTGTATTTCTCGGCTTTAAATCCCAATACGGAATTGACGCATTGGGCTATCTCTTAGAAAAGGGGTCTTAGAAAAAGGGGTCAGAGTAGGGTTGCATTGACAGGATGTGCTGGTTGGTCAGCTCGAGAGAATAGTCGACCATAGCATTTTAAATGTGCGTGAGGGTGAAAGCGGCGCGCTACGGATAAACCTACGGCGGTATTATCCAGTAGTCGGTTGGGTTCCTGGTTCCCTTATATTTGAGCAGATGTCGTTTTGCTGCCGGGTAATCGTCGTGGATTAACCAGAACAAGTCTTCCAACACTGGCCGCTCAAGAAACAGACGATGTTTCCTGAGAAACTCCTTTTTCGAAAACGAAACGTCGATCAGGTCAATCTTTCCGGGAAGCTGTTTCTCGTAGTAGAGGAACGTCTGAATTTCGTCCAGATTTGTGTCCGGTGAGAACTGTTCCGGCAAACCGATTGAATCGACGTTGTATAAGAGTTTGCCCAGAAGCAGCACGTTATCGTCAGACGCAACATAAATTGTCAGCCTGTTTACCAAGGCCTGCAGCCCTGATTTAAAGTTTTGATTAAATTCTTCTCTATCGACGTTGGGAGCTAGAAATATTACGTGATCCAATTTTAGCCTTTGGGCGTTCGGATTGTTGTACAACTGTTGCAGCGCGAGACAAACGAGCCGGCAACCGAGACTGTGTCCGATGATGATGATTTTGGCCGGTTTAACTTCGTTGTTTATCGTCTCCAGGAGATCCACAAGACGATTTGTCGACTGAGGTATCTGAAGGACGTCCTGGCTATAGCCAAGGACCGATTCGTTGCTGGCCCAATCGAATGTAAGAACGTTCGCATCGATATCCAGGTCCCGCGCTATCTCGGCGCAGTACGCTGTGCTGACCGGAAATGAAAGCCGGTAACCATGGATCCACACGACTAAAGGTTTTGCAGACTGATCTTGAAGGAACTTGAGAAATGCCGGATACGGAATCGATTCGACTTTCTTGATCGCGCTAGCGTCGATCGGCGAGCCTGCTGGGTGGTGCGGTGGTACTTGCACCGTTATCAACCCGTACGAAGCTTGGCCCGCGTATTGGCCAAGATAAGTGACGTTCCCATCGACAGTAGGACCTGCTTTTCTGTCGGTGACGTAGCCGATTATTTCTTTAAAATTTCGCTCGACGGCAAACGGTCGAATTTTGCCTTGGAGCAGTTTTGTCAAAACCGCGCCGAACTGCGCGGGAATCGGGAGGTAAAAAGCCGTAACCAATCCAAGTATGTAACAGAGAAGCGCAAGAAAAAGGACAAGGGCGACTGTTCTTCGCACGACTTTGACATTTAGTTTTGTGGCGTGCTGGTGTGAAGCACGAACTCACTTCCTTCTAACCCCGTTCCGTCAGGCACCCAGCGGTTCGCTTCTGGTGCTTGAATGATGGTAAAGGCCTTGTCTCCCGTACGAGGGCTGCCCGAAATCCAATCCCATGGGGTCGAAACGGCTTTGCGCGAGGGAAGAGCAGCTGTTGCACGTAGGTCAAACGTGAACCGACGACGAGGGATTTTTCAAAAATTGTGCTTGCGTCACCCAACCGCTGCCGGTCACAATTCGACATCATCGAAACCCCTCAAACCCCCAAAAATCCTTTATGACCCAGGACCAAGATAATATCAGGACAATTCCAGGCGACGCTCGTGTTTCTGTACGAAAACAACTCGGTTTGGAGCGCCGACGGCGTCATAGCAGGAGGTCACCAGTCTCGGGTTAGACGAAAAGTTTTCGCTTAATTCTCATTAGGGCATCACGCGCTTCTTCCGAACCAAATGTCATGAAGCCTCTAACTGTCACCCTCGCCTCAGTTCTAATGCTGTTCTTGCTTGTTGCCTGCGAAGAAACGGACAGTGGCTCGCGATCCACAACAGGCCACGCAGCGTCATCGACGGCAGGCTCAGGATACTCACAACGATCTTCAGTAGACTCAACCGAGGTCGGTACATTACCGAGCGCAGACTCCCAGCAAATCAATTCCGAAGTTAGCCGGATCATGGCTGGAGAGCATGGCGAGTTGCCTGAGGCACACCATGTGCACGCCGATAATGAAGCCCACGTCGCGGAAATCGAAATAACGAACCAAACCAGTTATACCCTCACGGTATTATTCGCAGGCCCGACTTCTCGCAGGGCAACGGTGCCATCGCAGCGCGAGCAACGGCTGGCGCTCGCTACTGGTGCCTATAACATCGCAGCAGAAGTAAATGCGCCTGACGTCGAACCATTTGCCGGCTCCGATAGCTTTGAAGGCGGAGTTTACGACTATACTTTTATCATCCAGACGGAGGTCCGATAATGAACGCGGCCTAACCAATGCGCAGGCCAATCGCTGGCCGTTCTGAAGTCCGCATTTGATTTCGTGAAACAGTTCTCCGTGTTTGCTACGCTCGCTCGCGCCAGCGGTGGTCAGCTCCGTCTCGTTAAATGCTGATGCCATCCACCAATGCTAGCAGCCATCAAACTACCAGGTTTTCATTTCAAACCGGATATCGACGTCGGACATTTCCTAACATTCCTTACACTTATCGCAGGTTTTATTTGGTGGCTTTATACGACCATTCGGGAGTGGCGCCGCCGCTCTCGCGAAGATGCTAGATCAGGTGCCCTCCGCCTCCTTCTCCGAATGCTGCGAGAACGGGGTGGCATGCCCACCAGTCTTGGGACTCTCTATACCGAATTCAGTTCTCCCGCCATGCGCGAGCGGCGCAAGGCCTATTGCCGCCGCGACTTCAAGTTTAAGGATGAGGCGACCTTCGAATCTGCGGTCTACCGGCTCGATTGGGAGGGCAAGATCGATTTCGTGACTGCCGACGAGATAGTTTTCCGCGTAGATCGCAACCAAATGGCATTTGTGCCGTTCGTTCCAGCGAAAGCAGATTCAGAGCGCATCGTCGAGATATTCAAGCAAAGCTGTATTGACTCCGCCGTAGACGTGTGGACGCTTGAGAGGCTTGCCCGGACTTCCATGCGAGCTGACCCGAAACAGACTTCCGCCGTTATTCGCGAGATGTTACATGATTCAAGTCCACTTGCTCAGCGGCGGGCGAGCGGCATACTCCAAGATCTTTTGGCGAGAACCGCTGCATCCGACGCCACACGAAGCGCCTAGCCGTGCGATGCAGCTAACAGGCTCAGACTAATCATTGCGGCTGCTGCCAGCCGCCTTTCCGTCCACCGGCAGCCGTCGCGCCGGTCGGAGCGTGTAGCTGATCTTTCCGGCTATCCGATGTTCGATTGTTTAGGTTCGCTGGCTCGGGCGGGTTTCTCCGGAAATTCGAAACTGACTTTCGAGTCCTCCAGTTTCAGATAGGCGGAGAATGGGCGTCCGCGTTTTTAGATGAAGCCTTCGAGGAGATCAGTCTTGCCGGTCGCGAGGAGTTTCTGCGCCTGCTCCTTGGGATGTCCCGGCCAAGAATTGTTTTGCTTAGCTTGAATTTGCACGGCTTACGATCTGCCTGTGAATGCTCGCAAATGTAGCTGTTCTCGGTTGTCGAAAATTTTTCCACCGCACTCGGGGCAGTCGACCCTTAGTAGATCGGTCGTTGCATTCTAGCCTGGCTTAACTAAGCGCTAGTTTGCGAGTCACAGGTTGTCGCACACGAGAAGCGACTTTCGGCGGCAGTTCCCGGATAAACGACCAAGAGATTTCGGCGGTCTGACCGTTGTCGTATTTGACGTTGAAGTGGGAGCGAAATCTTTTGGGGACACTCACGCGAATCAGAACCGCGTTCGGAGAAATCTTGTTCGCTTTCTTGATCGTTTCATGCGGTTCCAAGACTGAGAGGCCGTCGTCAAATTCGACATCGAATGCATCTTCCCAGTCGAGATAACGTGCATGTTTGACGGGCGAATACGTCGCTTTCCCGAATGGTTTTTTGACGGTGCTGATAGTTCTCACAATCTGCCTTCCCTTTTTAGTTCTTCGATGACTTTAATCAATTTTCTGCTCGGCATCCAGCCCTCGATGCCGCGCATTCGGTCGATGTCTAGTCGGCCAAGAAAGCGTTCCTTCGCATCAGAAACGTGAACATGCCTCGGCCCGTGATCGCCAATGAACTACTCAATACGATAGCCTCGACGAGTGATCTCGCCCATTCACGAATATTGTTCCGAGCGAAGAATTCGTTGTCGATCTTAAAAGGATTTTCGACAGGATGTCCCTTCGGCCTCGCTCAAAGGAAGGCTTCACCAGCAGTGTGAGAGCGTACGCTAGCCTTACGTGCTGGATTTTTTTTCTGGCGCGGCCTTCTCTGGAAATTCAAAACCGACTTTGCCTTCTTCCAATTTCAGGTAAGCAGAGAACGGGCGTCCGCGTTTTGAGATGAAGCCTTCGAGGAGATCAGTCTTACCGGTCGCGAGGAGTTTCTGCGCCTGCTCCTTTGGGATGTCCCGGCCAAGAATTGTTTTGCTTAGCTTGAATTTACACGGCTTACGATCTGCCTGTGAATGCTCGCAAATGTAGCTGTTCTCGGTCTCGAAAATTTTTCCACCGCACACTGGACATTCGCCAATCGATTCTTTCCCTGTGAAATCAATTTTCGCGACCGGCTCCTTCGGCTTTCGTTCTTTCTTCACTTTCGGCTCGCGTTTCTCGAATTCGAAACCGACGTCTTTTTTGTCGGTCAATACGAGATACGCTTTGAAAGGTCTGCCCTTGCGCGAAATAAACCGCTCAATCAAATCGGTCTTGCCGGTTGTGAGCAATTTCTTCACCTGTTCGCGATCGATCGAACGTTGCAAGATGACTTTGCCCGATCGAAAGTCGCACGTTTTGTTCGGACCAACTGAATTCTCACAGACGTAGCTCATTCCCACCTCGAAGACCCGTCCGCCGCACTTGGGACATTTGCCAAGCGGCTCCTGCCCTGAAAAATCGACCTCTTGGGTCGCGCCATTTTGCTGACCGTTCGGACCAAAATCGAACTGAGCCTTGAACTCGTCGCCTAGCCTGAGCATGGCATCGAACCGTTTGCCCTTCTTGCTGCGGAAACCGCTTAATGGACCGACCTGCTTATCGCGCACGAGAGTCTTAAATTCGTCACGTGTTAGCAAACGGCCGGCGATGGTTTTCCAAATCGTGAAATCGCACTCATCGTTCGTGCAGGTGAAACTCTTGAACCGCTCGACAATAGGGGAGCCACATTTGGGGCACTGGCCGAACGGTTCTGTGTCGGGCATGTGTTCGTCGGGATGAAAATGTTTGGCCTTTCCGACGATGTCCTTGGTGAGGTCCCGAATATCGCGCATGAACGCGTCGCGCGTGAGCTTGCGATGTTCGATTTCGCGCAGACGAAATTCCCATTCGCCTGTCAGCTCCGGGCTGGTCAATTCAGGCACCGCACTCTTTAAGAGCATGATTGTCTGGATGGCTTTGGGTGTCGGCTGCAGCTCTTTGCCCTGTCGTACGAGATAATGCGCTGCAAGCAGTGTCTCGATTATCGACGCGCGCGTAGCCGGCGTGCCAAGCCCTTTCTCTTTCATTGCATCCCGCAATTCTTCGTCTTCAACCAGTTTGCCCGCCCCTTCCATCGCGCTCAGAATTGTCCCTTCGTTGTAGCGAGCGGGCGGCTTCGTCTCATCCGTTTTGATTTCGACGCGCACCGTCTCAACGCGTTCGCCGTGCGTGACTCTCGGCAGATTTTCGTCCGGCTTTTCGCCGGCACCTTCGCGGCCATAAACCTCGAGCCAACCGGCCGCCACGAGAATTTTTCCTTCCGTCTTAAACGGTTCGCCTTCCACGCGGGTGATGCGTGTGGTGTTTTCGTATTGTGCAGGTGGAAAGAACACTGCGACGAAACGCTTCGTCACCATGTCGAACACTGCGCGCTCGGAATTGTCCAGGGAGCGGGGAACGGTGCCGGTCGGAATGATTGCAAAGTGATCACCCACTTTGGCGTCGTTAAAGATCCGTCTATTGGGCTTGACCCAATTATTATCGAGCACTTTGCGCGCGAATGGGTTATCGATTTTTGCTAACGCCGATCTTACGGTCGGAAGATAATCCTCCGGCAAAGCACGCGAATCCGTGCGCGGATATGTGATGGCTTTGTGCCTTTCATAAAGCGCCTGCGCGATTTGCAGGGTACGCTTCGCGGAGAAACCGAAGCGGCTGTTCGCTTCGCGTTGCAAAGCAGTGAGATCGTAGAGCTGCGGTGCGACCTGAGTGCTCGGTTTTTTCTCTTCGAGTTCGATCACGCCCTGGCTGCCACTGCACTTGCGCTGGATTGCCTCGGCGATTTCGCGATGCCACAATCGCGGCGCAGCGCGATGCTCCTCCCAAAGCGATCCGTATTCAGAGTCAAGCCGCTGCTCAGCGTCGGGCAAATTTAATTGGAGCCGAGCAAGCAATCTTTTTGCTCGCTCGATTTCATCTTCGTCTTTTTGGAATGCTTCATCGAACCAGCGTCCCGAATATTCGCCAGCAGCGGCGCGGAATGTGCCGATGATCTCGTGCAACTCGCGCGGCTTAAATTCCTTAATCTTGTTCTCCCGATCTACGATGATTGCCAGCGTAGGCGTTTGAACGCGGCCAAGTGACGTAACCGTGCTCCCACGGCCGCCGCTCAGTCGCAATGTAAATGCGCGCGTAGCGTTGATGCCGACGAGCCAGTCCGCCTCGTTTCGGCTGCGGGCAGCGCTGGCCAGCGGCTGCAAGTCGGTGTCGCTGCGCAATCGCGCGAACCCATCGCGAATGGCCTCAGGCGTCATCGATTGAAGCCAGAGACGTTTGATCGGTTTTTTCGTTCGGGCGTATTGGATGATATAGCGAAAGATCAATTCGCCTTCGCGACCCGCGTCGCAGGCATTGACAATATCGGAAACGTCTTTGTCTCGGATGAGCTTGCGAAGAACGTTGACGCGACCGCTCATTTTGTCCGCGGGCTCGAGCTCGAATTCCGTGGGCATAATGGGCAGCTTCTTCATGTCCCATTTGTCCTGCTCTTTCATGGAAGCCGGCACTGCGAGCTCAAAGAGGTGGCCGACCGCCCACGAGATCACGTATTTCTCGTTGTCGTAGTAGTCTTTGCCTTTCTTAAAGCCGCCGAGCGCCTTGGCGATATCGCTCGCGACTGAAGGCTTCTCGGTGATTATGAGGGATTTGGACATGGGGCAGGAATCGAACTCAGTTAGAGCGTTTTTGCAAGTCAGAGCAGTTTTGCATGGCGCAGTGCGGGGCTTTGCAACGGGTAGGGCGGGTAGTCCTCTGCACGCCGTTCGTTCGGCGCGCACGGAGTGACGCGCCCTACCAAAAAATTTTTGATTCAGCCCAGCTTAACGAAATATTTTCCGGGCAACTGCTTGACCAGGCGTTTCAGCTCCAACTGTAACAATGTCGATGAAACAGCGGCACTCGGCAACTCGCTCTTCGCCGCGATATCGTCAATCGAGGTCTCGGTCGCATCGATCGCGTCGTACACCCGCCGTTCTTCGGTGGATAGCGGCGGCAACGCGCGCGCAGCGGCCTGTGGCGACGGTTTTGTTTCAGGAAGAAGAACTTGCAGATCTTCCAGAATGTCGCTGGCGTCCATGACGAGCTTGGCGCCCTGCTGGATGAGGCGGTTCGATCCCATGGCACTCGGCGCATTGATGTGCCCGGGCACTGCGTAAACCGATCGGCCTTGTTCCAGCGCCTGCGCTGCGGTGATCAAAGCGCCGCTGTTCAAACCGGCCTCCACGACGAGAATCCCATGGCTCCAGCCGGAAATAATTCGATTGCGCATCGGAAAGGTTTGTCGATCTGGCTCAATTTCCATTGAAAACTCAGACACGATTGCGCCATTTCCGTTTCGGATTTTTTCGGCCAGCGCGGCGTTCTCGGGCGGATAGAGCTTGGCTAACCCAGAGCCGATTACTGCGATCGTGCGTCCTTTTGCTGCGAGCGCGCCTTGATGGGCGGCAGTATCGATTCCGCGGGCGAGTCCGCTGATAACGGTCAATCCCGCGTAAGCCACTTGATAAGCCAACTTCTTTGCCGACTCCATTCCGTAATGTGTTGTGCGCCGCGCACCGATAATCGCGATAGCATGATGATCGCGCTCCTGCAGTTCGCCCCAAACGTAAAGCACGATGGGTGGCGCATGGATTTCGCGCAATGGCCTCGGATACGACGGCGATTCCTGGGTGATAACGCTCGCCCCAAAATCGCGTACCCGTTGCAGCTCAGCGGTGAGGTCGACAGTCGATTCCCAGCTTGAAATCTGGTCCGCAACCTCGTTGCCGATTCCTTCTACTTTGCGAAGCTCGCCGCGTTTTGCCCGGAGGATTTCTTGCGGTTCCTTGAAAACCTCCAGCAGTTTGCGCAGACGCACCGGTCCGACAGTCGGCAGCATGTTGAGCGCGATACACGCTTCAGTCGCGTTCATTTCCCTATCGCTGTCATCCTGAGTGAAGCGAAGGATCTCTGAATCCTTTCCCGAGGAGCCCCCGCAAATACTGAGATGTTTCGCTTCGCTCGACATGACAGCGCCATTACACGATGGGATGGCAAACGCTGCGTGGGCGTGCGCGACGATAGCGGAAAAATGGCTGCAGCGTTCAACGATTGTGAACGTACTTGCGTAACAAATACGTGAGCCGTGGATCGGACGGATCGGGACTCGGTTGCTTAAACTGCCCCCACCACTTTTCGACGAAGCTGTGTCTTGAGGGAGTTTTCGGTCGCACGCTTTCTTTGCGCGCCGCGATACGGCTCCGGCTCATTTTTCGTTTCACGCTGCAAAATGTCTGTGGTCCGCCGGTTTTCTGCAGTTTAAGTGCGGCTGGCTCTCACTAGAACGGGATCTCGTCCTCGTCTGGCTGGGCGGGGGCTTGTGGTTTGGGAGGTGCGCTCGCTTGTCGATTGTCCCCAGTCGTTTCCGCCCCGCCACCAGCTCCACCCGGACGACCCCCTAGCAACTGCATGCTCTCGCCCACCACGCGTAGCTTTGTCCGCTTTTGCCCGGTCTGTTTGTCGTCCCAACTGTCCATCTGCAAACGGCCTTCGATGAAAACTGGCCGCCCCTTTTTCAGATATTCGCCGGCGATTTCCGCGAGGCGCGCCCAGAGCACGACATCCACATAAGTAACTTCCTCGCGTTTTTCTCCGCTGTCAGTGGTGTAAACGCGATTGACGGCAATGCCGAGATCGCAGACTGCGCTGCCCTTGGGCGTGTAACGCACTTCGGGATCACGGGTGAGATTTCCAAGTAGAATAACTTTGTTAAAGCTGGCCATGTTCGCCTTATAGCGAAATCACTTTGGTTTAGCCACCTTTTTCGCCGGCTTCTCCTTCTTCTCGGGCAAACGTTCGTAACTTTGGCGATACACTTCCGGATCGAGCTTGAATTTCGCCCGGAGCTTCGCGACCAGCGTCGGATCGGCATTGAAAACAAAGTTCACATAATATCCGGAATCCAGCGCGCCGGCCACATACGAAAAGTGGCGCTTATCCATTTTTTGCACCTGTTCGATCTGAGCTCCTTCTTTTTGAAACTCCGATTCCAGTCGATCGATAATTTCCCTGACGGTATCTTCTTTGCCCTGAGCATTCAGTACCAGCAGAGCTTCGTAGCGGCGGTTCATGTTTCTTCGGATTCGGTTTTGTTGAAAGTGTTCATCGCGGAAACGAGGCCTTTGTCAATCGCGCATTTCACAGCTTCCACTGCGCGATTGATTGTCGATCTAACCTGAGGCTTCTCCTCATCGAAAAATCGGTTCAATACGTAATCGACTGATCCCTCGCGCGGCGCTTCGCCGATCCCGATGCGCAAGCGCGGGATCTCCTCAGTTCCGAATTGCATGATAATAGATTCGAGGCCGTTGTGTCCACCCGACCCGCCGCGCGCTCGCAGGCGCAAGCGACCCACCGGTAACGCAAGATCATCGAGGACGACCAGAATTTGCTGGGGCTCGATTTTGTAAAACTGCGCCACCGCAAAAAGCGGATGGCCACTCCGATTCATGAAGCTCATCGGTTTGAGGAGAAGAACGGAACTGCATTTTGCTAAAAGCGCGTCCCACTTTGACGACTTTTCCCATGTCGATCCAACTTGCGCGGCGAACTGATCGGCAACCATGAACCCGATGTTGTGACGCGTAGCCGCGTATTCGGGGCCGGGATTTCCGAGACCGGCGACCAAGCGAATCATGCTTTCTGTCGTCATTCTGAGCGGAGTGAAGCACAGCGGAAAGAAATCGAAGAATCCCGGTGAAGTACACAAAAATGGTTCACGGGCTCCCTCGACTTCGCTGCACTCCGCTCGGGATGACGCTATTTCTTCTGCTCCTTTTCTTTTGGAGCCTTTTCCTTTCCACCCGGAGCGGGCGCGGCAGCTTCGCCCTCTTCCTTTTTCTCGGTGATCACTTCCGGTCCGGCAGCTGCCGCTTCGGCCTCAGCGACAACCGGCTCTTCTTCAACGAGGGGCTCGACCACGGAAAATGCCGTGAGATCGGGCTGCACTTTTGGCGTGACCCCAGGCGGGAATTGAATGTCCCGAACGTGAATAGAATCGCCAATGTTCAATTGCGAGACGTCCACGGTAATGCGATCTGGCAAATCGCCCGGAAGACATTCAATTGCCAGCGCGCGCAAGCTTTGCTCAAGCAATCCACCGAAAGTTTTGACGCCCACTGGTATGCCGACCGGTTCCAGGGGAACTTCGGCTTGAATCATCTGGTCCATGGAGACGGCGTGAAAGTCCACATGACGAATTTCACCACCGACGGGCGAGTGTTGCACCTCCTGCACGAGCGCAGTGCGACTTGATCCTTCGCCGGAAATTTCCAGTTCAACCAGAATGTTTTCTCCAGAAGCGTGGCTCATCATGGCGTTGATCTCGCGCGTAGCGACTTGCAACGGCTGCGGTTTATCGTTGCCCCCGTAGATGACCGCAGGAATCAATCCACGCGCTCTGAGTTTGCGCACGGAAGATCGTCCCACGTTCGTCCGTGGTTCTGCTTTAAGCTTAACTTGTTTTGCCATTTTTTTCGTTCTCGATGTTGAACAGCGACGACACAGACTCGTCGTTATGTATCCGTTTGATGCCTTCCCCGAGAAGCTCGGAGACGCACAGCACCGTAATCTTAAAGCCATCCACCGGACGGACCGGCGTGCTGTTGGTGGTTACTAATTCCGTAATTTTCGATTTTTGCAAACGTTGGATCGCCATGTCCACCAGAACAGCATGCGAAACGCCAGCGTAAATTTTCTGTGCCCCGCGCTTTTTCAAAAGCTCAGCCGCAGAAGTCAACGTGCCGGCTGTTTCGGTGAGGTCGTCAACGAGAAGAACGTCGCTGCCTTCCACTTCGCCGATCAGATACGCCGCCTCGGTCTCTGTCGCGCTGCGGCGCTCCTTTGCCACGATAGCCAGATTTGCGCGCAACGCTTCCGCGTACGCCGAAGCCATCTTGAGTCCACCTAGGTCCGGCGAAACGACCGTCGTTTTCCCAGTGAGCTGCTGTCGCAGATATTTG
>Ga0193721_1000053_pt1 | contig 34154 bp, 25 predicted proteins | sample U2s2metaG_FD_145078 | JGI IMG/M metagenome (GOLD analysis project Ga0193721, IMG submission 145078) | Soil microbial communities from a riparian zone of the East river system, Colorado, United States - U2s2 | ecosystem: Environmental > Terrestrial > Soil > Riparian zone | place: USA: East River...
CTTTATCTGTTATGGGATAGCGGCTTCAAAGTTGGACATTCCACCCGCTCGATCAAGGAAGCGGTCGCTCAGGCGAATCAAGACATGCGCACAAAGACTGCCATGCTGGAATCCAGGTTTCTCGGGGGTGATGCCGAGCTGGCACAAGAATTTCGGCGGCAATTTCGTTCGAAGTGCGTCAAGGGATATGAACGCGAATACGTGGAACTACGCATGCAGGATCAGGTCGCCCGACACAAGAAATTCGGCGACAGCGTCTATTTGCAGGAGCCGAACCTGAAGAGCGGATGCGGCGGACTGCGCGATTATCAAAATCTTCTTTGGATGACGTATTTCAAAGAAGGCTCATTGAGCACGAACCAGCTTGTGGGGAAAGACTGGCTGAGTGAAAGCGACCAGCGGCGAATAGAAAAGGCGTACGATTTTCTCCTGCGCTTGCGCACTGCCTTGCATTACGCGACGGCACGCGCGACGGACATACTTCACATTAACTTGCAGGAAGACATCGCAAAACGGCTCGATTATTCTTCTGGGAACGGCCAACTCCGCAGCGAGGAGCTGATGCGGGATTACTACGAGCACACACGAAACATCTTCCGGGTCACGGAACGTATTACGGAGCAGTTTGTCAGCGGATATGTCACAAGCAAGACCCGTTCTCTGTTCAGTTTTCTTCCTCTGATACGACCGGACAAAACTCCTGTCGGAAATTTTTTCTTTGTTCGCAATAAGCAATTGCACCCAGCGCGGCGTGATCTTTTTCGCAAAGATCCCGAGCAAATGATGCGAGCATTTCAGTTTGCCCAGGAACGCGGCCTGGATCTGAGCCCGGAATTGGAGGATCTCCTGACCAGAAGCCTCGGAGAGGTTACCCGAACGTATCAATATGCACGCGGACCGCGCGCAATCTTTAAAGAGATTCTATCACAAAAGGGGAGAGTGGGTCGTATCCTCCGAATGATGCATCGGGTCGATTTTCTCGGGCGCTACATTCCCGAATTCGGACAGCTTACATGCCTTGTACAGCATGAGTTTCTTCATCGTTACACGGCTGACGAGCACACGTTGGTGTGTATCGATAAACTTGATGCGCTGGCGCAGACGAATGATCCGAAGCTGATCGCTTATCGCAAGATTTTTGAGCAACTAGAAGATCCATTTGTTCTTTATCTGGCGCTCCTTTTACACGATAGCGGTAAAGCGGTTGGGGCGCGGCCCCATTCTGAAGCGAGCGCACTCTTCGCCCAGCGCGTCTCAGCGCGTCTGCAGTTATCGTCCGAGCAGCGAAAGGCGCTCATTCTGCTCGTCGATCATCACCTCACGCTTTCGCAGACCGCGCAGCAAAGAAATATTGATGATCCCGCGACAGTGACAGACTTTGCCCACATCGTGAAACATCAGAAAAACCTGAGTGCGCTGATGCTCCTCACCCTGGCTGATGGCCAGGGTACAAGTGCTGAGGGGTGGTCGGATTGGAAGGAATCCTTGGTATGGGCGTTATTTCACGAGACCTCTCGGTGCCTGGCGGACCAAAAATCGTACTACGAACAAACGAAGGTCGAGCGCGAGAGCTTGCAAGCCTCGGTAGCCGCAAAACTTTCCGCAGATTTTGCAGGAGAGATCGAAGCGCACTTTGAGTTCATGCCTGACAATTATTTTCGCGCCAGCGACGTCCCGGAGATTGTTGAGCATTTACAATTGTTCCGCTCCTTTCTGGAAAATGTTTTCAGGCGGGCAGAATCTCCGCTCGCTCCGGCAATCCAATGGAAAGCCGTTCCAGAGGAGGGGCACAGCGTTGTCACCTTTTGCACGTGGGAGCGTGAAAGGTTATTGGCAAAAGTGGCCGGCTCATTTTCGGTTGTGCCTTTAAATATTTTGAGCGCTGATATTTTTCCCCGGGGAGACAACGTTGCGCTGGGCGTTTTTCGAGTGTGCGACACCAAAGGCCGCCCTGTCACTCATCAGCGCGATTCCGCGTTGGTCGAGCAAACTTTGCGGCGAGCGCTCGAAGACGAAAGTTTTCATTTCCTTCCGTTAATAGAAAAAGCCAGGCGTCAAAGCCATCGCCTTACGACGGGAATTGAATTTCCAACGCGGATTTCAATCGATAACAAAACGCATCCGGTTTATGCGCTTATTGAGATTCAGGCCCCGGACCGGATCGGCTTGCTTTACGATGTCTTGACTTGCCTTGACCGCGAAAATCTTTTGGTCACGCTCTCTCGCATCAACACGCAGGCTGGCGCGGCCATTGATACTTTGTATGTCGTTGATCGTTCCACACGTGGCAAGATCACCGATATCCATCGCATCAGGGCGATCCAGCAGCGTCTTCAAAATGCAATTTTGAGTGGAGGCGCTGCGAAATCAAAGTAGTAAGAAGCGCCCCAGCTCTGTTTTCTTGATCGTATGAACGCTCTAATTCTCGCGGCCGGATACGCAACGCGCCTTTATCCACTAACACTCAACAAAGCGAAGCCATTGCTCGTCGTTGGTGGCAAGCCGATTATCGAATGGGTAGTGGACAACCTTCAAGGGGTTCCCGATCTGGAAACAATCTATGTGGTGACAAATGACAAGTTCGCGTCAGACTTTCAGGCTTGGAGCGAGCTCTATCAAAATCGACACCCGCAATTCAAATTCAAAATTGTAAACGATGGCTCCAAGAACGACGACGATAAGCTTGGCGCAATTGGAGATATCAATTTTGTTGTCTCGCGCGAGAATCTGAGCCAAAGCAGCCTGCTAATTGTTGCCGGCGACAACTTATTTACTGAATCCCTTGAGGGATTTGTCGGTTGCGCCAAAGGAAGCGAAGCAACGGTTGGGGTCTATGATGTTGGCGATCGTGAAGCGATTAAAAAGTACGGCAACGTTTTAATCGACGAGGATGGAATCATCACCCACTTGGAAGAGAAACCACAGAAGCCGCGGGGAACTCTTGCCGCGATCGCGCTTTACTATTACTCCCCTTCGGTACTCTCTTTCCTGACCACGTATCTTGCAGCCGGGAATAACCCCGATCAACCGGGTCGTTTCGTGCAATGGCTGTACAAGCGTAAACCTGTAAAGACGTTCCAGATCAAAGGAAAATGGCTCGATATTGGAAGCAAAGAAACACTGGAGAACGCAGATCAGATTCTTCGAACCTACAAGGCCTGATCGCCAAAAAGGCAAGTCGATGATGTGAAAACGAATGCCGAATCTTCTAACTTTTGACTTTTTGACTTTGCAAACCTTGTCCTCATTTTAGCCGTCCTTCATCAAACTCGATCAGATCGAAATAAGTTCGAATATCCTTGCGCCCTTCGCCACCCGCTTCCTTTAGAAAGTGGAGAAAGCGCGCTTTTTTTGCGGCGGTGTCTGGATGCCGTGAAATCATCGCGTGGTTCCACTGTTCAATGATGTCGGGAGAATGCCGCACACCGTTTGTCTGGACCCACTCTAGAATTGCGTCATCCTCGTCCAGCCTGCTGATGATTTCTTCAAACGCATCGCCATCAATTTTTAAAAACGCCAGCAGATGCTTGTCGAACCCGACGGTTTTATAGTTGTAGCCATTGAGCAGGCCTTTGCGATGAAGCCTGGCTTTATCGATCAAACGCGGCAGATGCACGTAGCCGCCAAGTTTCTCGTACGGACTGCGTGGGTGCAGTCTTTGCATGGAGAAAATCTGTACTAAGTCGCGGGCAAAGGCCGCTGGGTCACCGCGGAAAAATCGCTGTCTGGAACGCTTGGGATGGCCGGTTTCTGTTCCTCCAACAATTCTCCCTGGGTAAGATTAGCCCGGCCAATCACCAGTTGGCCGGAAAACATACCGCCTTTTTCAACCGAGATCGCCCTGGCTGTGACATCCCCTTCGAGCGCGCCTTTTTTTTGAATCGTTACGATTTGGGCAACGATTTCTCCGGACATCCTTCCCTTGATTTCGACGCTTTCCGCGCGAACCCGTCGAAAGCAATGAACGTCCGATTTGCGCTCGACGATGATGCGCCGTGCGCTAATGCGGCCAGGAATTTTGCCTGCGAAGTTGATCGTCGCGGTGTCGTCGCAATGCAGGTTGCCACGCAATCTGCCTTCGATTAGGGCGCAGCGGCAAACGACGCTGCTGCTGCCCAGGTCGCCTTTACTCGTCAGATGCACGTCTCCCCGCGTTCGAATGGTGCGGCTGAATCCGCTGGTGACTTTGTAGTCGCGTAGATCAATATGTGCGCTGCATGCCGGGCAGATTGTCGAGGTAGCCGTGCCGCAGACTTGTTGCTTCCGCTTGCACTCGAAACACTCGATAACAGAGCTCTGCTGCCGTTTCCAAAAATCCTCGAATTTGCCGAGGATAGAGGAGGTGGAAGTGACAGGTGCAGCCGGAGTCTCCTCGCGGACTCGCAGCTTAAGGCCGGGTTTTGGCGCAAACGGAGAAAAATAGCGACCGCACTGGCGACAAATCGAGCTCTTGGCCGCCGCATACTCCATCTGCTTGAAGCCACAATGTGGACATTCCACATTGACTTTTGCAGGCGACGGACTGGCCACCGGACGCTAACCCCTAAATTCCCTTTTTATCAGCGCCCTCCGAATGCCGCCTTGATCGGCTCGCTGGAACGCACAACTTCGGGCCGGCCCGGAGTCCCCTTCGCGGAAACCATTCCGCTGGTGACTTCGGATTTGCCGATAAAAGTTGCTCCCTCTTCGATGACAAGACGCGCTGCTTTCAAATCTCCCTGCAGTGTGCATTTTGATTTTAGCTCGCAACGCTCGGCCACCGTGATGTTACCCTGCACTTTTCCATAGACGGTGATCGATTTGGTTTTTATCTCGCCGCGGATGTCCGCGTTTTCACCAATCGTCAAAACGCCGTCGGAATTGATTTCCCCTTCGACCTTCCCGTCGATGAGAAGTTCCTTTTGGAACTTGATCGAGCCTTTGATTTCGACATCGCTCGAGAGGATGTCTTTGCCACCGTGATCTGCCATAGGTTTTAGTTTATCTATGATTGTTGTTGTTATTGGTTCTTCGCCATTCGCAGGATGATTATTGTCATCTTCCATTCCCGAATACCGCGATTTTTCTGGAACCGGCGGTACCGGCTTTTGCGGGACGAATCTTTTGAGCATCGGGTAGTATTGTGACAGTCGTCAACGTCTGTCAACGGATTCTCGTCGCAATCGCGAATTTTTTTATCGTGCCATCACGCGGTAAAGTTTCGCGATTCCATTTTGAGCCGACAAAACGAGGAACGGCGGCGCTGTGGTTGCCACCTTATCCAGCATCATGCAGACCGGCTGTTGAGGCACCGCCGTGCCCAAGATCTGTCCCGAATTTTGCGCCGTGCGCTGGGAGTCATAGGCAATTACCCAAGCGACCTTGTGATTTTCCAGGACTTTACGGGCTGTTCCCCAATCTTGGCTGACAAAGAAACGCGCACTGTCTTCAATTCCCGGCAGGCTCTGGTGCGAGCTGCCAGCCACGCCGGGCTGATTGGACCAATAGGCGATCTCTGGAGAAAGCCACCACGGCGCAAGGAATGGGCGATTCTCCGATGATTGCAAATTGAGCGCCATTTCGTGCAGTTGCTCCGATTCATTGCGCTGTGCCACGCTATCAGCCAGCTGTGCTTCATTTGGCCAAAGTTTTTCGTCCCAATCGCGCAACATCGGAAAGATCGATAAGAAAAATGCGATCCAAACTGCCGTTCGCGATTTGATCGGCTCGAGCAAAGACGGCATCGCTAGAGCAAAGATTAGTACGAAGAAGTATCCCCAACGGGCCTGCCAAATTGTCAGGATATAAGTGGCAACAAGAAGTACGAGAATAAACACCGGCGTCGTACGCTTGCTTTTGGTTACACCAATCCAAACGAGGAATGGCGTGACGAAAAGTAGATATCCAGTCCAGCGCAACCAGATTGGATTTACCGGAGAAACACGGGCGAGTTCGCCAATTGTGCGCGCCCAGTTTTGAAACAGCGGGTCCGAATACAAAATCGAAAATGAAGGAATGCGTCGCTCAATCAAAAGCGCAATCGCAATGACGAGAGCGAAGCAAGGCAATCCGGCGCGTCGAGAATTGGCCAATATCGCTTTTGGGTTTTCAAGCACCTTCACAACCAGCACAAGAAGAAAGAGAACAAGCGATTCATAAGCCGAAGTCCAGATTGCCAAAGCCCAGGCAACTCCGCTTATGACGCTCCATCGCGTTCGCGGGTAGGGGCGATTGACCTCGATCGCCCGTGTTCCATCTGCTTGCAGGCTCCATTCCGCGCAAATCGCGACTGTCACGAGCAACATCAGCAGCGATTGATGATCAGGCCTGCCGAGTTCCGTTCCATGAACGAGAATGGGACTGATCGCGTACACGATCAGCGTGATCCAGCGATAGCGAAACTTCGCTGACCACCACCAGAGAAACCAGCCTCCGAGCACTGCAAGCGACGGTGAAATGAGCGCGCCGGCCAGATCGAGGGAGTGTGCCGTAAATGGTTTCAGCAGTATCGACAACGCGAGAATTAGATAATCGAGTGGCGCAGTCGTGTGTGGCGTGGTCCCCGGCGGGAAGTTTTCGAAATCGTGATGCCGTACGATCAACCCCGGATGTTCCCAGCACATCCGCACACGTGTCATTCGCGCATAACAATCCGCGTCGGTGAAATAAATGTTTCCGGCAACAAAAACGTCCTGATAATTCGCACACCGAGTCGCCAGGATCAGTATGCTGAGAATTGCGATTTCAATGATGCTCAGGGTTCCGCGAGTCACCGCTTCATCCCAAATCCTCGATTCAAAATGCGCAATCTGAAATTTTAGCTAATCTCCCTCGCCTTGCCGGTCGGTCGCAGGGGGGTACTATGCTTCAATGATCACTGATCCGGGCCTGTAGCTCAGCGGTTCGGGCAGGGGAACTCCTAATCTAGGTTTGCTCTCGTAGCGCATCGGCTTCCTCGGACCGATGCGAAGGTGGACGACCACAAAAGAACAAACACGGTCGACGCAGCGTCAACGGCGGTAATGTTGTTCATGCGGTAATTTGTCAGGGAACTTCGCTCAACCATTTCCGTAGAACGAAATGACGAATGGAAGCAGGCCTATTCGGTCCCATTCGTACAAGTTGATTTTACACTTTTACAGTATAATATAAAGAGAATTTGAGCGGGCGGCGATGACGCGCATCGGGCCTTGCCAGATTAAGTCCCGACAACTTTACTGGCAATGCATCCTAGCGGCGAGACAACCTCGCCCCGCTCAAAATTTTCCAGACCAAACTGCGTCGATCAACATCAATTACGGGTAGGGCACTTGAATCGGGAAGTGGCGGCGTCTTTCTAACAATGACCCGGCTAGAACTGATCGGTGCTCGTTAACACTTCATCGCGGCTCGAGGACGTTAACGACAGCTCTCGTTACCCATGGTGATAAATGTTCCCGGCGAGCTTTGGTTGTTGTGCTCAGTAGCGATCCAAGTGGGACTGCGTTCGCTTGTGGACAGCCGGACTTCGTCAAGCGTGCCAGCAGCATAGAGTGCGCTCGCCGCACGGGACATGAAATAGAGTGAGCTATTGGAAAAATTGCCCAGGCCCGAAGCGGTGCTCGTGCCTGTTGTTAGTGCTTGCAAGAAACCATCTACGTAGGCCTTGTTGGTTGGTCCGGAGCGATTGAACACCAGGTGAACAAGGTGCCATGTCCCCGCTGACGGCCTGTTGAAAAGATCGGTCCAGTAGGTGCCATCTCCTTTGCCCATGCCTGGCTCGAATTTTCCGCCACCATAGTTGCTGGAATTCCAGTCGGCTATAAAGCTTCCAGCGTTCGTGTTATAGTTGGGGGTGTATTCAAAGGCCAAATGATCGTCGTTCGCATTGGTAGTCCACTTCATCCAGAACGATAGGGTAGCGATATTGGTGGCGCTTAGATTAATGGCCGCAAACGAACCATCACTGCTGCCGTTGTAACTGAGAGCTTTACCGATCTGTCCTGTTGCCGTCTTACTACTTGTGTTGGCGTTGTTCGTGCCATTGGCACCAGTGACAGTGGACTCTCTAATGGTTGTGTTCGCCACGTTATCGGCCATGTGCCACACACCCTTGAAATTTGAATCCCAGGTATTCGGCGGATCGGACTGGTTTGTATTGATCGCGCTATTGCCATACATCAGGTAAAAGACCGTATCGGTTACACTGGATACGGAGGGGATCTTTACCCATGCGATCAGGTTGCCGGCTGTGCCATCGTACTTCTCAACTTCCCACTTGAGCTTCGTAGTCCCTCCAGAATCAGCGTAAAATCCGATGTCGTATCCGTTCGCATTCGCTACGTGGCCACCATTGGCAACCGTCTTAAGCGCAGGGTCAGTGACGCTTACCAGCGCTGTGAAGTTGGACTGCGTGCTGGGGACCTTGATATGATCGATCGTCATTGGTCGCTGACAAGATGTAGCCGGTGTTGGTGTAGGCGTAGGTGTCGGAGTTGGTGTAGGGCAACTTTCACTGCCCATGGTGATAAATGTTCCCGGCGAGCTTTGGTTGTTGTACTCCGTACCGACCCAGCCGCCATAGCGTTCGGTTGTCGAGAGTCGTACTTCGTCAAGCGTCCCGGCAGCATAGAGCGCGCTCGCTGCTCGGGACATGAAATAGAGCGAGCTATTGGAAAAATTCCCTAGGCCGGAAGCTGTGCGTGTGCCTGTTGTTAGCGATTGGAAGGACCCATCTACGTAGGCCTTGTTGATTGATCCGGAGCGATTGAACACCAGGTGAACAAGATGCCATGTCCCCGCTGCAGGCCTGGTAAAAAGATCCGTCCAGTAGGTGCCTCCCTTGCCCATGCCTGCCTCGAATTTTCCGCCACTAAGGCTGCTGGAATTCCAGTCGGCTATAAATCCTCCAGCGTTCGTGTTATAGTTCGGAGTATATTCAAAGGCCAACTGATCGTCGTTCGCGTTGGTCGTCCACTTCATCCAAAACGACAAGGTGGCGATATTGGTTGCGCTTAGATTAATGGGTGCAAATGAACCGTCACCGCTCCCATTGTAACTGAGAGCTCTGCCAATTTGGCCTGTTGCTGTCTTACTACTTGTGATGGCGTTGTTCGTGCCATTGGCCCCAGTGATAGTGGACTCTCTAATGGTTGTGTTCGCCGCACTGTCGGCCATGTGCCACACACCCTTGAAGTTTGAGTCCCAGGTATTGGGCGGATCGGACTGATCTGTATTGATTGAGCTGTCGCCATACATCAGGTAAAAGACCGTATCGGTTGAACTGGACACAGACGGGATCTTTACCCATGCGATCAGGTTGCCGGTTGTGCCATCGTATTTCTCCACTTCCCACTTGAGCTTGGTAGTCCCACCGGAGTCAGCGTAAAACCCAATGTCGTATCCGTTGGCATTGACTACGTGACCACCGTTGGCAACCGTCTTAAGCGCAGGATCAGTGAGGCTTACTAGTACCGTGAAATTGGACTGCGTGCTGGGAACCTTGGTGTGGTCGATCGTCAGAGATCGCTTACAGGATGCAGTCGATGGTGTAGCGGTAGGGGTGGGAGTGGGTGTAGGTGGGGGCGGAGTCGGTGTCGTTGTTGCAGTTGGCCTAGGTGTGGGTGGTGGTGTAGTCGGAGTTGGCGTTGGGGGGGGCGCTGTCGGCGTTGGCGTTGGTGTAGGCGTTCCTCCCGGCAGCTTAAAAGCATAGACTTTGTTATTGGCGGCAAAGTAGATCCGACCGCGCGCGACGATGCCAGCGTTCCACTTGCGTGTATTAGCCATCAGCTCGTTTGTCCCTCCACCAGCGTAAACCACCGCGCCAGTGTCGCCATTGTATGCGTGCAAGCGCTGGTCTCCGTTTTCCGTGCCGACCACCCACACAATCGCATTATTTGTCCCATCGGTAGTTGTAACCCATGGCGAGCCTTGGCCGCTCTGGCTCACGCTCCAAGCCGGGACTATCGTTGGCGGATTTGTTGCAGTAATCTTATAGGCCGAGATCGCGGTGCTGCCGTCACGGAAAACAAAGTATTTTCCGTTGCTAGTGCGATAACTTGCAGCCGATTGACCTCTTATTCCTACACCTACATTTGCGGAGGCCACCGGTGCGGTAATGCCGCCGAGATTATTACGATTTAGTAAATAGGCATTGCCGTCCTTGCCCAACGCAAGCGCCAGCTGGGATGGTGTCGCGCCGGAGACATCGATAAGTACTGCTCCGCATCCTCCAAGATCGATATCGCCGTTATCGAGTGAGAGCCAATTGGTCGGCGCCCAGTAGTCGGTCGGATTGCCACTAAAGATTGGCCCGGCTTGCAAACGAACAATCGCTTCGCCACCGCTCCAGTTACCTCCAGTGTTGAATGTGTTTCCGGTCACCACGAACATGTTATTGCCGTCACTGGCAACACCGCCATGGCCCCAAATTCCGCCGCCGATAGCCGTTGTCGCCCAAGCCGCGACAGTGGAAGGATTGTTGATTCGCACGCCAACAACCCACCCGTGATACGTGCCACAATCGCCCCAATGTCCGGAATAAGGCACGTAAACGATACCATTCACGAGTCCGAGTGCTGCCCGCTGGTTCTCGACTAACGAAGTGAAGGCCACGCCGTTGTACATCGCTTTGGCGTTCACATCCACCGGCCAGCCGGAATTAATGGCGCCTGTGTCCACGTTCAAGGAATAAATGAAATGCTTTTTCGTCGCGCCATCGATCATGGCATCGAAGAAAAGTGACCGGGAGGCGAGATCGACAACGGGTGTGCCGCTAATGCCGAGGGGACTAATGTTGCCGCACGGAAGACCTGAGCTAACGGGAGGGCCGACATTGCGCTGCCATATCACTGCGCCAGTAGCAGCATTGAGCGCATAAATGTTGTTCGATTCAGTGACCACGATAACCATCGCAGCGCCGCCGGGCCCGTTCTCGACGTAAAGGGGCTGAGCGTAAACGTTCCCTGAAATTGTGCCGTTGAAGTTGAGGTCGCGCGTGACGCTAGCAACGGCGGAAGGCGTAAAGGTCGAGTCGATGTAAAGCCCATCACGGGAAAGATTGTTGTGCTCCTGGGTAACAGCGACCTGAGCGTTTATTGGAAAAAGCGCTCCCAACAAACCAGCTAGGATAAGGAAGGACGTTAGCGTTATTGGTTTCATAGGTTCGCAGTGGTGTTTCCGCGATCCCTATACCACAACGCGTTAATTGCAATCGTATTTCGCTGCAAAGGAGGCTGCACAAAAATAATGGGCGGTCATGTCTTCGCAGAAATCGTCAAGATTTCCGACAAGGATACACCAGCGCATAGAAACACCGACACCTTTAACGTGTTATTTCCCGGGGTAGGCGTAGGATTCGGTGTAGGTGTAGGTGTAGGTGGCAAATTTCCATGAGTAACGCTAATTGGTAGGCCAAGGCCTCAAAATGATGACCGAGGATAACAATTAACTGTAGTGTAGGACAAATTGATAGAAAATGCAGTGCTATTTAGGAGAAGCAACTGCGTAAGATATTCCGACATTGTTAGGTATTCCGACGTAAAAGAAGACGTCATCGGGCTGTCTACAGTTTTGTTGGAAGCAGGGATGGAAGTCGTAACCCGCAGCTTTGGACGGCGACAGGCCCGGGCTAATTGTATAAAATTGGTTTTGCCCTTTTGAAGCGCCCGGCGTTGAGCCGGTGTTCCGGGGCGAAAGGCGTAGACATGCAACAATCGCGCACTGCCTTGCTTCTGGCAGCGCCGGTACTCATCTGTTCTTTCCCGTCTCTCATGCCGTCCAGCGCCGGTTCCATGATTGCAAATGTTTTAGAAACCTTGGTTAGACTGTAGGTAGATGGGCCCTGTAGCTCACCCTGTTAGAGCAGGGGACTCATAATTCAAGAAAGAGTTTTTGCGCGTCTTTTCGCTGCGTTGCACCCACCATTGCAGATGCTAGGGTGTTTCTGTCGACAGGCATTCGCACGGCGGCGCGCGACCAAACCAAGTTTCCGGACCACACTTCATAGGAATGCCAAGGCGCATTATGGTTGTGTCTTGGGTTAATGAGCGGCGGGTTGGGAACTCCCACCGCTCGTTCTTCGGGTGACAAGGAATTGAAAATAACATGGCTTGCTTGATTCTGAATTGCGAAGGAGTGGGTCTTTTGATGCATGAGTTGGGTCGCGACATTGTGATGATTGGCCGTGCTCCATCGAACCAGATAGTCATTGATCATCCGACGGTATCAGCGCAGCATGCAGTGCTTCTCAAAACCGGCGCCTCCTATTCGCTGAAGGATTTAGATTCAACGAACGCGACACAGATCAATGGCGATTTTGTCACTGATGCTGAGTTGAAAGATGGCGACACAATCCGATTTGGTTCCGTCACAGCGTGTTTGCGAGATATAATCGCAAAACCGTGGTCAAGTCGCGGGATTAGGTAGACCCGTATTTCGAGCTAAGGGCATAAACTCATTGCGTCAGCTTCACCGTGCCACAGCGGCCAAATGGCAACGCACTGGAAATTAGATCGATGCCGCGTTGTGGGGGATGTACACCACTGCGCTTTGATTCAGCTCTGACACAAAGCTAGTGCCCGGGCAGCCGAACTCTGTGCAACGCGAGACCTACATTCGAGGCAATAATAACAAGGAGAAGATCGAGGAGCCCGATTTTCCAGCCGAAGCGCCAGAAAGCAACTCCCACAACTATGAAGCAGGCAAGGCTGAGCACTCCCTGTGCGATTTGTCCTCCGAGTGTCCTTAAAAAAGCTCCCTTACTTAGTTCAACGAATCCTGTGATCGCGCCAAGAATAATGGTGGCACCAAACAAGCGGAAAAGCATAACGCGCAGGAGGTATTCCCAAAATACTGTTATTCTCTCGTGGTCATCGACGAAGCAGGCAGCAAGCCTTGTGCCCAAAACGGGAAATTCTTGCTGACAGTTAGTAAATGTCCATTTGCTACTGGGTTACAACCTAACAGAATGACCGACTTTTTTGGAGCGTCCAGTGCCAAATCGTAAATTGTTCTGACGGTCGTAAGGGTTTCTTACCGATCCGGCCAACGGGGATGCGTTTCAGTGGACCCCGCTCAGTTGTTTTTCGGACCTTCGTTTCGCCGTCTCCGTAGAATGAGATCGGGAGGACGTGGGGATTTTATTGAGATCAGAGAGGGTTGCGTAACTCCTGGCTCCTGAAAGTCGTTGAGGGAACTTCGTTCCGCCATTTCCGTAGAACAAACTGACGAATAAAGGCATCCGCCCACCCGGAGCGACAATGCAATACGAATCTAATTGCGGGAGTACGCTCTCGGGCTGGATGATGTGCTGCCTTTGTTAAAAAAACTTTGAGCGGGCGGCGATGACGCGCATCGGGCGTTACCAGATTTAGTTCCCGACAACTTTACTGGCAATGCTTCCTACCGGCGAGACAATCTCGCCCCGCTCAAAATTTCCCGACCAACCTCCGTCGAATCAATCAGTTGTGCCGACGTTCGCTTGGTTCCGTTGTTGGAGTGCATACCCGAATGGCACTCCATTCACAAGGCTTTTTTTTGAAATCGCAGTTGCGGCGTCAGACCAAGTTTAAGGACGCTGACGCCATCGCGAGCGCAATCGGCTGTGCGCCTTTGCCCGAAATAGACATCCAGTACTGTCTAATGCCGTGGCTTGAACACCGTTCGCGGTAACCTCCTGCAAAAATCGCTCTGACGGAACCAAATCGGATTGTGTCGCCATCCTTCAACTCAGCATCAGTGACAAGGATGTCATTGATCTGTGTCCCATTCGTTGAGTCTAAGTCCTTCAGCGAATAGGAGGCGCCAGTTTTGAGAAGCACGGCATGCTGCGCTGGTACCGTCGGATGATCAATGACTATCTGGTTCGATGGAGCACGGCCAATCATCACAATGTCGCGACCCAACTCATGCATCAAAAGACCCACTCCGGGAGTTCCCAGCCCGCCGCTCATTAACCTAAGACACAACCATAATGCGCCTTGGCATTCCTATGAAGTGTGGTCCGGAAACTTGGTTTGGTTGATGAACAGAGCAAGTGGATTAGCGGATGATCGTCTAATCAGACAAATGATCCGACCTCTGCCCAAGACAAGAGAAAAGGTTCTGAGCGCGTTACCTGCCTGAGATTAGCCGCGGCTATCGCCTGGTGACCCCTCCCCCAAGTCTCCACCAACTCGACAATTGCGTCGTATTACCGCAGAGTTGGGAACGCAGCGTCGATCTAATTTCGGGAGAGAAAGACGGGCCTGTAGCTCAGCGGTTAGAGCAGGGGACTCATAATCCCTTGGTCCCAGGTTCGAATCCTGGCGGGCCCAGCCCCGAAAGATTTCGGGGTCGCCACGCGCGGCGCTTATTTTTTCAAGCTCGAATTCGCGACGCGAGCCGGGTAGGCGCATTCGAGCCGTCAGAAACGAATAATTTAGTACTATGAAAGCGTTGTTTTCGATCATTCTCGCCTTCGCCATTTCCATTGGCACGGTTGAGGCCGGGCCTGTGAGAACAGCGAAAAACGTGGCGCAGAGTACGGTGCACACCGCTAAGAACGTGGGCCACAGTGTGGTCAAGGGCACAAAGAGAGCTGTGCGTACTGTAGTCTATACATTCACGCCATAGAACAGGGCAGTCCTCACGGGTGTTTAGACTCGCCGGTGCTGCCGCCCATGATTGTCGTCGATCCGCTTCGCCGATCAAGCGGATGCAAACGCTTGTAAAACAGGCGTCAGCCTCGAGCACTTCACTCCGTCACAGTCGAAACGAGGCCATAATTCGCAGCGAACAACTTCTAGTTACGCGGTGGCAGACTGTTCGCGCTCTCCTGAATCAGCAAATCGAGCCTGTTAAGATCAATCGGCTTGACGAGATGATAATGGAATCCTGCCTCGCGACCCTTGCGAATGTCATCCTCCATACCGAAGCCTGTGAGAGCAATCCCGATAACCGGGCGTGTAGATTGCAGTTTTTGCACCAGATCGATGCCGCTGCCATCGGGTAACGCCAAATCGCTGATGAGAACATCAAATTGTACCTTCGAGCTAAGATCGAGAGCTGACTGAAAATCCAGCGCTGATTGCACTTGATAGCCACGCCGCCGGAGCAGGTTCGTAAGCGACCGGTTCGTGTCTTCGTGATCTTCAACAAGCAGAATCCGCATACTCTGGCGTTCCTGTTTCCTGGGAGAAACAGCAGGAGCAACTTGAGCTGCCGCTGTTTCGCACGTTGGAAAAACGAGTGTAAATCTGGAGCCTTTGTTTCGGCCAGCGCTTTGTGCAGTGATTGTTCCGTTGTGGGCTTCCACAAGCGCCTTGCTGATAGCCAAACCCAGACCCAGTCCGCCCAGCTGTGTGCGGCCGCCTTGTTCAAAGGCATCGAAAATTTTTGGCAGTGATTCCGGCTCAATTCCTAGTCCGCTATCTGCGATCCCAACATCGAGGTGTCCCTGCGATTCGTTGCTCGTGGAAATGAAAATCTGCCCCTCGCTTGGTGTAAATTTCACCGCGTTATTTATCAGGTTCCAAAAGATTTGCTGTAATCGTGCCGGGTCCGCTCGCAAATGGACTTTTCGTGCACTCAGATTGACAGAACAGGTCAGATGCTTGCGATCGATTTCAGGCTGACAAATCTCAAGAGCATTCTGAAGGAGGTTATGAGCGTCGACGACTTCAAAATTGAGCTGCACCTTGCCGCGGTCAATGCGCGTTAAATCGAGCAGGTCATCAATTAGCCGCGCCTCCAATTCCACATTGCGCCGGATCATTTGCAGCGACTCATGAATGCCCGGGGGCAATGCCGGTTCGCTCTCCAACGCGAGGGCGGACGCCAGAACCGGCGTAAGAGGCGTGCGCAACTCGTGGCTGAGCATGGCAAGAAATTGATCCTTCGCCATATTGGAACGCGCCTTTTCGGCCAATTCCAGGTTCGTGTTCTGTAACTCTTCCTGACGATTTTGAAGCTCCGTGGCGAGCGACTGCGATTGCTCGAGCAGATTCTCTGTCCGCGTGTTTGCCTCGATTGTATTAAGCACGATGCCGATGCTTTCCGTCAATTGGCCGAGAAATGCCTGGTGTGTCGAGTTGAAGCGCTCCAACGACGAAAGCTCCATGACTCCTTTTACTTCTCCCTCGAATAAAATCGGCAGGACCGCGATGTTCATCGGGCGGGCCGCACCCAGAGCGGAACTTATCTTTATGTAATCGCTGGGGGCATCGGTGATGAGAATCCGTTGTTTTTCCAGCGCCGCTTGTCCCACCAGGCTGTCGCCCAGCTTGAAAGAGGTCTTCATCCCGCTCTGTTCGTGGCAAGCGTAGCTCGCTAACAGCTTAAGCTCCGGTTCTCGGCCCGACTTGTCCATGATGTAGAAAACTCCTTGTTGAGCCGGAACCACCGGAGCGAGCTCCGACAAGGTCAGTTTGGCAACCGTCAACAAGTCTCGCTGGCCTTGCAGCATTCGGGTGAACTTGGCGAGATTGGTTTTAAGCCAGTCTTGTTCCTTATTCCGCAATGTTGTGTCTTTCAAGTTGCGAATCATTTCGTTGATGTTGTCTTTGACGGCCGCAACCTCGCCTTGCGCCTCCACCTGAATCGAACGCGTCAGGTCGCCTTTCGTAACAGCGGTGGCAACGTCAGCGATGGCACGAAGTTGCGTTGTTAGATTTGCTGCCAATCGGTTCACATTGTCGGTCAAATCGCGCCATGTCCCGGCAGCGCCCGGCACATTGGCTTGTCCGCCCAGTTTCCCGTCGACCCCCACCTCGCGTGCTACAGTGGTGACCTGATCGGCAAATATGGCGAGCGTATCGATCATGTTATTAATTGTGTCGGCCAGTTCGCCGATTTCTCCCTTTGCTTCCACAAGGAGTTTCCGGTTTAGATCTCCCTTGGCCACTGCAGTCACGACTTTTGCGATGCCACGGACTTGATTCGTTAAGTTGCGAGCCATGAAGTTCACGCTGTCGGTCAGGTCCTTCCACGTGCCGGCAACCCCCTTAACTGTTGCTTGGCCTCCCAGCTCCCCCTCCGTGCCTACTTCCCGCGCGACGCGTGTGACCTCTGACGCGAATGAGTTGAGCTGATCCACCATCGTGTTCACAGTGTTTTTCAGTTCGAGAATTTCACCCTTTACATCGACTGTGACTTTCTTCGAAAGATCGCCGCGCGCGACGGCCGTCGTCACCTCGGCAATGTTGCGAACCTGAGCGGTGAGATTGCCTGCCATCGTGTTCACGTTATTGGTCAGGTCTTTCCAGGTGCCGGCCACGCCCTGCACATCCGCTTGTCCACCCAGTTTCCCTTCGCTGCCGACCTCGCGGGCAACGCGAGTGACTTCGGATGCAAATGAACGAAGCTGATCCACCATCGTGTTGATGGTGTATTTGAGTTCCAGAATTTCACCGCGAACGTCCACGGTGATTTTTTTCGACAAGTCCCCGCTGGCAACGGCTGTTGTCACTTCAGCGATGTTCCGCACCTGCGCTGTCAGGTTACCGGCCATCGAATTGACGCTTTCAGTTAAATCCTTCCAGGTTCCTGCGACCCCTCTCACGTCTGCTTGACCGCCGAGTTTACCGTCTGTGCCGACCTCCCGTGCGACCCGCGTCACTTCCGAAGCAAACGAGCTCAGCTGATCGACCATCGTATTAGTGGTGTTTTTCAATTCGAGGATTTCACCTTTCACGTCGACTGTGATCTTCTTCGTCAGGTCTCCTTTGGCGACAGCCGTCGTGACTGCGGCAATGTTGCGAACTTGTCCGGTCAGGTTACGCGCCATGAAATTGACGGAATCGGTTAGATCCTTCCAAGTTCCCGAGACGCCTTCGACGCGAGCCTGGCCACCGAGAATGCCTTCAGAACCGACCTCCCGAGCAACGCGCGTTACTTCCGAGGCAAACGACCTCAGCTGATCCACCATCACGTTAATAGTGTCCTTGAGCTCGAGGAACTCGCCCTTCACATCCACCGTGATTTTTTTGGTCAAATCGCCGGTTGCCACCGCAGTTGTTACGGTGGCGATATTTCGGACTTGGTCGGTGAGATTACCGGCCATCAAATTGACGTTCTCCGTCAAATCCTTCCAAGTGCCCGCAACGCCTTTAACGTTTGCCTGGCCACCTAGCTTGCCTTCTATACCCACCTCGCGTGCAACACGGGTAACCTCGGATGCGAAAGCGCTGAGCTGACGCACCATCGTATTCACGATTTTTGCTGTGCGCAAAAAGTCGCCCTCCAGCGTCCGACCTTCGATTTCAATCGCCATGTTCTGGGATAAATCTCCTCGCGCGACAGCCCCAATCACGCGCGCCATTTCGGTCGTAGGTTGCGCCAGATCCTCAACAAGATTGTTGACCGAGCCCAATGCCTCGGTCCAAGCGCCGGACACCTCCCCCAGCGATGCCCTCTGTCTGATTCTGCCTTGCTTTCCGACTACCCGGCTAATGCGCGCCAACTCCGCCGTGAGGCGCTGATTGATCCGGATCACATCGTTGAAGGTGTCCGCGATCTTCCCGGCCACACCTGTCCAGTGGTCCGGAAGGTGAGCGGAAAAGTCTCCGCGCCTCAATGCCACCAAGGCTGTCAGTAGTTGTTTGGTGTCGAGCTGGTCGCCGTCAACGCGCGATCCGTTTGCCCGTCGCGTTCTGGGAGTAGAAGGATTTTTCATAAGTAATTAGCAAGCGGGGGACTCCCCTCTGCAGGAATTTGACGCATAAAAATTGGAGGACTCATGGTTCCAGCGTCGCAGTTTAATCGTCGTACGAGGCGCGGGAGGCCGTATGACGTACATGGCACGCGAGGACCGGGCTATTCCCGTCCGCAGAGGATTCTTAAGGCTCTGAGCTGAACCTACAAAGGCCGCAGTGTTTTCAGACGGAAGCCGAAAAAGATGGCAAGAATGCCGAGTACGACAGCGTACCAGGCGATAAGCCAAATCACCGCGGCGGCGCCAGCGATAGGATTCCACAGAAGCAGTACGGCGAAGACGATAGATGCCAGACCCATGAGGATTAGAAACCATTCGCCTTTGATTTCCCGGCGCATCTTAATTGCCAGCACAATCTCAGACGCGCCAATCATGAGCGCCCAGGCCGCGATATAAATGATCAGCGCCAATGCCGTTACCTGAGGTGCATGGAATGTAAGGAGTCCGACTATGATTCCGACAATGCCGATGACTAGCTGCCAACCCCAGTCCGGGTCGGAAGCACGATGTCCAAACGCGCCGATAATGCGAAATATCCCATCGATTAACACCCACGCTCCAAAAAACAGCACCAACATTGCGATAGTTAAACCAGGATATACGAACGCAATAATTCCAAAAACAATTGCAGCGATACCCCTTATCACAGGAACCCACCAATGACGTTTTAAGGTTTCGATTAGCATCGCTCCGTTCTAAAGAGCGATCCGCGTGAAGGCAAGCGCCATTTCAGCATCGTCTTCGGAGAAGCCGATCCACCTTTAAGGTGGGACTCGTTGGGGGCGAATTCAAAGCCCGCACTTTGCGCTGGCTTCCGCAATGCTGGAGCGAGTTCGAAGGAGCGACGCCAAATACGTATCTACGAATGGGGCGCTGTTGATCCGCCCGAGATTGGCAGGAGTTTGAAGACGCGAGAAAATTGCGTATGCGATTTTGCTTCGCGGAACAGTCTTTTCACCGTAGCCAGACGGGACATTACTCGACCAGTAACGCACGTACTCGCCGTCCGGATGATTCTCTATGCCGAGGAAAATCGTGGAATGTCCGTGCTCGTTTCTGCCAACCTGCCGAGACCAGAAAATCTTCATGAAATCACCCGGCTTCGCTTGGTCGAAATTATCGAAGTTTCGTCCAAGCTGCAGCTCATGAAAAAGGCGCGCCGTGCCGGGGCCATTTGCATTCCAGCGACCCCAGATGCCTTCACCGTCATGTTGATCGCGGATGATCAATCGTTCTAACGTGGAATAATCAAGCTGTAGTTGAGCACGCGCGCGCAAAGCCTCGATCGTCCTGATGAATACCAGATACGTTGCCCCCGAGCAGAAACTCGGCGAGGCCTGCGAAGGGAGAATGAAAAATTTGCCGGACTCGAAGTGTGCCGAAGATTGGAGACGGATTTTTGCGACATGCGAAACCGAATAACGGCCGCCTTCAGGCATCTGTTTGATCTGCTCTAGGACCAGACTGTTGTAATCGCCCGCGAACGACACGTCCGCAGTGAGTCCAAGAACCGCAGTAAAAACCCAGGTCGCCAGTCCCTTCACGGCGCAATAAGTAATCATCAAAAGCCGATCTGGCAACGGGTTACTCCTTAGTCTTGTCATTATGAGGTAGTCGAGGGGCTCGGACGTGAACAACTAGTCCGAGTCACTCACGGTGGCGGCGGTAGCTTTGCCAGCCGACGTATGCTAAACGGGAACATGCTCCGTTTCACAAAAATGGATGGCGCGGGAAACGACTTCATCCTGATCGATAACAGGGCAGGGAAGATCCATCTAAATCGGATTCAAATCGCGCGCCTTTGTGATCGCCACCGCGGTATCGGAGCGGACGGAATTTTGTTGTTGGAAAAACCGTCGGACCACGCCGATTTCCGAATGCGCTACTTTAATGCAGACGGAGGAGAAGCGGAAATGTGCGGAAATGGCGCTCGCTGCTTCGCGCGTTTTGCAAACCAGATGGCAGGCACCCGTGGCAAAATTTCCTTTGAAACTCCAGCTGGCGTCATTTCGGCGGAATTGGCTGGAGACCTCGTCACTCTGCAAATGACTGAGCCGACCGATTTGCGATTGAGTGTTCCTCTTCAAATTTGCGATGAGAAAAAGATCGTTCATTTCGTAAATAGCGGCGTGCCGCATGTCGTTGTTCCAGTCACACAAGTCGGCGATGTTGATGTATCGCGGGACGGCTCGGCCATTCGCCGTCATGAAATGTTTTCACCAAAGGGCGCAAACGTGAACTTCATTGAGAAGCGCGGAGCCAATAAGATCGCTGTCCGCACTTACGAACGAGGTGTAGAGGGTGAAACGCTGGCGTGCGGCACCGGCGTGGTCGCCAGTGCGCTGATCTTTGCCGCCACTGAAAACGTGAACGGTCCGATTGACGTAATTGCACGCGGGGGGGACGAATTGCGGGTCGGATTTGAAAAGACCGATAAGCAGTTTCGCAACGTTACGCTTACCGGTCCGGCCGAGTTCGTGTTTGAAGGAACAATCGAGGTTTGATCGCAATACCTGGGTGCCTTGTCATTCCGAGCGAAGTCGAAGGGCTCGACATGACAATTGCCCAAGCCCCTTCTACAATTCGCAGATATGTTCCGCGGTACATTTACGGCCTTAGTTACACCATTTCGCCATGGCGAGATTGACGTTGCCGCTTTCGAGAAACTGATCGAAACCCAAATCGCTGCCGGAATCAGCGGAATCGTCGCTGTCGGCACGACGGGCGAATCGCCGACACTGTCACACGAGGAACGCCAGGAGCTCATTCGCCTGTCGATCGTAACAGCGAAAAAACGGTGCCTGGTTCTCGCCGGGACTGGTTCCAACGCCACGCAGCACGCGGTAGCCGATACGAAGATGGCTGAGAAACTCGGCGCTGACGGTGCGCTTCTCGTCGCGCCATATTATAACAAACCAAGCCAGGAAGGTTTGTTTCATCATTTTAAAGCGATCGCCGCAGCCACATCGTTACCCATCGTGCTCTATAACATCCCTGGCCGATGCGGGGTGGATCTTGCGCCCGATACCGTGACGCGCCTGTCCAAGGAATGCAGGAATATTGTTTCAATCAAGGAAGCCAGTGGGAGTGTCGAGCGTATCAGTGAGTTGCGCGCGCGTTTGCCTGATTCGTTTACGATTTTAAGTGGTGACGATTCGCTGACGCTGCCGTTTATGTCCGTCGGTGCAGTTGGGGTCGTTAGTGTCGCCTCGAATTTGTTTCCAGGTGAAGTTTGTGCGCTGGTCCGGGCTTATGAATGCGGCGATTCGAAGTTAGCCTTCAATCTGCACCGTAAGATGTTTTCGCTCTTCAAAGATCTGTTCATTGAGCCGAATCCGGTGCCGGTAAAGACAGCGCTTGGCTGGCGTGGGGCGATGTCCGGCGAAGTGCGTTTACCGTTATGCGAGATGAGCGATGCAAATCAGGCGCAGCTGCGTCGGACCCTTGAGGCTTTCGAGCGGGACAAATGATTTTCGGACTTCGCCTCATCTCAATCCTGACCGTGCGGAGTGAAGGCTTTCGCAGATGAAGAACTCTAGAATCCGGGTGTTGCTGATTGGCGCGGCTGGGCGCATGGGAAAAACAATCAACGCTCTAGCGAATGGCGATCCGAACATCGACATTGCCGCGCGCTGCGATCTTGGCGATTCGATCGAACCGCCGATGAAAAATTGCGATGTGGCTATCGATTTTAGCCAGGCCGGCGCCGCCGCTGAAATTTGTCGCGTCGCCTTGGAGCACAGTACGCCGTTGGTCATTGGAACAACCGGTCACTCTCAAGAGCAACGCAGAATCATTGAAGAGACTGCGCGATCGGTGCCGATCGTGTTGGCATCCAATTTCAGCATCGGAGTCAATGTACTCTTCTGGCTGACGCGCAAAGCTGCCGATCAGCTCGGCGGCGATTTTGACGCCGAGATTATCGAAACGCATCACAAAATGAAAAAAGATGCGCCCAGTGGGACAGCCAAAACATTGGCTGAGGTTTTGAAAGCGGCTCGGAAAATGCAGAGCGAAATTCCGATTCGATCGATTCGCGAAGGTGATGTCGTTGGTGAACATAAGGTCATTTTTAGCGGACCGAGCGAGCGTCTTGAACTCACGCATAGCGCGGCCAGCCGCGAAATTTTTGCGCGAGGCGCCTTGCGAGCGGCGAAATGGGTTATCGGCAAGCCGGCGGGACTTTACTCGATGCAGGATGTGCTGGGACTATAAGTCTGTGGCCGGGATCGCTGACCACGGCCGCGGTCAACGCCCGCGGCTACCATAGAATGAGAACTGCCGTCGCCCTCGGATCGAATCTCGGGGATCGGCTCGAGAATCTGCAGGTAGCGCGACGACAGATCCTCGAGTTTGATGAGGTACACCCGCCCATCCTCTCTTCGGGGATTTACGAGACCGAACCGGTCGATTGCGAACGGGACGCGTCAAAATTTTTAAACGCAGTCGTCGAATTTGACTATGACGGCGATTCTGGGCAGCTGCTTGAACAACTGGCTCGAATTGAGGAGTCGTTAGGCCGGAAGCGCAATCATCAGAAAAACGTCTCGCGTACAATAGACATCGACCTCCTGTACTGCGGTGATCGCCAGATCGACAACGAACGACTGCAACTGCCGCACCCGCGGATGCACTTGAGAAAATTTGTCCTCCAGCCACTGGTCGACATCCGGCCGGATCTGATTTTGCCTAACCAGAGAAAAACTATCCGCCAATTACTCGCGGAACTTGAGGGATCTGAAGAAGGTGTTCGATTGATGGACAACTGGTGAGCTTGAAGCAAGTGGATGACGAACGCGAAAGCGATGCGAGGACGCATCGCGCTCCGAAAGCACTTCGTGCAAAATTAACCCACGGCTAGTTTTGTTTTTGCGAAGCTTTGGGAGTGCGTGCGCGTCCTCGCGTCGCTTTCGCGGCGAGCTTGCGTTCTCAAATTAGCGGCTGATCTTCCGACCAGATCCGATGAAAGATTTTCGCCAAATGAAGCAACGCGGCGAAAAGATCAGCGCGTTAACGGCTTACGATTATCCGACGGGGCGTTTGCTCGACGAAAGCGGCATCGACATCATCCTGGTGGGAGACTCGTTAGGCATGGTAGTGCTAGGTTGTCAGGATACGACTGGTGTGACGATTGAGGAAATGCTGCATCACACCCGCGCGGTGGCTCGCGGGGTTAAGCGGGCGTTACTCGTGGCGGACATGCCGATCCACACGTACGACACGCCCAAACAAGCCGTGGAGACGGCCAGGAAGTTTGTCGATGTTGGCGCGCAAGCAGTGAAGCTCGAAGGCGGCGTGAGGCAAGTCGCACAAATCGAAGCAATCACCAAGGCAGGTATCCCGTTCATGGGGCACATCGGCATGCTGCCCCAAAGTGTGCGCGAGGAAGGCGGCTACCGGATCAAGGGTCGTACTCAGTCTGAAGCAGAAGCACTGGTTGCCGACGCACGCGCCGTGGAAAAAGCCGGTGCGTTTTCTATCGTGCTCGAGATTGTGGTCGCGGAAATTGCAAAGCAGATCACAAAGGCAATCGGCATTCCAACCATTGGTATCGGATCCGGCAAGCATTGCGACGGGCAAATTCTGGTGACACACGATTTAATCGGACTCTTTCCATGGTTCACACCGAAATTTGTTTCGCCCGAGGCGCGCGTGGCAGATGAAATCCGGCGTGCCGCCAGAGCGTTTATTGAGCAAACGCGGAACAGTTGAAACGTTAAAGGATTAACAACGTTACAACGGCAGGCGGCGCCCCGAGTTGGTCAGCCTTGTAACCTTTCTAACTTTGTAACTTGTTAACTCGGCAAATTCTCCCTCGTCATTCGGATGACGGTATAGCTCACCTCTTCAAATGTGATATGTTGCAACGCAATGAGAGTTTCCGATTTCGACGATGTTGACCGGTTCGAAACCGAAGGACTGCTCACGGGCAGCAAAGAGCGCAGCTGGCTGTGGTTTGGATTGATCGTTTCGCTGGGATTACACGTTGCGCTCTGCGCTTACTTTTACAGGACGCGTTTTCAATCGGTGGAAACATTCGTTGCTCAAAATGAGCAGACACCCACGTTCAAGGTCAAGAGCATCAACGCTTCGGACCTCGGCAAGAGCAGTGCCGATCAGACAAATCCAGCCGCGAAACCGAACCCTGACAACACGGATGTGCAGTTGCCGGATGAAAAGAAATCGTTCGACAAGCTATTGCAGGACGTTCAGGCCAGCGCGGCGCTTCCGGACGACATGAAGGACGTTTTGCCTGATCAACCCAAAGTAGACCAGCCAGAAGTAAATTCTGTGCTAACCGAAATTGAGCGTTCGACTGCGCAAAGTCTCGCCAGCGACCCAAACGCGCTGCACGAACAATCACTGCTGAACAATAATTCGCAGTCAGGTCGTCCACAGCCTGCGCTCAGCGGAACAGAGCTGGCTACCAGTACCACGATCAAGCGTCCCAACACCTTTACGAGCAAGATGCCCGGTGACAGCGCTGGGCCAAATAAGGGGCGCAGCCCTGGTTTCAGCGATTTGGATCAACTGCTCGCGCAAAAAGGTCCGCTCGGATCCGGCACCAAATTGCGACTGCCGGATGATCAGCTCTTCCAATATGACAGCGACGTGCTGCAAGGGAGCGCCATCACTCAATTGCAAAAACTGGGCACTCTCATCCAGCGCAATCCGAAGGCGACATTTTCGGTCGAAGGTTACACGGATTCATTCGGCACATATGAATACAATCTCGATCTAAGTCAGCGCCGCGCGGACAGCGTGAAGCGCTATTTGGTAGAGGCAATGCGTATCAATCCGGCGCAAATCGAAACGCGTGGTTACGGTTCGGCGAAATTCCGAGCGTCGCCCAATGGGTCAATCGAAGAGCAGAGTCCCAACCGGCGGGTGGAGGTTGTGGTGCATACGAGCGACGGGTAGTTGCCAATTCTACGGCGAAATTGTAAGGCGTCCGTGTCCAGACGCCATCGTCGGATCGGCGTTTCACAGAAACGCCCTACAACAATTGCGACGGCAGCTTACCAGTTTTTGATCCACTTTGTCTGGTCGGTTCCGGCAGCGCCGTCCGCGACCGTCCACAGATCAAACGTCGGATTGTAGCCATTTGCTCCACCGGACGCCTTCATTGTCGAATAGCCATAGCTGTTACCAAACTGATCGCGGATTGCGGTCACGGGATTTGAGGGACTTGGCGGGTTCGACATGTCACCTCTGAGGAGCGAGTTCGGTTTAAACGTCATATAAGACCGCGCGCTTGCATCTGGCGTTCCGTCGAAGTTGCCATCTCCCGAAATTAAGCCGTACATATCGCGAGACGGCGGATTGTAGTCAGCGAGATTAGTCGTTGTGGGGTCGAATCCATCGGTCGCGACACTGCGTGGGTAGATTCCGTTGTCTGCCTTGTAACTTTCGCACGCGGCGGACATCGCTGCGATTTCGGTTTCGGCGCGGGCGCGGGCGCCTTTCTTCTGAATGTAGCCGACTGTGCTTAGAACCAAGCCGGTCAGGATGATGATAACGGTGGTGACGACGATCAGTTCAATGAGCGTGAAAGCCGCGTTGTAGCGGCGTTCGCCGCTACAAAATTCGTCATTCGTCATTCGTATTTCGTCATTTGCGCCGCAGGCGCGTCACGTTTGCTGCTGCAAGCCAGTGATGATGCTAATGAGCGGCGTAAAAAGAGCGAGCACGATCGTGCCGACAATCAGCGCCAGAAATACGATCATGATGGGCTCGAGCATCGATGTAAGGGCTGCGACTGAGTTATCTACTTCGTCGTCATACACATCGGCAATCTTCAAGAGCATATCTGGAAGTTTACCGGTTTCTTCGCCGACATCGATCATGCTGATCACCATGGGCGGAAACGCGCGACTGGTTTCCAACGGTTGAACGATCGACTCGCCTTCCTTCACGCTGTCGTGCACCTGTGAGATCGCGGCGGCAATGGCGGCGTTGCCGGCGGTTTCGCGGGTGATATTCAATGCCTGCAAAATCGGCACACCGCTCGTGACCAGCGTTCCCAGTGTGCGCGCAAACCGTGAGATTGCCGTTTTACGATTCAAATCACCAAAGAGCGGCATGCGCAGTTTGAGACTGTCAATCACGAATCGTCCGCCTCGCGTGCGGCCAATAAATTTGTAAGCCATCACGGCGACGATTCCCCCTCCGAGCAGAACAAGCCCATGATCCTTTACGAGGCTACTGGTTCCGATCACAAAGGTGGTGACGGCTGGTAGCGGTTTATCACCAAGCATGTCGTGAAAGATCTCTTCGAATTTCGGCACAATGAAGACAAGGAGAAAAGCCATGATGCCGACTGCCATCGTCATCACAATGATCGGGTAGACCATTGCCGACACGACCTTGTTCTTAATTTTGTTGGCTTTCTCCTGAAATTCCGAGAGCCGGTTGAGCACCGTCTCGAGCACGCCGCCGACCTCACCGGCTCTGACCATGTTAACGAACAAATTGTTAAAGATTCGCGGATGTAGCGCCAGCGCGTCGGAAAATGTGTTACCGCTCTGAACGGAGTCAGCAAGTTTGTTAATGGTCTTTTTCAATACCTTGTCGCGTTCCTGTTTCGCCAGAACGGTTAGGCTTCGTAACAATGGCAATCCGGAATCAATCAGCGTTGCCAATTGACGGGTGAAAATCATCAGGATCTTTGGCTTAACTTTCGTGCGTTGGAGAAGAACAATGCTGCTTTTCGCGCGTGGCTTCGTCATCCGTGCCATCTTCGCCGTGCGACGACGAGCGGATTTGCCATCAGAAAGGGCTACGGCCTCCTCATAGACGCTCGTAGGGAAGTACCCAGCCTGGCGCAATCTGCCGATTGCATCATTGGTTGACGTGGCTTCAACTAGCCCGGTCGCTTCCTGTCCGCGGGAGTCCAGAGCTACGTAGTTGAAACGTGGCATGATGGGCGATTTTAGTTAGCTCAGGGTGGTATGTCGAGCATTGGGACCTGACGAACATCCAAAATGACGAAGCACGAATGACGAATAACGAACGAAGCCAAAATGACCGAATGATGAAAAGAAGAGCTCTCGATTTCGTGAAGCTTTCTCATTCGTCATTCGGATTTCGTCATTCCTTAGGTGTATCTCAGCACTTCCTCGACGGTGGTGTCGCCGGCGAACATACTGCGTAAGCCGTCCTGGCGTAGTGATATCATTCCAAGCTCCACAGCTTTTTGCTTTAAGGTAACCGTTGGCGCGCGTTCATTGATAAGTTCACGAATTGGATCAGTAATTCTGAGAAGCTCGTAGATTCCTTTTCGTCCTTTGTAGCCAGTGTTGTTACAGGCATTACAGCCTTTGCCGTAAAAGAATTGTTTGTCGCCGATGTCCTGCCGCGAGATCCCTAGCTCAGTCAATAAGGGGTTGCCTGGCTCATAAGTGGTACGGCAGTGGCGGCAGATGCTGCGCAATAAACGCTGACCGAGAACCGCTTCCAGCGTAGAGGAAATCAGAAAGGGCTCCACACCCATGTCGATCAGGCGGGTGATGGCCCCGGGCGCGTCGTTCGTATGAAGTGTAGTGAAAACAAGGTGCCCGGTTAGAGACGCCTGAATGGCAATCTGCGCGGTCTCAAGGTCGCGGGTCTCGCCTACCATAATGCGATCCGGGTCCTGGCGGAGAAACGAACGCAAAACGCGCGCGAAGGTCAGGCCGATGGCTTCGTTCACCGGCACTTGCACGATCCCTTCCAGGTCGTATTCGACCGGCTCCTCCGCCGTGAGGAGTTTCGAATCGATCGTATTGATTTTACGCAGGCAGGAATAAAGCGTCGTTGTCTTTCCAGAGCCGGTCGGTCCAGTGGCTATGAAGATGCCATTTGGATGCTCGATCATCTCCAGCAGAAAGTTGTAAATATAATCAGGCATCCCGAGCACTTCGAGGTCGAGATTTACAATGCTGCGGTCGAGAACCCGCAGCACGAGGCTTTCACCAAATTGAGTTGGCAAAGTTGAAACTCGAAGATCGACGTTCCGTCCGGCGATCTGTTTCTGAATGCGGCCGTCCTGAGGCAACCGTCTTTCTGCGATGTTCATGTTAGCCATCACTTTCACTCGCGAGATCACGGGGAGGGCAAGATGACGCGGCGGCGGCGACATTTCGTAAAGCGCCCCATCGACTCGATAACGAATTTTGAATTCATTTTCGAATGGCTCGAAATGAATGTCGCTCGCTCGGTCTTGGATCGCCTGGTAGAGAATCAGATCGACAAAGCGAATGATGGGAGTTGCGTTTGCTTCGGCTTCCACTGCCGCATCGCCGTCTCCTTCGCGCAATTGAAGCGCCTCGCCAGCTTCGCCGAGCTGCTTGAGGACGTCCTCCATGCTCGTGGTATCGCTGCCGTAATGCTGCTTGATCAGGTCTTCGATCTGATCCGCCGGCGAAACGACGACGTGGATATCCTTCCCGAGCGCAAAGCGAAGATCTTCCGCGGCATGAAGATCGAATGGATCAACAAGTGCTACGCGCAATGTGGTTCCGCTCATCTCAATCGGGAGAGCGCCGTGTAACCGAGCCAGCCCACTGGGAATCAAACGTAAAATCTCCGGCCGAATGTCGCATTCGTTCAGGTCGATCAAGTCGGTGCCGAGTCCATTTGCGATTGTCTGATAAAAACCAAGCTCGTCGATGAAGCCGCCATCGACCATCGCCTGCGGGACCGTCTTGCCATTCAGTTCTACCTCGTCCAGGACGTCTTCTGCCTGCGAAGCTTGGAGCACGCCGTGCTCGACAAAAAATTCGGTAAGCTGCTTTTCCTTCATCAGCTCACGTCTCCCACGGTAATGGAGATTATTTCTTCCGCAGAGGTGAGGCCTGCAAGCACCTTGCGGATACCGTCCTCCCGGAGTGTGCGCATCCCGAGCTCGCGCGCTCGTTGGCGCAACAACAAAGTCGGGCTGCGTTTGTTGACCATGTGGCGCACATCGTCGTCGATCACAAAAATCTCGAAGATGCCGATTCGACCCTTGTAGCCGATTTGACGACATCGTTCGCATCCTACCGGCTTCATGACTTGAGCCTCGGACAACTGCCCGGGCTCGATTCGTAATGCACGCAATTCGGTGTCACTGAGCTCTGCGGGTTGTTTGCAGTTTGCACATAGTCGGCGGACAAGCCTTTGCGCAACGATCGCCCGGACGGAGGAAGCCACGAGAAACGGCTGAACACCGAGATCGACTAGGCGCGCCACCGCAGATGGCGCGTCGTTCGTGTGCAGTGTACTGAAAACAAGGTGACCAGTGAGACTTGCGTTCGTAGCAATGCCCGCTGTCTCGAGATCTCGAATTTCGCCAATCATGATGATGTTCGGCGCCTGGCGCAGAATGGAACGCAAGGCTGCCGGAAAGGTCATCCCAACCTCGGTATTCACCTGGACCTGATTAATGCCCGTCATTTGATACTCGACCGGCTCTTCAACTGTGATGATTTTGCGGTCTGGTTTGTTGATGTAATTAAGACAGGCGTAGAGGGTGGTGGTTTTTCCGGACCCGGTAGGGCCCGTGACGAGTAAAATGCCGTCCGGCAGTTTGATCAGGCGTTCGAATGTATCCTGATCGTCGGAAAAAAATCCAAGCTCGGGCAAGCCGAGCTTTAGACTGGATTTGTCCAGTAGACGCATCACCACGCTCTCACCGTGATTGCTGGGAATCGTCGAGACGCGAAGATCGATTGGCTTCTTTTTGATTTTTACCTGGATGCGACCGTCCTGTGGCAGGCGTTTTTCTGCGATGCTCATCGAACCGGTCATGATCTTGAGCCGGCTGATGATTGCGGATTGCAAACGTTTCGGTGGCGCTTGCATTTCCTGCAGAACGCCGTCGACCCGAAATCGGACCCGAAATTTTTTGTCAAGTGGTTCGAGATGAATGTCGCTTGCGCCGGCGCGGTGTGCCTCGGTCAGCAGCATGGAGACCAGCCGGATAATTGGCGCATCGGCTTCATCGATTGCGGTCCCTTCCACGCCATCGCCAATTTCCAATCCAAGATCGATGTCTTCCCCGATTTTTTTCTGCAAGACATCGGCTGCTTCGTCGGCAGTCCCGTAGTACTTGATCAGCGCGTCACGAATTTTCTGGGGACTGGTGCATACCAGTTCCAACTCGCGTTGCAGGAGAAAACTGAGGCTATCGATCGTGTCGATGTCGAGTGGATTGCCAACCGCCACCACCAGGCCGGTCTCACCGAACGCGACCGGGATCACCTTGAAACGGCGCGCATCTTCGCCCCGGATTTGATTGATGATTTGTGGCGGAATCACCATGGAGGAGATATCGATCCAATCCATGTGCGCTTGCGCTGCGAGCGTGCGCGAGACGTCCACGTCGGAGACAACTCCGTCGTTGATCAGGACATCGACTACGCCGGGCTCGCCGTTTAGAAGTGATCGCGCGCCGTCGATCTGCGGGCGCGTGATGAGTCCGCCCTCCTCGAGGGCTTTGAGCACGTACTCTTCGTTGTGTTGCACCGGAGGAAGGGATGCCTGGGTGCGCAGTTTACCGCAAAACCGCTAAATTTCCAGTGGCAGGAAATCGATATGGGTGCCGCGCTGTGCCTACCAGCACAAGATCATTCCACGGTTACGCTTTTGGCGAGGTTCCGTGGCTTATCGACATCTCGGCCGAGTTCGACTGCGAGGTGATAGGCGAGAAGTTGAAGAGGGACGACGGTCAGGATGGGCATTACGTACTCGGGCGCTTCCGGCAGCACGATAATTTCATTGGCGATTCCTTTGAGGTGCTTTGGACCGTTTCCACTGGTCACAGCAATAACGAGTCCCTTACGGGCTTTCACCTGTTCGATGTTGTTCACGTTTTTCGAGAAAACGGAATCGTCCGGTGCAACGAAGACCGAGGGTAGGTCGGGACGGACCAGCGCGATAACGCCATGCTTGAGCTCTGCGCTGGGATGCCCTTCGGCAAAAAGGTAGGTGATCTCTTTCATTTTGAGAGCGCCTTCGAGCGCGACCGGGAAGTTGAATTGCCGGCCGAAGAAAAGCATGCCGTTCGCATCGACATATTTTCTCGCAATTTCCTTGATCTGATCGCTCAGTCCCAAAACTGCCTCGATCTGGCCCGGCAACGCTTCGAGCGCTTCAATCACTCGGCTTCCATCAGTCGCCGAAAGATTTCGCATCCGTCCAAACAGCAGTCCCAGGAGTGTCAGAATGGCAAGTTGCGACGTAAACGATTTCGTTGCCGCCACACCAATTTCGGGGCCGGCGTGCATGTAAACTCCTCCATCACTCTCGCGCGCGATCGTGCTGGCGACGTTGTTACAAATTCCCAGGGTGCGAAAACCTTTGCGCCGGCTTTCACGCAACGCGCCGAGGGTGTCCGCGGTTTCGCCGCTCTGGCTGATGGCGAAAACCAGTGTCTCAAGAGTCATCGGCGTGTTGCGATGGCGAAACTCGCTCGCGTATTCGACTTCGGTTGGGATGTTGGCAAGTCGCTCGATCAAATATTCGCCGACTATTCCGGCATGAAGAGCTGTGCCACATCCTGTAAGGACGATACGGCCGACGTCGCGAAGCTCCGGAGGCGTCATATTCAAGCCGCCCAGCTTTGCGGTGCATTCGTCCGGGTTGAGACGGCCGCGCATCGCGTCGCGCACCGTGTTTGGTTGCTCAAAGATTTCTTTGAGCATGTAATGCGGATAATCGCCTTTCCCAATATCTTCGGCGGTAAATTCGACTTTGCTGACTGCATGCTCGCTGCTGTCTCCTGCGAGTGAGGTGATCTCGAACTTGTCTCGCCCCGCCGCGACCACATCGAAGTCGTTTAAATAAACGGCGTCGCGCGTATAGGCCACGATTGCGCTCACGTCACTGGCGAGGAAGTTTTCGCCTTTGCCTACTCCGAGCACGAGCGGGCTACCGCGTCGCGCGCCGATCATGAAATCCGGGATATCCGCATGGACCAGAGTGATACCATACGTGCCGATCACCTGGCGCAGCGCCGCGCGAACGGCTGCAAGCAGTCGCGTCTTTTTTTCCGGGACATCCACAGTGTTGGCGCATGACTCGTCGTAGAGTTTCCCAATCAAATGCGCGAGCACTTCGGTATCGGTTTCAGAGCGAAAGTTCGTGTCGCCGCCGCGGATTAGCTCATCTTTAAGCGTCTGATAATTTTCAATCACGCCGTTGTGGACGAGCGCCAGTTTGCCGCTGGCGTCGAAGTGCGGGTGCGCATTTTGGTCGGTGACTTTGCCGTGCGTGGCCCAGCGTGTGTGACTGACGCCAAGCGAGCCGGAGATTGGTTCCTTCCTCATTAGTTGTGCGAGCTCCGCGATCCGACCCGCACATTTGCGTGTTTCCAGACGGCCCCCGTCTATAATAGCGATACCGGCTGAGTCGTAGCCTCGATATTCAAGACGACGCAGCCCATCCAGTAAAATGGGCGCTGCTTCAGCGCGCCCAACATATCCGACAATCCCACACATTTTTCCGAACTGTAGCGGCGGCTGTGCTGAGCCGCAAGATTCACCGCGCATTAAGGGATTGGGATTACGAGCCGGCAACCGTTGGTCGATCCTTCGGTGGCAAACCCTTCTCTTCGAGCAAGAGCAAGAATACGAATACGAGATCGCTCGCACCTGGGAAGTGCAGGGTGATTATTGATGTCCATTCGTACTTAAAAATTCCCAAAATGTCTTGCCAGTTCGGGTCGCTTTCCGCTAGAACCGTTGTTCCACATCCAACGCTCCTGTGGAAAAACAAATTCGCCCCACCATTAGAGCGGCTCTTATTCGGAGCGTCTTTTGCGTCCCTCTGCTGCTGGCCGTCTGCGTGACCCCGTTCGCGCTGGCACAGCGAAACACGACCCAACAAAGCGTGACCGCGCAGATACATGCCACGAATAAGCCGCAGGTGGCGAACGGCACCTTCACTGGGATGCCTGCCGTTTCGGCGAACCCGGATGCTGTCATGCCTGTTACCGACCAGTCACTGCTTCCCCATGGCGTTTCGCAAGATCTGGCCGGCTCGCAGTTGCCGAAAGCTTCAAGCGACCCAGCTGTTCCTCCGATCCTTATCAAACCAATACCGAAATTTCCAGAGGTGATCCTCTACGATCAGTTAGACAACCCGGGAGTGATCAGCGCCGGGTCGCAGGAGTTCCCGGATATGCCCGATTTTACCGACTTTATCGCTGACGACTTCTTCGTGCCCGGGGGCCAAAGCTGGCAGGTCACCGAAGTGTATGCGCAGGGCGTTTATTTCAATGGAACTGGCCCAGCCAATAACTTCAACGTTTTCTTCTACCAGGATAGTGGTGGTCTGCCGGGGACGCTCGTTTACACCAGGGCCGCCCAGCCGTATGTGGATAGCGGCGGCGTTTTCGAAGTAACCCTGACCGTACCGGTTACGCTCACTTCCGGCATCTATTGGGTCTCGGTGCAGGCCCACATGCCCTTCGATCCAAATGGCCAGTGGGGTTGGACCGATCGGACCGTGCAGGCCAATTCCCCAGCAGCCTGGCAAAACCCAG
>Ga0193721_1000055_pt1 | contig 34071 bp, 39 predicted proteins | sample U2s2metaG_FD_145078 | JGI IMG/M metagenome (GOLD analysis project Ga0193721, IMG submission 145078) | Soil microbial communities from a riparian zone of the East river system, Colorado, United States - U2s2 | ecosystem: Environmental > Terrestrial > Soil > Riparian zone | place: USA: East River...
CCAGCCACGGCGCGGCGAGCGCGAGCGTCGCTACGAGAGCGAGACCGGCGAGCGCCCAGCGATGACGCGCGACGCGACGGATGAGTAGCGCTGGCATAGGGACTACGACTACGTTACTCGAAGGCTCACCTTCCGGGCAAGCGGCGGGTCACGTGAACACCCAGACGCGATTCACTCTCGTGTTGGGCGGCGGCGGCATGAAAGGCCTCGCCCACATCGGCGTGCTCCAGGCGCTCACCGAACGCGGACTCGTTCCGGCGCGGATCGTCGGCTCGAGCGTGGGCGCGATGGTGGGCGCTGCGTGGTCGGCGGGCCGGAGCATCCCCGAGCTGCGCGACGTGGCCGTGAGCCTGCGCCGCAAGGACGTGTTCGCCGTGGCGCACGCCGACATGGCGTTCAAGCGGATGCGCTCCCCCGCCCTGTTCCGCCGCGAGCCCCTCGACCTGCTGATCCATCGCCTCGTCGGTGACGTGACGTTCCAGGAGCTGCGCAACCCGCTCATCGTGAACACGGTGGACATCAACTCCGGGATGCAGGTGTTCTGGGGCCTCGAGGGGCTCGACGACGTGGCCGTGCGGGACGCCGTGTTCGCCTCGTGGATGCAGGTGTTCTGGGGCCTCGAGGGGCTCGACGACGTGGCCGTGCGGGACGCCGTGTTCGCCTCGTGCGCCCTGCCGGGGTACCTCCCCCCGCGCGAAATCCGCGGTCGGTTCTACGTGGACGGCGCGACGGTCGACAACCTCCCCGTCGGCACGGCCCGCATCCTCGGGGCCGACGTGATCCTCGCGGTCGACGTCTCGGCATCGAACGCGTTCCGCGCGGACACGCAGGAGGAAGGATTCGCCGCGGTGTTCGCGCGGGCCACCGAGATCGCGATGCAGTCGCTCCTCGAGCTGCGGCTGCGCGAGTGGACGACGCCGCCGATCTTCTACGTGCACCCGCGCGTCGAGCACATCTCCGCGTTCTCGTTCGACCACCCGCGCGAGCTGGTGGAGGAAGGCTATCGCGCGACGGCCGCGGCGCTCGACCGGCCGGCGGACTGGCCCGCGGCGGGCGATGCCGGCGTCTACCCCCGCCGCCCCGTCTCCGTGCGCGTACAGCCGGAGCGCTGCATCGGCTGCGGCGCGTGCCTCGTGCAGGCGCCGCCGGGCATGTTCGTGCTCGATGCGCAGGGCAAGGCCGTCGTCACACGGCCGGATCAGGAATGGTCCCCGATCGACGGCGAATTCATCCGGCACTGCCCGACGTACGCCATCAGCGCGCGGCCGACGGCGGTCCCCGCCGAAACTCGCCGTCAATCCGGATGAGGTCGCGCGCCACGCGGTCCCAGTTGTAGTACGTCTCCACGGCGCGGCGACCCGCCGCCCCCATGCGCCGGCGTAGCTCGGCGTCGCCCAGCAGCCGGGTGATGCCGGCCGCCACCGCCGCGGGATCACCGGCATCCACGAGAATCCCCGTTTCGCCCTCGCGCACCGCGTCCGGCACGCCGCCCGAGCGGCCCCCCACCACCGCGAGCCCGCAGGCCGACGCCTCCAGGAGGGAGATCCCGAAGCCCTCGACCAGCAGCTCGACGCGGCGCGACGCGCCGACATAGAGGTCGGCGGCGTTGTACAAGGCGGGCAGCTCGTCGTCGGCCACAAAACCGAGGAACCGTACGGCGTCGCCGACGCCGAGATCCACCGCCAGCCGCTCGAAGCGCGGGCGCTGCGGCCCGACGCCCGCCACCGCGTAGCGGGGAGGTGCGTCCGGAAACGCCGCGCGCACCGCCGGAAGCGCACGGATGACCGTGTCGATCCCCTTGTGCCACTCGAGCCGCGACACCGTGAGCAGCCACGGCCCACCCTCGAGGCCGAGCCGGCCGCGCACGGGGCGCGGGTCGATGCCCGGCCGGAAATGTGTCTGGTCGGTACCGAGCGGAACGACGCGGACGTCGCCGCCCAGCGTGGGCTGGTCCAACGCGGCGAGGACCGACCGGGCGCGCTCCGCCGTCCAGCGGCTGTTCGCCACGACCACCACCGCGTCGCCCAGCAGCTTGCGCGCCGTCCAGCGCCGGAAACGGGAGCGGTGCATCTTCGACTCGAGCAGCAGCAGCTCCGTGCCGTGGACGATCACGCCGTAGGGCAGCGCGTAGCGCCCGCGCAGCCACCGCGCCGGGTACCCGGCGGGCTTGAGCTCGCCGCACCAGGCGAACCCGGGCTTGGTGCGCCGGACCAACCCGCTCGCCCGTGCCGTCCACAGCACGAGTCCATGGATCGTGCGCAGCCGCGCGGCCCGGATCGGCGCGTGGTCGATCGGCTGGGGAAACCGCGCATCGCTGGCCGCGCTCCCGGCGTGTCGGCCGGTCGAGACGATGAGCGCGCCCGGGGGGTACCGCAGCGCGAGCTCGCCCATCCACCGCGCGATGCCGCCGCCCTGCGGAGGAAAGTTGAAGGCGAGGAGGAGGGTGGTGCTCAAAGCAGGGAAGGGGTTGCGACCACCTCCGCTTCGATCGCACGGAGGTCGCGCACGACGCGGTCCCAATTGAAGTGCGTCTCGACGGCGCGCCGTCCATTCTCGCCCAGCCGCGTCGCGAGCGTCGTGTCGCCGAGCAGGCGACAGATCGCGTCGGCGAAGGCCTCCGAGTCCTCGGGCGGCACGAGGAACCCGGTCTCGCCGTGTTGCACGGCGTCCGGGATCCCTCCCGAGTCCCCTGCGACGATCGGCACGCCGCACGCCGAGGCCTCGACGAGCGAGATGCCGAACCCTTCCACGCCGAGCCGCTCGGACCGCCGCGACGCGCCGACGTACACCGCCGCGAGGTTGTAGAACGCCGGCAGCTCCCGGTCGCTCACCCCACCGAGGAAGCGCACGTGGTCACCGAGGCCGAGCTTGTCCGCCAGCTTCTCCAGCCGCTCGCGATCGGGGCCCGTTCCGGCGACGGCGTAGCGCACGTCCGGCGCGCGGGCGAGGATCGTTGGTAGCGCTTTGATCACGGTGTCCATTCCCTTGTGCCGCTCCAGCCGGGCGACGGTCACGAGCCAGCGCGTCCCGCCGTCGGGCAATCCGAACCTTTCCCGCAGGCCATCCGCATCAGCGCCCGGCCGGAAGTGCGTCGGATCGGTTCCGGGATGCAGGACGCGCAACCGCTGGCCATGCCCGTCGAGCCCCAGGTCTCCCAGGATCGCCAGCGCCAGATCACGCGTCCAATTGCTGATCGCGAGCAGCACCGCCGCGCCGCCGAAAATCGCCCGAGCCGTGCGGCGCTTGAACGCGGAGTGCCGGATCTTGTGCTGCTCACTGAGCAGGTCCGCGCCGTACAAGAACAGGCTGTACGGCACACCCAGCCGCTCGTACACCCAGCGCGCCGGGTACCCGGCCGGCTTCACGTTGCCGCAGTGGACGAAGCGGACGCGATGCTGGCGCGCCAGGCTGGCGGCACGCCGTGCCCAAAAGAGCAGCCCCGGCAGGGTCTTGGTACGCCGCACACCGATCGGAAGGCGGTCGATGATGGCGGGAAGCCCCGAGTCCACGTCGGCCGCGTCGGGGTCGCTCGGCGTCGAGACGATCAGCTCGCCCTTGGGGAAGTGGCGGGCGAGCTCGCCGTGCAGGCGGGCGATGCCGCCGCCCATCGGGGGGAAATCCTGCGCCAAGAGCATGGTCGTCATCGCGACGGTCCCCGGGGGAGCTTCCGCATGGGCGTGACGAATGCTAACGCGGGGCGTCCCCGCGGAGCAATCGGCGTCGCGCGACGGCTTCGCGGTACACGACTTCGGTGCGCGCCGCCGTCCGCTCCAGTGTGAAATCGCCGCGCACGCGCGCGCGGCCGGCGGCCGCGAGCCGGGCCGCGAGCGGCGCGCGGCCGGCGGCCGCGAGCCGGGCCGCGAGCGCCGGATCCTCCAGCAGTCGCCTCAGCGCTTCCGCCCACGCGGTGGGATCGAGTGGCGGGACCAGCAAGCCCGAGTCCCCGTCACGGATCAACTCGGGGTTCCCGCCGGCCGCGGAGGCGGCAACGGGCAGCCCCAGTGCCATCGCCTCGAGCAACGCCTGGGACAAGCCTTCGATTCGGGACGGCAGCGCCGTGAGCGTCGCGAGCCGATAGAACGCGAGCGGGCGCTCAGTGAATGGCACGAACACCACTCGGTGCCGCTCCGGAACGAGTCGGGCGAGCGCCTGGAGGGTGTCGTTCGGCTCGATCCCGACGAACGCGAGGAGCGTGGGACGCTCGAGGGTGCGCAGGGCCTGCAGGAGCACGTGCTGGTCTTTGAGCCGCGCTACCACGACGACGACCGGTCGCCCGTCCGCCGTGCCCAAGGCCGTCCGTGCGGCCGCCTCATCCTGGCGCGCGAGGCCCGCGTCCACGCGAGCGAGATCGATCCCGTTCCAGACGACCCGCAGGCGGCCACCTGGATGCCAGCGACGTTTCAACGCGCGCGCGACCGCATCGCTCACCGCGATCGTGCGGTCGGCGGTTAGACCGACCGCGAGCAGCTCGGCGGCCGCGTCACGATGAACGCCTGCGCCAGACGGCCGCGCCACCGCAGCCAGGTGAGGGCGCGCCGGTCGCGCGTCCCATGACTGTTGATGACATCGACACGCTCGCGAGCCGTCGCATCGACGATGGCGCGCGCCAGGCCCCGGAGCCGACTGAAGTCGAACGGGATGACCGACAACCCCGCCTCGGCCGCCAAGGTGGCGAGCACCGTGCCCGGCCGACAGCCCACCAGCACGCGGTGACCGTGGCCGGCGAGGGCACGGCTCAGCCCGACGATGGACTGCGTCGATCCTTGGCCCTGACCCTGGTGCGTGATCTGCAGAATGGTGAGCGGCTGGTCCGACATGGCACGAAGCTAGTTATACTATGCCGCCCATGCACGTCGTCGTCGCGTCCAACCAGCCGCTCCCGGCGAGGGGCTACGGAGGCCCGCAACGCGTCGTCGTGGCATTGGTTCGCGGGCTCGCGGCGCTCGGGCACCGCGTCACGCTGCTCACGCCGCCGGGTACGCGCGTCCCCGAAGCCATGGTGGTGCCGGTGCCGCCGCGCAAGCTCGTCGATACGGCGGCGCTCGCCCCGTTCGTTCCCCGCGACGCGGAGATCGTGCACGCACACTTCCCGCTGCGCCGGGCGCCCGGCGCCGTTCCCGTCGTCGAGACCGTCCACCGGAACCTGAAGCCCGGCACCCCGCTCCACCCCACCAGCATCTTTCTCTCGCGCGATCACGCCCGCCGGCACGGAAGCGAGGCGTTCGTCTACAACGGCCTGGACCCGGCCGAGTACGTGTTCCGGCGCTTCGCCAAACGAGCCGACCAGTACGACCTGTTCCTCGGAAAGCTGCACAGCGCCAAGGGCTATCACTGGGCGGTCGAAGCGGCGAAGCACACGGGGCACAAGTTGATCGTCGCCGGCGGCTGGCGGCCGAGCTTCACGGGATCCGTCAAGTACGTGGGCGAGGTGGACGGTGCGGCCAAGGCAGCGCTGCTCGCGCGGGCCCGCTGCGTGTGGAATCCGGCCGCGTGGGACGAGCCGTTCGGGCTCGTGACGATCGAGGCATTCCTGTCGGGCACGCCGGTCCTCGGGACCCGCCGGGGCGCGCTTCCGGAACTGATCACGCCCGCGGTGGGGGCGCTGTGCGACACGATGGACGAGATGATCGCCGCGGCCGAAACGATCCAGAACCGCGACCCGGCGGCATGCCGCACGCACGCCGAGCGTCATTTCACGCACCTCGTCATGGCGACGGACTATGCGCGGATGTACGCACACCTCATCGAAACCGGTACCCTTCCCCCCGGACGGTCGTCGTCGTGAGGCGCACGCATCGCCAGCCGGTCCACTAGCGGCCTGGCCATGCACATCGTCCAATTCCACCACGTGCGACTGCCCGTCACGAAATACGGCGGCGCTGAGCGCATCGTGGCGTGGTTGAGCCAGGGTCTGGTCGAGCTGGGTCATCAGGTCACCCTCCTCGCGCCGCAGGGGAGTCGCGTCGCGGGCGTGCGGGTGGTCGAGGTCCGGCCGGAAGAAGTCCTGTCCCCGGCGTTCGATTTGCGCCGCTACGTGAGCGAGCCGGTCGACATCGTGCACTATCACTGCCAGATCCATTACCCGCCACCGAGCGTGCCGTCCGTCTGGACGCTTCACGGCAACATGGGCGGTGGACGGCGCGCGGATGCCCGAACGATCTGCGTGAGTCAGGACCACGCGCGCCGCCATGCGACCGAGGTCTTCGTGCGCAACGGTGTTCGTCTCGACGAGTACGAGTTCCGTGCCGCGAAGGGAGACTACGACCTCTTCCTGGCGCGATTGCACAGCGTCAAAGGGTGGCAAGTGGCCGTCGCGGCCGCGAAGCGATGCCGCGTGCGCTTGGTGCTGGCTGGCGGATGGCGGCCCAGTCTTTCGCGCTTCGTCAAATTCGTCGGCCAGGTCGGTGGCGCGCGGAAGCGCGAGCTGCTCGCGGGAGCCCGCTGCCTGTGGATGCCGGTCCGCTGGGACGATCCGTGTCCGGTCAACATCCTCGAGGCACTCGCCAGCGGCACTCCGGTCATCGGATCGCCCCGCGGCTCCCTGCCAGAGCTGATCTCCCCGGACGCGGGCGGACTCGGGACGACACTGGAGGAGCTTGTGGCGCTGCGCGGTCGTTTGGCCGATTGGGATCCGCGCGCCTGCCGTGCGCGCGCCGAGCGGAGCTTCTCGCACCTCGTCATGGCGGACGAGTACGTGCGCATGTATCGCGCCCTGCTCGCGACAGGAACACTCCCCCCAGGCCGGCCGACGCCGGGGTGACCACGGCTCCTACAGCAACTCGGCGAGCGCCGCGTGAAACCGGCCGGCTGCCGCTTCGATCGTCAGGTCCCGCACCGCTGCCGGGTCGGGTGGGGGACCGGCCAGGGCGGCGGCGATCGCCGCGACCAGTGCCGGCTCGTCGTCCAGGGAGAAGAAGCGCGCGGCGCCGTCCACGAACTCGCGATGCGGCGAGATACCGGACGCGACCACCGGCGTGCCGCACGCGATCGCCTCGATCGGCGACAGCCCGAATCCCTCGAACCGACTGGGGCACACGGCGACGCTCGCCAGGCGGTACGCGCTCACGATCTCGGCATCGCTCAACCCGCTTTCGATGGAGCACTCAACGCCCAACTCGGCGGCGAGCCTCCGCAGGTCCGCCTCGTCCGGTCCCCGGCCGATGAGCCGCACCGCCAAGGACGGGCGCAGCTGTCGCGCCGCCCGGATCACCGCCTGCTGGTTCTTGGCGGGCTGGAGCCGGGAGACAGAGAGGAGATGGGACGGCCCGGGCCGCTCGCTGTCGAGCGGGCGGAAGCGGTCCGAGTCGTAGCAGTACGGCACGCGACGGCACGGCACGGCGAATTGGGCGGTGACACTCGCGGCGGTGAGGGCGCTCGGCGCCCACACGGCGCGGGCCCGTGCCGCGATGAGCCGCAGTCGGCTGTAATAGCCCCGCCGCTCACGGTACGCGCCGCGCAGGCGCGGGAGGCGCACGAAGAACCGGCCCAACACCCACCACACGGGGTCGGGCCGCCCGCCGCCGGTCCTCCAGGGCGGGAGATCCCACACGTAGAGGACGAGCGGGCACGCCCGCGCCGCGGCGTAGCGCCACGCCCGCTCCGCCACGGTGCCGCTCATCGCGAGCGCCAACCGGGCGGGGGCGTCGTCCTCCGTCGCGATCGTCAACCCCAGCTGCCGCAGGCGGGGGACGACCAGCGCGGCGAAGCGGTTCGGAGCGAACCAGCGAACGTCGATCACCGGGGCGTCACGTCGAAGACAAAAACCGCCGCGCCCCGTTGCTTCAGCGGGAGCAGGTTGCGGAAGGGCGAGCGGTAGAAGCGACCGAGACGCACCCGCCCCCAGGGCTCCAGCGCGCTCGTGAGCGAGCGTTCGTCGTATTCCCGCTTGTGGTCGGGGTCCCAGAACGACCGCCCCACCGGCGTCGTCCCGACGAGCGTCCCCCCGGCGGCGAGATACCCGACCAGCTCGCCCACAAAGGCCCGATCGTCGGGTACGTGCTCGAGGACCTCGCAGCAGAACACGAGATCGAACGCTCCCCGCTCGGGCGCGTCCAGCGTGAACACGGGCGCCGCCGCCTCGCCCCGAAACGCGCGCGCCTGCGCGATGGCTGCAGGCGAGATGTCGTGGCCCACGGCCCGCGCGCCCGCGCGCTGGAGCGCGAATGTGAAAACGCCGTCCATACAGCCGTAGTCGAGGACTCGCCCGTAGTCGAGGACTCGCTTCCCGGCTGGCGGATAGCGACGGAGCAGCACGCGATGACGCCACAGCAGGTGGCGCAGGCGCCACTCGAGGTCCGGCGCGGCAGGATCCTGATGCTCGAGCCAGACGCGATACTGCCGATCGTACTCTCCTGCCTGGTCCATCACTTCCTCAGGTTTCGGCCATGCTGTAGACTGCCCCATGCGCGTCATCGTCCTCGGCGCCGGCGGTGCTCACAAAACCGAGACGGCGATCGCCCGCGCCGTGCGCACGCTCGGGCACCGCTGTCGCCATGTCAACGTGGTCGGCTGGGTCCGCTATCTCAAGGGGCTCGCTCGCCCGGTGGTGCGCCGCCTCGTCGAGTCGTTCGCGCCTGACGTGCTCCTCATGACGCGCCAAACGATGTGGCTCGGCGAGGCAACGGTGCGGGCGCTGGCTCGCGGACGTCGCTCGGCGTTCTGGTACTTCGATCTCGCCGACCGCCCGCTCCCGGACGCCGTCGCCCTGGGCCGCTGCGCCGACGCGATGTTCGTCACGTACCAATCGCAACTGGCGCGATACCGGGCAGTGGGCATCTCCAACGTGTGGTACCTGCCGCAGGGGCTCGACCCGACGGCCGACCGTCCCGTGACCCGCTCGCGGCGCCGCTACCAGTGCGACGTCTCGTTCGTCGGCGCGGGTCCATACCCCTACCGCCACGACCTCCTGCGTGCAATCGCCGCCGCATGCGAGCTGCAGATTCGAGGCCCCGGCTGGGCCGGCGCGCCGCCCGGCCTGCCGGTGCGCGGCGGCCCGGTCCGGGGCACGTGCTTCGCCCAAGTGGTCCACGGGGCCGCCATCTGCCTGGGCGCGCACGCCGTCCCCGAGCAAGCACGCGAGCGCGGCGGTGGCGCTTCGAATCGGATGTGGAAGGTGCTCGGCTGCGGCGGCTTCTATCTGGGCGCCTACGTCGATGGGATCGAGGCGTTGGCACGGGACGGCGAGCATTGCGTCTGGTACCGCGATGCGGACCACGCCGTGGAGCTGGTGCGGCAGTATCTCGCCGACCCTGCGGCCCGCACCCGGATCGCGCGGGCGGGCCGTGCGCACGCCCTGGCCCATCACACCTACGCCCACCGCGTGGCCTTGCTGCTCGCGGGCCGGGGCTACACTTCCACGTAATTCCGAAACTCGAAGACGCGAGCGCCCGTCAGGCGCTCGATCCAGTCGGAGAGATAGTATCGCAGGAAGCCGAGCCGGAATCGACGCGGCTCGAGCGGCACCATCGCCTCGTTCGCCCGCGCCGCGATCCACTCCTGCACCGCCCGAGGATGCGCGCCGGCGAAGCGGCGCAGCAGCGGCATCCATCCCAGCGTGCCGCGGGCCTGCGCCGCTGCCGACCGGTCGCGGCCCCTTGGGAAGATCGTCTTGCTCACCTCGTGTTTCTCGCCGATCGCCCAGGCAGGCCGTGCCCACCCGTAGTGGAACACTTCGGCGTCCGTCTGGCGGGCGCGGATCTTTCGCAGCTCGCTCCCGACCCGAAACCCCTGCGCGTCCTGGAACGACCGGACACCGCGTCCCAATCGCACGCAGCGTACCTCGCGGCGGTAGTACCGTCGCGCCGTCGCGACCGTATCGAAGTTTCCCCAAAAGTGCCGGTAGCGCACGAGCAGGCCCTCGACGCGCGCGTCCCGGTCCCATTCCGCGACCCGCTCCTGCAGGATGCGCGCGCCTGCCTCGTGGAGCACTTCATCGGCCTGGATGTAGACTCCCCAGCGTCCCCGGCAGGCGTCCAATGCCCGCTGCGTCTCGATCGCGAGCATCCGGCTGTGTTGGCTGACGTCCCCCACCGTGTTGGCTGACGTCCCACACCGTGTCGAGGATGCGCAGCCGCGGGTCGTCGATCGCGCTCACGAGATCGCGCGTGTCGTCGTCCGACTTGCCGACGTTCACGACGACCTCGTCACAGATGTCGAGGATCGACCGGATCGCCGGAACGATCGGGTAGTCGAGCCGGACCGCGTTGCGGACGATGGTGAACCCGGAGATCACGTCAGGTGCGGAACTGCAGGTCGTGCAGCCGGCGGTACAGCCCGCCCGCGGCGAACAGCGTCGCGTGGGTTCCCCGCTCCAGGATCCGCCCCTCGGCGAGCACCACGATCAAGTCCGCGTGCTGGACGGTGGCGAGCCGGTGCGCGATCACGAACGTGGTGCGGTGCGCGATCAGCCGGTCGATGGCCTCCTGCACCAGTCGCTCGGACTCCATGTCGAGCGCGCTCGTCGCCTCGTCCAGGATCAAGATGGGTGGATCGCGCAGCAGGGCGCGCGCGATCGCGATCCGCTGGCGCTCGCCCCCCGAGAGCCGCGTGCCGCGCTCGCCCAGGATCGTGTGATAGCCGTCGGGCAGCTGCGAGACGAAGTCGTGGGCGTTGGCGGCGCGCGCCGCCGGCCGCCTGTACCTGCGCGAGCGTGAAGTCGCTCCGCCCGTAGGAGATGTTCGCGAGCACCGTATCGTTCAGCAGGATGGTCTCCTGCGACACGATGCCCATGAGCCCGCGCAAGCTGGTGCGGGTGAACTGGGCGATGGGAATCCCGTCCATGAGGATGGCCCCGCGCGTCGGCTCGTAGAACCGCGGCAGCAGGTCGACCAGTGTCGTCTTCCCCGCCCCCGATGGACCCACGACGGCCACCACCTGCCCGCGCCGCACCTCGAAGTCTACGCCCTCGAGCACGGGCGCCTGGCCGTTGTACGAGAACGACACCCCGCGGTACTCGATCCGCTGCTCGAACCGCGCCGGCACCTCCCCCGGGCGCTCGCCTTCTTCGGAGGCGAGATCGAGCACTTCGAACACCCGGTCCGCGGCCGCGAGCGCCCCCGCCATCGCCGTGGGATAGTTGGCGACGGACTTGACGGGGGACATGAGCCGGAGCGCCACGGCGATGAACGCGATCAGGACCGCGGGCTGCAGGCCGGCCGCTTGCCCGAGCGCCAGTCGCGTGCCGACCGCGAAGATCAAGACGATGACCGCGCCGGCGAAGACCTCGCTCACCGGGCTCGTCAGCAGCGCGTAGCGCTGCGCCCGCAGGACACCCTTGCGGTAGCGATTGGCGAGCTGCCGAAAGCGATCGGCCTCGAAGGCTTCCGCCACGTACGCGCGCACCAGTTTGATCGATCCGACCAGCTCGCTCACGAGGCTGGTGAGCTCCCCCCGCTGGTCGGCCTGCTCGCGCGAGCGGCGGCGGACTTTCCCGACCACCGGCCGCACGATCAGCACCAGGAGCGGCGCGCAGACGAGGGCGACGAGGGTCAGGCGCCAGGACAGGCCGACGAGGATCGCCACGTAGACCATGATGAGGCTGACGTTCTGCACCAGGGACGCGAGCGCCGCGGTGACCGCCGTCTTCACCTGGTCCGTGTCGTTGATGACCCGCGAGAGCAGCTGGCCACCGCGTGTCTTCTGAAAGAACGCGAGCGGCAGCATCTGCAGGTGACCGAACAACCGCACGCGCAGGTCGCGCACCAGGTTCTCCTGGATCGCGACGCTCGAGACCGCCGCCATGTACGCGAGCGCATTCTTGAGCACCAAGGTGCCCACGAGGACGAGCACGACGTTGCGGAGCGCGGCCTCGGGCGACCCCGCCGAGAAGAGCGGCCCGACGACCGCCACGAGCAGCCGCTCCACCGCCGAGCCGCCGGCAGCCGGCAGGGCTTCGTGCCCGAACAGGGTTCGTAGGAATGGGATCAACAGCACGAATGTGGCGCCGTCCATAACGGACGCCACGAATGTGGCCACGAGGTTGGCGACGAAGAGCAGCGCGTAGGGACGGAGCAGCTGGAGGACCCGGCGGCTGCGACCCATTCAGCGCGCCTTCCCGGCGACCCGCCCCCGTGGCGTGAGCAAAGCGACGGGAAGAATCATCTCTTCGGGCGTGACGCCGCCGTGGAGGAACGAGCCGCGGTAGCGGGCCTGATACTCGCGCAGCTTGGTGGGATAGACGAAGAATCGGTCCGAGGTCGCGAGCAGCAGCCGGACGCCGAGCCCCATCCCCGGCAGACCGAAGCTCTTCAGGTCTTCGACGAGAATCGCCGCCTCCGGGTCCTCGCTCTTCAAGTCCTCGCCGAACTTGTAGCGCAGATTCGCCGTGGCGTCCCGCTTGGCGTACACCGTCGCGGGGGTCTCGCAGGGAATGGAGCCGTGATCGGTGGTGAGCAGCACGGTCACGCCCCGCCGCTCCGCTTCCTGCAGCGCGGCGAGCACGGGCGAGCGCTCGAACCAAGTGCGGGTGAGACTCCGCAAAGCCGCCTCGTCGCGCGCCACCTCGTAGAGGATCGCGCTCTCCGAGCGACCGTGTGTGAGCTGGTCCACGAAGTTGAATACCAGCGCGGTGACGCCGTCCTGGCTCAAGTGGGCGGGGAGGCGCCGCACCAGGTCCCCCTCCCCCGAGCTGAACACTTTCTCGTAGCGCACCGGCACCGGTCGGCCCACCAATTCCTGCAGCTGCTCGGTCAGGAGCTCGCCCTCGTGGGCGTTGAGGCTCTCATCGTCGGACGCCTGACCCCACCAGGCCGCGTGCCGCGCCGCGATCTCCATGGGGAACAGGCCCGAGAAGATCGCGTTGCGCGCGAATGGTGTGGCAGTCGGCAGAATGCTGTAGTAGTGCGACTCTTCGACGTCGAACAGCGGGGTCACCAGGTCGCGGAGCACCTCCCACTGGTCGAGCCGCAGACAGTCGATCACCACGAACAACACGCGCCCTGCGGATTTCAGGACGGGGACGAGGAACTCGGCACCCACGTCGACCGAGAGCGGCGGCCGGTCACCTTCGGGATTGGCGAGCCAGCGGGGATACTGGCGGGCCACGTACACGGCGAAGTCCTTGCGCAGGGACCGCTGCAGCGCGCGCAGCGCCTCCGAGAGACCGGGCTCGTTGGACGCGGCCAGACGAACTTCCCAGCGCGCCAGCTCCGCGACCAGCTCGATCCACTCGCGCCAGGCGAGGGCCGCACCTCGGCGCCCTTCGAGCTCACGAAACCGCGTGACAAAATCGCGGGCGAGGCGCTGCTGTCGAATGCGATCGCCTTCGAGCAGCCGCGTGATCACCGAGAGGATCTGGCGCGGCTGAACCGGCTTCACGAGGTAGTCGTCCACCTCGATGCCGATGGCCTCGCGCATGGCCTCGCGCAGCGTGCCTTCGTCCTCGCTCTGTGTGACCATCACGACGGGCATCGCAGGATCGATCGCCCGGATCTCACCGATCAGCTCGAGCCCCCGCCGCCCGGGCATCTGCTCGTCGAGCAGCACGATGCTGTAGGGCTGGCGGCGCAGCAGCGCGAGGGCATCGTCGCCATGGGCCGCGGCGGCCACAGTGAACCCCTGGGCTTCGAGGAAGCGCCGGTGCGCGGCGAGGCCCTCGACTTCGTCATCCACCCAGAGAATGGTCTTGGGCCGCACCATGAGGCCAAAGCTAATGGCGACTGGCGAACGCGGGCAACGCGAACCTATTTTCGCGACGTGCTGTGCGTCCTGTTGGTGCGCTTCAGCTCCATCGGCGATATCCTGCTCACCACGCCGCTCGTGCGCGCGCTCGCCCGCCGCCACCCCGACGCGAAGCTGGTCTACGTCACCAAGCGCGCCATGGCGCCGCTCGTGGCCGACAACCGGCACGTCGCCGAGGTCGTGACGCTCGAGCCGGACGAGCCGATCCGCCATCTCGCCCGTCGCCTGCGGGGGCTCGCACCCACCCACGGGCTCGACCTGCACGGCAGTATCCGCAGCGCCGGGTTGCGACTGCTGGTGCGGTGCCGCTGGTCGGGGTACCGCAAGCGCAAGTTCGCCCGGGCGCTCCTCATTTCCACCAAGCTCGACGCCTATCGTCAGCCCGTGCCCGTCGCCGAGCGCTACTTCGAGGCCGCGCGGCAGCTCGACACCCGGCCCGATGGCGAGCCGCCCGAGTTCTGTCTCGGCGTCGGGGCCACGGAGCGCGCGGCGCAGTGGCTCGCCCAGCGCGGCCTGGCCGGCGCGCGGCTGGCGGCGCTCGCGCCGGGCGCCGCCCACGCCACCAAGCGCTGGCCCATCGCGCACTGGAGCGCGCTCGCCGGGCGCCTGGGTGCCGCAGGCTACCGGTCGGTCGTGGTCGGCGGGCCCGACGACCGTGGGCTCGCCCAGCAGCTCGTGGCCGAGGGAGGGCCGACGACCGTGGGCTCGCCCAGCAGCTCGTGGCCGAGGGAGGGGGGGCGGGGGGGGCGGGGCAAGCGAGCTCGGTCGCGAGCGCCGCCGGCGAGTTTTCGCTCCAGGAGACCGGCGCGCTGCTCGCGCGGGCGCGGGTCGTCGTGTCGGGCGATACCGGTGTCATGCACATGGCCACCGGTGTCGGTACGCCGGTGGTCGCACTGTTCGGGCCTACCGTCGCGCCGTTCGGCTTCTTCCCCTACCGCGCGCGCTCCGTCGTCCTGGAGCGCGCCCTCGACTGCCGCCCGTGTTCCTCGACCGGCACGGCAGCCTGCCCGCTCGGCCACCATCGCTGCCTCGCCGACATCACCCCGGAGGAGGTGGCCGCCGCGGTGGAGCGTCTCGTCGAGTGATCCGCGCCACCACTCCGGCGGAAGAGCGCCTGATCAGTCTCGTCGCCGCGGCGGTGCGGGGGCCCGAGCGTGAGGGCCTGTTCGCCTTGTGGCTCGTCGTCCGCTCGGCCGAGGCCCTGCTGCCGCCGCGGCCGTTGTCCAACAAGAACCACCGGCGCCGGCTCCAGGCGCTCGACGTGCGGCTCGCGAGCCTCGCGCTCCCCGGACCCCTGAAGCGCGCCCTGACGGCGGCGTGCCAGCACCTCGAGCCGGCGACCCCCGACGCCGCGGCCCTGGTGCTGTCCCAGCTGGTCGCGCCAGCGCGCGAGGTGCTGGGCCCCGAGGCGGGAGATGCCATCGCTGTTGCCGCCCGGAGCGCGCGCTTACATCTATACTAGACGCGCAGACGCGTACGCGCCCGTTGACGGCACAGCCGACCCGCGAGTGCACTCGCGCGCCACGAAGGCGGCACACGTATGGCACCACGAAAACTCGAGCGTCGCCCTTCCCTCGAATCGCTGGTGGAGCGCGTGGACCAGCAGCGCCCCGGCGACGTGCCGGGCGACACCGTGCCCACCGGGTTCCCCTCGATCGACCGGATGCTGGGCGGCGGTCTGCGGCGCCGTGACCTCGTGGTGCTGGGCGGCGACGTCGGCTCAGGCAAGTCCGCGCTCGCGTTGGGCCTGGCGCTGCGTACGGCGCAGGGAACGGGCGTAGCGCTGTTCTCGGGCGAGATGGACGAGGAGCGTCTGCTGGAGCGCGCCCTCGCGATCGAAGGGCGCGCAACCGTGGACGAGCTGCGCAGCGCGAGGCTCAACGATCAGACGCGCGCCGGCATCGGGGGGGCGGCCGTGCGGTTGCGCGACCTGCCCCTCACCGCGTTGCCGCTCGCCGCCCCAGACTTCGAGACGGCGGCGGAACGGCTCGATCCGTTGCGGCAGCTCGGGCTGGTCGTCATCGATTACCTGCAGCTCGTGCCTTCGCCGCGCGGCGTGGTGCGCTCGACGCAGGACGAAGACCTGGCGCTCGTGCTGCAACGCCTCAAGGCGCTTGCGCTCGAGCGGCAGGTGGCGCTGCTCGTCGTGTCGCAGCTGCCGAAGTTCGACGCCAAGCGGCCCAACGCTCGGCCCGCACTCGACGACTTCGGACACTTGGGGGCGATCAAGCAGCACGCCGACGTGGTGCTCGGGATCTACCGGGAGGAGATGTACAACCCGGGACATGGGGTGGACGGGGCGACCGAGCTGATCGTCTTGAAGAACCGCAACGGGCCCACGGGGTTCGTGGACCTGTACTTCTATCGGCGTTGGATGCGGTTCGAAGACATGCTCGACCCCGATCGGTGAACGTTGTAGCTTAGAACGGCGTTGCAGGTTCCACGTCACACGTTGCACGAAGGTGCCGCGTCGTGGAACGTGTAACGTGTAACGTGTAACATGCGACGGGGTTCTCCCATGGCCGGCCACAGCAAGTGGAAACAGATCAAGCGGAAGAAGGCCGTTACCGACCAGCGGCGCGGCGCGCTCTTCACCAAGCTGATCCGTGAGATCACGATCGCCGCCAAGCAGGGCGGTGGCGATCCGGCGGGCAACGCCCGGCTGCGCACCGCCATCGACGCCGCCAAGGCGGAGAACATGCCGCTGGACAACATCGAGCGCGCCGTCCAGAAGGGGACCGGGGAGCTCGAGGGCGTGATCTACGAGGAGGTCAGCTACGAGGGCTACGGTCCCGGCGGAGCGGCCATCTTCATCGAGGCCACCACGGACAACGCCAACCGCACCGTCGCGGAGATCCGTAACGTCTTCCAGCGACACGGCAGCACGCTCGGCGCGGCGAACTCCGTGGCCTGGATGTTCGACCGCAAAGCCCAGGTCACGGTGGACGCCACCCGCGCCGATGAGGACGCCACTATGGAGGCCGTGCTCGACGCCGGTGCGGAGGACATGGTGCGCGACGGCGACGTCTTCGTCATCACCGGCCCGGTGCACCAGCTGCACCAGATCACCGAGCGGCTCAAAGCCAAGCAGATCCCGATCCACACGGCCGAGATCGCGATGATCCCGAGGAGCACCGTGAAGGTGGACGGCAAGGACGCGAAGCAGCTGCTGCACTTGATCGAAGCGCTCGAAGAGATGGACGACGTCGCGAAGGTCTCCGCGAACTTCGACATCGACGCCGAGGCGCTGGCGGCGGCGACGGCGTAGCGTGAGGGTGCTGGGCGTCGACCCCGGGACGTCGGTCACCGGCTACGGTGTGATCGAAACGGGGAACGGCACTTCCGGGATGGGGCGATTGATCGAGTGCGGCGTGATCCGGTTCGCCGGTCGAAGCCCGCTGCCGCGTCGTCTGCACGAGCTCCACGGGCACATCACGGACCTCATTACGCGCCACCGCCCGGGTGCGCTCGCCCTGGAGAACGTCTTCTACCATAAGAACGTCCACACGACGCTGGTGCTCGGTCACGCCCGGGGCGTCATCTTACTCGCCGCAGAGCAGGCTGGGATCGACATCGCGGAGTACCCGCCCGCCACCGTCAAGAAGACCGTCGCCGGAGCGGGCGGCGCGACGAAGAAGCGGATTGGCGGTATGGTCGCCCGGTTGCTGCGGCTGAAGGACGTGCCCAAGCCTGCCGACGCGGCGGACGGGGTCGCCGTGGCGCTCACGCATATCCTGCGTTCGTGATCGCCCACGTGTCGGGCCGGCTCGCGGCCAAGCAGGCCGATCGCGTGATGGTCCAGACCACGGGGGGCGTGGGCTACGAGATCGTCGTGCCCCTGGGGGTGATGGAACGGCTCCCGGCGGTGGGCGAGACCGTGAGCCTCGCCACCGAGCTGGTGGTGCGGGAGGACGGCTGGTCGCTGTACGGATTCCACGACGAGGCCGGCCGGCGTTTCTTCCAGCGGCTCATCGGGGTGTCGGGGGTGGGACCGAAGATCGCCATCGCGTTGTTGTCGGCCCTGGGAGTGGAGCGCGGGGTGCGGGCGGTGACCGAGCGGAACATCGCCCTGCTCGCGTCGGTGTCGGGCATCGGGAAGAAGACCGCCGAGCGGCTGGCGCTTGAATTGGCCGACAAGCTCGGCGAGTTTGAGGCGGCCGCCGCGGGCGCGCCCGCGGCCGCTGCGGACGGCGGGGCCGCTGCGGCGGCGCTCCAGGCCCTCGAGCAGCTCGGCTACGCCACGGTCGAGGCGGATCGGGCGTTGCGCCAGGCGCTCGCGGCGGACGGCACAACTAGTGGGGGGGGCGACCCGGAGACGCTGGTGCGGCGGGCTCTGCAACTGCTCACCCACGGATGAGGCATGGCGACGACCGCTGAGTGGATCTGTACGCGCTGCGGCTCGACCAACCGCGCGCTGGTGCCCGACGCGGCGACCGCGGCCACGGACGCGTGCGTCAGCTGCCATACGCGCCACGCGCTCGAGCGGGACCCACGGCCGGTCCGGTGGCGGGCCCGCCCGCGCATGTCATGACCGATCGCTCGCGCACCCAAGTCACGACCCCCGACGCGCTCCCCGACGAGCGCCTGACCGACGCCGCCCTCCGCCCCTCGCGGCTCGACGAGTTCGTCGGTCAGGCGAAGGTAAAGGAATCCCTCCAGATCGCGATCGACGCGGCGAAGCAACGCCACGAGCCCCTCGACCATGCGCTGTTCTTCGGCCCTCCGGGCTTGGGAAAGACCACCCTCGCCCTGCTCATGGCGAAGGAGCTGGGTGTCGACATCCGCACCACCTCCGGCCCCGTGCTCGAGCGGCCGGGCGACCTGGTCGGCATGCTCACCTCGCTCAAGGCCGGCGATATCCTGTTCATCGACGAGGTACACCGGCTGCGACCCGTCCTCGAGGAGTTCCTGTATCCGGCGATGGAGGACTACCGCGTCGACGTCCGGATCGCCGACGGCGTCCACGCCCAGACGATCCCGATGGCGTTGGAGCGGTTCACCCTGATCGGCGCAACGACGCGGTTCGGCCTGCTGACGCCCCCAATGCGCGCGCGGTTCGGCCTGGTGGAGCGACTTGCCTACTATCCGCCCGACGACCTCGTGCAGATCATCGGCCGCTCGGCCGGCATCCTCGACGTCCCGGCGGACGCGGCGGGCATCGCCGAGATCGCGCGCCGCAGCCGCGGCACGCCGCGCGTCGCGAATCGCCTCTTGAAGCGCGTGCGGGACTACGCGCAGGTGCGCGCCGGCGGCAAGATCACCGCGCAGGTCGCGGCCGAGGCGTTGAAACGGCTCGACGTGGACGAATTCGGCCTCGACGACATGGACGGCCGCATCCTGAAGACCATCATCGAGCAGTTCGAGGGCGGCCCCGTGGGCCTCACCACCATCGCTGCGGCCGTGGGCGAAGATCCCGGTACGCTCGAAGAAGTGTACGAGCCGTTCCTCATGCAGCAGGGCTTTCTCGCGCGCACGCCGCGCGGCCGATGCGCCACGGGGTCCGCGTACCGGCATTTCGGCTTCACTCCCCCCAAGGGCGCTGAACAGCCGACGATGTTTGACACCTGAGCGCGGAACGCGGAACGCGAAACGCGGAACAGAGGGGCGTTCTTCTGTTCCGCGTTCCGACTTCCGCATTCCGCGTTTTCTCTGATGCGCACGTCCGATTTCGAGTACGAGCTCCCCCCCTCGCTCATCGCCCAGGACCCGCTCCCCGACCGCGCGGCGAGTCGCCTGCTCGGCCTGGATCGCGCGAGCGGGAGGCCTGGATCGCGCGAGCGGGAGTATCCGGCACGCGCGCTTTCCGGATCTCGTCGATCTGCTCGCCCCGGAAGATGTGCTGGTGCTGAACGTCTCCCGGGTCATTCCCGCGCGCCTGCACGGGAGACGGGAGACGGGAGCGGCAGCCGAGCTGCTGCTGGTGCGCGAGCTGCCTGACGGCACATGGATCGCCATGGGGCATCCGGGCGGCAAGCTCAAGCCCGGGCGACGCGTCACCTTCGGTCCCGACAGCGCGGTGGAGATCGGCGAGGTGTTGGGCGGAGGGCTGCGGCGAGTGACCTTCGTGGGCGGGCTCGACGCCCGGGCCTCCCTCGCCCAATACGGCACGGTGCCGCTCCCACCCTACATTCGACGGCCACCCCGACCCGAGGACCGCGAGCGCTACCAGACGGTGTATGCCGCGCACGACGGCAGCGTGGCCGCGCCGACCGCGGGGCTTCACTTCACCCCCGAGCTGCTCGCCCGCCTGCGCGACTCGGGCGTCGCCATCGCCGAGCTGGATCTCCACGTTGGCCCGGGCACGTTCAAGCCGGTGGACACGGACGACCTCGCGACCCACCCGATGCACGCGGAGGGGTACGTGGTGAGCGAAGCAGCGGCGGCGCTCATCAACGGGAGGCGCGACGCGGGAGGGCGCGTGTGGGCGGTAGGGACAACCGTGGTGCGGACGCTCGAGACGTGTGCCGACGAGCACGGACACATCCGGCCGGGAACGGGGGACACCCAGCTGTTCATCTACCCGCCGTACACGTTCCGCGCCGTGGACCGACTGCTCACCAACTTCCACCTGCCGCGCTCGACGCTGCTAATGTTGGTGTGCGCGTTCGGGGGCTATGAGAACGTGATGCGCGGGTATCGGGAAGCCGTGAAAGAGAGATATCGGTTCTATTCATATGGTGATGCGATGGCGGTGGTGTAGTGCGACTCTCCCGGGATCCCCGGGGGGCCATGTTCGAGTTTGAGATCGAAGCGGAGAGCGGTGCGGCCCGCACCGGTACCCTCACCCTCCCCCACGGCACCGTCGAGACGCCGATGTTCATGCCGGTCGGGACGCAGGGCAACGTGCGCGCCCTCTCGCCCAACGACCTGCGCAGCGTGCGCGCCCTCTCGCCCAACGACCTGCGCAGCGTGGGCGCGACGCTGGTGCTCGCCAACACCTACCACCTGCACGTGCGTCCGGGCGAGGCGGTGATCGAAGCACTGGGGGCCCTGCACCGCTTCATGGGTTGGGACCGCCCGCTGCTCACCGACTCCGGTGGCTTTCAGGTCTTCTCGCTCGCCGGGTTCCGCCACGTGGACGAGGACGGCGTCGAGTTCCAGAGCCACGTGGACGGGAGCCGGCGCACCCTCACCCCCGAGCGGGCCACGGAGATCCAGTGGACCCTCGGCGCCGACATCGCGATGGCGTTCGATCACGTCGTGCCGGGGGGCGCGGACGAACCGACCGCTCGAGACGCCATGGAAAGGACGTTGCGGTGGTTAGAGCGGTGCGGGAAACGGCACGAAGAACTGAAGACGTCGGGCAACCAGACGTTATGGCCGATCTTACAGGGCGGCACCCATCTGGAGCTTCGGACGGAAGGCCTGCAGCGTATCCTGGCGCTCGGCGACTGGACCGGCCTCGCGATCGGCGGCCTTTCGGTCGGCGAGCCGAAGCCGCTGATGTACGACCTGCTCGGGGCGCTCGAGTCCCGGCTGCCGCCCGCCGTGCCCCGTTATCTTATGGGTGTGGGGTTCCCCGAGGATCTCGTCGCGGCGGTGGAGCGCGGCGTGGACCTGTTCGACTGCGTCGCACCGACCCGCAACGGCCGCAACGGCTCGGCGTTCACGCCCGACGGCCCGGTGAACATCCGTAACGCCGAGCATCGTGAGGACTCGCGGCCGCTCGACGCGACGTGCGACTGCGAGACGTGCACGACGTTCTCGCGCGGCTACCTGCGCCACCTGTTCGTGGCGGAGGAGTTGCTGGGGCTCCGGCTCCTGTCGCTGCACAACGTTCGTTACCTGATCCGGCTCGCCACAGACATGCGGGCTGCGATCCGACGGAACGCCTTCGGCCCGTGGGCCGCGGAGTGGCGCCGCCGCTACCTGCACCTGGGATCCGCATGAGCCCGCATGCCACGCTCGCTCTCCTGTTCGCCCCATCCGGCCAGAGCGCCGGGGGCGGGCTCACCGTGTTCCTGTTCCAGATCGCGGCGCTGATCGGGATCTTTTATTTCATGCTGATTCGCCCGCAGCGTCGGCAGCAGGACAAGCACCGCCAGCTGCTCGCCTCGCTGCAACGCGGCGACCGCGTGGTGACCTCGGGCGGCATCATCGGTGAAGTCGTGCACCTGAAGGACGACGAAGTCACCGTGAAGAGCGGGGAGTCGCGCTTCATCGTGCTGCGCGCCAACATCGCGAACATCGTGAACCGCTCCGTCGAAGCCAAGCCGCAGTGACGATCCGCAAGCTCCATCTGCTGGGCTCGCCGGTCCTGCGCCAGCGGGCGACCCCGGTGGTCACAGTGGACGACGCCGTGCGCCGGCTGGTGGACGACCTGTTCGAGACGATGCGTGCCGCGAAGGGCGTGGGGCTCGCCGCCAATCAACTCGGCGTCGCCCAGCGGGTGGCGGTCGTCGACGTGGGAGAGGACGGCCCGCCTCCGCTGGTGCTGATCAACCCGCGCATCGTCCACGCGAGCGAGGTCGCGGAGGCCGCCGAGGAGGGCTGCCTCTCGATCCCCGAGATCTACGGGGAGGTGGAGCGCCCGCTCGGTGTCACGCTCGAGGCCCTGGACCGCGACGGCCACTCGTACCGCACCGAAGTGTCCGGCTACAAGGCGCGGGCCGTGCAGCACGAGATCGATCACCTGGACGGCGTCCTCTTCCTCGACCACCTCAGCGCGGTGAAGCGAGGATTGCTGCTCGCCAAGTGGAAGAAAGCCCGCAAAGGGCACTCCGGATATCTGAAGGAGGTCACCCCGGAGCCGGCGGGCGAGCTGTAGCGTGCGGATCGTCTTCTTCGGGACCCCCGAGTTCGCGGTCCCCTCGTTTCAAGCGCTGCTGGGTGAAGGGTTCGACGTCGTCGCCGCGGTCACGCGCCCGGACGCGCCACAGGGCCGCTCCCGCTCGACCGCCGTCCCCCCGCCCGTCAAGACGGCGGCCGCAGCAGAAGACGTGCCGGTGCTGCAACCCCCGCGACCCAGCGACGGCGAATTCCTGGCGCGCGTCCGCGCGCTCGCGCCCGACATCGGCGTCGTGGTCGCCTATGGCCACATTCTCCCGCCCGACCTGCTCGCGCTCCCACGCTCCGGCATGATCAACGTCCACCCCTCGCTCCTGCCCGAGCTCCGGGGCGCGGCTCCGGTCGAATGGGCCATCCTCAACGGCCTGCGGCAGACCGGCGTCACGATCATGCAGATGGAGGCGGGGCTCGACTCTGGTCCCATCCTTTTGCAGATCCCGCACGATATCGACCCCGACGTGACCAGCGGCGAGCTGTCCGGGCATCTCGCCGAGATGGGGGCGCAGGCCCTGGTCGAAACGTTGGCGCTGCTCGAGACCGACAACGTGCGGCCGCGGGCCCAGGAGCACGCCCGCGCGACGTACGCGCCGAAGCTCACGCGCGAGACCGCCCGCATCCGCTGGACCGACCCGGCGGAGCGGGTCGCACGGGTGATCCGCGCCCTCGACCCGAAGCCGGGCGCCTGGACCGAGCTCGACGGCCGCGAGATCAAGCTGTTCGGCTCCCGGGTCGTGGATGGCCGGGGCGCGCCAGGCGAGATACAGACGACGGACGACGGACTGCGGATAGCGACCACGGCGGATAGCGACCACGCAAGGGGCGGTGGCGGTGGAAGACGTCCAGCCGGCGGGCAAGCCGCTCATGGCCGCCTCCGACTGGCTGCGCGGCCGCGGCGCACAGGCGGGCCAGCGGTTCACGTGAGGTCCCCCGCCGCGCTGCCCCGGTTGCACGCCATCACCGACGAGCGCATCGCCCGGCGGCCCGACCTCGCGGAGATCGCGGCACAGCTGGCGGCGGGCGGGGGCGAGGAGCTCGCGCTGCATGCGCGTGGCCGCGCGCTCTCGGGTCTGGAGCATTTCGACTTGGCCAGCCGTCTCTCCGACTACCCGCCGACCCGCCTGTTCGTCAACGACCGCCTCGATGTCGCGCTCGCCGCCCGAGCCGCGGGCGTCCACCTGGGGCGATCGAGTCTCGCTCCCGTAGAGGCGCGCCGCCTCGAGTCGAGCTGGTGGATCGGCAAGTCGGTGCACGACTTGGGTGAGGCAGAGGCCGCGCGGGTCGGAGGCGTCGACTATCTTTTGGTCGGGCCCGTATTTCCAACCGCCACGCATCCCGACCGGGAGCCGCTTGGGCCCGCGCGGCTGCGGGAAATTGCCGGCCTCGGCCTTCCGGTGATCGCCATCGGGGGGATGACGCCCGAGCGGCTGTCGGAGGTCAGGGACGCGAGGCTGCACGGCGTCGCCGCGATCCGCGCGCTCTGGGATGCGGCCGACCCGGGGGACGCCGCGCGACGGATGCTCAAGGAGTTGAACGGATGAACGACACCATCGATGTGACGGTGAACGGAGAGCGGCGGGCGGTGGCCGGGGGGACCACGCTGCTGGACCTGTTGGAGGCGCTCGCGCTCGACCCGCGCGTCGTCGTCGTGGAGCACAACCGCGCGATCGTGCGGCGCCCGCGCCTCGGGCGTGTGACGGTCGCTCCGGGCGACGCGATCGAGCTGGTGCATTTCGTCGGAGGAGGCTGAACCCATGACTACGGCCGTGGAGACGATCCGCGACATCCCGTTCGCCGTCGGGGGGCGCACGTTTCAGTCGCGCCTCATGGTCGGCACGGGAAAGTACCGCGACACCGAAACGATGGCTCGCGCGATCGAAGCGTCCGGCGCCGAGATCGTGACGGTCGCCGTGCGACGAGTTGATCTGGGTCGCCGTGCGACGAGTTGATCTGGACCGTACGAAGGAAGCAGGGATCCTGTACCACCTGGACCCGAAGCGGTACTTCCTGCTCGCCAACACGGCGGGCTGTCATACGCCCGCCGACGCCGTGCGCTACGCGCGCCTGGCACGCGAGGCCGGGTTCAATGAGTTCATCAAGCTCGAAGTGATCGGCGACCAAGAGACGCTGCTCCCCGATGTCCAGGGCCTCTTGGAGGCGGCGGGCACGCTCGTCGCGGAGGGATTCAAGGTACTCGCCTACACGAACGAGGACCTGGTGACCGCGCTGCGCCTCGAAGCGGTCGGGTGCGCCGCCGTGATGCCGCTCGCTTCGCCGATCGGGAGCGGGCTCGGGCTCTTGAATCCGTACGGCGTGCGCACGATCAAGCGGCGGCTCAAGGTGCCGGTGGTCGTGGACGCAGGTGTCGGAACCGCGTCGGACGCCTGCCTCACCATGGAGCAGGGCGTCGACGGCATCTTGATGAATACGGCGCTCGCCGCGGCGCGGGACCCCGTCGCCATGGCGCATGCGATGCGGCTCGCGGTGGAGGCGGGGCGCGCCGCCTACCTCGCCGGCCGCATGCCCAAACGCGAGGTCGCGCTGCCGTCCTCGCCGCTCGAAGGGATGCTGGATTAAGGACGCCACGGTCGCCCGGCGCGCGGCGTTGCAGATCCTCGACGCCGTGCGCGCGGGGGCGACGTTCCAGACGGCCCGTGACCGGGCGCTCCCCAGCCTGGCCGAGCGCGACCGCCGCCTCGCCTACGAGCTCGCCGCCGGTGTGTTGCGACGCCGGGCCCAGCTCGACCGGACGCTCGAGCTCGAGACCGTCGATCCCCGCCTCCACGACATCCTTCGGCTCGGTGCGTACCAGCTGCGGGCGTTGGAACGGGTGCCGCCGTACGCCGCGGTTTCGACGAGCGTCGAGCTGGCGCGAGAGATCACGGACGAGGGTGGAGCGCGTTTCGTGAACCAGGCGCTGCGGAAAATCGCTCGGGATGCGGGAGGCGGGATGCGGGATGCGGGTGACACGCATCCTCGTTGGCTCGTGGAGCGCTGGCAGGCGCAGTTCGGGCGCCGCGAGACCGAGCGTTTGATCGCCTGGAACGACTCTCGTGCACCGCTTACCCTGCAGCCCGCTCGTTGGGATGCTGCGACGCTCGGGGCCCGGCTCACGGAGGCTGGTTTCGGGGTACGAGAAGCACCATTCGGCGCGGGGGTAGTCGTCGAAACCGGGGCAACGCATCCCGCATCCCGCATCCCGCCTCCCGCGCAGTTACCGGGGTATTCGGAAGGCGGCTTTATCGTCCAGGATCCCGCTCACGCCCTCGTCTGCCGCTACGCCGCGTTCCCGCCCGGCACGCTCGTGTACGACGCCTGCGCAGCGCCGGGGGGCAAGGCCGCGCTGCTCGAGCGTGGTGGGGCGCGCATCGTGGCGGGAGAGGCACGGCGCGACCGCGGACGCCGGCTGGTCGAGACGGCGCGGCGTGCCGGAGTGGCAATTCGCGTCGCGGTGGCCGATCTTCTCTCGGCCCCGTTCGCCCCGGGGACGTTCGCGGCCGTGCTGGTGGACGCTCCCTGCTCCGCCACCGGCACCATGGCCCGCCACCCGGACGCTCGCTGGCGCGTGACGCGACGAGCCATCGAGCGATGCGCCCAGCGCCAGGGGGCGCTGCTCGCGGCCGCCGCGGTGCTGGTGCGACCCGGAGGAGTGCTGGTCTACGCAACTTGTTCGCTCGAGCCGGAGGAGAATACCGACGTCGTGACTGAGTTCCTCGCGCGCCATCCCGGGTTTGCCCGCGCGCCGGCGGCCGGCGCGGTGCCCGCCGTCCTGCTCACCCCGGACGGAGACTTCCGGTCACTACCGCAGCGCCACGGTACGGACGGCGCCTACGCGGCGCGGCTCGCGCGGGTGGCCTGATGCGACTCCGTCGCCATCTCCCGCCGGTCGAACGGTGGAAGCTGCCGGAGTTCCACGCGCCCGGTGCGCGGCGCTGGGGGCTCGCGCTCCTCGGAGCGGTGCTCGGCGGCTACCTTACGGCGTACCTCGTGCTGTTTCCCGCGCCCCTGCTCCACGGGCGCGAGGTGGTGTCCCGGGTGTTGGGGCTGTCGCTGCAGGAGGCGTCGGAGCAGCTCCGCAAGCAGGGCCTGCAGGTGCAGGACGGGGGCGCCGAGCCGCATCCCAGCGCCCCGCAGGGCACGATCATCTGGCAAGACCCGCCGCCCGGCGTGACGGCCCCGTCGGGGCTGCGCGTGACCCTGGTGTCGAGCCAAGGCCCGCCAAAGATTCCGGTCCCGGACGTGGTTGGATTCGACGGCCCGCTGGCGCAGCGGTTGATCGCGGCCGCGGGACTGACGGTGGCCCAGGTGGAGTCGGTGCAGGCTGCCGCCCCGCCCGGCGTCGTGATGCTCACGCGTCCGGCCGCGTCGGCGGTCGCGAGCCCGGGCGCGCCGGTGACCGTGGTGGTAAGCCGCGGCGCTCCCACGATCCCGGTCCCCGACCTGCTCGGGATGTCGCAGGCGGACGGGCGCACCCGACTCGAGCTGGACGGCCTCGAGCTGGGCACGGTCACGCGGCGGCGGACCGGCGACGCGAACCCCGGCACCGTGGTGGGACAGAGACCGGCGGCCGGGACGCTGGCGGCGCCCGGCACGGTCGTGGACGTGGTCGTGGCCCGGAGCCCGTGATGACGAACGGCATCCGTATCGCGCCCAGCATCCTTTCGGCGGACCTGGCCCGGCTCGGCGAGCACGTGGCGCGGGTGCTCGCCGCGGGCGCCGACTGGCTGCACGTGGATGTGATGGACGGCCGGTTCGTACCGAACCTCACATTCGGGGCGGGCATGATCGAGACGCTGCGCCGCCTCACCGACAAGCCGATCGACGTCCACCTCATGGTCGTCGAGCCGGAGCGCTACATCGAGCCGTTCGCGTCGGCCGGCGCGTCGGTGTTCACATTCCACCCCGAGGCAACGGTGCACGTGCAGCGCCAGCTGGCCGCCGTGCGAAGCCGTGGGATGCTCGCCGGACTCGCGCTCAACCCCGGCTCGCCGCTCGCGCTCGTCGAGGAAGTGATCGCCGACCTGGACCTGCTGCTCGTGATGTCCGTGAACCCCGGGTTCGGCGGCCAGACCTACCTCGCCGCCGCGAACGACAAGCTCCGCCGCGCGCGGGAGCTGCTCACGGCGCACGGCTCCCGGGCGTTCCTCGAGGTGGACGGCGGGATCACGACCCATACGATCGCCGGGGCGCACGCCGCGGGGGGGGACACGTTCGTGGCAGGCCACGCCATCTTCGCGAGCGCCGACCCGGCCCGTGAAATCCAGGACTTGCGCCGCCGCTGTCTGGTGGCGGTATGAGTCAGCCGCGGCAGTGGGCCGTCGGGATCGGCATCGCGATGGCGCTGGTGTTCGGGACGGCGTTGGCCGTCAAGATCCGTCCCCAGATCGACCTGGTGGGCGTGGGCTCCGGCGCGCTGCCGTTCCGAGCCCGGAACCTGGGGACGGGACGCGAGGTGACGCTCGCCGACTACCGCGGGAAAGTCGTGCTCCTCAACGTGTGGGCGACGTGGTGTGCGCCGTGCCGGGTCGAGATGCCGTCGATGGAACGCCTCTATCGCCGCCTCGGCGGCAGCGACTTCCGCGTGGTGGCCGTGAGCATCGACGAGGAAGGCGATTCCGTCGTCGCGGCGTTCGCGCGCGACCTGGGACTCACCTTCGACATCCTGCACGACCAGACGGCGGCCATCAAGCGGACCTACCAAGCGACGGGCGTGCCCGAAAGCTGGGTGATCAACCGCGACGGAGTGATCGTCAAGAAGGTGATCGGCGCCTCCGAGTGGGACGGCCCCGTGAACGAAACCCTGATCCGGCGGCTCATCGATGACCGTGCGCGATAGCGTCGTACAGCTGATCGCGCGCAACTGGGCGATCAAGCTGGCGGCCATGTTCTTCGCCGTCATGCTGTACGTGGCGGTCGCGGCGCAGCAGCCGCTGTCGCAGAGCTTCGCCATGCGGCTCGCCTTCGGCAGCCATGCGGCTCGCCTTCGGCATCCCACCCGGCCGCGCCGTGCGGCAGCAGCCGTCCGGCGTGGTGGTGGTGATCTCCGGCAGGGGCAGCGAGATCCTCAAGCTGCGCTCCTTTCCCCGGGTGATCCGCAAGGTCATCCCCGACACCTTCTCGGCGTCGCTGTGGCGCGTCCAACTCCAGCCCACCGACATCGCGCTCCCCAAGGGTATCGACGTGCAGGTCGCGGATATCCGGCCGCGCGACATCGAGATCCTGCTCGACTCCGTGGCCCGCAAGGACGTGCGGATCGTACCCCGGGTGAAGGTCGAGGCCGAGTCGGGCTACGTGGTGCGGGGGCTCTCGATCACGCCCAGCCTGGCGCGGTTGATCGGACCCGAGAAGAGTCTCGCTGGGATCGACTCGGTGACCACCCTGCCGACCGTGATCTCGAGCGTGAACGGGCCGTTCTTCCGCACCGTCCCAATCGACACGGCCCCGCTCGGTATCGTCCGGATCACGCCCAAGGACGTCCGCATGGCGGGCGAGGTGACGGCCATCGTCGAGCGCTCGATCAGCGGCGTCGCCATCACCACGGCCGCATCGGGCTTCACCGGGTTCCTCCTGTCGCCCGAGCGCGTGTCGGTCAGGGTGCGAGGCCCGGAATCGAAGGTGAGCACGCTCACGCGGGACAGCGTGCGCGTCGTCGCGCACCTCGTCGGCAAGGCCGGTCCCGGCGGCTACGCCAGACTCACCGTGAGCGCGCCCCCTGGCATTGTCGCGCACGCCGTGCCGGACTCCGTGTCCCTGAAGCGGAAGACGGGCCGTGGCTGACGTCGTCCTGGGCATCGAGACCTCGTGCGACGAGACGTCGGCGGCCGTGCTGGTCGGCGACCGTCAGCGCCCCGAGCTCGCGGGACTCGTGATCCTGTCGCAGGACGTGCACAAAGTGTTCGGGGGAGTGGTCCCTGAGCTCGCGAGCCGGGCCCATCTCACCGTGCTGCCGGCCGTGGTGGACCGCGCCCTCGCCGAGGCGGGACTCGCCTGGAGCGCCGTGGACGCGGTGGCGGTGACCCAGGGGCCGGGGCTCGTGGGCGCGCTGCTCGTCGGCGTGGTGTACGCCAAAGCGCTGGCCTACGCCGGGGATCGCGCGCTGATCGGCGTGCACCACATGGAGGGGCATCTGTTCGCGCCGGCCGTGGAGGACCCGGACCTCACACCACCGTTCGTCGCGCTGCTCGTCTCGGGCGGCCACACGCTGCTGCTGGACGTCCTCGCCTGGGGCCGGTATCGCTTGCTCGGGGCGACGCGCGACGACGCCGCCGGCGAGGCGTTCGACAAGGTGGCGACGCTCCTCGGCCTGGGGTACCCCGGCGGCCCGGCCATCGAGCGGCTCGCGACCCAGGGCGATCCTACACGCTTCACGTTCCCGCGCCCCATGCGGGACGACGGCTACGAGTTCTCGTTCTCCGGGCTCAAGACGGCAGTGCTGCGCTCCGTGCGGGCCAGCACGGACCTCGACCGACCGTGCGGGCCAGCACGGACCTCGACCGAGACCGGGCGCACCTCGCGCGCGGTTTCCAGGACGCGGTGCTCGACGTCCTCGTCACGAAGCTCGAGCGCGCGGTTCGGGCCACCGGGTATCGCACTGCCGTCTTGGGCGGGGGGGTGGCGTGCAGCCGCGCGCTCGCCGACCTCGCCGCCCAGCGCCTCGGGGGGCTCGCCCGGGTGGCGGTCGCCAGCCCGCGGCTGAACACCGACAACGCCGCGATGATTGCCCGCGCGGGCTGGCACCACCTCGCCCGCGGCGAGACGAGCGACTGGACGCTCGACGCGCAAGCGGATCTCCCGCTGCCGGGCCTCGAGCCGGCGCCCGTTCCCGCCCCCCACGCCCCACGCCCATGACGATCTATCCCGTCGCGTTCCACCTGGGGCCGCTCACCATCACCGGTTACGGCCTCATGATGATGGTCGCGTTTCTCATGGCCGGCTGGGCAATCCAAGTCGATCTGCGACGGCGCCGGATGAACGAGGACTACGCCGCCGACATCGTCTTCGCCGCCGTGCTCGGCGGCATCATCGGGGCCAAGGTCTGGTACGTCTTGCTCACGGGTCATTGGGACGCCCTGTTCCAGCGCGGCGGCTTTGTGTGGTACGGCGGCTTTCTCGGCGGCGTGGCGGGTGTGCTCTTGACCGGGTGGTGGAAAGGCGTGCCGGCGCGCTGGACGATGGAGGTTACCGCCGCGCCGCTCGCCCTCGGCTACGCCATCGGGCGCGTCGGCTGCTTCCTGGTGAACGACGACTACGGCATCCCCTCGACGCTGCCCTGGGCAATGAAGTTTCCGCAAGGGCTCCCGCCGACGACGGTGGCCGACCTGACCGCCCTGCACGTGCACTTCCCGCCGGGCACCGATCCCCTGCAGGTCGTCGCCGTTCACCCGACCCAGATCTATGAGACGGCGCTGATGCTGCTCGCGTTCGCGTGGCTGTGGCGGCTGCGCGACCACGCACACGGCGTGGGCTGGCCGTTCGGCGCCTACGTTCGGCGCCTACCTCGTGCTCGCGGGCGTCGAGAGGCTGCTGATCGAGACGGTGCGCGCGAAGGACGATCGCCTGCTCGGGTGGGTCACGGTGGCGCAGGTGACGAGCGTGCTGCTCGTGTTCGTGGGGGTGCGGGTGCTCACGCGCCTGCGCGAGCCGCAGCCCGCCCTGGCCGCCGTGCCCGCCGCGCTTACGGGAACGAAGGCCGGCGCCGATCCTGCCCCGCACCGCTGAAACGATCGCGCTGCAGCCACACGACCGCGACCAGCAGCAGGACGACCAGGAGGAGCTGGAGCGACAGGGACTGCACGGTAGGATAGATGCCGAGGGCGGGGATGCGGGGCGCCCACTCGACAACGCTGGTGGGCACGAGCCCCGCCTCTTGCAGGTCCGCGATTCCCTTCCCCGCGAACACGAAGGCCATGTAATAGAGCATCGCGCCCGTCACGGCGAAGAACGGCTTGAGCGGAACCTTCATGCCGAACCGACGGATCGCGACGTACACGATCACGAGTGCCACCGAGCCCACCACGATCCCCGCGACCACCGCCGCGGCACCCCCGCCGCCGCTCGCCGAGCCCGCCGACGTCAGCAGCGCCTTGTAGAACAGGATGGTCTCGAACCCTTCACGGTATACTGCGAGAAAGGCGACCGAGGCGAGGGCGAACCCCGACCCGGTTGATAGCGCGTCTTCCATGCGGCCTTTCACGAACGCGTTCCACTTGGCCGCCTCGACCTTCGAGAGCAGCCAGTAGCTCACGGAGAACAACACCCCCGTCGCGAGCAGCAGCGTGATGCCTTCGAGCGCCTCGCGCTCGCCCGGCGTGATCTCGAACAGCAGCTCGACCACGACGGCGGTGACGACGCTCGCGGCGACCGCCGCCCAGGCCCCCCGCGCGACATGACGCCGGCGCTCGGTCGCACCGGCCTTGGCCAGGAAGGCCATCAAGGCAGCGACGATCAGGATCGCCTCGAAGCCCTCGCGGAGCAGCAAGACGGACGACTGCATGAACAGGTTCGCGTCCGACGCCCTGTCGACCACCAGCCGCTCGGCACGCTCGAGCCCCGCCAGCAGCCGCGCGTGGATCGCTTCCAGCTCGGCGTCCCCCGCGCCCTTCGCCGCCCGGGCGCGCAGCGCGGCGAACGCCGCCTCGAGCTCGCTCGCGAGCCCGGGGTTCCGCGCCCGCACATCTGTCTCGACCCCCTCGAAGGTGAGGTAAGCGTCGAAGGCGATTTTGTCGGAGCGGAGCGCCACAGCCGAATCGACTTGGCGCCGCACGACCGAGAACGTCGCGGCGGCAGGCGACGGTACGTACTTCTGTCGTTCCGCCGTGGGAAGCACACGGAGGAACGCGACGAGGGACGCGGCCTGCTCGCGGTCGAGCATCCGGTCAAATCCCGGCATCGGGGTGCCGGGCCGGCCGCGCTGGATCAGCTGCGCGAGCTCCTGGTCGCTGAACGGGCCCTGCACCGCAAAGTCGCTCAACGCGGGCGGCCGCACCGAAAGAGCGGCCGCCAGCAGCCCGTCGCCGCCTCCCGTCGGACCGTGGCACGACGCGCAGTGCAGGGCATACAGCCCCTCGCCCTCGCGCACCATCCCGTCTCCCGCCCGCAGCGTCGCCACGTAGGTCGCGACCGCCCACCGGTCGTCCGGGGACAGCGTCTCCTCGAACTGCGGCATCGCCGTGCCCGCGACGCCGATCGTGAGCTTGCGGTACACGTCCACCGGGGACACGGTGCTCATCCCCAGACGATCGGCGAGACTCGCCGGCGCGGGGCCTTCGAGGTGTCGCGCCTTGGGCCCGTCGCCCACACCGGTCGGGCCGTGACACTGCACGCACTGCTGCTGAAAGACCGCCGCGCCGCGGCTGAACGACGGCGGCCGAGCGGGAAACGGGTCGAGCGCGCCCCCGGCCGCAGCCGCGATTCTTTGGATGAGCCCGCCCGCCCGCCCGGCCACGGAATCGGGCGGGGCCACGCGCGCGATCATCGCCAGCAAGGCGGCGAGCTCCGAGTCCGCCGTGGCCCGCACGGCGGCGGGCAGCGACCCCACATCCAGGCGGGCCTGCTCCAGAAACTGTCTCGCCTCCGAGACCTCCGCGGGAGCCGTCACCCTGCCTCCCCGCGGGTGCACGCCGGTCGCGTACTCTTTGGCGGCGAGCGACGTCGCGGCGACGGTGCGCCGGGCGACGGACAAGGAATCGCGCGCCTGCCCGGTCGCCGGGACCGCGACACAGGTGCTCAACAACAAGCCGAGGAGGGGCTTACAGGAGATGAGACTGATTCTCAGGAATGAGGTCTCAGATACTAGAGTAAATTTGTCGGGAATTCAAGCAGACGGATCACGCGCGCTCCAGCACCACCACCGCCACGGCAGCCTGATGCGTATGGGACAGGGACAACATCACCCGGCCCACGCCCAGCTCCCGGGCCCGAGCCGCGGCCAACCCGCTGAGCTGCACGGCGGGGCGGCCGTCGGGCGCCCGCGTCACCTCGATATCCCGCCAGCCGATCCCGCGCGCCGCCTCACTCCCCTGCAGCGCCTTGTAGGCCGCTTCCTTGGCGGCGAGTCGCACCGCCACGTGCGTTGCGGGGTCGGGCCGGCTCTCGCAATAGGCCCGCTCCGCCGGCGTGAGGAGGCGCGCGAACACGCGTGATCCCTTGTCGGCGATGATGGCCGCGACGCGGGAGACCTCGACCAGATCGACGCCGACGCCGATCGCGCTCACGACCCAGCGCTCAGAAGCCCAGGCGCGCCGCGAGCCAGGCCGGGGCGGGCAGGTAACCGCCGAACACCAGGCAGGCCCAGCCACAGGAGCGCCGCGGCGAGGGGCGTCCACACGGCGAAGAGCGGCCAGAGCGGCGGTCTCCAGCGGCCGATGTCCTCGATCTCCGTCGTCCACCGGTGTCCTTCCGCCGCGACCTCCGTCTCGAGCGCGAGCCAGGCAGCCTCGAGCCGTCGCGCCGCGGTGCGCAGCGCCTCCTGCCAATCGCCGTGCGCCGCCTTGTCCAACACACTCGCCTCGCGGACGCGCAGAGCCGCGGCATCGAGCGCATCGAGAGCGGCCACGAGCGTCTCGCCCCCGGCGGCGAGCCGGGCCCCGATGGCTCGCTTCTCGGACCCTG
>Ga0193721_1000058_pt1 | contig 33889 bp, 23 predicted proteins | sample U2s2metaG_FD_145078 | JGI IMG/M metagenome (GOLD analysis project Ga0193721, IMG submission 145078) | Soil microbial communities from a riparian zone of the East river system, Colorado, United States - U2s2 | ecosystem: Environmental > Terrestrial > Soil > Riparian zone | place: USA: East River...
CGCCGGCTTCGCGCAACGCTTTCACTTTTCCAGCATGCGTGCCCCGACCACCTTCGATTATGGCGCCAGCGTGACTGAAGCGTGTGCCTTCGCGCGCAGCCTTGCCGCCAATATACGCGATCACCGGCTTCGTGATTTTCCGGTCGATAATGAGTTGTGCGAGTTCTTCTTCCTGTAACGAACCAATTTCGCCAAAGATCACGATTGCTTCCGTGAACGGATCAGTCTCAAACATCAGCGACGCGTCGGGGAGACGAATCCCAATGACCGCGTCACCACCAATGTGAACGATCGTCGAAATCCGCACGCCCGCTTGCCCGAGATAAAAGCCGGTACTCGAAGCCATGCCGCCGGAACGACTGATCACGCCAACTCCTTTCGGAACGCCTGGCTTGAACCATTGTCGAGCGCTCTCCGCGCGGCCGCCGATCATGCCGATCACACCTTTGCCCGGGCTCAACGCTCCCAGGGTGTTTGGTCCTAGAAACGTCGCGCCATTTGCTTTCGCTGCCGCCGCGATCTCCATCGCGTCCCAAACAGGTACGCGATCGGGGACTAAGACGGTAAGTTTGATTCCTGCATCAATCGCGGAAATCGCTGCGTCCTTTACGCCAGCCGCAGGGACGAAAACAACAGAAATGTCGATTTCCCCTAATGAATCCACCGCTTCCCGCGGGGTGTTAAACACTGGAATGCCAAACACGCTCTGGCCGCCTTTGCCCGGGGTTACGCCAGCGACGACGTTCGTTCCGTAATCGCGCATCAGTCGCGTGCGCGCCCGGCCTTCGCGCCCCGTGATTCCTTGCACCAGAACGCGCTTTTTCTCGTCAATCAAAATTGCCATCTAGGGACTTCCTCCCATCAACTCGTCCAGTCCGGGAATATCGAGCTCTAAGTAAAACCCTTCGATTCCGGCGAGCCGGCATTCCACATCGCAGGCGAGCAATTCGGAATCTTTGGTCGCGAATTCTCCGCTGGGCAACGCAGCGGCAGGTGCACCTTCGCGATCGACAATTAATCCGCCGGAGTGCGTTTCGACCACGGGACGAATCTGCAGCCACTGCGCGGTATCAATCCAGACACGACCATTTTTTACCGCGAGCGTTGTTGCCGATGAATTTCTCACAAATTTTGGCGCTCGCGGCATGCGCGGTTTCCATTTGGCGTCCTTTGCTTCAGCGACGAGCTCCGCGAAACGCGCAGCGATCGTGGCCGGTGTATCACTCTTGCGATAACCTTCGACCGGCGCGCGCAGCAGCTTCGACATCCGATGGAGAATGTCCACGGCCCGATCTTCGGTGTTTCCGCCTAAACGAATCACTGCGGGAATATCGAGATCGAGTTCCCAAAACGCCTTAGCCAGGCCGTAGGCAGACCAATATTGTTCCTGACTCGCTACGCCAGAGCCGGAACCGAAATATCCAACCAGATCGGGCTGGGCCAGAATGATTCGGGCAGCGCGATACACTTTGGACGCGGATGGATTGCCGCTTGTGTCGGTGAAATTTGCGATCGTGAATCCCGCGTTCACGATCGCGTCCATCGACATCATCGAGCCGCCGCCGCCTGCGCCGTGAAAACCAACCAGGCCTTTGGAACCTTTGGGAGCCGTCGTCGCGAGCTGCGCAAAATAAAATGTGCCGCGATGATCGTTTTGTTCGACGGCATACGCGATACGCTCCAGGGGCGTTGGCGGATGGTCGAATTCGCGTGCGATTTCGATGCCCAGTTCAGGATGACGCACCACTGCGTAATCATCGATCGTGATCCGGCAGTCGGCGGCGACGAACTCACGGCTTTTGCTCAACACCAGCGGGTTGATTTCCAGCGAGCGCGCTTCAACGCTGCGCGCAGCGGCAAATAATTTTCGGATCGATTCGGCGAGTTGATTCGCATGCGCCTGCGAAAGGCCGGACCGAGCGACGGCTTCGTCAACGGCCGATCCGAGAGGTCCGCGATTCACATCGCAAGGAATCCGCCGCGTCGAAGTGGCGCGGTCTTCGATTCCAGTGCCGCCACCGGCGGCAAAAATAATCACGGGGGCGCGAGCAGCGTCATCTATCGCGAACGAAAGAAAAAACTCGCGATCAACGTCGATCTTTTCTTCCACCAGTACTGCTTCGACCGGGAACTGTCCCACTTTCATTGCAAGCATGCGCTTGGCATGAGCGAGCGCCTCATCCGGTTTTTTCGCAAAGGCGACTCCGCCGATACGGGCACGCCCGGTAGTCCACGCTTGGATTTTGATGACAACTTCACCGCCGAATTCTTTCGCCGCAGCGACAGCGTCGTCAGCGTTTAATGCGGCCCGCCCGCGGGGGATTTTGAATCCGTTAGCGGCGAGAATCGCTTTACCTTGATGTTCGTGAAGGCGCGCCATGGCTTAGGAGCGTATCGAAATTTTCGGATTGCGCACGCGTCTCGCGTGCTGGGGAGCACAGGCTGCTAGCCTGTAGTTGCCGGCAGCCCTGCCGGCAACATCTCTGGGCATGCAATTCTCAGTCCAGGCGCCAATATCCCGGTCTCGGCAAGCTGCCGAGACCTGCAGGCTAGTAGCCTGCGCTCCCCAGTACTGAGACGCGCAGACTTCATGCCTATCTCTACCCGCCAACCGCCTGGTAATGGCCGAGGCCGCGTTTCCACATAGCTTTCGCGCAGGCCCACGCTAGCAGTAGCCAGCCCATTTGGATCGCCAGCGCCTGCGCAAGTTCGGCTCCTTTTAATCGGCCGAGAAAGATCGCCACCGGGCAAAACAACTCATAGTAAAACGGCAGCCACTTCATCACCGCCTGGATCGCGGAGGGCATGATGTCGATGGGGAACATCTGGCCGCCCAGGAAATATTCGAACGAATAAACGATGAACACGATGGTCGAGATTTCCAAAATCCAGAACGCGAACATGGCCAGGCTGTAAGTGATAAAAAATTGAATGAATCCTGCCATCAATATTGACACGATCGTAAACACGTACGTCAGGGGATCCGTAGGCAGTACGATGTAGTTTCGAAAATAGATAAAGATCAGGGCGATCGGCGGAAGAGTGACGAAGGTGTAAACGAGTCGGCCGCTCAAAAAAATGCTGAATCTGTAGGCGAGATAGCTCATTGGCTTGGTGAGAAGCGCGTTGATCTGGCCTTCGCGAATATCAGCGGCAATTTGCCATTCATCTTCTGTTGGCACGACCAAGTTGCTCACCAGGATCGTGAGCAAATAGTAATAAATCATGGAGCTGTAATCGTAGCCGTGCAGGCTGCCGCCACGCTCTTTGAACACTGCAGCCCAGAGAAACACCGTCCCAGCGAGCGGGATCAGGCCAAAAAGCGCGCGCAGAAAATAATTCCACCGATACACGAACGTGTTTTGCAGCCCGATGTTAAAAACTGAAGCGTATTTCGCCGTCCTGCTCGTGCTCATGCTCATGCTCATGGAAGATGAGAACAATGACGAAATCCAAATGACGAATGACGAAGGAATGCCGAAATCCGAATTAGAAAAAATCGTATCGGATAGCGCTTCGTCATTTGAACATTCGGATTTGCTTCGAGCTTCGTCATTCGAGCTTCGTCATTAATTGACAGAGATGTCTCGACTCCGCTCGACATGACATTTCGCCAATTCCACAGCGAGCTTGATCGCAGCGATCATGCTGTTGGGTCGCGCGAGTCCCTTACCGGCAATATCAAACGCAGTGCCGTGATCAGGGCTGGTTCGAGGAAATGGGAGTCCCAAGGTCACGTTTACACCTTCGTGAAAGGCATGCAGCTTCAGTGGGATCAATCCTTGATCGTGATACATACAAAGTACCGCGTCGAATTCGCCTTCAATGGCGCGGTGAAAAACCGTGTCTGGCGAATGGGGCCCGGTTATTTCGAGCTTCAGATTTCGGATTTCGGATTTCAGCGCCGCGATAGCAGGGCTGATGATATCGATTTCTTCGCTTCCGATCTTGCCTGATTCGCCGGCGTGCGGATTTAATCCGGCAACGGCGACGCGCGGTCCTCGCGCCGCAGGACTCGACCGATCCATCTTCGGTCGCCGCGGCGACCTGCGGCGTGACAAGAAATCCGCAAGCAACAGACCGACGCGGACAATCTCCGATTGCTTAAGCGCGCGTGGAACTTCGCTCAATGGAATGTGGGTTGTGACCAGCGCGACCGTGATTTTTCCCCCCGTCAAGCACATCGCGAAATCTTTAACGCCGCAACGCTCCGCAAAAAATTCCGTTTGCCCTGGGAACTTGAACCCGACGTCGTACATGCGGGCTTTGTGAATCGGCCCTGTTACGATTGCATCGAGCCCGCCGCGTCGGCCGAGTGTTACGGCTTCTTCGAGCGCAGCCGCAGCGGCACGCGCAGTTTCCGCCGTGGGATGTCCAGGCGTGCAGTCAGGATATTTACCAATGGTTTTGTAATCGGCGGATTTCGGGACTCGACCAGATTTCAATGCAGTCTCGACAATCTCCGGTCCGATTCCGGCGCAATCACCAAGGGTGATGCCAATGCGCGGTTTTGTTGTGCTCATGCTCCTACATTAATATCCTCTGTTAAGAGGCAAGCATACACGGAGTGTGGAGTGGCAGCCGCTCTCGGCTGCTGGAGGTTGGCCGCCAATGGTATAGCGAGACTCCGTCAGGAGCGAGCGGACGGCCAGCCGGAACAGGCCGAGTGGAGCAAGGAACAGAGGATACTAATGCAGCTATTCGCTCGCGCTCAAGGCGGGCAGGATGCCTCGCCCCTACCCGGCGTTGTCGCTCCGCTCCTACCAGCGAAGCTGGCGGCTCATACACCAAATGCATTTCGTGTGTGAGCCAACGCCTGCTCATGATCGTAATCGAATTTGCTCAATCGAGCACGAGCAGGATTAAGAGAGGCGAGGGCAGACTGAGGGTAAACGGCAGAAGAAGAGCACAATGCGCGTCAGAACGTTTTGATGTAAGCCTTTGCGCGCAGACCGGCGATCCAGCGTTCCTGAATACCCTGTGCTTCCTCCTGAAGCAGTCTCTTCTCGATATCGTCCCGCGCTTGGGCAAGTGAACGCGTAGTGCCGCCGCGTTTATCTTCGACTTTGATAATATAATAATTGCCGGCGTAATCGATGATGTTGCTGATTCGGCCGACTGGCATATTGAATGCGAATTTCTCGAGCGGGGCAGCCAGAGTGTTGCGCTCAATCCACCCCCAGTCGCCGCCATTGTCCTTCGTGCTGTCCTCGGAATAGACCTGCGCTGTGCGATCGAACTCCGCGCCGCCGGCCAGTTTACCGAGCACTTCTTCCGCCAGCGCCTTCTGCGCAGGGGCGCTCGCGGTGTCCTTTTGGCCGGAAATCATGATCATTCGCAGCTTGATCTGTTCCTTGCTTGTGAATTCTTCGTGATGTTTCCTGTAGTAATCTTCGATTTTCGTAGGCGAAATGATCGAGTTCGTCTTGACGTTATGACTGCGCATGGCCGACACCATTATTCTTTCCAGTTCCTTCTCTTTGAACTCGCCCAACGTGTAATTCTGCGCCTCGAGTGTCTTGATGAAAGTGTTGCGGTCGCCGCCAAAGGATTCCCGGATGATCTCGTGCACCCGCTGGTCCACAATGTGGTCCGGGATTTGGTAGCTTTCCTTTTTGAACGCCTGGATCACAAGGCGTCGGTCAATCAAATCTTTTAAAGCAAGCTCGCGCAGTTCGATCAGCTTCTTTTCCAGATCCTTGCCGGTCAACTGCGACCGCAGCAGTTTTTCACGTGGCGCGGACAAAGCGCGTACTTGCGAGAAGGTTATGACCTCGCCATTCACAACCGCAGCAATGCCGTCCACAACCTGGGGCTCCTGGGCAAACGCCGCGCAACAAAAAGGCCATGAAGCAAGGCCACAGCCAGTAAGCAAAATGGCGGCAAATGGACGTACAAGATTCCTCATAATTTTTTAATCAGTTCCTGAATTTCCCTGGGGTACTGATCAATTTTCGCTGCAACTAAACGGGGAAATTTGCCCGCGACAAGTATAAAATCTCCATGCCGCGTCAACATCAATTTGCGCTCGCGTACTTCCACCCGACTCACTCCTGATTCCGCTGCGGCGAGCTTGATTTTGATGAGAGCAAATAAGTTGTCAACTGCTGGAGGGAGCGGGCCAAACCGATCACGCCAATCGCGTCGCAGACGATCCAATTGCTCATGTGAAGTGACCTCCGCGACACTGCGATAGGCTCGTATTCGCAGGGCAGAATCGCTGACATAGGCGACTGAAATGAAAGCGGGAATTCGCTCGAGGAGAGGCGCTTTTCCAAGCGCTTCGGCGGACTGGAGACCACCGCTCCTTGTCTTTGTCGCCGGAACGAACTCTGCTTCATTTGTAACGACAAAATCGAGCTGTAAATCGACATCCAACCGGAGCCGCGGTTTCTCCCCCTTGAGCTGCGTCACTGCCTGCTTGAGCAACTGGCAATATAAATCGAAACCAACCGCTACAATGTGGCCGCTCTGCGCCGTGCCCAGAATGCTGCCTGCGCCGCGAATCTCCAAATCGCGCATGGCGATGCGAAAACCGGCGCCGAGCGAGCTGTACTGTTTGATGGCGCTGATTCGCTTGCGCGCTGCGCCGATTGTCATCATCTCGCGTGGAAGGAGCAGATAGGCATATGCCTTGTGCTCGGCTCGACCGACCCGTCCGCGCAATTGATACAAGTCGGCCAGACCAAACTGATCCGCGCGATCGATGATGATGGTGTTTGCGTTCGGGATATCGAGGCCGCTTTCGATGATCGTAGTGCAAACGAGCACGTCGGTTTTGCCGGCAATGAAACGGGCCATCACCGCTTCGAGTTCGTCCGCGTCCATCTGGCCATGGCCTATTTCAACTCTGGCTTGGGGACAAAGATGGACAATCCGGTCGCGCGCGCGCTCGATCGTCGCTACGCGATTGTGCAAAAAGAACACCTGGCCCTGGCGTTCCAGTTCGCGATCAATTGCGGTGCGGATGATCCGTTCATCGTAGGCTGACACCACGGTTTCTACCGGCAAGCGATTGAGCGGCGGAGTCTCAATCGTGGACATATCTTTTACGCCCACAAGGGAAAGGTACAGAGTGCGGGGAATCGGCGTGGCCGAGAGTGTCAGCACATCCACCAGTTTGAAGAGTTCTTTGAACTTCTCCTTGTGCAGAACTCCGAAGCGTTGTTCCTCATCGATGACCACCAGGCCAAGGTCCTTGAATACTACGTCGCCGGAGATGAGCCGATGAGTACCAATGACGATATCGACGCCGCCTTCGCGTAGCAGTTGTAGCACTTTCTTCTGTTCGGATTGCGAACGAAAGCGGCTCAGCATTTCGATGCGCACCGGGTAATCGAGCATTCGCTGCCGGAACACTTCGAAATGTTGTTGAGCCAAAACGGTGGTCGGCGCGAGCACGGCTACTTGTTTGCCGGCCATGACCCCCTTGAACGCGGCGCGCACTGCCACTTCGGTTTTCCCGAAGCCGACGTCGCCACAGATCAGGCGATCCATCGGTCGCGGACGTTCCATGTCGATTTTCGTATCAATGATGGCCTTCATTTGATCCGGCGTTTCGCGAAACGGAAATGAACGCTCAAATTCCGCCTGCCATTTTGTGTCCGGGGCGAATGCGTAGCCTGGGTGCATTTGCCGCTCCGCTTGAATCGCCAACATTTTGCCGGCGTAATCGAAAATGGAAGCCGCAGCTTTTATTTTGGCGCGGGCCCATTTCCCGTCACCGAGTGAGCTTAGCGGCGGCGATTTTTTCCCCGCGCCGACATAGCGGGAAACGAGGTACGCTTGCTCGAGGGGCACGTAGAGCTTCGCTTCTTCTGCAAATTCGAGTGCGAGAACTTCCGTTTCGACTAAGCGCGTTTTCTCTGGAGGGCGAAGCTCCAGCGACGCGGGGCTCGCAGGAGCTCGTCCCTCCGCAACAGGCAGTTTCAACAACCCCAGAAATCGGCCGATGCCGTGCTCGAGATGCACAACCAAATCGCCTTCGTTCAGTTCGCTAAAGTCGATTTGCGCGCGATTGCGCTCGGCACGCCGCAAATGCCTGCGCCCATGGACCGCGAATCGCCCAAATAATTCTGCGGCTGACAGGACGACGAGATTGGCCGCGGGGAAACAAAAGCCGCGCCGGAGAGTTCCTTCGACAAAATCGACGCCTTCAGTTGCGCCTGCCATAATTTCCCGAAAGCGCTCAATCTCTCCTTCGGTCTGAAAATAAATGACGACTCGCGTTTTGTTTGTGCGCCATTCTTCAAACGTTCGATAAACTGGGCCCGTTTCGCCTCTGCGAGCGCGAGATCACCGGCCGCAAACTCGCCGATCTCGCAGTCTTCGAACGCGCCGGTGAAATCTTCCGGACCAGTTTGAATCCAGCCTTCGCTGATCTGGATGTGTGGAGGGGCGAACTTGAGGGAGCCCGGCATCGCAGGAGCTCCGCCCTCCATATCCGGTTCAATCCCAATTACGAGATGATTCGGAGCAACGTAATCGCGAACGAAACCGCTCTGATCATCTACCAGGGAAGGGCGATCTCCAGATCGCCCCGGCGGCTCGGAAGCCGCGGCTCCTTGACCGAGCAAAATGTCGGCTGAAGCTAAATCGCGCACGGAGGTTTGACTATCGATGTCGAACTCGCGTAGCGATTCGATTTGGTCGCCGAAAAATTCCAGCCGGAAGGGCAAGGGCGCGTGCCACGAATAGAGATCGACGATGCCGCCGCGGACGGCGAACTGTCCCCGAGTTGTTACTTGGGCGACGCGCTCATAACCGCTGGCGACGAGTTGATCGAGAAGCTGTTCCATCTTTGCGTTTGCGCCGCGTCGCAGTTGGCTAACAGCAGATTGGAGCGCGCCGCGCTTTGGCGCTGGTTGGTCGAGGCTTGCGCGCGTCGCCACGATGATACGCGGACTACTGCCGGGCTCGATTTCCATCAGCAGCGCCAGTCGTTCAGCCGCGATTTCCGGATCAGGTAAAACATTTTCTACCGCGACAAGCTCGGCTTCCGGCAGGAAAAGCGCGTCTGGCTGCCAGTTCAGCAAACTCTCGTAAAGCAGTTCTTGAGAATGAACGCTGGGACAGAGAACCCAGATCGTGGACTCGGTAGCGTGCCGGTCATCGGGTGGACTTCCATGGCAAGCGTGTGCGATTACGGAGGCCAAAAACGGCTGTGCCGGCTCTATAACGTGCGAAAACTCTACCGGCCACTGAGCCTCTCGTATCGCGTCAAGTTTGCGCGCGATCGGTTCGCTCGCTGCGACACTTTCCAGGAGCTTTATGCCAACGGATTTTTCCACGACGAATATTACGCCGGTTTATCGCAGACTTGTAGCCGCGGCTGCATTCTTGCGCCTTCGGCGATTGATGTCGGCATCGTCTTCCGGAGAAGCCGATCCATCTTTGCGCAAGGTGGAACGCGTTGTTCTCAACGCGTTGGGACCAATTCGCTGGGACGAAATTCTTACAGCGCGCGGCCGATGGCTGCGGCGACGGCGCGAAGGCGTGGAACGAGCCCGGCGAAAATTTCCGGCGTGAGCGCCTGGTTGCCGTCACTCTTGGCCATTTCCGGGGAATCGTGCACCTCGATCATGAGAGCGTCGTCGCCGGCAGCGACTGCGGCGAGACACATCTGCGGGACAAATTCGCGCAGACCGAGCGCATGCGTCGGATCGACGATGACTGGCAGATGCGTTTTGGACTTCAAGATTGGCACAGCGCTAAGATCGAGCGTGTAGCGGGCGGCCGTCTCAAACGTGCGAATCCCTCGCTCGCAGAGCACAACGTTAGGGTTACCTTCGTTTAGAATGTATTCCGCGCTCATGATCAGATCATAAACAGTGGCGCTGAATCCGCGCTTGAGCAGCACGGGAAGTGTGCTGCGGCCGACTTCTTTCAAGAGAGAAAAATTATGCATGTTCCGGGTGCCCACCTGCAGGCAGTCTGCGTACTTCTCGATCATGGAGAGATCGCGAGGGTCCATGACCTCGGTGACCACAGGCAAGCCCGTTTTGGCGCGCGCTTCGGCGAGAAAGCGAAGTCCCTCTTCGCGTAACCCCTGAAAACTATATGGGGAAGTCCGCGGTTTAAACGCGCCGCCGCGCAAAATCTTTGCGCCAGATTCTTTCACGATCGTCGCGATCGACTGAATTTGTTCTCTACTTTCAACCGAGCACGGACCGCAAATGAGGACAACATCCTCGCGTTCGCCCAGGCGCACGTCGCCAATTGCCACACAGGAGGACCCCCGCGAATCGCGCGCGGCAAGCTTGTATGGCTTTAACACCGGGATGATTGCTTCCACGCCCGCCATCGCGGCAATCGGCTTTTCGCGCAGGAGCGCCTCCGGCCCAATTACGCCGATGATCACGCGCGATGCGCCGCGGCTGATTTGTGCCTCAAGCCCGAACTCCCGTACGCGGGTGATAATCCGCTGAATTTGTTCCTCGGTAGCGTTGGGTTGCGTGATAACGATCATATTTCTGGCAGCGGGATCATCAGAATGCCGTGGTCAGAAATTTTCTGCAAGCCCAGATACTTCCAAAAAAAGGAGGTAATCATGTGGATGTCAGGCTGCCAGACTGACCTGGTGGGCGGGCTGCCAGCCCGCCATCGCACAGCAATTCGACAGGCTCGCAGCCTGTCGGCCGAGTCAGCCAAGCTGGCTGACCATCCAGATCCGCTTCTCAGCTGAACTGAATAATGAACGCCCGGGACCTGCTAAGTCCTAATTCGTGATCGTGACCGGCGTTCCGACCGAGACGGATCTAAAGAAATTCTCTGCCATGAATTCAGGCATGCGGATACATCCGTGCGACGCCGGATATCCCGGCAAATAACCTGCATGCATGCCAGTCCCGGACACGATGCGCATGAAGTACGGCATCGGCGTGCCTCTGAAGTGAGTGCCTGGTGGTTTGGGATCTTTAGTCACATCGACGTTAGGCTTCACCACGTTCCCTGCCGAATCCACATAGTCCCCGAATAAGCTGGAGACGTGGTCTTTGTCCTTTTGAATAATTTTAAAATTACCCAACTGCGTGTTGAGACCTTCGCGTCCAGTTGACAGTTGCGAAACACCGACGAGCACGCCGCCCTTGTAAAAATAGGCGCGCTGCTCGCCGAGGCTGATCTTCACAGAGGGGTTTCCGTTGGAGCTATCCCCGTCCCAGTAGGAGACGGTGTCTCGCGGCGGACCACCTTCTGCCCCCCCATAAGTGCCGCCCAAATACTGCGTCCTCGCAGAATAACGCGGGTCTTCACCGCAACCGGTTACGACCAAGACGAGACCAAGAGAAAAAATTGCCTGCAAATACCGAAGGAACGATCGATGCATAGAATTCGACGCCGTTCTTAATGCGCAAGCCGCGCAAAAAGTCAAGCGAAGCAGTGCGATCGCGGTGAAAGGACCGCGGTGGAACCGCGATGTTGTAGGGGTGTTTGTGTCAAACTCCCAGGCGCTTGGCACAAGCGCCTCTATAACGCACGCGTTTCGCAACGTGTCATTTACTTACACCACTGGTCCACCCAGTCGTCCACAGTTTTGTACCACAGCCGCGAGTTCTGCGGCTTGAGCACCCAGTGACCCTCGTCCGGGAAATACAACATCTTCGACGGCACCTTCAGGACTTGCAGCGTCGTGAACAGATCGAATCCTTGCGAAACATCGAGCCGGTAATCGTTTTGGCCGTGCACGACCAGTGTCGGTGTCTTGAAATTCGCAGCATACTCGTGCGGTGACCACTTCCGATAGACGTCCCGTTTTTTCCATGGCGGACCGCCGAATTCCCAATTCATGAACCATAGCTCCTCGGTCGTGCCATACGCCGACTCGGCGTTAAATGTGCCGTCGTGCGACACAACGCATTTGAAGCGATCGGTGTGTCCTAATAGCCAGTTAGCCATGTAACCGCCGTAGCTCGCGCCGAGCGCGGCCTCGCGGTTTTTGTCGATAAATGGATAGGTTTTTTCCACGTAATCGAGGCCTTTCATGAGATCGATATACGCTTTGCCGCCCCAATCGCCGCTAATCGAGTCGGTAAACTTCTGCCCATAACCGGTCGAGCCATGGAAATTAATCATCACCACCACGTAATTGCCCGTCGCAGCGAACAACTCGGCGTTCCAACGATACGTCCACTCGTTTCCCCACGCCCCCTGCGGTCCGCCGTGAATCAAAAATTTGAGCGGATACTTTTTGTTCGGATCGAATCCCGGTGGTTTGACCATGAAACCCTGCACGTCTTCGTCATTCGCGCCTTTGAACGTGAACGATTCCAACGGCTGCATATCGATCTGCGACAACGGTGCGTCGTTCATGTGGGTGAGCTGCTCGGGATGGTGAGTACCGATAATAGATTCAGGCTTCGGCAGCGGAACTCTGAAGATTTCGTCGGGTCCAGAAATCGAGTTGCGTGTGAAAAACATCGTCCTCTTCGCGAAGACGAGATTGTCAACATGAGGATCAGGCGCTGCCTCGGGGTGGTCAGCGTGATTCGGATAGTCAAAGGAAAACACGGCAACGGCGAAGTCGCCCCGATGCTTAGGCGACATCGCGTTTACACTTACGCCGCCGCTTTCTTCCGCTGTGAAGAAGATGTCGGGGACATCTGCGAACTCAGAACCAAAATCAGCCCAAGCAATATTGCCGATCGACAGGTCGGAGCCTTTGAGATCACGAACTTCGCCTGATTGTCGATCTTGCGCGAAGAGTCGCCATTTATCAGCTTCGAAGCCGGCGCGGGCTTGCGATCGCCAGGCGAGATATTTTCCATCCGGCGAATAGAGCGGCGTTATGTCAGCGCCGGGACTGGTGGAAATTTTCTTTGGTTGTGCTGTAGCGTGCGCTGTCCTCAGCGCATCAGGGGATTGTCCGCTGGGGACAGCGGACTCTACAGCAATTGGCACAGTAAAAATCTCCGAGTTCGTGCTGGTCGCCTCGACTTCGTCGATATTGCTCGTGTACGCGACCTCCTGGCCGTCGGGTGAAATCGCATACATATCCTGCCCGCCTAACGAGAACGGCGGCACATCGTGGTCGCCCGGTGTGAGATCGCGCGGCTGGAAGACATGCGTCTCGCTTGTCTCGGCAGGCAGGCTTCCAGCCTGCGCGTCTGCAGATCGATGGGCTGGAAGCCCATCAGCCGAGTCCGGCGAGACGCCGGACTTCCGATCAGCCGCGTCGGCGCGCGCGTTCGCATCGAGGACAAACAAATGGCTGCGTTTGAATTCGGTGAACGCGTTCCAATGGCGATAGAACAAGCGAGAAAAGATTTTCGCTTTTACTTTGCTCTTCTTCAGCTCTTCATCGCGTTGCTTGTTGCACGCATCATCTTTGCAATCGGCATATACCGACGACACGAACACGATGTTCTTTCCATTCGGCGACCAGATCGCGCCGTCAGCGCCAGTTGAAATACTCGTCACCTGGTGCGGTTTGCCGACAAGCGTCCCGCTTTCGGAATTGAAATCACACATCCAGATTTGCGTCGGATCGGTCGCTTTCGAAGTCCAGATGAGTCGTTTGCCGTCCAACGAAAACCGCGGTCGTTCTTCGTGATTCGGCGTTGGATTCAAGCGCCGTCCCGCGGCCGCGGGACCACTCGCTGGAACGATCCACAAATGGGAAGTCTTCGTGTTCGCCGCGAGATCGACATCGACGCAATCGAACACGACCCATTTGCCGTCCGGCGACGGCACCGGCGCGCCGACGCGTTTCAGCGCCATCATGTCTTCGAAGGTGAACGGATGCTTGGGGTTCTGCGCGAGCGCTGACGTCGCGAGCACGAGAAAGACCGCGGGAAATATTTTCATGAGCCGCAAAACTCTCGCTGAAAAATTGTGCGTGCAAGCTCTGTCTCTGGGGAGCATACGCCTCTGGCGTGTTGGTTTTGGCGTCCCGCCTAAACAATCTTTTTAAGTTCGCGATCGCGAAGACGCGCCCGCCAACACGCGAGACGCGTGTGCTCCCCCGGATTTCCGCGGCGTTGCCGCTTTATGTCTCGTGCTTGGTGCTTGGGATTTGGTGCTCTAGTGTTTCCGTTATGGCTCAAGTAACAATCGAGACAATCAAGAACGGCCCTTACATCGTAACCGGCGAAGTGGAATTGATCGACGCCGACGGCAACAAATATCCGATGGAAAAACGGATGGCGCTCTGCCGCTGCGGCGCGTCAACGGAGAAACCGTTTTGCGACGGGACACATTCCAAGATTGGTTTTCAAGCTGCCGAGAAGGCCGTTCCCGAATCGAAGGAGTAACATTGTTGCGATCCACATCTCTCACCGCGAGACGAAGGTTCGTCTTCGTCTTTTTCGCCTCGATCATCTCATCTTCGCTTTCAGCCGCCGATTTGCCGAAGACGATGAAGGCGGTCGTGGCGCACGAATACGGCGGACCGGAAGTGTTGAAGTACGAAGACGTACCGGTCCCGGAACCCAAGGACAACGAAATTCTTGTGCGCGTGATCGCGAGCGGCGTAAATCCAGCCGATCCACTGATTCTGAATGGCAAATACGCCAAGGAATTTGGAACACACCTGCCGCTGATTCTCGGTTACGAAATGGCCGGCGTTGTGGTGAAAACGGGCGCGAACGTTACGAAATTGAAGGTCGGCGATCCGATTTACGCCTATCTGCTCTGGGGCGGCGGCTGGGCCGAATATTGCATCTCGAATGAAGGAGAATCGGCGATCAAACCGAAGTCTCTGAGTTTCACGGAAGCAGCGTCGGTCCCGCTGGCGACGCTAACGGCGTGGCAGGCGTTGGTCGACATTGAAAAAATTCAAAGCGGGCAAACGGTGTTGATTCACGGCGGCTCGGGAGGTGTCGGAAGTTTCGCGATTCAAATTGCAAAGGCGCGTGGTGCCCGTGTCATCGCCACCGCCTCGACCGCCAATCAGGATTTGTTGAAACAACTCGGAGCCGACGTGGCGATTGATTACACGAAACAAAAATTCGAAGAGATTGTGCACGATGTTGATCTCGTCCTGGATCCGGTTGGCCGCGATACGCTTGCGCGATCGTACGGCGTGGTAAAGAAAGGCGGCATCGTCGTAACGCTTGTTTCCCGCTGCGACGAAGCCGAACTTAAGAAACACGAAATTCGCGGCGCGTCGCTGTCCTCGCATCCAGATGCGGCGGAACTCGCAGAGATCACGAAGTTGATCGATGACGGAAAAATCAAGCCGATCGTGTCTCAAGTTTTACCGTTGACCGATGCGGCCAAAGCCGACGCCCAGGCCGCAACGCATCACACGCGTGGGAAAATTGTTTTGAGAATCGCCGACGAACCAACAAACAAATGAAAACGTTAATCTCTTTCGCAGTTGCATTGATCGCGGCTGGCGCTCTTCACGCAGAGAAAGTTTCACTGGTCGGCGCGACCGTGATTAATCCGGCCGACGGCAAGGTCATGCCAAACGCGACGGTGGTGATCAACGGCGACAAAATTGAGCGCGTCGCGATGGGCAAACAGGATGCAGCAGCGCTTGGCAAACAGATCGCGTGCGTCGGCAAATTCATTTTGCCGGGTTACATCGACACGCACGTTCACTTTTTCCAATCGGCAGACTTGTTCACGCGACCGGACGGCGCCGACTTCAACAGTGTCCGGCCCTATAAGGACGAGGTCGCATGGATCAAATCGCACCTCGACGATGTATTTGCCCGGTACATCCGTTGCGGGATCACGAGCGTAGTTGATGTCGGCGGCCCGATGTGGAATTTCGAGGTGCGCAAAAAGGCGAACGCGACAGAGAAGGCGCCGCGCGTGGCGGTAGCTGGACCGTTAATCTCGAGCGTCTCGCGCGAGAAACTCGATCTAGGTGATCCGCCGATCGTGAAGATCGACACTCCCGATCAGGCTCGCGAGTTCGTACGAAAGCTCGCCGACCAAAAATCGGATCTCGTGAAAATTTGGTACATCGTCGACAAAGACCATTCGGTCGACGCGTTTCGGCCGACCGTCCGGGCAACCATTGAAGAAAGTCACGCCCACAAGATTCGCGTCGCCGTTCACGCTACCGAATTGGAAACGGCGCGTGCTGCGGTTGAAGAAGGCGCGGACATTCTTGTTCACAGCGTCGTCGATAAACCGGTGGATGGCGCGTTCGTAAAGCTATTGAAAGATCGACATATCATTTTGTGTCCGACGCTCGTGGTCTTCGAACGCTACGGACGGACGTTCTCGCACCAGCTGAATCTCACTCCCGAAGAACAAAAGTGGGGCAACCCGGAAGTGATCGCGTCACTCGATGTCACGAAAATTCCGCAGGACAAATTACCGGATCGGGTCAAGGCCGCGCTGGCCGATCCAAAAGCCGCTCTCGATAAAATCAACAAAACTTATGAAGTCGCGCTGCCGAATTTGAAAAAATTGCAGGACGCGGGCGTGACTATCGCCGCAGGCACTGATGCGGGAAATGTCGGAACGATTCATGGACCCGCGCTCTTTCGTGAATTTCAGTTGATGAAAGAAGCGGGGCTGACGCCGATGCAGATTTTGCAGTCTGCCACGGCTAATGCGGCGAAACTTTTCGGCGGCGAAACCGGCGCGCGTATCGGTAAGATTGAAAATGGCTATTTCGCCGATCTGGTGATTCTCAATTCCAATCCGCTCGACGACATCGCGCACGCCTCAGATATCGACACAGTGATCAAGAATGGCGTGCTTTATCAGGCTGATTCCATTCTACGCTGATCGCTCAGCGGAAACCTTTATGAGGTGTGCGTCGCTTGTCTGCGTTTTGTTACTGCTGCTTGCTGCATTGACCACCCAAGGCGCCACTCCGACGCCGGCACCAGTAACGGTGACAAGCGTCAACGAGATCGCAGAAGCTTATGTGAAACTCGTGCTCGCGATGGGACAGCATGATCCGGATTACGTTGACGCGTATTACGGGCCGCCCGAATGGAAAAAACAGTCGGAGACAAAGAAACCCCTCGATGCAATCGCGCTTGAGGCCACGCAATTGCGAGACCAGTTGGCGAAGATTTCCGTACCGGCGGACGAAATGGAACGGTTGCGCCGCGCGTATCTAACAAAACAACTATCCGCATTGCAGGCACGAGTGCGCATTTTGAAGGGCGAACATTTGAAGTTCGATGAAGAATCACAGGCGCTGTATGACGCGGTTGCGCCCAAGTTTTCCGATTCGCATTTCCAGGAAATCCTCGGCAAGCTCGAGCCGAAACTTCCCGGCGAGGAACCGCTATCGCAGCGTTACGAAAATTGGCGGCGCGCGTTCGTGATTCCCAAAGACAAGCTCGACACGGTGTTCCAGCTCGCGATCAAGGCGTGTCGCGAACGCACGCTGGCGCACATTAAGCTGCCGCCCGCCGAAAATTTTACCGTCGAATATGTCACAAATAAGCCATGGGGCGGGTACAATTGGTACAAAGGAAATTATCGAAGTGTCATCCAGGTGAATACCGATCTGCCGATCTACATCGATCGCGCGATTGATCTAGCTGCACACGAGGGTTATCCAGGGCATCACGTCTACAACGCGTTGCTTGAGAAAAATCTCGTCCGGGATCGCGGCTGGGTTGAGTTCTCGGTGTATCCGCTATTCTCGCCCCAATCACTCATTGCCGAAGGCACGGCGAACTTCGGCAGAGAGGTTGTATTTACGAAACCGGAGAAGACGGCGTTCGAAAAGGAAGTGCTTTGGCCGGCCGCTGGGATCGACCCATCACGTGCGGAGGAATTCTATGCCGTGCAGGACTTGGTGAAGAAACTGACTTATGCCACGAATGAAGCGGCCCGGCAGTACGTGAATGGCGGGATCGACGCGAACGCGGCTGCGCCTTGGTTGCAAAAATACGCGCTCATGGACGAGAAGCGGGCGAAACAGGCGACGAAGTTTATCGAGAAATACCGCAGCTACGTCATCAACTACAATCTTGGCGAAGACCTGGTGCGCAATTACATCGAGAAACGTGGCGGCACCGAGCAACAACCGGAGCAGCGCTGGCGCGAGTTTGAGGAGTTGCTCGCGTCACCACGGCTGCCGGGCGATATACGCTGACATTAATACCGCCATCATTACGGCGTCACGAAGGGAAAATCTCTTGCCCGGTAGTGGGAGCAGCCTGAAGTTTTTATTCCTATGGCTACTTACCCAACACAATACGCGCATCCGGAAGCGCTCGTGGAGACGGATTGGCTGGAGAAACATCTCAAGGACGATGGAATCCGGATCGTTGAGTCGAATGAAGATATTTTACTTTACGACACCGGGCACATCCCTGGCGCTGTGCACATCGACTGGCGCGCTGATCTCCAGGATCCCGTGATTCGCGATTATATTTCGCCGGAAAAATTTGCGCGGCTTTGCGGGCGTCACGGAATCACGCCCGACACTACTTGTATTTTTTACGGCGATAAGGCCAACTGGTGGGCTTGCTACGCGCTCTGGGCATTCCGGCTGTTCGGACACGACAAGGTGAAAATTCTCAATGGCGGCCGCGACAAATGGAAAGCGGAACATCGTCCCATGACGCGTGACGTTCCAAAATACGCAGCGACAAATTATCCGGTACCGAAGAAACGGTTCGACAAGGAAATTCGCGCTTTTTTCGATGACGCACTGGCGCAAAGTAAGAGCAGCAAACCGCTGATCGATGTGCGTTCGCCGGGCGAATACAGAGGCGAGATCACGCACATGCCAGAGTATCCGCAGGAAGGCGTGCTGCGCGGCGGCCACGTTCCCGGGGCAAAGAGCATGCCGTGGAAGACTGCTACTAATGATGACAGCACATTCAAGCCAGCTTCGGAGCTGGCAAAAATCTATTTTGATCAATGCGGAGTCAGTCCCGAGAGGGATACAATTGTTTATTGCCGAATTGGCGAACGCTCGAGTCACACTTGGTTTGTGCTCACCTACCTTTTGGGACTCGATAACGTTCGCAATTACGATGGTTCGTGGACTGAATGGGGCAATAAAGTCGGCGCACCAATCGAAAAAAGCGCGTAAGCTGGTTGGGGAGCGCGCGCGCCTCGCGCGCTGGTGATGGCGCCCTCGCCATCGCGAACTTTGAAATGTCTGCACCGGCCGCACCGCAATGCGTTGACGGCATTTCGGCGGGCGCCGAAATGTGCGGGCGAGGCGCGCGCGGTCCCCAATCGGAATTACGCCCTTTCTGCTTTCACCAGCAGCTCACGGATTAACTCCATTCGCTTCCGCTCTTTGCGGATGGAACCCAGCTGCGCAATCGAGCGTTGCATTCGCCGCGTCCAATTCAAGTTCGCTTTAGTCCCAGGCACGTTGAACCGATATTTGCGGGCCAGCAAATCGGTGATCATGACAATGGCAATCCACGAGTCGCACCTGAAAAGCGCTTCCATGATCGCCGGATAAAAATCCCTTTCGAAATCGAGCTCGTCGATTTTTGAATTCAGGCCGGCAAACAGAGCGATCTTCTCGAGCGTGGCTCGCGCTTGTTCGCCAGCCTTAAATGGCCGCTCGAAAGCCTCATTCCACAAAGCACGAATCGGTTCGTGATCGTGCGTTGCGTACGTGGCCACCGACAGCCGTTCGTAGATCTGTCCAGGGATGATCATGCCATTGCGCATTTCCCATTGCGGAATTTTAAACCCAGCGATGCCAAGCGATCGTAAATTGGGCCGAACGTATTCGGGGACGACGCCGAGATCTTCGCCGATCACGCGCCTGCCGCCGGCTTCTTCAAGGAGAACGCGCAGGTATTCTTCGCCTTCGCGTTTGTTCGCTTCCCGGTTTTCGGGCGTGTTGTCGTCACGTGGAACGAAATGCGGTGCGCGACCGCCCGTTCGCTCCAGCATCTGGTGCTCGTCGAGCGGGAGGAATTCCTTGTTCCTCCGCGGACGCCACGGGAAAGAATAGATGCGATAAAATCCCTGGACGTGATCGATCCGAAAAAGATGAAAAATGCGTCGGACGGCACGCACCCGCTGGCGCCACCACTCAAAATTGTTTGCGCGCATGTTATCCCAGCAATAGAGCGGGATACCCCAGTTTTGTCCCCATTTTTGCGTGAATGCGTCGTCCTTGAAGTGCGGTTCAGGAGGCGCGCCACCGAACCAGTCCAGGATGAATTCATCCTGGCGGGCGAAAACGTCGGCGCTGCAATAACTGACACCGAATGGAATATCGCCCATTAGCGCCACGCCGCGTTCCTCGGCGTACATCTTGAGGGCGCGCCATTGCTGGTGCGCGATCCACTGCGCATAACAGAAGAAGCTCTCGCGGCGTGCCAGCGCCGCCTGTCGATCGTGCGGCAGATCGCGGAGCCAACCGCGTCCTTTTTCAATTGTCTGATGCTGCGGGGGCCATCGATTCCATGCCGCGTTATCGTCGTTCGCCTCCATCAGAACCCGGAAAAATGCATACTCGCGCAACCACGCAGACTCTTGTTCGCAGAATGCTCGGAATTCTGATTGCCGTTGTTCGTCAGCGTGAGCCGAGAAATTCGCAAATGCTTTTTCTAAAATTCGGCGCTTTAATTCCTTAACCTGGCGATAGTTCACGCTGCCAAGGCGCAGACGGGGAAGATCGATATCAGCGAGTGAAGCATCAAAGTCTTCTCGCGTTAAATCTTGCGGCGAGTTTGGGGCAAGATGCAGCGTCGTTGGCTCGATCGCCATGGCGCTGATCGCGTTGTATGGACTGTTGTCAGCTCCGACCTCATTGATGGGCAGAAGCTGGACAAGTTTGAATCCGACTTCTGCGACCCAATCAATAAACTCGCGCAACGCCGCGACATCGCCGATTCCCAAATCCTTCTCGCCACGCAAGGCAAACAGCGGCACGAGAACTCCGGCGATTCGCTTGTCTGGCGAAAGATTCACAGCGGAATGACGAATGAGGAATGACGAATGGCGAAACAATGACGAAATCCGAATGTCGAAAGAAACAGCGGCGCGGGTTCAGTCATTTGAACATTCGGATTTCCTTCGACATTCGTCATCCGAGCTTCGTCATTTTCTGTGCACCTGCCAGTCTTCGACCAAATCGTTTGAGATTTCCTGCAGAAAACGCGAGGGCCGCTGGAAAACGTCTCCGTAGCCGCCGCTCAAACGCATATGCGGGTAGGTCAGATAAAGCTCGTCACGTCCGCGAGTGATGGCTACGTAAAACAAGCGCCGTTCTTCCTCCAACGCATCGCGCGTTTCGAGCGACCGGCTGCTCGGGAACATTCCGTCGGTCAACCAGATTACGAACACGGTATGGAACTCGAGACCTTTCGCCTGGTGCACAGTGGACAGATTGACCGCCTCCTTGTCGCTCGTCTGACCTGGCGCGGCCTCCGCGTCGACGTTGCTGATCAGCGCCAATTGAGAAAGAAATTCGTGGACGTCTTTGAACTGGCGGGCAAACACTGCGAGCTGGTCGAGATCTTCGCGGCGCAGATCGTAATTGGTAAAGTTCACTTTCGCATAATCATCATAAATCGCTTCCACAACAGATGTGATCATCTCCGAGGGCGGATTAGGTTGCCCGCCCGGTGCGATCTCATCCAGGGTATGTGCCAGTTGTGTCCACAGTTTTTTGGATTTTGCGGGAACGTTCATTGCCTGGAGGCGTTCCCCAAAGCTGTAGCGGGGGGCGCTGACCCCGGTTGGCGCTGGTGTTGCTCCAGAACTGCCGGGATCACCGATCCCGGCTACAGAGAGACCGGCCGTCCAGGCCTGCCAAAGATTTTCTGCCGTCCGATTGCCAATGCCCGGAAGCAATTTCACCATCCGGTTAAAGGCGACTTCATCGCGCGGATTAGCAATGAAACGGACAAATGAAGTCACATCTTTGATGTGCGCCTGTTCGAAAAATCGGATGCCGCTGGTGATTTGGTAGGGAATACCGCGGCGGGAAAGCTCCAGTTGCAACTCGAGCGCGTGATAATGCGCCCGGTAGAGCACAGCGATATCGTTAAGATCGACATTTTCATCGCGCAGTTCGAGAATCCGCTGCGCCACAAACTGCGCTTGTTCCGAGCCTTCGTTCAGCGCCACCAAAGCCGGCTTCAGTGCTTTTGATTCGCGTGTTGCGCTTAGGTGTTTGCGGAATTGTCGAACGTTTGCGGCGATCGCGGCGTTCGCCACCTCCAGAATTTCCGGTACGCTGCGGTAATTCATCTCGATTTTGAACACCTGCGCGTCTGGGTAACGCTTCGGAAATTCTAGAATGTTTTGGAAGTTCGCACCTCGCCACGAATAAATCGACTGCGCGTCGTCTCCCACCACCATTACGTTCCGGTGGTCGCAGGCGAGCAGATCCACCAGGTCAGCCTGAATTTTGTTCGTGTCCTGGTATTCATCGACCAGAATGAACTGAAACTGCCGCCGGTAAACTTCCGCGATCCGCTCGTGCTGCTGAAACATCGACAACGTCTTTTGCAGCAGGTCGTCGAAATCCATCGAGTTGGTAGCTTTCTTCTTTTTTTCGTATCGCTCCTGAACATCTTGAATTCTGTCGAGTAACGGCAGGAAGTAAGGAAACTTTTCCGCGAGTAACGGCTCCAGCGGTTTCTCGGTGTTGACGACGAAACTAAAAATTTCGGCGAGCACATCGCCCTTTGGAAATCGGATTTCCTTTGGATCAATTCCTGCACTTGCAACGACCGTATTGATCAAGTCTTTTTGATCTTCGCGATCCATGATGGTGAATCCGCTCGAGTAACCGAGCGCGCTGCCATGCCTGCGCAAAATACGGTTTCCTACCGAATGAAATGTTCCGCCCCAGAGTCCGCTGGCATCGACCGGCAGCAAATTCGCGACACGATTCAGCATTTCCCGCGCAGCTTTATTCGTGAACGTGAGAAGCAGAATGTTGTGCGGATCGATCCCGTTTTCGAGCAGGTAAGCTACTCGATAAGTGAGCGTCCGGGTTTTTCCCGAGCCCGCGCCGGCAATCACAAGGATCGGGCCAGGGGGTGCAGTGACGGCCGCGAGCTGCTGTTCGTTTAGCTCAGCGGCGTAGTCGACGTGAATCGACGTAGAAATTGGGGCGCGTTGCAGCGTGTATTGCCGGGACATTTGATAATTGCGGATTTCGGATTGCCGATTGCGGACTGCAAAGAACCGCAGCAATAACAGGTTCGCAAATCGCCGCCCTAATCACGTAGAAGTGGTGGCACCACGGCCTCATGAAAACGCATGCAAGCTGCGCGAAACACCCCTGCAGATACAAATGTTATCGGATGCTCGCGTCGATGTTCTTGATTTACGCAGCTATCACGACAGCGCGCTTCCGGGCGGTTGCGTCGAGAATCCGCTTGCGTAAACGCAATGATTTTGGCGTCGCCTCCACGTATTCGTCGATGTCGATGTACTCGATGGCGCGCTCAAGAGTCATGCGGAGCGGCGCTTCCAGTTGGATACCTTTGCCTTCACCTTGCGAACGCATGTTCGTAAGGTGTTTCGCCTTGCACGGATTCACTGGCAAATCTTCTGGCCGCGCGTTCTCGCCTACGATCATCCCTTCGTAAACGTCTTCCTGCGGTCCGATGAAAAGCCGGCCGCGCGCCTGGATATTGTTGAGCGCGTAAGCAGTGCTGACTCCATTTTCCATCGACACCATCACTCCGCGACCGCGTCCGCCAATCTCGCCTTTGAAGGGGGCATATTCGCGAAAAAGATGACTCATCAATCCTTCGCCGCGAGTCAGGTTGACGAGATCGGTCTCGAAGCCGATCAGACCGCGCGTGGGGATGATCGCTTCAATTGAGACACGCGACGCGTGATGATCCATGCCGACAATCTCGCCTTTGCGATTGGCGATCGATTGCAAAATATCGCCAAGGTTCTCGTTGGGCAGATCGACATAAAGATTTTCGAGCGGCTCGAGCAGATTGCCGTCCTCAGTCCGGTGAAAAATCGCTTCCGGACGGGAGACCATTACTTCGTAGCCTTCCCGCCGCATTTGCTCGACCAGGATTGCGATTTGCATTTCGCCACGAGCATTGATCTCAAACACTCCGGCGGTTTCTGTGTCATTTACCTGGAGCGAAACGTTGCCACGGGTTTCGCGAGTCAAGCGTTCGCGAATATGTCGCGCGGTGACGTATTTTCCCTCGCGACCAGCAAAGGGCGAGTCATTGACAAGAATGTGCATCCGAATCGTGGGCGGATCGATGTCCACGAATTGAAGCGGCGTCCGTTCTTCGAGGTCCGTGAGTGTTTCGCCAATGTAAACCTCGTCGAAACCGGTGAGACCAACGATCTCGCCAGCGGTCGCGTGCTTTATTTCCACCTGCTCTAATCCCTCGTATGTGAAAAGCGCTGTCACGGCGGCGCGTGCGCGCCGGCCATCACGCTGAATGCAGACGATCGAATCGCCGACCGCAACGCGACCGCTCACAATCCGCCCGAGCGCAATTCTCCCGAGGTAATCGCTGTAATCGAGGTTCGACACGAGCATTTGAAAGAATGGCTCGTTGGAAATCTTTGGCGGCGGCACATACTGCACGATCGCTTCAAAAAGCGGCGTCATGTCTTCGTTGTTATCGTGTCCGCCACTGGACGGATTCACTGTGGCGAACAGCTCGCGGACGGCAAACCCGTTCTTTGCGCTCGTGTAAACGATTGGGAAATCGAGCTGCTCGTCGGTTGCCTTCAGCTCAACAAAGAGATCGAAAACCAAATCGACTACTCGATGCGGGCGCGCATTTTCTCTGTCGATTTTGTTGATAACAACGATTGGCTTGGCCTTGTTCTCCAACGCCTTGCGCAAAACGAAACGGGTTTGCGCCTGCGGGCCGTCGTGGGCATCGACGACCAGAAGCACGCCGTCCACCATTTTCATGATACGCTCGACTTCGCCCCCGAGATCCGCGTGCCCAGGCGTGTCGACGATGTTGATCCGATAACCGTTCCAATGAAAAGCCGCGTTTTTCGCGCGAATGGTGATTCCCTTCTCGCGCTCGAGATCCATCGAATCCATCACGCGTTCCTCGATTTTTTGATTGGAGCGAAACGTGCCTGATTGGCGTAGCAATTGGTCGACCAGCGTGGTCTTGCCGTGATCGACGTGCGCAATGATAGCGATATTACGGATCTTATCCATTCGAGAGACACTTCGTCCGGGGAGAGAAAGCGTGGACTATCGCAGAGACCAAAGCGGAGTCAAACTTTCGCGACGCAAGGCGTGAAGGAATGACGAACGACGAATGTCGGAATGACGAAGGAATGACGTAACCCGAATGATCGTTGTGATTCGTGGCATCGTTACACGGATTACAGTCAACGATTTAAGGTGGCGAAACCGAAACAGGTTCCGACGCGGCGTTCTGCGGCGTAGACTCGACCCATTTGCCGTGTTCGCGGATCAAATCCTGCAACCGATCCACCGCTTCGACTTCCGGAATATTGAACTTCACGGCTGTCTTGCCGACGTAGAGATTCACTTTGCCAGGCGCGCCCCCAACGTATCCGAAATCCGCATCTGCCATTTCGCCGGGGCCGTTCACAATGCAGCCCATGATTGCGATTTTCACGCCTTTGAGATGGGACGTCGCGGCTTTGATTTTCGCCGTGGTGGTTTGCAAGTTAAATAGCGTCCGTCCGCAGGAGGGACAGGCGACATAATCGGTTTTGAAAATCCGTGATCCGGCCGCTTGGAGAATGTTGTAACTCAAACGCAACGCCTGGCCCGACGCTTCCTCGCCCTGCACCAAAATCGCGTCGCCAATTCCGTCGCAAAGCAATGAGCCGATGTTGGTGGATGCAGTGAGAAGGGTCTCAAGAAAGTCCTTTCTGTCATCCTGAGCGGAGCGTAGCGAAGTCGAAGGATCCCGTTGCGATAGCGGTAAGGTTTCTTCGCGGGATTCCTCGACTCCGCTTCGCTTCGCTTCACTTCGCTCGGAATGACGAAAAGTGTCCTTTAGCAGAATCGGATGTCGCGCCTGCAACTTCGCCGCCAGCAAGCGGAACGCTGCGATCACCGGAAGATCGACATCATCACGCACGGTTACCAATTGCGGCGTGCTTTCCGAATTTATTTTCGCAACTGCCGAGTCATCGCGCGGATCGACTTCCCGGATCGCCGCCCTCTCGTAGACGATCTCAGGCTTGTATTCGCCCATTCTATCAATTTTATGCGCGATCTGATCGAAGTTTGTCTGCCGCACCACGACGCGAATCAATTCTGTGCCGCCGAGCATGATTCGCTGGCCGGGATTATCCCGCTCCTGCGGGACTACAGCTAGCGTTTCCGTAGCGCGCCGTTGATACGAGAATGGATCGAATGACAATTGAGCGTTGAGCGCCTGCTCGCGATTTATCGGAGTTGAGTGTTGAGCGTCGGGCGTTTTCTTGATGTTCTCAATCAGCGCTTTCGCCACGGGAATCTCATGCGGGCTGTCTTCGGTCAGTGAAACCCGGACCGTATCGCCAATTCCGTCTGCCAGCAGCGAACCGATCCCGATCGCACTTTTGATCCGTGCATCCTCGCCTTCGCCAGCCTCAGTCACACCGAGATGCAGCGGATAGTTCCAGTCAGGCCCAAGTTCATCCAATCGCGCGACCAGCAACCGATAGGCTGCGATCATAATTTTTGGATTGCTCGCTTTCATCGAGAAAACGAAATCATGATAATCCAGGTCGCGCGCGATCCGCGCGAACTCGAGCGCGCTTTCGACCATCCCTAGAGGAGTGTCGCCGTAGCGATTCAGAATGCGGTCCGAAAGCGAGCCGTGATTTGTCCCAATGCGCATGGCAATCCCGCGTTTCTTGCAAAGGTCGACAAGTGGCGAAAAGCGTTCGCGAATCCGATTCAACTCCGCGGTGTATTGCTCATCGGTGTATTCGCGGATGAGAAATTTCTTGGAGTCGGCGTAGTTGCCCGGGTTAATCCGCACCTTGTCCACCCATTTCGCTGCCTCCAGAGCCGCTTCCGGTTTGAAATGGATGTCGGCGACAATCGGCACATCACATCCGCGCTCGCGCAAACCCTGCACAATATTCTCAAGGTTGCGCGCGTCTTTCACTGTGGGTGCGGTAATTCGAACGATCTCACAGCCTGCATCCGCGAGCTCGATCGTTTGTTGGATCGAAGCCTCGGTGTCCATCGTGTCGCACGTGATCATCGACTGCACACGAATCGGATTGTCGCCGCCAATGCCGACATTACCCACCTTCACCTCGCGCGTCTTGCGACGACGATAATGAAAGGGATCAGCGCAATAGTTCACGAGATTTCGAATGTACGAAGCCTCGCCATCCCCGCAACGCGCTGCAGCTTATGGCGTTTGGGAGTTTTTTGCCGGCGATTGCGCCTCAAACTGGTCGAGCCTTTTTCTGACAAACGGCAAATCCTGCACGTCGAAGAATGTGATGTAGAGCATGTAACCGATGATCACGACCGCGCAGCTGGTCTGAACAACTTCCAGCACCCGCATGTTCACCGGCTTGCGCCGCACCGATTCAATGAGCGCCAGTACAATATGCCCGCCATCGAGCACGGGAATCGGTAGCAAGTTCAGAATTGCGAGGTTCACGTTCAGAATCACACTGAACCACAGCGCCAGCTTCCAACCCCCTGCGGCTTCAAAAAGCCGTACATAAATATTCCAAATCCCGACGGGGCCGCTCAGGTGCTGCAATTTTACATCCGACTTCGGTGAAGCAACTGCGCCGATGGTCTTTAACGTGCTCGTCACGCTGTTGTAAACCTGCTCGATCGGATTGGGATGCTGGGTCGACACTATCCCGGTAGTGTCCCATTGAATTCCAATTCGCGGCTTCATTTCGCCGGCCGTGGGCAGAAGCGTCGGCTTCACCCGAACGTCAAACCTTGAGCCAACTCGCTCCACGTGAGCAACAAGCTCATCGTTTGGATGTTTGCTGATGTATTCCAGTAACGCGATCGGATTATAGATCGGTGTCTGATTGAATCCCCGAATGATGTCCCCTGAACGGAGCCCGGCCGCCGCAGCCGGTGTGTTCGGCTCCACTTTGGCAATGATCGGTGTCTCTGCCGGGTAGACGAGCAGTTGGCGGATACTTTTCCTGCGCCATCCGCGGGTCTCCGCTTTGTAAGGCTCCACCCAAACCGTTTGCACCAGGTCGTCTCGCTGGAATTTTACCGGGATTTTCTTGCCTTCGCTTCGCACGACATCCCAGCTCACGCTGTCATTCATCCCCATGAAACGCCTGACGGGTTTGCCGTCCACTGACAGAATCTTATCGCCGGGTTTCAAACCAGCTTTCTCCGCTGGCGAGTCGGGCACAACATAGCCAATCACGGTCGTTGAATCCGCTTCACCCACCGGATGGCCGACTACCCAGACCACTATGGCAAAACACAGCGCCAAAAGCAGGCTGAAAAGCGGGCCGGCGACAGCTACGATAATTTTGTCGAGCGCCGAAATTTTCGGTAATCTGGCCCGGTCTACATCGGCCTTGCCCTCAATTATATCCATCGGCGCAAGCTGCGGCAGTGCGACGAAACCTCCGAACGGCAGCGACCCGAGCGAGTATTGGACGCCGTTGATCGTTTTCTTCCAGAGCGGTTTGCCGAACCAGATGCCGAATTTTTCTACGTAAAGCCCTCGCCAGCGCGCGGCCAGAAAATGGCCAAGTTCATGGATGACAATCAGGAGGTTAAACAGGATCAGGACCTCGAGCAGGACAAAGATAATGCGGACGGTGTGCAGAAGCATTGTGGTTAGTGACTAGTGATCAGTGATCTGGCATTTATTGGACACGCCACCGCGTTTGCCGTTGCAACTGTCTTAACGATTTAGCGATTCGACGCATCCCTGCGCTTCGTTGCGCGCCCACTGATCGGCTTCCAATATGGCATCGAGATCTGGGTGCGCAATGGCCGAGTGCCGGTTCATCACTTCTTCAACAACGTGCCAGATCTGCGGAAAACGCACTCGCCCTTCCAGAAATCCCGCGACCGAGATTTCGTTCGCTGCATTCATGACAGCGGGCAGTGTGTCACCCCTTTCGCCAGCCAGACGCGCGAGATTCAGTGCAGGAAAATCCTCATACCGCGGGGTGAAAAATTCCAACTTCGATATTTTCGAGAAATCGAGAGGTGGCAGGGTGTTTGGGACACGATCCGGCCAGGTCACGGCGTATTGAATCGGGAAGCACATGTCGGAATAGCTCAGTTGCGCGAGCGTCGAACCGTCTATGAAGTCAACCATTGAATGAACGATGCTCTGCGGATGGATGACGACTTCAACGCGCTTCATCTCGATTTCGAAAAGCCAGTGCGCCTCGATCATTTCCAAGCCCTTGTTGAATAGCGTCGCGGAATCGATTGTGATCTTCGGTCCCATGTTCCAGGTGGGATGTTTTAACGCCTGCTCCGCTGTGATCGAACCGAAATCTTTGCGTGCCGTTTCCCGAAACGGTCCACCCGATGCAGTTAGGATGATGCGTCTGATATCCAAGGAGCTTTTGCCTTCCATGCATTGGAAGATCGCATTGTGCTCGCTATCTACGGGAAGAACATGCACGCTATTCTCTCGCGCCTCCCGCATCACTATCTCGCCCGCCATTACCAGGATCTCCTTGCTCGCGACGGCGAGATCTTTCCCCGCTTCAATGGCTGCGAGCGCCGGCCGTAAGCCGCCAGTGCCGACGATTGCCACCAATACCATATCTGTGTCGGTCAGGCAGGCGAGCTCGCGCAAACCGGCATCTCCCGAAAAAATCCGCGGCTTGTACTCAAGCGCGCGCTCTAGCGCATCAATCTTCGTTTTGTCAACGAGACAAACCGCTCGCGCGCGCGTTTCATTCGCGGTCGCGGCGAGTTTTTCGGCATTGCTATTCGCGGCCAGGCCGACGATCTGCATCCGTTCGGGAATATCGCGCGCCACCTTCAACGCGCTCTCGCCGATGGATCCCGTCGCGCCCAGAATGACGACACGTTTACGCTTCATTCGGACCTTAACCATGGATGACGCGGATGACGCTGATAACAGGAGTCAATCATGAAATTCGGGGTTCTTTCCATCCGCGTTATCCGTGGAATCCGTGGTGAGATTTTCTCAGCGTTTTCACGGCACGCGAATCACCAGTCGCAGGTAGAAGAATAAGAGCGGCGCGGTGAAAAGAAGACTATCCAAAAGATCGAGCGCGCCGCCAATTCCCGGGAGCAAGTTTCCCGAGTCTTTTACGTCCGTGCTGCGCTTGATGATTGATTCAGCCAGGTCGCCGAGGACCGCAGCGAATCCAAGAAGCAGCCCGAGGACTGTCGCGTGCGTCCAGTTCAGTGCCGGCAAGTGGCCCGGCATTAATTTGAACAGTGCCAGGCTGCATAGCAGCGCAAGAACAATCGCGCCAAAGAAGCCCTCCCACGTTTTCTTCGCGCTGATGTGCGGCACCATCAGATGACGCCCAATAGCGCTGCCGGTCAGATACGCCCCCATGTCGGAGAACTTTGTCACCGCGATCAAATAGAGGACGTAAAACTGTCCCGTTAGTTGGCCGCTGCTCGACCGTGGAGTCAGATAAACGATTTTCGTGATGAAATTAAAAAGCCAAAGCACGTAAAGCAGACCGAACAACGTGTAGGCCATCGTTTGCAACGGCTCATCGTGGCGAAGCCGAGTAAAGAGTTGTCGTCCAAAGACCGTCAGCAGGAAAAAAAGCAGGACGGCGACTTCAAAATCGTAGGAGCCAGCCGGCCCGATTTTGGAAAAGTAATAAAAACTGCCGGCGAGCATGACAGCGCCGCAAATCATTCCGGTGATCTTGAAATTCGGGAGGCCCTTCTGATCGAGCATCCCGTAAAATTCCAGCAGCCCAATCATCCCGAACACGCTGATCAACAGCCAAAACAAGACCTCGTACCCGGAGAACATGATCAGCAGCGCGACTGTCCAAAGCGCAATCGTGCTGATGAACCGCAGAATGAAAGTGGAGCGGGGCGTGATTACGTTCGTCCCGGTTTGCTCCAGCGTTGAAGACATGCACTTGCATCATCTCGGAGGAACGCGCGCCGCGCAAGAGGGGAGCGCACGCTTCGAAGAGACCGCGGATCCGTCTACCCCCCCTGAACTCCACCGTGACATGTTACACCGATATCACGAATGGAACGAAGGCCCGGAGTCACGGAAGTCCCCATTCTGCTTTTGTCTCCACCGGCGCCGATGGAGTTTAGGATACGGGCCGTGATCGGCGATTATCTTCCGCTATTGTGCTCGAGGTCGCCTTCAATTCAACCCAGCCCAGCACGCGCCACGCCAGTGGGTCGTCGCTGCACTGCCCAAGAATCAAGGCAGTCCGGTGTGACAAGAATGTGGATTCCGTGGACACCCTTGAGTACACTCGCAGTCTCGTCGAGCGCGACGCACAAATTCATCGGCCAATTTTGACCAGGCGCGTAAGTAGCTCGGATTTATTGCGGCGTGGGTGACGGACTTGACGAAGTAGCCTCCACCGCCGGAGATGCTGCCGACGGATTTGTAAAAGTGGCCGCAGGAGATCTTGGCGCGCCAGAGTTCATTCTTTGTAGTTGTTCCAGCATTTGCTGCCTTCTCTTGTCTCTTTCAGCTTTCACCTGTGAGGCGTCGGGAGTCCGGCGCGGAATGACGGGAATCGGCCGGATGTTCGTTGTCGCTTTCTCCCTTTCGGCCAATGCCTTTTCTCTTTCATCTAAAGCTTTCTCGCGTGCCTCCAGCTCCGCTTTCCGTCGAGCAAGTTGTTGTTCAGCGGCAAATCATCGCAAAAGAGATGAGCATCGAGAGGGTAAAAAGTTTTTTCATATCAGGAGTAAACTGTAATGTCTTCCGTAATCCGGCCCAAGAAAACGGAAGGCCAACGGCTAGTCAAATGAGACTTAACGCTGGAAGCGAATCCGGTATCGCCTGGGGTGGCTGGGGCTTTCTACGCGAATTTTTCCGAACGAGCACCAAGGCAAAGAGTAAAGGCGTTCGCCCCTCCCGCGCCGACAGCGCTATTGAAAAAGCCGCTCGTGAGAAACCATTCAGAATACCACCCAAGCCCATTGTTGAACCGGCGCTGCTTAGATTGAGAAGGGCATTGAACCTCTCGTTGGTGTTGCCACCGCCAAGGTCTCCTTCTTGCGCTTGCGCTGTGGAGAGAAGCTCAAGGCAAGCAAGAGGGGACAGAATGGTTGTGAATGTTTTGAGGCTGCTGCGATTTATCATTAGCTTAACTTTCCTTCCATTGTTCTGACTTCTCTTTCGCTGTTTTCCTGATTAGCCTAGTTTCCCGTTGTGCAAGAAATGATGAAGGCCGTTGTGAAGGCCAAACCGGAGCCGGGCCTTTGGCTCGAGGAAGTTCCCGTTCCAACAGTTCGCGGCGACGATGTTCTCATCCGCGTCTTGAAGGCATCTATCTGTGGAACGGACGTGCACATCTACAACTGGGACGCCTGGGCGCAGAAAACGATCCCTGTGCCAATGACGATCGGGCATGAGTTTGTCGGCGCCGTTGATGCTGTCGGCGACCACGTGAAAGGTTTTGCGCGCGGCGATCTCGTCGTGGGCGAGGGACACATCACCTGTGGACATTGTCGGAATTGTCTGGCCGGGCGCCGGCATCTTTGCCCGAATACGCAAGGCGTGGGCGTGAATCGTCCCGGTGCGTGGGCGGAGTTTGTGACGATTCCGCAGGACAACTGCTGGCACGCAGATCCGTCGATTCCGCTCGATGTGCTTTCCTGTTTCGATCCGCTGGGGAACGCGGTTCACACTGCGCTCTCGTTTGATCTGGTCGGGGAAGATGTGCTCATTACCGGAGCAGGACCCATCGGTTGCATGGCCATTCCGATTTGCAAAAGAGCCGGGTCGCGGCACGTGGTGATTACGGACGTGAATCCGTATCGCCTCGATCTGGCGCGCAAAATGGGAGCCGATCTCGCGTTGGACGTACGCACTGAGAAAATAACCGACGCGATGGACAAGCTTGCAATGAAGGAAGGCTTTGACGTCGCGCTGGAAATGTCCGGTAACCCGAAAGCGTTTGCCGACATTTTGCCGAACATGTTTCACGGCGGCAAAATCGCATTGCTCGGTATCATGCCGGGCAGCGCCGCGATCGATTGGAACACGGTGGTCTTCAGCGCGCTTACCCTCGAGGGCATTTACGGCCGCGAAATGTATGAAACCTGGTACAAGATGACGGCCATGATTCAGAGCGGCCTCGATATTTCAACTGTCATCACCCACCGCTTCCCCTACACACAATTCAAGGAAGCGATTGAGCTGATGAAATCCGGCAACTCGGGCAAAATCGTGCTCGACTGGAGCGAATTGTAAAACACCAACCAGGAATTACCCGCCTTCGCACGAGGCTACGGCCGGGAGGCAGCGAAGGTGGATTCATTTACCTCATTTCGAGGGAACCGCCCGCCAAGCCGTAGCCCGGCATCTGCCGGACGAACATCTGGAGGAATCTCTCATTGCCTTTTCAACCGCGGATTATGCGCAAGATGCAGATTCGTGCGCAAGCAAAGTTACCGCAGCTTGGCGGCTTCTTTATCGCGGCCTTCGAGCTCGAGTACCATGCGCTTGATGTGTCTGTAGTCCTGGTGCCGCCGCAGGAATTGTAAGCTCTCCTCCGGATCGCCCCATTGCAGAATTTCGATACTCTCCTCACGCGCGCCCCAGGAATTCATCTCGCGCTGGTTGGCCATGTAAAGGTCGATCGTGTTGCGACCGGAAAGCGCCCAGCCGTAATCTTCTACGCGGTAACTTTGTCCGGTGGAAAGCAGACGAAAAACCGTGCCAGCCGGCCAGCGCGACCAATCAGCCGCGGCACTGCCGATCTGCGGCGATCTGGAGATTGCTACGGCGCGCTTCACGCTTCGCGGTGTTTTCGCCGCGCGTTTCGAAGTATGGGTGACCCTTCGCGTTTGTTCCATTGAGAATGGTTGGAGTTGCGGCGAATCCGAAGCGGTCTCGTCCACTGGAACAGCGCGGGGAACTTCATAAGCCAG